>Ga0185299_10002837_pt1 | contig 25122 bp, 18 predicted proteins | sample PaiPotPPA55metaG_FD_128002 | JGI IMG/M metagenome (GOLD analysis project Ga0185299, IMG submission 128002) | Iron sulfur acid spring bacterial and archeal communities from Banff, Canada, to study Microbial Dark Matter (Phase II) - Paint Pots PPA... ...
TTCAAGGTGATTCGCTCCGCTTCCATAGCGCCCTCGGCCACCTATGAAAGCGGACATTTCTACTTTGCTCAAACCGGACATTCTCACTTTGCAGCGACACGCGAGCGCGATTCATTGACAGGGAGTTGAGTCGGCGAGTATGCTTTTGGCTAGGTTGCGGCGTTCCTCGTGACAATTCCAGGAGTTCTGGCAGTGCTTGCAGTGACGCCCGCGGCACTTTTTCCTTAGCGACCAACTGAACGGTCCACCTCCTTGCACCGCTATCCAAGTAAGGATCTCGCAAGGAATTTTTTCGACTAAACAGGGATACTTATCCCGGAGGCCTACAACCATGTTTCCCGACCACGATAACCCGGCGTCCACAACCCCAAGCGGTGCTGCTGCCGCTGCTGCACCGGAAGCGCACACCGAAACACAAGAACAGAAAAACGAAGCAACACACGAGAGTGGCTCGTCCAACGCTGCGCACAATGATGCCTCGCAACACGGTTCGAGTTCCGAGGGAAGCAGCCAATCGGGCGACCACGCGCAGAATCGCGCGGCGGTGCCGCAGGCCGACGGCGATTCACAGAGCCCTGCCAACACATCGAGCGGGTCGACTGCACAGGGTGGTTCAGGTTCGCATGGCGCTGATAGCCAACCGGAGCACGGCGGCACTGAGCCGCACGGCGCAACTCAGCAAGGCAGTGGCGACCAGAGCGCTGGCCACGACTCTGCCAATAGCGGCGGGACCACGGTTGCGGACCGCGAAGCGGCGACGGCGGCCGATGAAGCGGCTGGCTCAGAAGAGATGAGCAAGTTGATGGAGCAGTACGACGAGAAGCAGGAAGCCGCGTCGCACAGCGAAATTATCGAAGTGACGGTGGTGGCCTACACCGAACATGGCGTGGTTGTGGACACCGGCCAGAAGACTGAAGGACTGATTCCCGCGGCGGAATTTTCAGAGACGGAGATTCCGCGTCCGGAGCCGAACGCCAAAATCGAAGTTCAAAGAACCGGCGAACGCAAGGACGGCTTCGAGATTTTGTCCTACCAAAAAGTTCTGCGCCGCCGGATGTGGGAAAAGTTGGAAGCGGCGTTTAAAGCAAAAGAAACGGTCAAGGGTAAGGTAGTAGACCGCATCAAGGGCGGGCTGGTGGTGGATATCGGAGTGCGCGCGTTTTTGCCCGGCTCGCAATACGATTTGCGGCCGACCGCGAACCTGGACGACTTAATGGGCCAGGAAATGGACGTGCGCATCACCAAGCTCAACCGACGGCGCGGCAATGTGGTGGTGAGCCGGCGCGCGTTGCTGGAAGAGGGGCAACTGGCGAAGCGTGCGGAGTTGATGGAATCGCTGAAAGAAGGCCAAGTCGTTCACGGGCACGTGAAAAACGTGACGGAATATGGCGCGTTCGTGGACCTGGGCGGAATCGACGGGTTACTGCACCTCACGGATTTGAGCTGGGGACGGGTAAAGCATCCGTCCGACTTGTTGAAGCCGGATCAGGAGCTGGACGTTGTCATCCTGAAATTTGATAAGGATAAGCAGCGCATCTCGCTAGGCCTGAAACAATTGATTCCCGATCCGTGGGTGAATGCGTCGGAGAAATATCCGGCGGGCGGCAAAGTGAAGGGCAAGGTGGTTGGCGTGGTGGATTACGGCGTGTTCGTGGAGCTGGAGCAAGGCATTGAGGGGCTCGTGCACGTTTCGGAAATGAGTTGGAACAAGAAGCCGACTCATCCATCAAAGCTCGTGAAGGTGGGCGATGAAGTGGATGTAGTGGTGCTGGATATCAAGCCGAGTGACCGCCGCGTTTCGCTGGGCATCAAGCAGGCGCAACCGGATCCGTGGATGGTTATCGCGGAAAAGTATCCTGTGGGCACGGTGGTGACCGGGAAAATTCGGAACATTGCGGAATTTGGCGCGTTCGTGGAAATCGAGGACGGATTTGACGGACTGGTGCACGTCGGTGACGTGAGCTGGACCGGGCGAGTAAAAAATCCGCATGAGGTTTTCAAGAAGGGTGAAGACGTTACCGCCAAGGTTTTGAAGATCGATCCGGAAAACCGCCGGGTATCGCTGGGGATCAAGCAGGTCAACGATATCTGGGGCGACTGGTTCAAGGGGCACAAAGTGGGCCAGATCGTGAAAGGCAAAGTTTCGCGCATCGCCACGTTCGGTGCGTTCGTAGAACTCGGCGAGAACATCGAAGCTTTGTGCCACAACACCGAGATTGAGGAGCACAAGCGGCGGCGCGACGAAGGACCTGCGCCGATGCATCGCACCTCTACAGGGCCGTTGAAGAGCGCGGGGCCGCTGGAGCCGGGCAAAGAGTACGACTTCAAGATCGTGAAGATCAGCCCGGAGACGCGGCGCATCGGGCTCAGTTACCGCGCGGCGGTTAAGCAAATTGAGCGGCGGGAGATTGATCAGTACCGGTCGACTTCGACGGGGAAATCTTCATCAACGGCGACAATTGGCGATGCCCTTAAGTCAAAGCTGGGCCGGTAGCGGTCCAGGCGCAAATATTTGACTCCAACCCAGCTGGACAATTGTATTTACGTGGGGCCTATTTTAATGATAGGAAGGGTGCACCCAGAGGGCGGCTCTCCGCTCTAACCCTTTTTGTAACACCGATTTGAGGGGCCGCAAAGCGGTCAGAAGCCCGGTGGCAGGACCTGCGCGGGGCCGAAGAGGTATAGGGATTATGACCAAGCATCCGACATTGACGAAGGCCGACCTGATCGAAGAGGTGCTGCGTATCTCGGAACTCCCGCGCAAGGAGTCCGAGACGATTGTGGAAACGATTTTCGAGAGCATCATTGAGGCCCTGCAAAAGGGCGACAAGATTGAGATCCGCGGATTTGGGAGCTTTCGGACGCGGCAACGGCGCGGGCGCATCGGCCGCAACCCCAAGACCGGCGCCAAAGTGGATGTGCCGCCCAAGAAAATTCCTTTCTTCAAGCCTAGCAAAGAACTGAAGGACTTCGTGAACAACTCGGACGGCGACGGAACAGCAGCCGGCGCTTCTGCGGCTGCGGCAACCCCTTCCACTTCGGTGCCTGGCGACGCGACACGTTCCTGACAACGCCTCTGAATTCATTCCCTGAATAAAACCATGGGTAGCGCTACGCGCGGCGTGAATGGATTGTGCGTTATGCTGTGCGAGCGTCTTTTTGTTGAGGATGCCTGATGGACTATGTGTGGTCGCCGTGGCGCTACAGCTACATCGCACAGGTGAATGATGAGAAACAGCCTGAGTGCATTTTCTGTGATGCTTTGGCGCGGAATGATGACGCTGCGGCGCTGATCGTTTATCGCGGCAAAACAGTGTTCGTGATCCTGAATCGCTATCCGTATACATCCGGGCACGTGATGATTGTGCCGTACGCGCATGTCGCGCAATTGGCGTTGTGCGATGCGGAGACGTTGGCGGAAATGATGCTAGTGGCGCAGCGGGTGGAGAAGGCTTTTGTCGCGGACTACAAACCCGATGGGATGAATATTGGCATGAACCTGGGGAAAGCTGCGGGCGCGGGTGTTGCCGGGCACTTGCATTTACATGCGCTGCCGCGGTGGTTTGGCGACACAAATTTCATGACCGTAACGGGCGAGACGCGTGTACATCCGGAAGATTTGCAAAAGACTTTTGAGCGCATGCGAAAAGCTTTGAATACGAGTGCAGCGGCGTAAGCGCGGAGAGAATAGCGAGTGGATCTTCAACTGAGTGAGGAGCAGTTGCTCCTGCAAAAGAGCGTGCGGGAATTCGCGGAATCGGAAGTGCGGCCGTTCGCGAAAGAATTGGACGAGACTGGGCATTTCCCGCGGGAAATATTCAAGAAAGCTGCGGAATTGGGGCTGACCGGAATCGCTGTGCCGGAAAGTGAAGGCGGGGCAGGTTTCGATCATGTCGCGTATACCATCGTGATTGAGGAGATTTCGCGGTGCTGCGCGTCGACCGGCGTGATTTTGTCGGTGCAAAATTCGTTGTACTGCGATCCGATCCACCGATTCGGCACGGCTGAACAGAAAGAGAAATTTCTTCTGCCGTTCGCGCGCGGCGAACAGATCGGATGCTATGCGCTGACAGAGCCGCAGGCTGGTTCAAATGCCGCGGCATTGCAAACGAAGGCGGTGCGCAAGGGCGACAGCTACGTTGTGAACGGCACGAAAGCGTGGATCACCAATGGGGGCGCGGCGGATGCCACCATCGCGTATGTGAACACCGATCCGGCCAAAGGCGAGAAAGGCATCACCGCGCTGGTGATCGAAAAGGGGACGCCGGGATTTCGGGTGGGCAAGGAAGAGAAAAAACTGGGGATCAGCGCGACGGCCTGCAGCGAGCTGGTTTTTTCCGATTGCAACGTACCTGCTGCGAATCGCATTGGCAATGAAGGCGAAGGATATAAGGTGGCGCTGTCGACGTTGGATGGCGGAAGAATTGGTATTGCCGCGCAGGCGACCGGGATTGCGCAGGGTGCGTTTGAAGCAGCATTAAAATATTCGCAAGAGCGCATGGCATTCGGGAATCCGATTTCGCAATTCCAAGCCATACAATTTATGCTGGCGGATATGGCCACGGAGATTGATGCCGCGCGGTTATTGATTCGCAAAGCGGCGTGGAAGCAGGATAGCGGCGCGAGATTCAGCATGGAGGCCGCGGTAGCAAAATTATTTGCGAGCGAAATGGCTACGCGGGTGACGCACAAGGCGATTCAAATTCATGGCGGGAACGGTTATAGCCGCGAGTATCCGGTGGAGCGAAATTATCGTGACGCGCGCATCACGGAGATTTACGAAGGTACCAGTGAGATTCAACGGTTGGTGATTGCCTCGTGGGTGTTGAGGTCTGGAGGCTAGAAGCCAGACTCTAGAGGCTGGAAGATAGAGGGCGGAAAATGTCGGCGCCGACATTTAAAGTAACAATTTAGTAATTCAGTAACTATAACATAACAGTAATATTGCCAGTGTTCGAACGGTCGCCCGTTCGAATGATTTCAGAAATTGTCGACGGCGTCGTTCGAATGACGAATGTCCACCCAGAATTTCCGCGCGAGATTAATCTGCAAGGAAAAACGCTTTGGCCGGGTAAGTTGGCCCTGGAGTTTCGGTCATAGACTTTCAGTCGTAGTATTCTGAACACGTGTTGGAACTGGATTTTTCCCTAGCTTTTGACGCCGCTGCCGATGAAGAATTCTTTTCCGCATTGCCGTCGAAGCCTGCCGTTTGCCTCGCGGAATTAAATGATGCAAACGCTGAACCGCTGCTGATTCGCACGCAGGATTTGCGCCGCAGGCTGCAGCGGCTGCTTGGTCCGCCTGATCCGGCAAGTAAACGGCTGAACCTTCGCGCCCTCGCGCGCGGTGTGAAATATCGGACGGTGGGTTCCACCTTCGAACAGAGCCTCACTTATTATCAGCACGCAAAAAAACTTTTTCCGCAACGCTATCGCGATTTGTTGCGGATGCGTCCGCCCGCGGTGCTCAAAGTGAGCCTCCGGAATGCGTATCCGCGGTGTTACGTGACGCGGCACATTTCTGTGGACAGTTCGGGAGTGCCGACGGCGGGGACTTATTACGGACCATTTCCTTCGCGCGGCGCCGCGCTGGCGTTTGCAAATCGCGCACTGGACTTTTTCAAGATGCGGCGTTGTCAGATAAAAATCCGGCGCGATCCGACGTTTCCGGGGTGCCTGTATTCGGAGATGAAAATGTGCCTGGCGCCTTGCTTTGCGGGGTGCTCGAAAGAGGAATACGACGCGGAGGTGCAGCGGTTCGTGAAGTTTCTGGAATCGAGCGGCGAGTCGCTGCGGGCGACATTTGAAAGTGAGCGAGAACGGGCCAGTGATGATCTGGACTTCGAGCGGGCGGCAACGCTGCATAAAAAAGTTGAGAAGCTGGACGAGGTATTGCGCGGGCGGCCGGATTTGGCGCGACGCATTCAGGCTTTGGACGCCGTGATTTTGCAGCGAGGCGCGGGCGATCAGGTTGTCGCGGCGTATCGTGTGCAAGGCGGAAGGTTTTGCGAGCCGTTTTTTTTGCCGTTTGGAGAAATTGCCAGCCAGCCGCGGTCTGCCGAACAAATTTTTAGGAATTATCTCGACCCGACCGGCGATTCAGCCGTTGCCACACAGCCGGCGGTAGTTTTGCCAAATGCGGTTGAAGAACCGGGCTCTGCGCTGACGATTGGACAATGGCCGCTTGCCAAAGGCGAGTTGAGCGAACATTTGTGGCTGGTGGCGCGCTGGTTTTATAGCAACCCGCGAACTGGCGAGATTTTTTTTCGGGAGAAGAATGATTGGCCCTACCGCAGGATTCTGCGGGCTTGTTCGCGGCTGTTGGCTCCGCCAGAGGCGCCTAAGGAGCCCCGTGCGAGTTCATGAAGCGGCTGGCCTGTTATACTTCGCGTTTGTGAAAAAATTGGGAATGACCGAAAAATTGCGAGCACAATGATGACAACATTTGCCACGCCTGAAGGAACACGCCGGTTCGCGGCACGATTTGCCAAGGCCGCCGAGGGCCACTTTCGTGAAGCGCAGAGACTGGCGGTTTCGTCGCTGGGAATCGGGACTTATTTGGGGAGCCCGGACGAAAAGACGGACCGCGGCTACACGGCGGCGGTCGTGGAGGCGGCACAAGGTGGCATCAACGTGATTGATGCGGCCATCAATTACAGGTTTCAGCGCAGTGAACGCAGCATTGGAGCGGCGCTGGCGGAGTTAGAAACTAAGGGCATCGCGCGCGACGAACTGATTTTATGTACGAAAGCAGGCTATCTGACGCCGGACGGCGATATGCCCAGCGACCCGAATGAGTATTTTTTTCGAGAATACATTCAGCCGGGGGTGTTGAGCGCAAAAGATATCGTGGGCGGCGGCCATTGCATGACGCCGCGATTTCTGAAAAATCAATTGGGGCGCAGCCTACGCAACATGCGCGTTGACTGCGTGGACGTATTTTATCTGCACAATCCCGAATCGCAGCTTGGAGAAGTGCCGAAGGCGGATTTTCTCGAGCGCATCAGGGAGGCGTTCACGTTCTTGGAGGCCGCGGTGGTGGCGGGAGAAATTCAATATTACGGCGTCGCTACCTGGAATGCTTTTCGGCAGGAAGCTAGCGCGCGCGATTCCATGCAGCTCGCCGAACTGGTGCAGATCGCGCAGGAAATTGCCGGCGGGCGGCATCGGTTCCGAATTGTGCAGTTGCCTTTTAATCTGGTGATGACGGAAGCGCTGACGCTGGGGAATCAAACGGTCGCGGGACGCAAGCGCACGATCACAGAGGCGGCGGACGAGCTGGATATCACGCTGATCGCCAGCGCTTCTTTGCTGCAGGGACAGGTGGCGCGGAACCTGCCGGGATTTGTGGCGGATGCTTTTGGTTTGGAGAATGACGCGGAGAGAGCGTTGCAATTTGTGCGCTCTGCGCCGGGGATTACCACCGCGCTGGTGGGCATGTCACAAGCGGAACATGCGCGAGTGAATACGCGGCTGCTGGGTGTGCCAACCGCGACCGTGGATCAGTTCAGCAAACTTTTTACTCGTGGCGAAAGCGCCTGATGTTTTGATCGCGGTGCTACTTTTTTAGTGCGGGAACTTGTTCGATCAGCCAGGTGGTGATGGCTTGATCCACTTCGCTTAATTTGCCGGCAAAAAAATGGTCGACGCCTTCTACGATCACCAGGCGATTTTCACCCGGCAATGAGGACCCCAATTTTTGGATCTTGCGCACATCGCCGTGTTCGTCATTGCCGCCATGTACGAAGAGCTTAGGCTTAAGGCACTTGAATAAGAACGATATGTCGGAATTGTTTACCGGGAGACCCAGGGCAATTAATTGCGTCACTTCCGGAGTCTGGCATCCCACGCCAAGCCCTACGACAGAGCCAAAGCTAAATCCCGCGACCAGCAAGGGCACACCGGGAAATTCGGCGATGAGAAACTGTAATGCGGTGCGAACGTCATCGCGCTCGCCGATGCCGCGGTCGTGAACTCCCTCACTGAGGCCGGCGCCACGAAAATTGAAACGAAGGACTGGAGCGCCGAGCGCGTCGATGGATTTGGCGACCTGAAAAACCACTTTGTTGTGCATGGTGCCGCCAAAAAGCGGATGAGGATGACAGACGACCGCGGCAATGGCTGGTGGAGTGGGACTGCGCGGCGTCCACAACACAGATTCGAGGCGCCCTACCGGACCGGAAAGAAAAAGATTTCGTGAATCGTGGTGGTGGCTCATTTATCAGTCTGCGAAATCGTTGCTCTAAATTAGAACGTATTCAGGAAATATTGTCACTGTTGAGTGGGTCCCTAAGTCCTAAGCGACCCGATGTCTATCAGTACTTCTGGTAAGTAAAATTCGAGGTTCGCGCGCGGATAGCGAACGCTGTACCTGGTACTAAAGTGCTACATAGATCGTCGGAAAGAAATACTGCGTTTTTCGCGTTGCAGTTTGCGGGTGGCGGTGTTAGCGTTCCTGCATTCCAGCCCAAGCTGAGGAGCTTTATGAATAGTGCTGCGGACCGCCGCGAAGCTCGCCGATTCAACATGCACCTGCCACTCAGCATCCTGCCGTGGGAGACGAAGGGGAAGGAATTGCCGGTGGAAATGCGGGACGTGAGTTACCGGGCCTGTACCTTTTTTGCTGGAGAAAAATTCGAAGCGGGCCGCGAGATTGCTTTTATTATCACCTTACCGAAAGACATGCTGAAGTCATCGGACGTGAAGATACGGTGCCGGGGCATGGTGGTGCGCGTCGATGAGGGCCCAAACGGGAAGACCGGCATCGCTGCTAAGATTGACCGCTACGACTTTATTGCTACTAGCGCAGTAGCTTAATCCGCTCTGCCAAAATCCTTTCCCGGTTCAGAAATTCAACCCGCTACGAGTACAATCGTGTTGATCTACGTTGGAGGGGATTTATGTACCACTACGACGCCAAGCTGGCATTGGAAGAACTGCAGGAAGACGCGCTGCTGCCGCACCCGGTGAAATTGCGGGACATGATTTTACGCACCAAATTGGGACCTACCGAAGCGCAAGCATTGAATCAGGAATTTCAAACCTACCTGACACGTTTTGGGGAGCTGCAAAAGACCGCCCGCAGCGTGCTGGAAAAACTTGCCGCGGGCCAGCGCAAAGCCTCCTGATGCCATAATATAGATTCAGGTATGCGACGGAACACGCTGCTGATCGATGCGGATGATACGCTGTGGGAAAATAACGTTTTTTTTGAAAAGCTGATTGAAGATTTCATCAGCCTGGTGGAGTCCTGCGGCTACACACGCGCTTATATTCGGCACATTTTGAATGAAACAGAGCGAAAAAATATACGCCAGTACGGGTACGGGGTGCGGTGTTTTGGGCGCTCCCTGGAAGAAACCTATCTGAAGCTTGCAGAACAAATGGCGGTCCGCGAAACGGTGGCGACCATTAAAGAGCGGGTACTGGAATTGGAGCGCACCCCGCCGAAAATTATGGATGGCGTGCCGGAAACGCTGGCGTATCTTGCGGAGCGACACCGCCTGATCTTGTTCAGCAAAGGCGAGGCCGCGGAACAAGCCGCGAAGGTGGAGCGCTCGGGACTGCAGGGATTTTTTGAATTTATCGAGATCGTGCCGGAAAAAGATCATGAAACGTACGGCAAGCTGGTGCATAAGCACAAGATTGTGAAGTCGCAGGGCTGGATGATCGGTAATAGCCCGCGCAGCGATATTAATCCGGCCATGAAAATTGGATTGAATGCGGTTTATATACCGCACCAGGACACCTGGCAATTGGAGCATGAGCCGGTGGTGGCGGGCGCGGGGAAACTGGTGATCCTGCCGGCGTTCCGCGAATTGCGGACACATTTCTAGAGCGTCCAGCAGCTGACATTTCGATTCCGATGCAATCAGAAGTTTGGTGCTTGCTTGGGCCCCGGCTGTCCAAATTGGAAGTTGCGGTCTGTGGCGTGCGCTTGCAGTCTCTTTGAGAGAGAAGTACGGGGAGGTATGAATGGCTACCGCAACGTCAAGTCCTGCGCAAACGAACTGGCGCGATGAATGGTTTGAATTTGAAGACGCCACTTACCTGAATGTGGCGGGCAACGCTCCGATGCCGAAGGCTTCATTGAAGGCCGCGCAAGGCGCTATTGAATGGAAGAAATTTCCGCAACGTGTCCCGGATCAGGCCTATTTCGATGTGCCCGACCGGATTCGCGCCTCGATTGCGCAATTGATTGGGGCGCGAGCAGAGGGAATTGCGCTGACTACGGGCGCGAGCACCGGGATGGCCTCGGTGGCTTACGGGCTGAGCTGGAAGCCGGGCGACGAAGTGATCACTGCGCAAGGCGAGTTTCCCTTGCAATATACGACGTGGCGACCGATGGAGAAACGCGAAGGGATCACGCTGAAAATCGTGGCGCCCAGCGAGCGGTTTATCAGCGCGGACGATTTGATTGCGGCGCTGTCGCCGAAGACGAAATTGGTATCGGTGAGCATGGCGCGATTTGACGATGCCTCCATGATTGATGCGGCGCGACTGGCGGCAGCGTGTCACGCGCAAAGCACGTTGCTGTTGTTGGACGCGAGCCAGTGTTGCGGCGCTACTCCCATGAACGTGACACAACTGGGCGCGGATTTTATCGTGTGCGCGGGGTACAAATGGCTGCTGAGCCCGTACGGCACGGGATTTTTTTGGGCGAAGAGCGAGCACATGGCCAATATGAGGCCGGGTCCGTTTTATTGGGCTGCTGCGGAAGGCGCGAGTCACTTTGGCTCGTTGGTGATGACCAATCCTAAGATGTCGGCGGGTGCGCGGCGTTGGGATTCGGCGGAGACCGCCAGTTATTTTAATTTGTCGGCGATGGCGGTGTCGTTGGAGTTGGTGCTGCGAATCAAGCCTGAAACAGTAGAGGCGCATAATCGCGGACTGATGGAGTTGATGTTTGAGCGCTTGCCGAAAGATCGATGCGTGCCGGCGAGTCCGCTTGATCCGGCGCGGCGAGGGCCCTACGCGTGTTTTGCCGCGCGGACTGCGGAAAAAACGGCGGCGCTATATGAGAAGCTGAGGGCGAATAAGGTGTTTGTGAGCCTGCGCGAGGGGAACTTGCGGATATCGCCGCACTTGTTTAACAGCGAGCGCGATATCGATAAGTTGATTGCGGTGGTTACTGCGTGAGGTTCGCCGCTGCCGCGGGAAAAAGAAGACGCGGCGCTAATTGTCGTTGCTCCGGGCGCGAAATGGGATGTGCACGATGGCTTCGAGGTCGACGGGCTTGCCTTGGCGCGTTGCAGGCCTGAACTTCCATTGAGTTAAGGCTTCCATGGCATTGGCATCGAGCTGCTGATCGATACCGCGAACCAGTTCGACGCTGTCGACAGAACCGTCAGCGCGAATTACGGCGTAAAGCACAACCTCTCCTTCGACACGTTCGTTGATTAGCGTGGGCGGATATCTGGGATCGCTCTTTTTGATGGGCGACGGACCGGAAAGATCGGCCGACGTTACGTGTGGCGCGGAACTCGACGAACGGAGCTCCGAGAAATTCAGGATCCAACTGCCTGTTGCGCTGTTGAGGTTGGGCATGTTGACCAGCATGGTGTAAATCTTTTTCGCGGCAAAGACTTGTTCCGGTTTTGCGCCGGGGCTGAGCGCGGCAAAGTTTGGCGGGCCGGTGCGTTCCGGTGCGTCGTCGATTCGCGCGCGGGGATCTATTTTAGTGACCAGCCGGTGAGGGGTGGGCGAGTCGATCTTGGGCTGCGGGTTAACGGATAAGCCGGACATGCTCTTTGGGGTGGGGTTGCCGCCGCTGATGCTCACGGTGGTCGAATTTTTTCCCGCAATATTTTCAGAAGCGGAGCCGCCCAGGCTTTCACTCGTGCCGCCAACACCGCCGTTATTATTTTCGTTGGGCAAAACTTTGCCGCCAAGCACGCCGGGTTGTTTCCCTTCAGGAGAGATGGCTACTCGAGCGGCGAGATTTCCTTGCGGTGGAGCGGTGGGTGCAACCGGACCGGGCGTTGCGGAAAGCGCGATGAGGGTGGAGGCGGAGGCGCTCGAGTTCATCGTGGTTTGATGAGCGAGTTCGGGCGCGGGTCCGGCGTCGGTTGATGACGCCTGGTGTTGCGCAACGCGCGGTGCTACGCCGGCATTCAACTCCAACTTGGGACGGACAGGAGCGTTCGAATTTACGGCTAGGGTGATTTCCGCGGGAGGGCCGTCCGTCACCGGAACATCGGGCAAGGGCGCAGCTTTCACTGCGGCGGTGCGGTGTTCGCGTGGGTGAAGCTGAGCGAGCATTTGTTCGGTGATTTCCATGCGTGGCTTCGCGGGGACGGCATTCTGCTGCAGCAAAACAATATTGGGAAGGCTGGGGAGAATTTTTGGCGGGACTATGCGGGCGGCGGTATTGATTAAAGTTTGCCGCGGGTGTGTTGGCGCGACGGGGTCAGTGAAAATGCGCTGGCGAGGGTGAAACACCTCGGCGCCTTCGCGGGCGAGGTGTTTGGCGACGGCGCCACGCGGACTTGGAGTGGCGGGCGTGGGTGCGGGTGCGGAGGAAAGTTTCAGCGGGGGAAAGTCATTGATTGGGCCGGACCAGGTGAGCTGAAAATTTTCTAATGCAGGATTTTTGCGCGGAGTTGCGGGTAGATCGGGCCAGGGCGCCAACAGAAAAACGATGTGCCACAGGGCGGCTGCGATTACTGCGGCGCGTGGGATGCGGCCTTCGACCGAGCAATCCCTGAAAAAATTTCTGCTTATGAATTTTTTTCCTGGGGTGGGGCCGGTGAGGAGGGCATGGATACTGCTTCCGAGACTTTGGTGGAAGCTGTTCCAGCGAATTTCGAATTGTGGGCCTACGGTTGACGGGGGCGCGTCGCGCGTGATGAGCGCGCCTTGCTGCCCCAAAAGACTCAATGAACTGCTGGCTTGGCCAAATGACATTCGGTCTCGATTATAACGTGCTGATTGCGGTAAATTTTGCGACTTCGTTTCGGAACTTTGTTTTGCAACTTTACTTTGTAAGAGCGAATAGAGTCAAAAGCACCCACAGAACAAAATAGAGTCAAAAGCCCCACCCTGCAAATCGAGGGTGGGGCACCCTCCGCGTTTTTGAATGTTTGCTGTGGCGCGAATTTGCATTTACGAATGGACGTCTGCCTAACGCCTGACGTCTTGCGGAGATAGATGTGTGGGCGGGGCTATGGGTTATCCGCGGGCGCGATTGATTGGATGGGCTGTTCGCGGCGGTAGAAACTTAGGGCGGCGTCGCCTTGGCGGAGGCGGCGGACGCGTTTGAGAGTGTTAAAAGATTCGGGCAGATCGAACGTCTTGCGATACTCGACGATGACGATACCGCTCTGCGCGAGAAGATTAGAGACGCCGATTTTTTGCAGTACCCGCGAATAATCCGCGGTGGCGGCGTATGGCGGATCGATGAAGATGTAATCGTAGGGGAGATCGCCGACTTTTACTTTTGCCTCGAGAGTTTCGAGTCCGCGGAGGGCGTCCGCGCAGATGACCGTCACTCCTGAGTGCACTTTTAGAGCGGCGAGATTTTTGCGAATGAGGGCGGCGCTGGGTGCGTGATTTTCGATGAAGGAGACGTAGTCAGCGCCACGGCTTAGGGCTTCAATGCCCACAGCGCCAGTTCCGGCGAACACATCAAGGAAGCGCGAGTCCTGAATTCCTGAGCCCAGCACGTTGAAAAGCGTTTCGCGCAAGCGGTCGCTGGTGGGGCGCAGCGCGAGGCCTTTGAGGCTCTTCAGGACGCGGCTGCGATAAACTCCGGCGATGACGCGCATATTTCTCCGGTAAAAATTTTCAGCCGATGCGGGCGAGATGGTAACGGCGCTGCCAATGTTCAGGCAGCGATCGCAGCACCGCACGCAACTCCGCGGCTCGCTCGGGATCGTCGGCGAGGGCGAAGGTTTCGCGGCGGGCTAGTTCGAGCAATTCTTTGTCGCGCAGGGGGTTCGCGATGTGAAAGCCCATGTCGCCGGATTGGCGGGTGCCAAAAAATTCGCCGGGGCCGCGTAAGAGCAAATCGGTTTCCGCGATTTCGAATCCATTGGCGGTACGCACCATTGTGTCGAGGCGTGCCCGCGCTTCTTCGGTCATGTAAGGCGGAGCCATCAGAATGCAGTGAGACTTAGCGGCACCGCGTCCGATGCGGCCGCGCAATTGATGCAGCTGAGATAGTCCGAAGCGTTCGGCATGCTCGATCACCATGACGGTGGCATTCGGAACGTCGACTCCGACTTCCACAACTGTAGTGGCCACCAGAATTTGCACTTCATTTTTGCGGAACTGCTGCATCACGGTTTCTTTTTCTTTGCTGGAAAGGCGGCCGTGCAAAAGACCGAGCTTAAGCTTGGGAAATACTTCGCGGGAGAGGCGTTCGAACTCCTCGATGGCGGCTTTCAATTCGAGTTTCGATTCCTCGATCACCGGATAGACGATGTAAGCCTGATGACCCGCGTTAACTTCCCGGCGCACAAATTCCCATACGCCGGGCAGATGCGGCTGGGTGGTCATGCGCGTTTCGATGGGCGTTCGGCCTGGGGGCAGTTCGTCGATGATGGAGACATCGAGATCGCCGTAGAGCGTGAGAGCAAGCGTGCGTGGAATTGGCGTTGCAGTTAGCACCAAGACGTGCGGCGCGTGTCCGTGCGCCAGCGATTTATCCATGAGGCGTTTGCGCTGCAACACGCCGAAGCGATGCTGTTCGTCGACGGCGACGAAAGCAAGGCGTGCGAATTCTACTTTGTCTTCGATCAAAGCGTGAGTGCCGATGACTAGTTTGGCTTCGCCGGAGCGAATGCTTTCGAGGACGGCGGTTTTGTCGCGAAACTTGAGGCCACTAATTAATAGTTCAACGCGATACCCGGCGGGGGCAAGAATTCTTTTTGCAGCGAGGTAATGCTGCACAGCGAGAATTTCGGTGGGTGCCATGAGGGCGGCTTGCAGGCCATTTTCGATGGCGATTACCGCGGTTTGCAGAGCGATGATGGTTTTGCCGCTGCCCACGTCGCCCTGCAAAAGACGGTTCATGGGCGTGGGCTTTTCCAGATCAGCGGCAATTTCTGCCAGTACGCGTTTTTGTGCCGCGGTGGGCTTGAACGGCAAAACGCGCTTGAGGGCTTCACGAATATTGTCTTCGCGAAGGCGAAAGGCGATAGCGTTTTCCTTGCGAGTGGTCTTGCGATCGAGGCCCAGGCTCAATTGATAAAGAAAAAATTCTTCAAAGATCAACCGTTGTTGGGCCGCACAGCGGAAAGTGTTCAGGGCATCGATGGATTCCGTGGCCGGCGGAAAATGGGTATGAATCAGCGCCTCGCGGCGCGAGGGGTAAGCGAGGCGCGCGCGCAATCCGGCGGGCAGCACGTCAGGCATGTTGGGATCGAGCAGATCGAGCGCGGCATAAATGGCGCGACGAATAGCGCGGGAGCCAAAGGTGCCGATGGCTTCATAGATTGGGACGATGCGGCCGACTTCGGTGGAATCCATCTGGTCGCTGGTCATCTCCATCTGCGGATTGACCATTTCGATGCGCGCGGGACGGAGCTTATCTATCTCGGCTTTACCGTGAAGAATCAGCGTTTGGCCGGGTTTGAGGCGGCCCTCCAGATAGCCGCCGTGAAAAAATTTGCAGGGGAGTTGGCCGGTGGCGTCGCGCACAAGAAGATGAAAAACCGCGTCGCGCCCGCGCATGGTGCGCACCGCCTGGCCGCTCATGACCTGCACGCGGAGGGTGTAGATGCCGTTGGGCTGAATGTCTTTTACATTGGAGAAATGGATGCGGTCTTCGTAACGAAAAGGCAGATAGGTGAGCAGATCTTCGAGGGTGTGGATTCCGCGTTTGGCCAGCAATTCTGCTCGTAGCGGGCCAACGCCCTTGATCATGCGTACGTCAGTGGTTAGGGTTTGCGTGGGCACGATGGAGAAGCCTTCGAGTTGTGAACGCCGGATGCGATTCTGCTCCTAGGATTTGCGCAAGAACGGCAAAATAACTCCATCTTTTATACCATTATGAGTAGACCGTGCCGCGATAAGCCGCTGTGGTGGCGAAAGTTGCGCTGATTTCGTGCGTATTCTAGAGTGATGACGCAGCGAATTATCAAAGCAAGCACTTAAGTTTGTAGCTAGCCAAATCCCACCTGCAATTTACGGCGTGTGGGGTACCTTCGTTATCCAGAAAGGTTGAATTGCTCCTGCGCAATCCAATGGATGCAGAGAGTAGATTCTGGAGTTAGCTCCTGGAGGTTTCGTGTCGACTGACCGTTTAACGTCTGCGAACAAACTTGCGTTAGTGATGTGGGTGGTGGCAGGAATTGCCGGCGCGTTGTTTGCGTATAAATATTATTTCCGCGCGTTTCCGGAAGCGTCGGTGAATTTTAAGGTCTCGCGTGCGGAAGCTTTGTCGCGGGCAAAAGAGTTTTTGACTAGTGAAGGGCAGGACGCCGCAAGCTATCAGTTCGCCATCGTTTTCAATGTAGACGACAACGCGAAAACATATCTGGAACGGGAAACCGGGCTGGAGCAAGCCAACCGGTTGATGTCTTCGGAACTGAATATCTGGTATTGGGATGTGCGTTTTTTCAAGCCGCTACAGGAAGAGGAATTTCACGTACGGGTGAATCCCGCCGGCCAAGTGGTGGGCTACGAGCATCACGTGGAAGAAGCGAGAGCAGGCGCGACGCTGTCACGAGCCGCTGCACAATTCGACGCCGAGAATTTCATTGAAGGTAAATTGGGTATCAAGTCGGGATGGGATCTTTTACCGGAAGAAATAAATTCGGTGAAAAGACCGAACCGGTTGGATTGGTCATTCACCTGGGAAAAACATGGATTTCGCGCCAAGGATGCGCCGTACCGGCTGAATGTAGTACTGCAAGGCGACCAAGTCGGAAACAGCCAAGAATATCTGAAGGTCCCCGAAGGGTGGGAGCGCAGCTACGCGCAATTGCGCTCGACGAACCTGCTATACAACCAGATCGCGATAATCCCATACGTACTGCTGATGGGTAGCGCGCTGTGGCTGGGGATTTCGCTGTGGCGCAAAGGGCAAGCCGACTGGATGGGAGCGATAAAGTTGGGCGCTCTGGTGGCCGGGCTGTATTTTTTGATGCAGCTCAATCAGTGGCAATCGACGCGGGCCAATTACGATACGCACGCTTCGTACGGAAGTTTTGTCGCGCTGCATATACTTTTGAACATATTGGAAGCTATCGCCACCGCACTGACGGTCACGATGGTGTTGCCGGGGGCGGAGCCTTTATATCGCTCGACGCAACCGGATCGTTTGCGGCTCAGCAAAGCAATTACTTTGCGCGGACTGCAATCCAAGGAATTTTTTTCGGCGGCGGTGGTGGGCTTATCGCTGGCGGCGGCGCACATCGGATTTATCGTGGCGTTTTACATGTTTGGCAGCAAAGTGGGGGTCTGGGCGCCCCAGGATGTGAATTATTCGGACGCGGTGAACACTTCATTTCCGTGGATCGCGGGAGTCGCGATTGGGTTGCTGGCTTCGACCAGCGAAGAATTTCTGTTCCGCTTGTTCGCAATTCCCTTCATAGGTCGTTTGACCAAATCGCGCGTGCTGGCAATTATTTTGCCGGCGTTTTCGTGGAGCTTCCTGCATAGCGCTTATCCACAGGAGCCCGGTTACACGCGCGGAATTGAAGTGGGAATTATCGGGATTGTGGCGGGCATCGTGATGCTGAATTGGGGCATTCTGGCCACGCTTATCTGGCATTACACGGTGGATGCTTCGCTGGTGGGACTGTTGCTGGTGCGCTCCAACAGCATGTATTTCAAAATTTCAGGCGTGATCGTGGGGGCCGCGGCGCTGGCGCCGTTGATATTTTCCGGCGTGGCGTATGTGAGGCGCGGTCAATTTACGCCGGTGGATGATTTGTTGAATCGCGCGGCACCCCCCCCGGACATAAGCGCGGTGGATGAAGTCGCTGAAGACCTTGCGCCTTTAGGGAAGGCGCGTGTATACGACGCGCTAACGCCGGGCTTGATCGGCGTTCTTGGGGCGTGCCTGGTGATTGGGGGTTTGTTGGCCTGGCGCCTCAAACAACCTGCTATCGGGGATTACCTGAAACTTTCCGTTAATGCGAGGACGGCGCTCACCGGTGCCGATGAGGTCCTTCGCCACCGCGGGATCGACCCGAGGACGTACCATCACGCGGTGTTGCTCGCCAATACTACCGATCCAGTGACGAATGAATTCCTGCGTGAGCGCGTCGGTGTGGCCGGGGTGAATGAAATTTACGACCAGGAAGTGCCCGGGGCGCTTTGGAGAGTTCGCTATTTTCGCGACAGTCAGCCGGAAGAATTCGCGGTGGTGCTGCGTCCGAATGGCGCGCTGCATTCCGTGCATCACATTTTGAGCGAAGACGCCCCTGGCGCTACGCTCAGCAAAGATGATGCGGTAAAGAGGGCGGAAGATTATCTGCGCAACACGCAGCACGTTGATCTGGCGCAATGGTCGCCGATCGAAGCCAAGTCCGACAAGCATCCGCGTCGTGTGGACCACAAGCTCACATGGGAACAAAATCGCGCGCTGGACGACGCGAACACGCAAACAGATTCCAAATCACATGCGCATGCGCGCATCGAAGTGGCGGTTCTTGGCGACGAAGTATCCGACTATCGCACGTACGTAAAAATTCCGGATGAATGGCGGCGGCGGCAGTCGGAGGTGACACTTCCGCGGGTACTCATTTCGATGGTGTTGCCGATTCTGGTTTTGGGCGGTTTCATGGTGGTGGCACTGATCGTATTTCTGAAAAATTTGCGCTCTGAGGATGCACATTCGATTCCGTGGCGACGGCTGGCAGTTTGGGGGCTGTGGGGGCTGGCGGCGTATATGATTATTTTTGCTTTCGGAGACCGCATCGCGAGTTTTATGAATGGCTATCAGACGGCCATTCCGCTGAAGACCATGCTTGTGGGAATCGGGATCGGCGCGGTGCTGGGGGCAGCCGTGTACTTCTGTGGAATCGTGCTGCTTTTTGGCATGGCTTGGTATTTCGCGCGGCGTGCTTTTGGTGAGGAGCGCCTGCCGGGCTGGACGGGTATGCCGCCGCTGTATTATCGCGACGCGGTTTTGATTGGCGTGGGTGGTACGGCGGCGTTAATCGGATTCAGCCGCCTGATTGCGGCGCTCTCGGCCCATTGGCCCAACTCCCATCGTAGTGCCGAGGCAGCCTTTGGTGGCGATTTTGATGCGACGCTGCCGGCTGCGGGAATTTTTGGCACGGTTTTGCTAAGGACGCTGATGTATACCGGGCTGGTGGCTCTCTGCGCTTCCTTCGTGGCCACGAATGTTAAGCAGCCGTGGCTGCGACTGTTACTTTTTCTTAGCGCCGCGTTGGCAACGGTGGGCACGGCCTGGGGGACACCTGCGGATTTCGCCAAACAATTTCTCGCAGGAGTCCTCGTATTTGGGTTGCTGGTATACGGCGTAGCGAGAGTCGTGCGCTTTAACATGCTGGGTTGTCTCCTGGTGGTGGCGGGAACTTCGCTGCTGGCAGCGGCGGCAAAACTGGTTTCGCAGCCGGACGGGTTCTACCGCGGCAACGGCTATGCGGTTCTATTGATCTTAGCTGCTTTGCTGGCTTGGCCGCTGGCGGCATGGAACACCCGAGTTGCTCCCCAAAAGCCCTAAGGGCGTTGAATTCACATTGGTTTCCTCAACAAAATAAAGTGTCTTAATTTTGTAAATTCAATAAATTAGAACGAAACAAAATATGTGATCTGAGCGTTGTCTATTCAGGGAAGCGATGCTCACCCATGGGGTAGTGGCACGTCCAAACAGGGTGGTCGCACGAGTGTTGCGTGTTGGCCTAAGGCAGAAACTTGGATTATCGTGTAGTGGCGTGCGCCACGACACATTTTCCCGGGTGGCACGCGAACAGAAGGCAAAGAATGTCGCTTCCACGATGGGTTTTGGCTGTGGCCGGTGAAGCTGGAGGCGCGGGCGGCGGAGACGCAGCCCTGGGCGCAGTGACTTCTCTGCCGAACCTCGATGACCGGGCTCTGGTGGTGGAAGCCCAGGTGGGCAACCGGGCGGCCTTCGAGGAGCTCGTTCACCGGTATGACCGGGACGTTTTGCGGCTGGCGCTGAACTTGATGAAACGGCCGGAAGACGCGCGGGACGTCTATCAAGAAGCCTTCCTGAAGGTTTACCGCAACCTGCACCGATTCCGTTTTGAATGCAGTTTTTATACCTGGCTGTACCGCATCGTCACCAACGTGTGCCTTGACCATTTGCGCCGGAGGCAAGCGCGGCCCGAGGATCAATCGCCGGAAGTGAATCACGGGCGCAGCGATGAAGGCATTACCGACTTTTTCGAGCGGCAGCGTGAACACCGGCCCACGCTCGATCCGGAACGCACCATGTTTGGACTAGAAATCAAGGCGCGAATCGCGCTGGCCATGGAACGCCTTTCGCCTCGCGAACGCATCGTATTTGAGATGAAGCACTATCAGGGGTTGAAGCTGCGCGCTATCGGCGATGCGCTGGGAACCACCGAAGAAACGGTGAAGAATTCGCTGTTCCGCGCGACACGCAAGCTGCGGCATGAATTGGGAGAGCTACGATGAGCGCGGCGGGTAAGAAGTCTCGTTGCGCCAACATTGCCCCCATTCTGGTTTTCTACGCGTGCGACGAGGTCAGCGAGAACGAACGCAAGCTGATCGACGAGCATCTTGCGGTGTGCGCCGCGTGCGCGGAACAACTGGCGGGCGAGCGATCGTTGTGGGAAGCGATGAGTGCCGCGAATCCGCCGGCGGGTGAAATCACTTCCGCGGACACGCTGCTGGCGCAGTGCCGCAGCCAGCTGGCGGAAACGCTTGACGATCTCTCAGTGACGCCGGTGCGTGAGCATTGGCAGCCGTTCGGCTGGGTGCGCCGATGGATGGCTTTGCGGCCGGCGTGGAGCGGCGCTTTGTTGATTTTCTTCGGCGTTTTGCTGGGCGCGGAAGTGATGCCCTGGCTGCAGAGCGGCATTCCAGGCAACAACAATGGCCGCGCTGTAAACGTCCTGGCTTCGCAAAAACTCACCGACGATCAGCTTTCGAAAATGGCCGTGGCGGGAATTAATCTTGCGCCGTGGCCAAATGCCGCGCCCGGCACGGTGCAACTCCAATTGCGCGCCGAGCAGCCTATGGTGCTTTCGGGCAATGCGGACGACATCAACATGCGCCGGGTGCTTACCTATGTGGTGGAAAACGGCGAGCGCTTCGACGCCGGTGTACGGCTGGATTGCCTGGATGCGCTCAAGGCGCAGACGCGAGATGAGCAAGTGCGCAAGGCGCTGCTGTTGGCGGCGCGCAAGGATCAGAATCCCGCGGTGCGCATGAAGGCGCTGGAAGCACTGAAGGACTCGGCTGCGGATGACGCTGTTCGAGAAGCCATGCTGGATGCGCTGGCGCATGATGCGAATCCGGGTGTACGCGTGGAAGTGGTGAATATGCTGGTGCACTCGCTGGAGCATGAGTCGCGTGACATGGTGGTTTCCTATCCCAAAATTGCGGGCGCTCCAGAAAATTTGGACGACCAGTCTGATGACGTGGAGATGAATTCGTCCAGCGAATCCATCGCGATAACTTCGAACGCTTCGGTGGAAAAAGTGATTCGCACACTGGAAGAACTACAAAAGCGAGATCCCAGCCGTTATGTGCGTTTGCGCAGCGCTGCAGCGTTGCGGCAGATCGGACCACGAGAACCGCAGTAGTGATCAGCGGGATTTAGTTCATCGATGAAAGCCTCTTCCCATTACCAACGTGAGTTTAGAAAGAAGAATTTTCGCAGGGCGCCATGGCTCGACGGACTGGCGATTATTTTTTGTGTTATTACGTTTGCAAATTGCGGTTGGGCCGCCGTGGAGCTGGACCCTCTCGAGCCTACAAAACCTGGGGAGCCAGTCACGCCCCACGCCTTTGATCAGCGGACCGGCGTGTTTGAGACGCAAGACGGATTGACGTTGCGGCTCAGCGCCGATTTAGGCTCGGTACGTATTGTCACGCTGGAAGCGGGCGCGGCCCCAGTGGTGCGTTACACAGTGCGTATTGAAACGGATGCGCGGGCGCCACAGGCTCAGGCGCTGTTGGATAAATACGCTCTGCGGGCCAAAGCGACCGGCGCGGGCGTGGAGATTGAAGGGGCGTTGCCTCCGCAGGCGGCGCGAGCAGCGGCGTCCAGCGCGCAATTCTGGGTGCAATTTGAAATTGCGGTGCCCGATGGATATAGCCTCGATGTGAACACCGAGGCGGGCGACATTGAAACTCAGGATATTGGCGGGACGGCGACGCTGATCACGCAGGGCGGAAATATTCGCACCGGGCGCATTGGCGTCGGAGGCGTGCAGAACGCCGCGCACCACATGCACGCGCACGAGAGCAACGCCGGCAACTCTCCCCGGGGATCATCGAAATTGCGAACTGAAGGCGGGCACATTCAGGTGCTAGATGTGGCGGGCAGCCTGAATGTGTTTACCGGAGGCGGGCATATCAATGTGGGCAATGTTACCGGGGACGCTACGCTGCGTAGTGGGGGCGGGCACATTCGCGCGGGCACGATTGGCGGTCGCGCTGATCTGGATACCGACGGCGGAAACATTACCGTTGGGCACGCGGGCAGTTTCGTAAATGTGCGCACCGGCGGCGGACAGATTGATTTTGGCGAAGTGCGCGGCTCGGTGCATGCGCAAACCGGCGGAGGCGGTATTCGCATTATGTATGTTGCCGGGCCCATGGAAGTGGAGTCCAGCGGTGGCAGCATTTGCCTGACGCGAGTTGCAGGTGCAGTGCAAGCGGCCACCGCAGATGGAACGATTACTGCATGGATTAATCCCTCTAGCGGACCAGATAGCGGGTCCGGCGGTACAGCAAACGGTTCGCCCGCTGCTGCATCCGCACATCCCGTCACAGTACAGCTTGCGGGAGCCTCACAACTGGCTTCCGGAAATGGCGATATCGTGGTTTTTTTGCCGCGTAACCTGGCGGTGAACATCGACGCGCTGGTTACTAAAGGTGGGGAACACCGTATCGAAGCCGATCCGGCGCTGCATTTGAGTTTTCAGGACGGGGAGTCAAACACGGGTCCTGTACACGCTACCGGGGTGTTGAACGGCGGGGGCATTCCTTTGAAGCTGCGCACTTCCTCGGGAAGGATTCGACTGCAATTCCTGGATGCCGACCCGTCACTGCGGGAATCGCGGATTCGCGAACAGCAGGAACGCCTGCGCGTCGTAGACGTGGCTCAGCCAGCGGCGCCGGTTGTTCCAGTGCCGCCTGAGACCCGGCAGCAGACGGATTCACAGAGAGATTGGTTGGAAAGCTGGATGGGCAGGCTAGAAGTCGCGGTTACCGGAGGGTTGCGCGAGGATGCTGACGATTTCCGCAACCGCCTTACGTATTCGCCTCATCCGGTTTATCCGGAGCTGGCACAGCGTGTGGGAATTCAGGGAGTGGTGAAGTTGCAGGTGCGAGTGCAGAAAGATGGGCGCGTGGAAGTATTGAAATTGCTGCAGGGAGAGCCGGCACTGGCGGAAGCCGCAATTACAGCCGTGAAACAATGGCGAGGCAAACCCGCGTGGATCAACGGAAAACAGGTGGAGGTGGTTTCGACGGTGACATTTAATTTTCAGTTGAACTGAATTGGTGGATGCGCGTGATCGCGCGGCGTATACGAGATTGAGAGTCGTTCGGGTCCAGGTTGTAGTTTCGGGTGGCGGTCCGGGTCTGTCGTAAAAATCGAAGGGGGTAAAGACGATGCTTCGACATGCGTTGCGCGCAGCTTTAATTCTATCTGTGGCGGGTGCGGCCTGGGCCGCTTCCGGTTTGGCGATGAGCAAGGATTTCGATCAGAGCTACCCGCTGCAACCGGGGGGCACATTTGAATTACAAAATGTGAACGGCACGGTGGAAGTGGAAGGCTGGGATCGCGACGCTATTGAAGTTCACGCGGTGAAGACCGCCAAGAGTAAAGAGTCGGACCTGGATCGCGTTTCGATTGAAGTGGACGCGAAACCGCGCGCGGTATCTGTCGTTACCCGCTATCCACAGAACGCAGGCGTGGAAGTGGCGGTGGAATATGTGATTCATATCCCGCACAGCGCGCATGTGGAGCATGTGGGAACGGTGAACGGCACGTTGCGTATTGCGGGCGTGGATCTCATCGAAGATCTCCATACTGTCAATGGCAATATCGAGGTGTATGAAGGCGGCGGCCCCGTGCACGCGCACACCACCAATGGCAATGTGCATCTGGAGCTTGCGCATCTGGGCGCCACGCGAGACGAGAAGGGCGAAGCTACGGCCGAAACGACTAACGGCTCTTTACTGCTGGCCGTGCCGGCAGATGTGCAGGCAACTTTGGATGCGCGCTGCTTAAATGGAAATTTTTCTTCGGAGCTGCCGGTCGCGCTGGAAAGCTCATTGCACCCGCGGGAAATACACGGAAAGTTGGGCAAGGGTGGAGCACCAATTCATTTGCGTACCGTGAACGGTGGAATCCGCGTGGTGGTATTGCGGTCAACGGTTTAGGTTTTGCCGCGTCTAAAACCTCAGAAGCTAATTTTTTTGGAGGACGGGTTCAATGAATAAAGGTATATGGACTATTGCAGGCGGCACTGCTGCGCTCTGCACTGCATTGATAGCGGCACCGCGATTTACGGCCGCTCAACATGTGCACGTAGTTGGTGCTCAGGAGATGGCTGAACCGCAGGTGCGCGATTTCAACGTAATGTTCGGGGAGGAAGGCGGGAGCTGGCTGGGCGTTGAAACACGGGAGGTTACCAGCGACAACGCCAAGGAACTAAAACTGCCAGGCGAGCGCGGAGTGGTGCTGGGCCGAATTGCTCCAGACAGTCCCGCATCAAAATCCGGACTTCGCGAAAATGATGTGGTTACGGAAATCAATGGGCAGCAAGTGGAAGGCGCGATGCAATTTCGACGCATGATTCGCGAAATTCCCGCGGGACGAAACGTGCAACTTACGGTGTGGCGCGACGGACGTACCCAGAAAATCAACGTCACGCTGGGTAGGGCTGAAGAATTGAGAAGCGGCATCACGAGAGTGGCGCCCGGTATGCCTGGAGCGTTCGCGTTTCGCCTGCCGGAACTGCCGGAGATGCCAGACATG
>Ga0185299_10002838_pt1 | contig 25114 bp, 28 predicted proteins | sample PaiPotPPA55metaG_FD_128002 | JGI IMG/M metagenome (GOLD analysis project Ga0185299, IMG submission 128002) | Iron sulfur acid spring bacterial and archeal communities from Banff, Canada, to study Microbial Dark Matter (Phase II) - Paint Pots PPA... ...
CCCCGCAGGGCGCGGACTGGGACGACGCGCTGGCCTACTGGGGCACGCTGAGCACCGACGAGGGCGCCGAGTTCGACACCGAGATCACCATCGACGCCGACACCCTCACCCCCTTCGTCACGTGGGGCACCAACCCCGGACAGGGCGCCCCGCTGGGCGATTCAGTGCCGGACCCGGCCGAGATCGCCGACACCGGCCGCCGCCAGGACGTCGAGCGCGCGCTGGAGTACATGGGCCTGAAGGCCGGGATGCCGCTGCGCGACATCGCCGTGGACACGGTGTTCCTCGGTTCGTGCACCAACGGCCGTCTCGAGGACCTGCGGGCCGCGGCCGGGGTTCTCAAGGGCCGCAAGGTGGCCGAGGGCGTGCGCATGCTGGTCGTGCCGGGCTCTGCCCGAGTCCGTCTCGAGGCCGAGGCCGAGGGACTGCACGAGGTGTTCACGGACGCCGGGGCCGAATGGCGCTTCGCCGGCTGTTCCATGTGTCTCGGCATGAACCCGGACCAGCTGGCTCCGGGCGAGCGCTCCGCCTCGACCTCGAACCGCAATTTCGAGGGCAGGCAGGGCAAGGGCGGGCGCACCCACCTGGTCTCCCCGCTGGTGGCCGCCGCCACAGCCGTCACCGGACACCTGTCCGCGCCGTCCGATCTGCCCGAGTCGCTGGAGGTCTGAGATAACTATGGACAGTTTTGTCAGCCACACCGGGACCGCTGTTCCGCTGCGTCGTTCGAACGTGGACACCGACCAGATCATCCCGGCGGTGTACCTCAAGCGGGTCACCCGCACCGGATTCGAGGACGGCCTGTTCGCCGCCTGGCGCGCCGACCCGGAGTTCATCCTCAACCGTCCGGAGCGCCAGGGCGCGAGCGTCCTGGTGGCCGGCCCCGACTTCGGCACCGGATCCTCGCGCGAGCACGCCGTCTGGGCGCTGCAGAACTACGGTTTCAAGGCCGTGATCTCAGCCAGGTTCGCCGACATCTTCCGCGGCAACTCGCTCAAGGGCGGCCTGCTGACCGTGGTGCTGCCGCAGGAGACGGTGGAGCTGCTGTGGGCCGCGATCGAGGCGGACCCGGACGCGAAGGTGACCGTGGATCTCGAGGCGCGCGAGGTGCGTTGCGGGGAACTCGTCGCCCCCTTCGAGATCGACGACTACACCCGGTGGCGGCTCATGGAAGGCCTGGATGACATCGGCCTGACGCTGCGCAACGTCGAGGCCGTGGACGAGTTCGAGACGCACCGTCCCTCGTTCCTGCCCGCCACGCTCTAGCCGACCGGAGCCGAGAAGCCGCCGGTGGGCGGCGGATTCGGCGACACGCCGCCGGTGCCGCACAATGTACCCATGCGTGAGGCACCGGCGGCGAACGAGGATTCCGACTCGTTCGACGACGCCGAGTTGCGCGAACTTTCCGGTTACGCACGGCTCGCGCAGCGCCTGAAAGAGGCGCACGAGGCCTTACGGGCCATGGATTTGGAGCTACCGGAGCGCGCCGATTTCGTCCGGCGCCTGCTCGTCATCACCGCCGCGTCCCGACATGATCAGAGTGACGCGATGCGCCGTCTGGACCGCTTCCTTGACGCACTGGTATTGCGACACAAGGGTGATTAGTGCCTTTGGTGATTGATTCGGGCGATTCAGGGGCCTACGGTGCGGAAAGGAAATCCTCCGCATGTGTGGTGCAAACCGGCGCCGCACCTACCCCAAGGGGCGCATCGTGAACAAGGCACAGCTGATCGACGCAGTCGCCATGAAGCTGGACATCTCCCGTCGTTCGGCAGGTGACACCGTGGACGCCGTTCTGGAGGGCATCACCGGCGCGATCATCTCCGGCGACAAGGTCTCGCTGACCGGGTTCGGCACCTTCGAGACCACCCGCCGCGCCGCCCGCACCGCGCGCAACCCGCGCACCGGCGCCTCGGTCGCCGTTCCGGCCGCGACCGTGCCGAAGTTCCGGCCCGGGCAGGCGCTCAAGGACGAGGTGAACGCGAGCGGCGGCCGCAAGCGGACGGCGAAGAAGACCACCAAGGCGGCGGCGAAGAAGGCCGTGGTCAAGGCCGCGGCCAAGAAGACCGCGGTGAAGGCGGCGGCGAAGAAGACCGCGACGACCCGGCCGGCCGCGAAGAAGACCACGGTCTCGGCCGCCGCGAAGAAGACGGCGACCGCGGCGAAGAAGACCACCGCGAAGAAGACCGTGGCCAAGGCGGCGGCCAAGAAGGCCCCGGCGAAGAAGGCCACCGGCCGTCCGGCCGCCAAGAAGTCGGTCGCCAAGGCCCCCGCCACCAAGACCGTCGCGAAGAAGACGACGGCCAAGAAGGCCGCCGCGAAGAAGACCACCGCGCGCAAGCGCTAGCCGGCCGGGGTCGCGGCGGAGCGCGCTGCGGCCGTGGCTCGACGGTGGATTCGAGGGCCCCTTCGAGGGTCGGGTCTCGAATTCGCCGAATAAAGGTTCATACGCGAATGTCCCCCCAATGCCAAGGCGCCGGCGGCGGGGGGACATTCGCGTTCTGAGGTCGCGGGCGTGCGCTGCCTGGCGTTCGCGTTCCGCGAGGGCCGGCGACGGCGCGCTCAGCGCGGCTGCGGCAGTGGCGGCAGGACTGGCAGTGTCGCCGGCGTCCGGGCCGTATTCAGTCCGGCAGCGGCAACGTCGCCAGCGTAAGAGCCGTGATCCGCCCCTGTCCGTCCGCGCGCAGCGCCACCCGCTGGCCGATCCGGGCCAGCCGCAGCCCGCCCGCGTCGAAGGCCGCGGCGTCGTACGGCAGTTCCGTGCCGTCGTCGAGCAGCACCGTGCCGCCCCTGGTCGCGGGGTCGAAGCTCCTGACGGTTCCTTGCATAAGTCCCAGGCCAATCTCGTGCGCGGTATGGGCACCGACACCCAACCTTAACGCCGCCTCCAGGTCGGTGAGCGTGTCCACGTCCTGCCGCACCGATCCGCCCGCGCCCAAGAGTTCGACCGCGCCGCTGCTCGCGTGCCTGTCCCGCGAATGCAGTCCGAATTGCGGATCGAGCACCCCGATCGCGGAGCTGAGCAGCAGAGTGGTGCCGGTGCCCGCCGCGTCCGGCACGAAGCTCCTGCCCTCGATGGCGGCTCCCAGATTGAGCACCGCGCTCAGTTCCCGGGTGCGCAGCGAAGGCAGATCGCCGGTCAACGCTCCGACCCGCAGGTCAGGCCGCTCCTGCCGGGACCGCTCGGCGCCGAAGGAGATCGCCGCGTTGAGCCGGTCCTGCAACTGTTCGTGCTCGGCCGACCCCGCCATCACCACCGCACGCGACGGCGTCGGCTCCGGCACGATCCGCGCGCCGAGGCCGGACAGGCTGCGCGCCGCGTCCGGGTCCGCCGTCACCACCAGGACCTGTGCCACCTCAGCAGCGGCCGAGGCGGCCACCACGCAGTCGTGCACGAACGCGAGCGCCAGATCCGCCCTGCGGGCCGTGGGCAGGGGCGTGAGCCGCGTCTTGGCCGCGGACAGCCGCTTCACCGGAATCACCAGGGACCACACCCGTACATGCTTTCATGCCCGCCGCCGAATCCGGCGTGCCGGGGCCCGCCTTGGCACCGGCTGGGGCGACGCGGGAGACTAGGGCTTGTCCGTGTACCAGAACCAGTCTCCGAGCCCACCGGCTCGACCGGAAGGACCCCCAGGTGGCCCGACGTAATCCGCGTCCCGGTTTCGCGTTCAATTTCATCGCCGCGATCGCCCGGCCCCTGCTGGTGATCCTGTGCAAGCGAGACTGGCGCGGCAAGGAGAATCTGCCGAAGACCGGCGGCGCGCTGATCGTCGCCAACCACTACTCCTTCTTCGACCCGATCTCGCTCGGCCACTACGTCGTCGGCGGCGGCCGCACCCCGCGGTTCACCGCGAAGGCCGGCGTCTTCAAGCACCCCCTGCTCGGCCGGCTGTTCAAGGCGGCCGGACAGATCCCGGTGCAGCGCGGCACCCGCGAGGCGGTCAAGGCGCTGCTCACGGCGCAGGAAGCGGTCAAGAGCGGCGAGACGGTGATCTTCTACCCCGAGGGCACCATGACGAAGGACCCTGAGCTGTGGCCGATGGCCGGGCGCACCGGCGCCGCCCGGATCGCGCTGCGCACCGGCGTCCCGGTGATCCCGATCGCGCAGTGGGGCGCTCAAGAGGTGTTCGCGCCGTATTCGACCAAGCCGAAGTTCTTCCCCCGCAAGACCCTCAAGGTGGTCGCGGGCCCGGCGCTCGACCTCTCGCCCTGGGCCGACCGTACCCGGGACCGCTCGGCCGAGCAGGAGGTCACGGACCTGATCATGGCCGAGATCACCAAGCTGCTCGAGGGACTGCGCGGGGAGAAGGCGCCCGAGGTCCGCTTCGTGCCGCCGCCCAAAGCGGTCGCTCCCGCGGCTCCCGCCGCTCCTGCCGCCCCCGCGGCTCCGTCGACTCCCACGGCCAAGGCGGAGGCCGGCGAGTGACGAAGGCAGCCGTTTTCGGAACGGGCAACTGGGGAACGGCCTTCGGCATGGTGCTCGCCGACGCGGGCACCGAGGTGATGTTGTGCGGACGACGGCCTGAACTGGCCGAGACGATCAACAAGCGGCACGAGAACCCGGACTACCTGCCCGGCATCGAACTGCCCGAATCCATTCGCGCGACCGTCGATCCGGCCGAGGCCCTGTACGGCGCGGACTTCGCGGTACTCGTCATCCCCTCCCAGTTGCTGCGCGCCAACCTGGCCGTATGGGCGCCGTTGGCGGAGAGCCACACCGTCTTCGTCTCGCTGATGAAGGGCGTGGAGCTCGGCACCTGCATGCGGATGAGCGAGGTCATCGCGGAGTGCACCGGCGCCGGCCCCGACCGGATCGCCGTGGTCTCCGGCCCGAACCTGGCTCAGGAGATCGCGCACCGCAAGCCCGCCGCGGCCGTGGTGGCCTCCGCCGACGCCGATGTCGCGGAGCGGCTGCAGAAGGCCTGCCACTCGCCGTACTTCCGGCCGTACACCAACACCGACGTGATCGGCTGCGAGCTCGGCGGGGCGATCAAGAACGTCATCGGCCTGGCCGCCGGAATGGCCGACGGCATGGGCTTCGGCGACAACACCAAGGGCACGCTGATCACCCGCGGCCTGGCCGAGGCCACCCGGCTCGGGCTGGCCGTCGGCGCCGACCCGTACACCTTCGCCGGCCTGGCCGGGCTCGGCGACCTCGTCGCCACCTGCGGATCCTCCTTGTCCCGCAACCACATGTTCGGCGTGCACCTGGGCCGCGGCATGACCGTGGAACAGGCCACCGCCGAGGTGCGCCAGACCACCGAGGGCGTGAAGTCCTGCCGCTCGGTGCTCGAACTCGCGGAGCGGCACGGAGTGGACATGCCGATCGCACGCGCCGTGGTCGCAGTAGTCCACGAGGGTCACGCTCCGGGCGAGATGCTCGCCGCGCTGATGGCCAGGTCCGCGAAGTCGGAGGGCTTGTACTAGGGTCTGGGAGCTATGAACGACCAGAACAGTGGGATTGCAGCCCCCGCCCTGTCCAAGGTTCGCGTCGCCGTCGTGTTCGGCGGTCGTTCCAGCGAGCACGCGATCTCCTGCGTCACCGCGGGCAGCGTGCTGAAGGTGCTTGACCCGGAACGCTATGAGGTGATTCCCGTCGGCATCTCGACCGACGGGCGGTGGGTGCTGGCCGAAGGGATCAACGAGCAGCTCGCCATCACCGACGGCAACCTGCCGCCGCAGATCGACGAGACCAGCGGCGCGCTCGTCACCATGGCCGCGGATCCGACCGCGCGGGAGCTCACGGTGCACGAGCCGGGCGCCGTGCCGAAGGTGCTCGGCGACGTCGACGTGGTGCTGCCGCTGCTGCACGGTCCGTACGGCGAGGACGGCACGCTGCAGGGCATGCTGGAACTCGCCGGCATCCCGTACGTCGGCTCCGGCGTGCTCGCCTCGGCGGTCGGCATGGACAAGGACGTGATGAAGCGGCTGCTCGCCGCGTCCGGCCTGCCGGTCGGCCCGTTCGTGGCGTTCCGCGCGCAGCGCTGGGACGCGGATCAGGCGGCCGTGCGGGCATCGATCGCAGGGCTCGGCTATCCGGTGTTCGTCAAGCCCGCGCGGGCCGGTTCGTCGATGGGCATCTCGAAGGTGAACGACGAGTCGCAGCTCGCCGCGGCGATCGAGTTCGCCAGGGCGCACGACCCGAAGCTGGTCGTCGAGGGCATGCTTCGTGGCCGCGAGATCGAGGTCGGAGTGCTGGCCGGCCGGTACGGCGCGAAGGCCGAGGCCTCGCTTCCCGCAGAGCTCAAGGTGCTCGGCGACCACGAGTTCTACGACTTCGAGGCCAAGTACCTGGACGGCACGACCGCCGTGGATCTGCCCGCGAAGCTGACCGAGGAGCAGACCGCTGAGATCCGGCGGCTCGCGGTGGAGGCCTTCGAGGCGCTCGAGTGCGAGGGTCTGGCCCGAGTGGACTTCTTCCTGCTGGACGACGGCGGTTTCGTGATCAACGAGATCAACACGATGCCGGGCTTCACGACCACGTCGATGTTCCCGCAGATGTGGGCCGCCACCGGCGTCTCCTACGCCGAACTCGTCGACCGGCTGATCGGCGAGGCGCTCTCCCGCCCGACCGGGCTGCGCTAGGGGCGCTGTACGCGCACGCTGCTACGGCCCCGGCCATGTCCGTGTCGACTGTCCGGGGCACCGTCAGTAGTCGTTCTCGGCAGTTGTTAGGGCTCGAATACGACTGCGCCGCGCCCGCTTGCTGCCTGCTTACTGCGCCTGCTTACTCCGGGCTGACGTCGGCGCCGGACCTGCCCTGATTGGTGAGGGTGCCCGCGACGACGGCGGGGGACAGGTCGGTGGGCGCGTCCGTGCCCGGATTCCCGTCGCCCAGGTTGTAAGAGGACGGAACGAAGACCTCTACGTAGACCGCGCGCTCGATGGCGAAGAATTCGTAGCCGTCGGACATCTGCACCGGTAGCCAGCTGACGCCGTTGATGTAGACGGCCTGGGCACTGGGATCGTAGGTCTTGCTGTTCGGATTGAGCATGTCCGGCACGCCCACCCCGCAGGTCAGCACGATCGGACTGCGGCCCCAGGCCGCGGTCAGGTCGGAGTCCGGCGAGGTGGTGTCCCTGGACTGGCCGTCCACCGTGGCGGGCAGGTGGGTGTGCAGGTCGGCGCAGGCCTTCGCGGTCGCGGCGCTGACCGCGGGCGGGGTGACGGCGACGGCCCGGTCGGCGGAATAGACCATCCAGGCGCCGGCGCCCGCCACGGAGGCGGCCACCACGCCGGCGGCGGGGAGCAGAACGCGGAACTTGTTCACCCGAGGTTGACCACCGGGCACGTCAGGGTCCGGGTGATGCCCTCGATGACCTGGATCCGGGCGACGATCAGCTTGCCCAGGTCGTCCATGGTCTCGGCTTCCGTACGCACGATCACATCATAGGGTCCGGTGACGTCCTCGGCGGAGAGGACCCCGGGCAGTTCGGTGATCTGTCCGGCCACCGCAGCAGCGCGGCCGACTTCTGTCTGGACGAGGATGTAGGCCTGAACCACTTTGGAGCCCTCCAGTTGGACTACGTGCGTATAGTCAATGAGAACTAGGCGACGGCGAAACGTTACCGGCCCGACCCGGGGCCGCCGCAAGGGGGTTGGGTCTGGATACACACTTGAGAGTGGCTGCGCGGATCACCGGCCCCCGAGTGGGCCATTTACAGTAGTGCTCGTGACGAGCGAGCGCCCGGAGTCCGCCGGTGATTACACCTTAGGCCAGATCGGTGAATTCGGCCTGATCAATCGGGTTGCCAGAAACGTGCGCCAGGGCGCCGCCGTACTGCTCGGCCCGGGCGACGACGCGGCCCTGGTCAGCGCCTCTGACGGCCGGGTGGTGGCCAGCACCGATCTGCTGGTGGAGGGCAGGCACTTTCGCCGCGACTGGTCCACCGCGTATCAGGTCGGACGCAAGGCGGCGGCGCAGAACCTTGCCGACATAGCCGCGATGGGTGCGGTCGGCACGGCGCTGCTGGTCGGCCTGGCCGCGCCCGCGGACCTGCCGCTGAGCTGGGCACGCGACCTGTCGGCCGGCCTGGCCGACGAGGCGGCGCTGGTCGGCGCCTCCGTCGCAGGGGGCGACACCGTGAGCTCGCCGACGCTGCTGATCGCCGTCACCGCACTCGGTGACATGCACGGGCTCGCCCCGGTCACCCGCGCCGGAGCCCGTCCCGGCGAAGTCCTGGCGTACGCGGGTGAGCTGGGCTGGAGTGCCTGTGGCCTGGAGCTTCTCTCCCGGGACGTGGAGGGGCCCAAGCTGGCTTTCGCGCGCCATCGCAGCCCCGAACCTCCGTACGAACAAGGTCCGGCCGCCGCGCGTGGCGGCGCCACCGCGATGCTCGACATCAGCGACGGCCTGCTCGCGGACATCGGCCACATCGCCGAGGAGAGTGTGGTCGCGATCGATCTGGACCCGACCGCGTTCCCGATTGATCCGTTGCTTCGCGAAACAGCCGCGCAACTCGGCGTCGACGTTCTCGACTGGGTACTGACCGGTGGCGAGGACCACGCCCTGGCCGCCTGCTTCCCCGCAGACCTCGAGCTCCCACCGGGCTGGCGCGCCGTCGGCCGGGTATCTGAGCGCTCTGTTGACGCCGCTGCGCCGCTGGTCACCGTCGCCGGACGGCCGTGGGGCGGCAGCGGCGGCTGGGACCATTTCGGCTGATGAGCGCGCGCGTGCCGAGGCCTCCCAGGATCCTGACGGTCGCGGGCTCCGATTCCGGGGGCGGCGCGGGCATCCAGGCCGACCTGAAGACGATTCAGTCGCTCGGCGGCCACGGCATGAGCGCGATCACGGTGGTGACCGCGCAGAACTCGCTCGGCGTACGCGATTCGTGGCCGCTGCCGCCGGAAGCCGTCGAGGCGCAGTTCCGCGCCTGCGTGGACGACATCGGCGTGGACGCGGTCAAGACGGGAATGCTCGGCGGCTCCGACCTCGTGCGCGTCGTCGCCAGGCTGATCAATACGCTGAACGAGTCGGTCCCAGTCGTCGTGGACCCGGTGGCCGTATCCAAGCACGGCGATACCCTCCTCGCGGCTGAGGCGCGCGAGACGCTGCTCGATGAGCTCCTGCCGCGCACAACGGTCTTCACGCCGAACCTCGACGAGGCGACGTGGCTGGTCGGCGCACCCGTCGTCGACCGCGAGGGCATGCGCGAAGCGGCCCGCGCGCTTCTCGCACACGGCCCGCGCTGGATCCTGCTCAAAGGCGGCCACCTAGTCGACGACGCCGCTGCGGACCTGCTCACCGACGGCGAGGCAGAACACTGGCTCGAGGCCGATCGGATCGAGAACCGGCACACGCACGGGACCGGCTGCACCTATGCAAGTGCCCTGGCGACCGCGCTCGGCGGGGGACAGTCGGTGCCCGAGGCGGCCCGCACAGCGAAGGCCTATGTGACGCGCGCGATCGCCCTGGGATACCCGCTCGGCTCCGGCATCGGGCCGGTCGGGCATCCCGCAGCGATCGACTAGGCGCGCCCCAAGGACCCTAGACGACGCGCTAGTTCGTCCCCGTGACCAGGTTCGGGCTCCAGTCAGCCTGGTTCGTGCCGAGCGATACAACGTCGTCGAGCAGCGCTTTGAGGCTGGGCATGTAGTGGTCCGTCACCAGCTTGTCGTTCGGGGCCGTGACGCAGATGTCCAGTCCGTCGGACGTCTTGCATGCGCCGACTTCGCCGCTGGGAATGCCGGTGCCGTGGCCTGCCGGGGCGACGGAGATCCCCGCCTGGTCCGCGGTGTTTCCGTTGCCGAAGGTGAGCGCGATCTGAAGGTCGTAGGTTGCTCCGGTGGTTCCGGCCTGTGGGTTGTTCTGGGCGATCTGTCCGACCTCCATCTTCGCCGAGGCGGGGACGCCCTTGATCTGGATCGGCAGCGGCAAGGGGATGGCACCGACCTGCAGAGCGTCGGCGATGTGTGTGAGATCCGCTTGGGCGGAGCTCTCCGGCGAACCTTCGCTCAGGCTGATGGTGTCGCCGTCGGATGTCTGCCAGCTGAGCGTGTAGACGCCCTCGTGCAGCGCCCACGTCGACGGGTGGCCGTTGACCTCCGGGCCGGAGCTCTTCGACGACGTCGCGGAGGTCGCGCTCAGCGTGGGCAGAATCCCTGACCCATGGGGCGCCATCTCTTGGCCACTGCATGAAGGGTCGTCCGAAGTCGGCGGGACGACCGAGAGGAAAATGCCCGGATCCGCATTCGAGGTCGAACGGAGGGCGGCGTTGTAGGCCTGCGGATAGACCATCCCGCCCTGATTGAGGCTGTAGTTCCCCGGTGCCTCGTAGATCTCGTTGCCGAGATTCGCCGGCAGCCAGCCGAAGCGCGCTGCCACCTTGACCGTGAAGTCCGCGCCCACCGGCGCGGCCGCCGCGCCGACCGCCGCCGGGCAGCTCACGGTGGCCGTGGCCGTGGCTTTGGTCGTGACGGTGGCCGTCTGCGACGTGGCCGAGCCGTGGTGGGCCGTTCCACCGGTGCGGTCGAGCTGTGCCGGGACCAGCACGGCGGCCGCCGCGAGCGCGCCCGCGGTCGTCACCCCGGTCAGCGTCCTGACGACCTGCCGACGGCGGCGCAGCCGGAAGCCGTCGCGCGCGGCCCGCAGCACGTCCATCGCGCTCGGTGGTGCGGTCTCTTGGGCCAGCGCGTGCAGCACGCCGGCGGGGTCCGGGTCCTGCTGCGGCTGGTGCGGCATCTGCGCCCACTCCTTGTCGTACGAGTCGGGGTTGTCGTTCGAGTCGCGGTTCTCGTTCGCGGCGGTCATGCGGTCACCTCGTTCTGCGACTCGAGTCGCAGTCGCAACGCAACCAGGCCGCGCGAGGTGTTGCTCTTGACGGTGCCCTGTGAGCAGCCGAGCTCTTCGGCGGTCTGCTGAACTGAGAGGTCGCAGTAGTAGCGCAGGACGATCGTGGCCCGCTGGCGCGGCGGCAGGGCCGCGAGCGCGTCGCGCAGCTCGAGCGAGGTGTCGAGGTCTACGGTCGCTGCGGGCAGGTCCGCGCCGACCTCCTCGTGCGAGGCGAGCCGCCTCCACCAGGGCTTGCGGGTCTCGCTGAGATAGGTGTTGACCAGGATGGTGCGCAGGTAGGCGTCGAGGTGGTCGAACGCGCGGGCCCTTGGCCACTGCGCGTACAGCTTCGTCATCGCCGTCTGGGCCAGGTCGTCGGCCTGATGCCAGTCCTGGCACAGCAGGTAGGCGACCCTGCGCAGCCACAGCGAGCGGCCGGTCATGTAGTCGACGAAGTCGCCGTCCGGTATGTGATGCGCCATCGGGTTCCTGTCCGTGGGGCGGTTCGGTCACCCGCTACAAACCCGGAGGCGCCGGGAAGGGTTGCATCGAGGCGGCCGGCACTCGGGGACCGGCGGACGGGCACGCCGAAAAGCGGCCTCCCCGTCTGTCGGGGAAGCCGCCTGGTCGCCCTGCGGGGCGGAAGCCTTTGAGTTACCGGGTGATCTTGCCGGCCTTCAGGCACTTGGTGCACACGTTCTGCCGCTTCGGGGTGCCGTTGGGCAGCGTCGTGCGGATGTTCTGGATGTTCGGGTTGAAGCGGCGCTTCGTGCGGCGGTGCGAGTGCGACACGTTCATGCCGAAACCCGGACCCTTGCCGCAGACGTCACAGTTGGCAGCCACGGGAGACACTCCAAAAGACCGTTGTTACAGATGGACTAGCGCCCAGGCGTGTTCCGGGCAACCTGGTCAGGGTAACCCAAGAATCCGGTGCAGTGCCAATCCGGGTTGCCAGCGCCTAAGGTGTGCTCGGATCGATTCTGCCAGGATTCGTCTGCAGCACCGAAATCCGGGCAGTAGCGGAACACAGTGAGTAGTCGCAAGAAGTAGCCGAGGAAGGGCGCGCAGTGCTCGAAGCCGTCGACGGGGCCGCGGTCCGTACCTGGGCCAGGGCCAGTCTGGCCGCGCTCGGGCGGGCGCGCGAGGAGATCGACGCGCTCAACGTGTTCCCGGTGCCCGACGGCGACACCGGCACCAACCTCTACCTGACCTTCGACGCCGCGTGCGAAACACTCGACGAGCTGTCCGGTTCCGTGCTCGGCGCGGGCGGGGCGGCGGCCGCGCTCGAGGCCCTGGCCGCGGGCGCGCTGGAATCCGCGCATGGCAACTCCGGCGCCATCCTCGCGCAGCTGCTGCGCGGCCTGGCCGACGAACTCGCGGACACCGCGCGGGCCGGCGGGCACATCGATTCCGCGGTCATCGCCGCCGGTCTGGCCAGGGCCGATGCGGCGGCCAGACGGGCCGTCGCGGTGCCGGTCGAGGGCACCATGCTCTCCGTCGTGCGGGCTGCCGCGTCCGCCGCGTCCGACCTGGTCAAGCAGGCCGGGCCGAGCCAACCGCCGTTCCCCGCCGTGGCCGAGGCGGCACGCAAGGCGGCCGCGGAAGCGTTGGCCGCCACCCGTCGCCAGCTTCCGGTGCTCGAGAAGGCGGGCGTGGTGGACGCGGGCGGCCGCGGCGTCTGCATCTTCCTCGACGTCCTCGCCGCGCTGGTGGGCGGCTACGACCCGCGCCGGCTCGAAGCGTCGGCGGCGGCCGCGGCACGCCGTTCCCTGCTGCGTCCCGAGCGTCCGGCGCACCCCGGGTCCGCGCGGCCGACGACCTCGCACCAGCCGGGACGGCCAGAATCCGCCGGTCCCGGGCTCGAGCTCGTCTTCCTGATCGAGACCGGTTCCGGCGATGAAATGCGCGCCGAACTCGAGGCGATCGCCACGGCCGACGGCGGGGACTCGCTGGTCGTCGCGGGCGGCGGCGGGCGCTACCGGGTCCACGTGCACCTGCATCAGCCGGGGCCGGCGATCGAGGCCGCGCTGGCCTATGGCCGGCCGCACGACCTGCGGGTCACCGCGCTGACCGAGTGCGTGGACCAGCCGGTGGCCGGCGAGCATCCCGCGCCGGAGCCGCGTCCCGGCCGGGTCGTGCTGGCCGCCGCGGCCGGAGCGGGACTGGCCGAACTGTTCGCGCAGGCCGGCGCGGCGCCGCTGAGCGGGCCCGGCGGACGTCCGCCGACCAGCGCCCAGCTCTCCCGCGCGGTACTCGAGGCCGGGGTGCGCGAGGTGGTGATCGTCACAGCCGACTCCGAGGGACTCGCGCCCGCGTTCGCCGCCGCGGACCAGGCCGAGCGGGACCTGCCCGGGGTACGGGTCGCGGTGATCCCAGGCAAGGCCGCGGTGCAGGCGGTGGCCGCGCTCGCGGTGCACGAGCCGGGCCGGCGCTTCGACGCGGACGTCGTCGCGATGACCGCCGCGGCCGGCGCCACCAGGTACGGCGCGCTGCAGGTGGCGGTCGACGACGCCTGGACCATGGCCGGGGTGGCCAGGGCCGGGGACGTCCTCGGGTTCATCGAGGACGACGTCGCGCTGATCACCGGGACCGTGTTGGAGGCCGCGCTCGCCGTGGTGGACCGGATGGTGTCGGCGGGTGGTGAGATGGTGACCCTGGTGACCGGAGCGGAGCTCGGGCTGCCGACCGAGGAACTGGTGGACGCCGTCTCCGCGCGGGTGCTCGCCCGGAGACCGGAGATGGACGTCGTCGCCTACGCGGGCGGCCAGCCGGGCTGGCCGCTGCTGATCGGCGTGGAGTGAGCTGATTCGGGAGCTGAGATGAACGTCGCGGTAGCCGCGGGAACCGACCCGCTCGCCGTCCCGCTGAGCGAGTACGTGGGCGATCGGACCGCGAAGGTGCTGGCCAAGGGCCTCGGCCTGGGCACGGTCGGGGAACTGCTTCGGCACTATCCGCGCCGCTACGACGAGCGCGGCGAGCTCACCGACCTGTCCAGGCTGCCGCTGGACGAGGAGGTCTCGATCCAGGCCGAGATCGGCCGGACCAGCCGGCACCAGTTCGCGGCCCGGCGCGGCGTACGGTTCGAGTACGAGCTGACCGACGGGGTCGGCTCGCTCACCGCCGTCTACTTCAACCACGGCAAGCACGAGCGGGACCTGCGCTCCGGCCGGATCGGCATGTTCGCCGGGAAGATCACCGAGTACCGCGGCAAGCTGCAGATGGCTGCCCCGGAGTACGAGCTCTTCTCCGACGAGGACGACGCAGATCAGGTCGCCGAGGACTTCGCCGGGCAGCTGATCCCGGTCTACCCGGCCGTGGCGGCGGTATCGACCGGAATGATCGTGCGCTGCGTGCGCATCATCCTGGACACGCTCCCGGACCTCGAGGACCCGCTGCCCGCGCGGTTGCGCGCGCAGTACAAGCTGCTCGGCCTGGGGACCGCCTTCGAGCGGGTGCACCGGCCGAAGGAACAGTCCGAGGCGTACGTCGCCAAGCAGCGGCTCAAATGGGACGAGGCGCTGCCGCTCCAGGTGGTGCTGGCTCAGCGGCGTCGCGAGGCGCAGCAGGATCCGGCCGTTGCGCGCGTCGCCCGGCCGGATGGCCTGCTCGAACGCTTCGACGCCCGGCTGCCCTTCACCCTGACTCCGGGTCAGCAGGCCGTGTGCGCGCAGATCGAGGCCGATCTGGCACAAACCCATCCGATGCACCGGCTGCTGCAAGGCGAGGTCGGCTCGGGAAAGACGGTCGTCGCACTGCGGGCGATGCTCACCGTGGTCGACGGCGGCGGCCAGGCCGTGCTGCTCGCCCCGACCGAGGTGCTCGCGCAGCAGCACCACCGCTCGATCACCGAGATGCTCGGCCCGATGGCCCGGCCAGGACAGTTCGACGGCGACCCCGAGGGCACAAAGGTCGCCCTGCTCACCGGATCGCAGGGCGCGAAGGAACGCCGGGCGAACCTGCTCGACGCGGCGTCCGGCGAGGCGGGCGTCATCATCGGGACGCACGCGGTCATCCAGGACCGGGTCGATTTCGCCGACCTCGGCCTTGTCGTGGTCGACGAGCAGCACCGCTTCGGCGTCGAGCAGCGCGACGCACTGCGCGCCAAGGCCGGCGAGCCGCCGCACCTGCTCGTGATGACCGCGACGCCGATTCCGCGCACGGTGGCGATGACCGTATATGGAGACCTCGAGACCTCAGTGCTCGACGAACTGCCCAAGGGCCGCGTGCCGATCGCCACGCATGTGGTGCCCGCCAAGGAAAGGCCCGCGTACCTCGCCAGGACCTGGGCCAGGATCCGCGAGGAGGTCGCGGCCGGGCACCAGGCGTACGTGGTGTGTCCGCGCATCGGCGGCGAGGGCGGGGACGAGACGGACGGCGACGGCACCCAGCCTGCGGTCGCGTCGGTCGCTTCGGCCGCATCGGCCGTGTCACCTGCGGCGGCCGGTGCCGCGGCGAACGCCCCTGGAGCGGCGGCGGAGGAGCGTCGTCCGCCGCTCGCGGTGGTGGACGTCGCGGCCGAACTCGCCGCCGGGCCCTTGGCCGGCCTGCGCATCGGCGTGCTGCACGGCAAGCTGCCGCCGCCCGAGAAGGACGCCGTGATGAGCGCGTTCACCGCGGGCGAGGTGGACGTGCTGGTGGCCACGACCGTCGTCGAGGTCGGCGTCAACGTGCCGAACGCGAGCGTCATGGCGATTCTGGACGCCGACCGCTTCGGCGTGTCCCAGCTGCACCAGCTGCGTGGACGTGTCGGACGAGGCAGCGTGCCCGGACTGTGTCTGCTGGTCACCGAGGCATCGCCGGACTCCCCGGCGGCGGAGCGGCTGACCGCGGTGGCCGGCACGACGGACGGATTCGAGCTCTCCCGGATCGACCTCGAGCAGCGCCGCGAGGGCGACGTGCTCGGCGCGACCCAGTCCGGCCGCAAATCCTCGCTGCGGCTGCTGTCCGTGCTGCGCGACGAGGACTTGATCGGTAAGGCCCGGGAGGCCGCGACCGAAATCGTCGAGCGCGATCCCGCGCTGACGGAGAATCCGGCGCTCGCCCGGGCCGTCAGCGCGTTGACGGAATCCGATCGCGCCGACTACCTGGCCATGACTTGATCTGAATCCGCCTACCGAAGCGTCAGTTTGAACACACGGCCGCCGTTGCGCCAGGCCGTCTGCAGGTCCTCCGGCTTCGGGTCGCCGGCCGAGTCGAAGGCGATCTTGTTGAACTTGGCGAAGTTCTTGTTGTCCCGGCAGATGAAGTCGTAGAGCGCGACGACGCCCGGCTCGTCCTTGACGACCTCGACGCCCACGCTCCGGCGCCGGCCCTTGTACTTCACCTCCAGCGGCTCGTCGGTGCGCAGGTTCCGTCCCCACGGGGCCGAGGTGGCGACGAGGAGCTCACTGTCGTGGGTCGAGTACGCGACCGGGATGGTGTAGCGCTTGCCCGACTTGCGGCCGACCACATAGAGGGTGATCAGCCGCTTGCCGATGCCACTGGCGATTCCCGGCGTGCTCAGTAGGCCGCGCAGAACCACGTTCATCGCGCCCTGCATTTTCATCAATTCCGGCCGCTGTGCCCGCGGGCTCGCCGATGCGGAAGAAGTCTCAGAACTCATATCTCGAAGCTAGACCTCGGCGCATGGTCAGAGCAACGATATCGGGCGTTTCCCGGCGGATGCCCAGGAAGTGCACAGTCGGCTCACAGCGCGGGCGCGTCCAACGGGGTGACCTCGTGCAGTTTGTGCCGTCGCGGACTGAAGTCGAGCCGGACAAGGTCGCCGACCGACAGGGCGTGCCACACCTTCTCCGAGAGGTCGAAGGTCCAGGTGAAGCTGGAGCTCCCGTCGTCGAAGGCGCAGCAGTACGCGGGACTGCGCTCCCGACCGCCCGGCACGTACCAGCGCTTGACCACCTGGCAGACGAGGGTCTGGCGTTCGGGCAAGGCGTGCAGCACTTCGCTCGGCATCCGCTTCGCATCGCCGAAGCGCGAACCCAGCCCGACCACGCGCCACGAACCGCCGTGCGACGACCAGATGTGATCCGCGGGGAGGGGATCCACGCCGGCTCGTATGGCGCTCTCCAGGGAGCCTGGCACGAGCTCGCGACCGGCCAGGGCCACCTCGGCCTGCTGCACGGTCCGCTCGCCCGACTCGGACAACCGCCACTCATCGATCCGCAACAGCGCGATCGAGGCGATGAGGGCGCTGAAGAAGGCCGTCGCGAGCGCCGCCCCGAACCCGGGGCTCGGCCGGAACAGCAGGCCCACGACCGTGCCGACGGCCGCTCCGGCGATCAAGGCCGGACCGCTGACCACGACCGACTTCGTGACCAGGCTCAGTCGCCGTTCGATCAGGCCGTCCTGCTCGGCGCGCTTGACGAGCGCCTTCTCGAAGCGGCCGCGCCAGTCCCAGTAGCCGTCGCCGTCGACCGTGGTCAGCACCGACAGCGGAGTCGGATGGCCGGGTACGGCTCGATCGAAGAGCCGGTCCAGCAGTATTCGGCCCCATGGGCTCAGCGCCACCGGATCTGTGCTCGTGAGATCCGGTTCCGACCGCTCTATCGAGGCGCGGCCCGAGTCGGACGGCCAGACCGTCAGCTGTCCGTCGTATGCGAGCTCGATGACGACCTGCGCCACGACCTCGGGCGCGTAGCGGATCCGGTTGCGCAGCAGGGTGATGACGGCAGTGTCGGCCTCGGCCGACCGGTCGTCGGGGACTGTCGGTTCGAATGCTGGTTCGGTCACGAATCACCGCCGTTCGACGTCGTCAGCCCAATGATATGACGCCGGGTCAATCCCACCGCCGCGCCGGTGCCCGGCGCCCGGCCCGTAAACTGGCCGGGTGACCAGGATCATCGCAGGCCAGGCCAGGGGGCGCCGACTCACGGTGCCGCCCGGGCAGGGGACGAGGCCGACTTCCGACCGGACCCGCGAAGGACTCTTCTCGGCACTGGACTCGCTGCTGAACGGCCTGCACGGCAGCCGCGTCATCGACGCCTTCGCCGGCTCCGGGGCGGTCGGCCTCGAAGCGCTCTCCCGCGGCGCGGCGGCCGCGCTGCTGATCGAGTCCGACCGCCGGGCCACCGCGGTCATCCGGGGAAATCTCACCGAACTCGGCCTGCCCGGCGGGCGGCTGGTGACCGACCGGGTGGAGAAGCTCGCCGCCGAGCCCTGCCGGACAGACCCGTACGGCGTCCTCTTCCTCGACCCGCCCTACGCCCTCGACGCGAAGCTCGTGGCCGACCTGATCACCGGCTTCGCCGAGCAGGGCTGGCTGACCGCGGACGCCGTGGTCTGCGTCGAGCGCGCCGCGCGGGATCCGGAGTGGGTCTGGCCGCCGGGGTTCGAATCGCTCAGGGCCCGGGCGTATGGCGAAGGCATGCTCTGGTACGGTCACCGCCGTGAGCAGTGACGCTACTTACGACTCCCGCGCAACGTCGCGCCGGGTGGTCTGTCCCGGTTCGTTCGACCCGGTGACCAATGGACATCTTGACATCATCACCAGGATGGCCGGCCTTTTCGACGAGGTGGTCGTCGCGGTCGGGAAGAACGCCGGCAAGAACGGGTTGTTCTCCTACACCGAGCGGATGGACATGATCCGCGACGTGACCGCGCACCTGCCGAACGTCACCGTGGAGGTCGTCGAGGGCCTGCTGGTGGACTTCTGCGTGGAACGCGGGATCAAGGCGGCCGTCAAGGGCCTGCGCGCGGTCGGCGATTTCGACTACGAGCTGCAGATGTCCCAGATGAACCACCGCCTTGCCAACGTCGAGACGCTGTTCGTGGCCACCAACCCGCTCTACAGCTTCCTGTCCTCCTCGCTGATCAAAGAGGTCTGCTCGCTCGGCGGGGACGTGTCCGGGCTGCTGCCGGACCCGGTGTTGGAAAAGCTCACCGAGCGTTTGCGGAAGCGCTGAATCGACGCACCGTCACGAACGCGCCACGATACGCAAGGCTTTGGTATATCGGGATAAAAGTCACTAGTCCCCCTGGGCCATACGCGGGCTCGGCGGTTCGGGGTACCTTGGACGGGCGTCGCCGCGGGGCGGCGCCCTAGCCACGCCAGGGAGTTGCAGTCCGCATGGACGTCAACGCGAAGATCGACGAACTCATCGAGATCGTGGAGAGCGCCCGCGCGATGCCGATGTCCGCCTCGTGCGTCATCAACCGCGCCCAGGTGCTCGAGCTGCTCGACGAGCTCAAGAACGGTCTGCCGGAGGAGATGGACCGGGCCCGCCGGGTCCTGTCCGACCGCGAGTCGGTGCTCGAGGAGGGCCGACGCGAGGCCGAGCGGCTGATCGAGCGCACCCGGGGTGAGCGCGACTCGATCATCAACAACACGGACATCTCCCGTGAGGCGCAGGACGCGGCCTCGCGGATCCTCAGCGACGCCCGGCGGGACGCGGACCAGGTCCGCGCCGATGCCGACGAGTACGTGGACCAGAAGCTCGCCAACTTCGAGGTCGTACTCACCAAGACGCTGCACGCCGTCGGACGCGGCCGCGACAAGATGCGCGGCAGCCACAACCCGATGGAGGAGCTCGGCCGGCACGTCGACGAGCAGGATGTGGTCGAGGCCGAGCGCAAGCGCTCCCGGGACTTCTCCGGCACCGGCGAGATCCCCAAGGTCCGCGGCTACGGCGACGAGGGCTACGAGAACGACAACGGCTACGAGAACAACTCGTTCGAGGCCACCGGGGAGTTCACCCGGGTCGCCTTCGAGGAGGCCGAGCGCCCCTACGAGCCGGTGCCGCACGGCGGATACGTCGAGCAGCAGGGCGAGTTCGACCAGCAGGGCTACCAGCAGCAGCCGGAGCCCTACTACGCCCAGCAGCAGGCCGGGTACGAGCAGACCGGATACGAGCAGGGCGGCTACGACCAGGGCGCGGTCCAGGGCTACGGCACCGGCGAGTTCGCCGAGTCCCAGTACCAGGGCGGCTACGAGTCGGGCGGCTACGCCCCGGCCCCGGTCGGCTACGGCCACCCCGGAGCGCAGCAGGGCCAGGGTCCCGGACCGGAGTACCCGGCCGACGAGACCTCCTACTTCGACACCGGCCTGATCGACGTCCGCCAGTTCCAGCAGCAGCAGTACCGCTAGTCCGTACCGCTGGACCAACGCGCGGGCCACGTACTCGATTGAGTACGTGGCCCGCGCGTTGACAAACCCGTCGTGACCCCCGCGCGTCGGCCCTTAGACTTGAGGCATGCCTCACGTATCAAAGCCGAAGCGCCCCGACACGCGTTCGCCGTATGTATTCGACGTCCGCGACATCGGCCGACGGCCAGGCGCGATGAGTCAGCTCGACCGCGACCTGCCCGCCGAGGCGCTGATCAGCGGCGGGGAGGCGTCCCTTGACGGCCTCTACACCCCGGAGGGCGCGGACCTGCTGCTCGATCTGCGGCTCGAGTCCGTGGTCGAGGGCGTGCTGGCCACCGGCCGGGTCTCCGGTTCGCTGGTCGGCGAGTGCGTGCGCTGCCTCGACCCGGTGGAGGTCGAGGTGGACGCCGACTTCCAGGAACTCTTCTACTACGACCTCGAGGACCTCTCGCCGGAGGAACTCGAGGAGGCCGTGTCCGTGGTGGAGGAACTGGTCGACGTCGAGCCGCTGGTGCGCGACGCCGTCATGCTCGACCTGCCGCTGCAGCCGCTGTGCGAGCCGGACTGCCCGGGTCTGTGCCCGGAGTGCGGGGTCGCGCTGGCCGAGAACCCCGGACACTCGCACGAGAGCGTGGATCCGAGGTGGGCGGCGCTCAGCGCACTGTCCACGGACCGCCGCGGAGAGTGATTTTCCGACGCGGTTCGAACCACCCGCCGACTTCCGGTAAAGTCGTCGGGTACGCCCGATAGACCTTTGCTGTAACTGACCAGGAGTTTGAAGCCGTGGCCGTTCCGAAGCGCAAGAAGTCCCGCAGCCGTACCCGTTCGCGGCGCGCCCAGTGGAAGGCCGCCCCGCTGACCCTGGTCGCCTGCGACCGCTGCCAGGAGACCAAGCGTCCGCACACCGTCTGCCAGAACTGCGGCACCTACGACAAGCGCCAGGTGCTGGCCGTCTGAGCCGGCAACCGGCTCAGTCCGCCGACGGAAGACGGTCGTGACCGATTCCCTGAAGTCGCCCGCGCTCCTGGAGCAACGGCTCGGTCTGCCGATCGACCCGGTGCTCCTGGAGCAGGCGCTCACGCACCGATCCTTCTCGTACGAGAACGGCCACTGCCCGACCAACGAGCGGCTGGAGTTCCTCGGCGACTCGGTACTCGGCGTCGTGGTCACCAACACGCTCTACCACCTGCACCCGGACCTGCCCGAGGGTCAGCTCGCGAAGTTCCGCTCGCACGTGGTCAGCGCCAAGGCGCTCGCCACGGTGGGCCGGGAGCTCGAGCTCGGCGACTTCCTGCGGCTCGGCAAGGGCGAGGAGGCCACCGGCGGCCGGGACAAGTCCTCCATCCTCGCTGACGCGATGGAGGCGTTGCTCGGCGCGGTCTACCTGGACCACGACCTCGAGACCGTCGGCGCGCTGATCCACCGGCTCTTCGACAGGCTGATCGAGGCCTCCGCGGGCCTCGGCGCCGGCCTCGACTGGAAGACCTCGCTGCAGGAGCTGACCGCCGAGCACTCGCTCGGCGTGCCCGCGTACCTGGTGGACGAGGAGGGCCCGGAGCACGACAAGTCCTTCACCGCCCGGGTCCGGGTCGGCGAGCAGGACTACCCGGCCGGCCAGGGCCGCTCCAAGAAGATCGCCGAGCAGATCGCCGCCGAGCACGCGTACCGCGAGATCCGCAAGGAGCACGGCTCCGTCAAGGCGGAGCCGGACGCGGCCACGCCGAAGGCCGCCGCGGGCAAGCCGGGTCCCGGAGCCCCGACGGCCAAGCCGGCCGGCAAGGCGCGCGTCGACGGCACCCCCGCCGCGAATGCCTGAGCTTCCCGAGGTCGAGGTCGTCCGCCGCGGTCTCGACCGCTGGGTGGCCGGCCGCCGCATCGCAAAGGTCGAAGTCCTGCACCCGCGGGCCATCCGCCGGCATCTGGCCGGCGCCGAAGACTTCTCCGCCCGGCTCGACGGCCAGCAGATCCTCGGCGCCTCCCGGCGCGGCAAATACCTGTGGCTGCCACTCGACGGCGGCGGCGCGCTGCTCGGCCACCTCGGCATGAGCGGCCAGCTCCTGGTCCAGCCAGCCGACGCGGCCGACGAGACGCACCTGCGCGTGCGGGTGGGCTTCGCCGACGACGGCCCGCAGCTGCGCTTCGTCGACCAGCGCACCTTCGGCGGACTCAGCCTCGAGTCGATGCGTGACGGCCTGCCGGTGCCGATCGCGCACATCGCCCGCGACCCGATGGACCCCGAGTTCGACGACGCGGCCTTCATCAAGGCACTGCTAGCCAAGCGCACCGGCGTCAAACGCGCGCTGCTCGACCAGAGCCTGATCAGCGGGATCGGCAACATCTACGCGGACGAAGCGCTCTGGCGCGCCAAGCTGCACTACGACCGACCGACCGAGAAGCTGACCAGGCCGCGCGCCATAGTTCTGCTGGCCGAGGTGCGCGCCGTCCTCGGCGAGTCGCTGCAGCAGGGCGGCACGTCGTTCGACTCGCTCTACGTCAACGTGAACGGCGAGTCAGGGTACTTCGCCCGCGCGCTCAACGCCTACGGCCGGGAAGACCAGCCGTGCGGCCGCTGCGGCACCCCGATCCGGCGCGCCGCCTTCATGAACCGTTCGTCGTACTACTGCCCGCGCTGCCAACGCCCCTGATCCCGCGGTGGCGCGCAGCCTGCCGGGCGCTCCGGCGGCAGGCGGCGAATCGTGCGTCCACGGGATGAAACAATGGCGTCATGAGCAGCGGGAGCGAGCACAGCCAGGAGATCGAGGCACAGTACCGGGCGGCCGAGGCGGAACTGCTACAGCGCTGGCCGGAGACCAGGATGGAGCCGTCAAGGGACCGGATCACGGCCCTGCTCGACGTGCTCGGAGAACCACAGCGCGCCTATCCCTCTATCCACATCACCGGCACGAACGGTAAGACCTCGACCGCGCGGATGATCGACGCCCTACTGCGCGAACTCAACCTGCGCACCGGTCGTACGACCAGCCCGCACCTGACCGAGATCCGCGAGCGCATCTGCGTGGACGGCGAGCCGATCAGCCGCGAGCAGTTCACCTCGGTGTACACGGAGCTGCGCCCCTACGCCGAACTGGTGGACTCGCGCCAGCCCTTCAAACTCTCCTTCTTCGAGATGACCACCGCCATGGCCTACGCGGCATTCGCCGAGGCTCCGGTGGACGCCGCGGTGATCGAGGTCGGCCTTGGCGGCACCTGGGATGCCACGAACGTCATCGAGGCCCCGGTCGCGGTGGTCACCCCGATCTCGCTCGACCACACCCACCTGCTCGGCGACAACGTGCGCGACATCGCCGACGAAAAGGCCGGGATCATCAAGGCCGGCGCGGTCGCGGTACTCGCCCAGCAGCCCGTGGACGCGGCCGAGGTGCTCATGCGCCGCGCCGCCGAGGTGGGCGCCACAGTGGCCCGCGAGGGCATCGAGTTCGGCGTGATCGAGCGGCAGCTCGCGGTCGGCGGCCAGCAGCTCGTCATCAAGGGTCTGTCACAGGAGTACGGGGACGTCTTCCTGCCGCTGCACGGCGCCCACCAGGCGGGCAACGCGGCGTGCGCGGTGGCCGCGGTAGAGGCCTTCCTCGGTGCCGGCCAGGGCGGCGGAACGCTCGAGCCTGAGGTGGTGCGCGCCGCGTTCGCCAAGGTCAGCTCGCCCGGAAGGCTCGAGGTCGTACGGCGCAACCCCGCCGTGATCCTGGACGCCGCGCACAACCCGGGTGGTGCGGCCGCCGCCGCGCAGGCGCTGAGCGAGGAGTTCACCTTCGAGCACCTGGTGGGCGTGTTCGCGGCGATGAAGGACAAGGACGTGCGCGGCGTCCTCGAAGCCTTCGAGCCGGTGTTGAACGAAATCGTCGTCACCCGCAACTCGAGCCTGCGGTCGACGCCGGTGGAAGAGCTCGCGGAGCTGGCCGAGGAAGTGTTCGGCGAGGACCGGGTGACATCGGTCGAGCGCCTCGACGACGCGATCGAACGGGCGCTCGAGCTCGCCGAGGCCGGAGTGGCCGACGCGAGCCTGGGCGGCGCCGGGGTGCTGGTCACCGGCTCGGTGGTGACGGCCGGAGACGCGGGCCGGTTGCTGCGCGGCTGAGGCCATGGCGTAGCGTGGTCGCGGGGGCATGGCCGGTGCCGTGCCCCGGCGTCGGCGCGCGGGTGAGTCAGAGCGCGGGCGCAGGTACGGCGGCAGACGGTCCGGACTAGAGAAGGTGGCAGAGCCCATGCGACGGATGGCCGCGGCGGTCCTCGTCTTCGAGGCCTTCATCGCGCTGTTCTTCGGCCTGGTCGCGGCCAAGATGGCGCCGAACGGCGGCTGGCAGCTCGCGGTCGGACTCGGCGTGGCCAGCGTGCTGCTGAGCGGCCTGCTGCGCTTCCGCTGGGCCTACACGCTGGGCTGGGCCCTGCAGGTGGCCTTCATCGTCGGCGGGTTCTGGGTGAGCGTCATGTTCCCGCTTGGCGCCGTCTTCACCGCGCTGTGGTGGGCCGGGCTGCACTACGGGGCCAAGGGTGAGCAGATCAAGGCCGAGCGGATGAAGGCCTGGGAGGCTGCGCACAGCGAGTAAGGGGACGAATCCACCGGATCCGCCCGAATCCCCGGCGGAAGCCGGACCCCGGGTGTGACCTGGCGTGACCTAGGTCATAACATCAGTTGAACGCACCCCGTCAGTGAGGACGGGGGGATTGGATCGTGGACGCCGCGAAGACGGGCGTCCACTACACGAAGGGACAGAAAAAGGTGGCGACCCTCGTGGAGCGCTCGCTCGTCTTGGTCAAGCCGGACGGCGTCAAGCGTGCCCTGATCGGCACGATCATCGACCGGATCGAGCGGAAGGGCATCCGGGTGGTGGCCATGGAGCTGCGGACGCTGCCGCGCGAGCTGGTCGAGGAGCACTACGCCGAGCACCAGGGCAAGCCCTTCTTCGAGCCGCTGGTCTCCTTCATGCTCTCGGGCCCGGTCGTCGCCATGGTGGTCGAGGGCCACCGCTGCATCGAGGCCTTCCGCACCCTGTCCGGCGCCACCGACCCGGTCAAGGCCGCCCCCGGCACCATCCGCGGCGACCTGGCCACCGACGTCGGCACCACCGTCGTGCAGAACCTCGTGCACGGCTCCGACTCGCCGGCCTCCGCCGAGCGCGAGATCAAGCTCTTCTTCCCCGAGCTCGGGTAGTTCCGCAGACCGTAGTTCGTTGTTCGTCGGTTGATCCCGGTGCGCCGCAGCAAGTGAGGCGGGCACCGGGATTCGTCGTATTCGTAGTAGT
>Ga0185299_10002839_pt1 | contig 25092 bp, 19 predicted proteins | sample PaiPotPPA55metaG_FD_128002 | JGI IMG/M metagenome (GOLD analysis project Ga0185299, IMG submission 128002) | Iron sulfur acid spring bacterial and archeal communities from Banff, Canada, to study Microbial Dark Matter (Phase II) - Paint Pots PPA... ...
AAGAGGGGAGAGATCGACGCCGGCCGCCGCGCCATCCTGAATCCCCGGCGGCTCAATCCGGTGGATTCGGTCGATTTTTGCGGTGCGTGTCATCGCACCTGGGCTGACGTGATTCTGGAAGGGACGACCGGAGTGATGAACGTCCGATTCCAGCCGTATCGTTTGGAAGACAGCAAGTGTTGGAGGCGGGGAGACGCCCGCCTTACTTGCATCGCGTGCCACAATCCGCACGAACCGTTAGTCTTGGACACCGCTGCTTACGATCAAAAATGTCTCGCGTGTCACAAGACCACAGCGGAACAAAAGACTGTGGCAGGGGACAAAGCACAGGCGAGTCATCCGGGAGCGCGCTGTCCGATAAGCACAAGAAATTGCGCGAGCTGTCACATGCCGCAAGTTGAAGTTCCCTCTGTTCACTCGCCGTTTGCCGACCACCGAATCCGCATCGTCCGAGGCAACTAGCGTTATCCCAAGCAGGAAGGTTCGAGGTTCGTTCGAACCACCAAGTAACGAGTCGTCTAAGAACAACAAGACGTGCGAGAGATTGCAGATGTAATTATTCATAGCGAATGGCACTGGAGGGATCCATTCGGGAGGCGCGGCGTGCGGGAATGTAGCCGGCTACCAGTCCTACGATCACCAGGAAAAGGGCAGCCCCAAGAACCGAGAGAACATCACTGGGCTGAATTCCGAAAAGCAACGAACTCGCGCCGCGAGTTGCCGCAATAGACAAAAGCACGCCCAAGGCAACGCCGGCGGCCAGCATTCGCACCGTTTGCCGGGTGATCGTGCCGACGACGTCCGCTCCGCTGGCACCCAGGGCCATGCGGATTCCAATTTCGTTCCTGCGCATCGCCACGATGTAAGAAATGACTCCGTAAAGGCCGATGGTGGTGAGAAGTATCGCCAGAGCTCCGAAAGCGCCCGAAAGAAATGCCATGGTGCGTTCCTGCACCATGCCCTTTTGGATGTTGTTCCGGAACATCCGAAATTCCGCTTCGATTTCGGGATTAAATTGCGCGACCTTCGTTTGCACTTCGGGAAGCATCGCGGAAGAAGACGAGTAGTGGAGGAAGACGTAGGTCGCCGATTCTCCCGGCGGGAATTGCGAGGCTACGCCGAACGCTTCTGGGGGCGTTTCCTCTCGAAGTCCTGCGTACTTTGTGTCCTTCACGAGACCGACAATCTCGCACTGCGCCGAAGGGTAACCCGGTTCAGGGACAGTGCGGAGTGTCTTTCCGACGGGATCGGCGGCGCCAAGAAATCTAGAAACCAGCGTCTGATTGACAACCACCACGCAGGGCGACGTCCGCGTGTCACGATCATTGAAATCACGTCCGGCAAGGATGGGGATGCCCATCGTTTGAAAAAATCCGGGACCTACCCAGGTGAACTTGGAGGAGCCTTCCGCCTCGCCGGCGCGGACGGCCAGCGACCAGGTGCTTCCATCCAGCGGGACATGCGTCGAAGTGGCCACGGATTCGACGCCAGGAATCAAACGCAATTGCTCGACAAGCTGCCGCACTACCGCGTCGTATTTTTCCCGGGCTGAGAAGTTCAAATGCGTCAGGTTGACGAAACCGACCAGAATGCCATCTTCCCGAAAGCCTGGGTCAAAGGTCATCAAATTTCGGAAGCTGCGTACAAACAGGAGCGCGCTCACCAGTAACACCATCGCCAGGGCGATTTGGGTGATGACTAGAGTGCGCTGGAAGGAAAAACGTTCGCGTCCCGAAGTGGTTCCGCGAGTTCCTGACTTCAACGCCACGCTGGGAGTCGCGCGCGAAGACCGCAGCGCGGGTATAAGATCAAAGAGAATGCAAGTGGCCAGGGCGACGATGGCGGTGAAGGCCAGTACGCGCCAGTCCGCGCCCAAATTGAGTTGCAGCGTCGGGTCCTGGCCGCGGAGCTGCCACACGATGCTGCGGCTGAACACGTTGGCGATGGCCCAGCCCAAAATCGCACCGCCGGCAGCCAGGACGCATCCTTCCGCGAGCAATTGGCGCATCAAGCGCCAACGCGAGGCCCCCAAGGCCGCGCGGACCGCCATGTCTTTTTCTCGCGAGGTCGCGCGAGCCAGCAAGAGATTGGCTAAATTCGCGCAGGCAATTAACAGCACCAGTCCGGTAATTCCTAACAGCAGCCACAAGGAGGCGTCATACTTCTCCCGGAGAGAGCTGATGCCGTTTGAGGCTGGGTTTGCGGCCAACTGGAACTTGCGATAGTTGTCCAGCACGGTCGCGTCGTATCCATCAGGTAGCGTGGCCTCCAAAATACCTGGACTGATCGATTCCAATTGTGCGGATGCGTGCTCGGAAGTCCAGCCAGGCTTCAGACGGCCCATCACGAAGAATTGCAAATAGTCGTGCCTGGCGAAGTAAAAGTCCTCCGGATGGAATGCCGGATGAGAGCACAGCGGCAGGGCGATGTCGAAGCCTTTGCCAATCTCCAGACCAAAAAAGTCAGGAGGCGTGACGCCGATCACTTGAGTCAGATGTTCGTCGACCAGGAGCTTGGTGCCAATCACGGATTCCTGGCCTCCAAACGCGCTCTGCCAAAATGCGTAGCTGAGGACTGCTCCGGAGGTTCCGCAACCCGGTTGATCGTCTTCGGGGGAGAGAAGCCGCCCTTTGAAGGGCGCTACGCCGAGAGTTGTAAAAATATCTCCGCTGACCCATAGGCCCGGAGCGCGTCTTTGTTGAGCACCCTGACCCAGCCGAAAATCATGATTGAACCAGGCGAAGACGCCGGACAAACCTTGTTGTTGTTTGCGAATTTGCTCAAAAAGCGCGAGGCTGAGTGCCGTTGGGGTTCTGCGGATGCCGACGGTGTAATTCCCGCCTTTGATCTGCACGCCGACAAGGGCCTGCGGATCGACGACCGGCAAACTGCGGAGACGCACGGCATCGATCAGTTGAAATATCGCGGCATTGACCCCGATACCGAGCGCGAGCGTCAATATTGCCGTTAACGCAAAGCCTGGACTCTTGCGCAAGGAGCGTAGGGCAAGACGAAGATCTTGAAGGGTGGATTCGGTCCACGAAACGCCACGTGCGTCGCCGAAATCCGTCGGCCTGCCGAGCGATCGAACCGTTTCAGCGGAATTGTTTTCCGTCTTTGCCATTTAGCACCCGGAGGTGCCCCTTGCCTCCCGCCGATACCAAGGCCGGACTCTGCAGCCTGGTCAACAAATACCAGGTCGTCGGAAGGCTTGGCGCAAACGCAAGAGAGGGTCAAGAAAGCCCAGCTGCCGCTAGCGTAGTAATTAAGATACTACTTATATAGCAAGAAGTTGTCGCGATCAAGCGGTGCATGAGAAAAGTGTGATGAGAAAGTACTAGGGAGCGCCGATGGCGGCCTGTTGGAGCGGCGGGTCAGTGTCGCCCGTAGCGGCGGTGGCGCGGTAACGAACGAGCAGGAGGGTTAGATCGTCGGCCTGGCTGGCGCCTCGCGAGAAATTCTCTACGGATTCCAGCACGATTCTCTGGAGTTCATCGAGCGGCGTCTGCAGATGGCCCGTGAGAACTTCGCGAAGGCGTGGAACACCGAACAGTTGCTCCGCGGGATCCATTGCCTCGGTGACGCCGTCGCTGAACAGGACAAGTGTGTCGCCGGGTTCGAGCTGGAGGCACACAACTGTATACTCCGCTTCGGGCACGAGGCCCACGGGATAGGAACCCTCTGTGAATACGTCCTCGGCCACGCCGCGGCGAATCAGAAACGGCGAAGGGTGTCCTGCATTGATGTATTCGAGATGTCCCTGATCGTCGAGGATTCCAAAAAACATCGTGGCGTAGCGCCCGATCTCGGAGTGGTCGCAAAGGAAACGATTGACGTGGTTGAAGACGCGAGCGGGGTCGGTGCCCAGGGTCATGCCGGAGAGAGCGCCTTGCAGCAAATTGGTACAAAGGGCCGCGCCGAGTCCTTTGCCGGAGACATCGGCGAGCAGGAATGCAGTGCGACTATCACCCAGCGGGAAGACGTCAAAATAGTCGCCGCCTACCGCGAGGCAAGGAAAATTGATGCCGGAGACGGAGAGGTGCGGGTAATCCCGGAAATTTTTTGGCAAGAGGGCTTGCTGGATGTCGCGCGCGATGCCGATTTCCTGCTCCAGGCGCTGGCGTTCGCGCTCACGCTCGACGAGGCGCGCGTTGTCCAAAATGCTGGCGGCGTCGGCGGCCAGGGCATCGAGGATCTGGCGGTCGAGTTTGGAGAAAGCCGCGGGCCGGCGCGAGTCCAGATAGAGAACGCCGAGAAAGTCGCCGCGCTTGATATTGATCATCGATTGATCGGTGTTTGCGCGTGACATGGCATACAGCGGAATGACCACGACTGCGCGCAGGCGTTGCGCGACGATGCTCTGCGCGGCTTGCAAATCCATATCCGCTTGCGCGAGGTCTTCGGTGATCACCGCGGACTGCCGGCGCAGCGCCAGCTGAATGGCCGTCTGACTTGGCGAGAGACTTTCGGGCGGCAGACGCATGCCGCCGCTGCGCCGCGCCAGACGAACCTTCAGCGTTCCCTTATCATCGGCTTCCAGAAGCAGGCCGCGGTCCGCGTCGGTAACGGAAACGGCGTGATCGAGCATGTGCCCGAGAACAGTATCGAGCGGCAATTGGGAGTGCAGCAGCGTGGTGGCTTCTAAAAGCAGGTTCAGCTTGCGCAGGCCGCCGCTACCCGGCTCCGAACTGGTGATGTGCTCGATGCGGGTAAGCAGATGAGGAAGGGAATCGGTGCTGGCGTTTGCGGCGGAGCGGTAAATGATTTCGTAGGAATCATCGAGGCCGAATGTGATGGAATCACCGTCCTGCAATTCACGGCTTTCCACCTTTTCGCCGTTGACGAACAAGCCGCGGCGTTGACCGCGATCTTCAATGTAGAACTTGCTGGCCTCCGTAACGATGGCGGCGCAGTTGCGGGATATACGGCGATCCGCAAGCTGCAGGTGGTTGCCGGTTTCAGCGCCGCGCCCGATCAAAAAAGGCATTTGCGTCACGCGCACGTAACGCCGCGCGCCGTCGGGAGAGACGACCTCAAGCACGGTTTCGGCTAAATTAGGGACGGTATCGGGCATGGCTGGTGAATGGCGGGATTGTAGCATGCGAGCGGCGAAGAATTGGGCTGGTCAGAACAATTGTGTGAGGGCCGCGTCAAGGTCGAGGATCAATGGTGGTGGTCTGAAACTGTGGCTTCTGGCAGCGCAGTGTTTTAGCCTTGCGCTTCTGGACCATATATCAGGATATCAGGCGCGGAGGCCACCGTTTTCGCTGACCGTTGCGGGTTCCTTGCTCATAGGCTGAGACCGACTGCTCTTGCGCTCGACCAATCGCGCACCGATGGACCTGACTGGCGTCGGCAGCGACGGGCCGAAGAGAGAATATGCGCGGAGCGCTTCGTCAAACGGCGTGCGCTGCAACAGGCGCGAAGCCCGGGAGAGCCATCGGCGGATCAATCGTGGTGGGGCGCCGGCTACTGGAATCTTGGAGTCCATGAAGCGTTTATCGCAGCGGGCGCAACGGTAGGGGGAGAGTCGTAGGAAATGGTGGAGCGTCTCTTCGAGCGTGCCGCGGGGGTCGGCTTTCCAAACTGAGCGGCTCTTGCACTGGGGACATTCGTGGAATCCGTTCTTATTCCATAAGCCGAGTCGCACTAATAACCCCTTATCTACGACTGATACACCAATGCGAGATGCTGGTTTGGGACGCGTTGCCGCCCGCAAAACGATGCCTGCCGTACTTTATGCCAATCAGGCGCTGTATATGCAATAGGAAAGTTGGTCCAAGAGAGGCGCAAGTCTCTAAACATGAGTACTATACCCATACAGGCGTGTGAAAGCTCCCGGTGTCAGGCAGACCGAATAGGAGTCAGCCCGAGCTGCAATACTAGTAGAGATCCTACTGCAATTCTCTTTCCTTCCGGGACCGAACTTACGAGACCTATACTAGTTTCTCTTTTATTTTCATGTACTTAAGGACAGGGTTGCAACTTCGCCATGCCCGGACGGGTTGTAAGTTGCGGGGGCAAACCCTGCTGCTAACGTTGATTCGATGAGAACTCTATGAGGCCTACGAAGCTAGTCCGGGTGTTGGTATTGCTGCTCTGGGCAGCGCCGCGCGTCCGTGCGGACGTTGCGGTGCTCCTCGAAGAGCCGTATAGCTACGATGGTGCACTCGCCGGAACCGGGCATACCGCCATCTACCTCACGCGGGTGTGCGCGGCATCTCCGACCCAACTCAGGAGGTGCCAGCCCGGCGAAGCTGGGGTTGTACTCAGCCGATACCACCGGATTGCAGGCTACGACTGGATCGCGGTGCCCCTATATCCGTACCTCTATGCCGTCGAAAAGCCCGGGCAGATTCCGCTATTTGCGGATAACAAACTCGAAGCCGCGCTCCGGGACCGGTATCGTCGAAAATTCCTGGAAGAGCTAGTGCCCGACGGCCCCGCTGGGGAAACACCTACGGGCGACTGGTATGAGCTGATCGGCTCGGCGTACGACCGCACCTTATATGGGTTTCAAATTGAGACCAGCGCAGCGCAGGACGACAAATTCATCGCGGCGTACAACGCGCGGCCGAACCGTGAGTCTTACAAGCTGGTATCGCGCAATTGCGCGGACTTCGTGCGCGAGGCCGTGAACTTCTATTACCCGAAAGCGGCGAAGCGCGCCCTGATTGCGGACTTGGATGTTTCGACGCCGAAGCACATCGCCAAGTCCGTGGTTCAATTCAGCAAGCGGAACCCGGAATTGCAATTCACGGTTTTCGTGATCCCACAGGTGCCTGGGACCATTCGCAGAAGCCGGCCGGTGCGAGGGGTGGTCGAGTCCGTCTTTAAGGCCAAAAAGTATGAATTGCCGTTGCTCGCGCTGCACCCAGTGGTGGCGGGAGGCTTCGCCGTGGCATATGTGGCCGGAGGCCGCTTCAGTCCTCCGGAAGACGCGCTGGTGTTCTCGGCGGACGACGGCTTGCAAACGCGGTTGAGTGCTCAGGAACGGCGAGCGTACCAGAAAGGGCTTGAGGAAGTAACGCGGGCTGGAGCGAATGCGGACCCTCGGCGCGAGGAAGCTTCCTGGCATCATCTTCTGGATGGAGCGCAATTGCGTCTGGATGAAAACGGGACGCCGATGCTGCAAGTGCGGTCGGGTGATGCCCTGATCGAGGTGGGAATCACGCGCGAGAATGTTCTGAGCGGCGATGCTCCGCCCGAAATTATGCGGGAACTCCTGGTTGCGCGGCTGCGCGAACGGTTGCGTGGCGGGCGTTCTCCCAAGACATCGGAATCCGAATTGCGAAAAGATTGGAAGTTGCTCGAAGCGGCTTTCTCTGAGGAGTCGGATAAAGTTGCAATGCGCCGAAAGGCCGCAGCCAACTTGGTCGAAGCTTTGCCGTAGTGCTCGCTTCGCGGCTGAACTCCAGAGCTCAATATCTGCTCCGCTAAAATCCAATCCAGCATCGAAAAACCGGATGCTCTCCTGAGCTGTCCTTGTGGTAGCTTCTGAATCCGGATTTCGTGGAAACGCGAGGATCCATCGGTGGAACGGGAGGATGTCGGTGAAATTATCAATCGTTTGCGCTTCAATTGTTTGGTTTGGGTTAGCCTGCGGAGTTGCTGAAATCGCGCCTGTTGTCGCGGCAGCAGACAAACACCCCTTCAACACTGACGATTATGCGGCCCTCCACCGGGCGCGCGCCGTCGCGGTTTCCCCAGATGGTAAGACTATCCTGTATCAAGTGCTCTTCGACGGTACCACCGGGCCCGTCGACAAGCACGACTGGCATCTTATCGATGTATCCGGCGAGAATGCGCGGAAGCTTGTTCTGCCAGAGCATTTCGAGCCGTCAGGTTTCACGAAGGATGGAAATGCGCTCTACGGCATCGAGCCCGTTGCCCAAGTCCCGCAGCTCGCCATCGTTCCGTTAGCCGAGGGAAGTCCTACGCAAATCCTGGTTTTGCCGTCCGGGGTTCGTTCGGTCACGATTTCGCCGGATGGATCGCGTTTTGCGGTGCTGGCTGATCCGCGCAAGAAAGATGCGCTGGCGCAAGTGCGCACGGTCGTCGAAAACGACGAAACCAGTTTGTACGTGGTCGGTGCAAACGGTGCCAGTGGCGGCTGGTGGTGTCCGACGCTGAAAGACATCACCGACATCGCTTGGTCGCCCGACGGTTCGCAAATCGCCGTCGTGACGCAATGGCAGAAATTGGGTCATCACGACTTGCATTCGTTTGTGGACGTTTGCAGCGCCGCAGGCGCGCGCCGCCTGACCGAGATTCCCGACGCGACCAGTGGCATCGCCTGGACAGAAGGCGGCCAGGAGCTCGTTTTCGCGAGCACCAGCACGCCAGTTCTGACTCCCGAGCACATCTGGACCGTGCCGGTCGGGGGCGGACCTGCGGTCGATCGGACTCCCAATCTGACGGGCACTGCGGTGACCGTCGTGGGCGATGCCCGCGGCACGGTTTGGGTGGAGATGCACAAAGGCGTTTTCTCTGAGGTGGATACCTATCGCGCCGGAAAGCTGGAAACGGCGTACCGCTGGCCCGATGGCACTGTTGCAGGGACGCCTGTTTCTCCCGCATTGGCGTCGGCACCCAGTGTTCTGGCTTTCAACGTCGCCGATGTATATCACGCTGACAACGTGGCCGTTGCCCGTGGCACGGAGCTGCACAAAATTACGCACGAAGGCGACGATACGCTGGCGAACGTGAACCTCGGAGAAGCCAAGGTCGTGCGGTGGACCGCAAAGGACGGCACCAAACTCGAAGGCATCGTCACGTTTCCTGCAGACTATGCCGCCGGCAAGAAATACCCGTTCCTGGTTCTGCCGCACGGAGGCCCGGAGGCCAACGACGAGTTTCGGTTGGATTTGTTCTCGCGCCTGATCTCCGGCATGGGATACGTCGTGCTGCAGCCGCAATACCGCGGGTCAACGGGTTACGGCGCCGATTTCCTCGTGGCGATCTACCAGCATTTCGGCGATCGCGCCTATAGCGACGTGGACAGCGCCACCGATTTCGCGATTACGCAAGGTTGGGCCGATCCCAACCGGCTGGCCATCTTCGGTTGGAGCGCGGGCGGATTCATGACCTCGTGGACGGTAACCCAGACGCATCGCTACAAGGCAGCGATCGAGGGGGCGGGTATCACCGATTGGCTGAGTTTCATCCCCACAAGCGACATCTGGCAGGTGGACTACGACGCGAGGCTGCAGGAGAAGGACGCAACGCCAATGCTACAGTTCTCCGCAGTCATGCATGTCGATCAAGTCACCACGCCGCTGCTGATCCTGCACGGCGACGCGGACTTGCGGGTGCCAGTCCTGCAAGGGCGCGAATACTACGTTTTGCTGGCGGAGCGTGGCAAGACCGTGCGCATGGTGACGTATCCTGGCTCGCCACATTTTCCACGACTGGCGGAGCAGCGTCGCGACGTCTTCAAGGAAATACAGGACTGGCTCACGCGCTATAACCCATAAGGCAGGGAATTAAGGATGACGTCGGAGGGCTAGCGTGTGGCCGAGGCGAGGCGGCGCGTAACGTAGTCCGCCACGTGCGTATCGAACAGTTCGTCCAACTGGCGCGTCACCGGCCCCGGAGCTTTTGCCATGGCATGGCCAGCGATTTCGCCAACTCCCAGTAGATTGCGGTTCGTGGAGGAGATAAAAACTTCGTCAGCCGAGTACAGGTCCTCGGGCTTCAGCGTCTGCTGAATGACCGCGACACCCGCCTCCGGGGCGATCTCAAACAGAATGCCGCGCGTAACGCCTTCCAGGCATCCTGAGTTGAGCGGCGGCGTGTACACCTTCCCATTTTTCACTGCGAAAATATTAGCGGCGGTGCACTCCGCGACTTCCCCCCTCTCATTGAGCAGCACCACTTCGTCCAGGCCCTCGCGCTGTGCCTCGCCAACCGCCCACACATTCGGGAGCCACGAAGTGCTTTTCACGCCGGCAAGAGGAGATGCCGCGTGACGCCCATGCTCTTGTAGTCCCAAACGGATCGGTTCTCGATATTCCGGCAGGGGCGCCGAGTAGATGATCAGATCGGTTTGCGGGCGTTCTTCGTCGCTCTGCCAGAACCCTACATTGTTGTAGATGAGATAGATCCGGGCGCAGCCGTCCGTCACCTTATTGGCCCGAATAACCTCGTGCAGGTGCACGCGCACCTTGGCTGCGGTGTGGGCCAGGGGGATGTGGATGATCCCGGCGTCTTTTTCCAGGCGGCGCCAGTGACGCTCGTAGGCAAACGCTTCGCCTCTCGAAATCCGCATTGTGGTAAAGATGCCCCAACCACAGACCAATCCGGCCTGGCCGGGCGAGAGCCGAACCTTCTCGATGGATTTCAATTCGTCGTTGTGGAAGACGTAACGGTGAATCAATGCGTCCCTTCCTGTCGAGGCTCCACGATAAGTGTACCCGAGTTTGAGCAGGGCGGGCGAAGTCAGCCCAGTCCTCGCGGCCTTTCTCGTCAATACCGGCTGTCAGGAAGTTTCGTACCGTCGATAGCTCATTCAGACGACAGCTTTGCGTGGCCGAAAAAAAAGGACTGCATGGCCTTGACAGGGTAATCGGACTAAACTAGTCTTATATCCGTTGTTGCAACGTAGTTGCAACACCATCAACTCTCCAGAACGCAAAACCAGCTCCTCGAGAGGAGACTCGCAGTGCCCGCTTCTTGCGAACCCAAACTTTCTCCCATCCGGAACAACGACGACTTCATCTTGCTACGATGCGACGCCAACTGCTTTCACCTGGTCCTGCCCTTTCTTTCGATCCACCTCACGGCTTGCGAGCTAAGGACCGCGCTGAGTGCATTGAGAAGTCTTTGGGCAGGCAGGTCGGGCGTGAGTGCGCGCCGAGATCAGAACGTTCTGTTTCAGGCGTTTCGCTGCCCCGGCGGCCACTGCCACTTGGTTTGCCACGGCACCATGAATATTTGTCTGAAAGAAGAAGCTGCGCGCTTGCTGCAGCAAGAAATGGCAGCGCAGGAACGTACCTGCGCCGACCTACGAACCGCTCCTGCCTACTTAGCGTGATGCGTTTGCCGTCGTGCAAGGGCCCCGCCGCTTATGACCCCGCCGTTTATGAGCTGTTCCGCCGCTTCGACTACTTCCATTTGCGTTCTCTTGCCCAGCATGCCCGCCGTGGCTTGCGCGCCATTGATCAACAGGACGAGTTGCCGCGAGAGCGCCCACGGGTCCTGCACAGGCAGTTGACGGCAAATCTTCAACAAGCGCGAAGCCAGCTCCTGTTTGTGACGCACCGCTAGCTTGCGACCCGGATGCCACGGGTCCACGTAGTCGCTCGCAGTGTTCAGAAAAAAACAGCCACGGTAACCGGGTTTCGAGGTGCGTTTCGCGACGCCGCGAATTACGCCGCGAAGCTGTTCGCGAGGGTCGCCGGGATGCTCCGCCACGACCCGGTCGAACCATGCCCAATAGCTCCTGTCTCGCTCGTCCAGGCAAGCCGCGATCAGCTCGTCCTTTGAGCGAAAGCTGCGATACAGGCTCATTTTCGCCACCCCGGATTTCGCGATGACCGTATCAATGCCGACGGCGCGCGCGCCTTGTTGGTAGAAGAGCGGGATGGCCGCGTCGAGGATGCGCTGTCGCGCTGATCGGGCCGAGGAGCGTCCCGGGCGAGGACGCGAAGTCTTTTCTATGGATTTACGAGCCATATTGGATCGATTGACATGAGACAGACCTGTCTGTCACTCTTCTAGTCTAGCATGTATCTTTGTAAAAGAGCAGCGTGGAGGTTGGAGTGCAACGGGCGACATCAGAAAAACGAAAAATGCATTACGCCTGGGTTGTGGCTGGCGTCACCTTCCTCATCCTGCTCGTTACCGCCGGCATCCGCGCCACGCCCAGCATTCTGATCGTTCCTCTTGAGCATGAATTCGGCTGGACTACCGCGGCCATCTCCGGCGCGATCGCTGTAAACATCGCGCTGTTCGGAATCATAGGACCGTTTGCGGCTTCCTTTATGGCGCGCTACGGTCTGCGCAAGATCGTCCTGTGGGCGCTGGCGTTGCTCGCATTTGCGGTGGCGTTTTCCTCCACCATGCATCATCAGTGGGAACTGATTCTTTTCTGGGGCATCCTCGTCGGCACAGGTACCGGTGTCACCGCTTTGGTGCTCGCTGCGGTGATCGTGAATCGCTGGTTCGAGGAGCGGCGAGGCTTGGTTTTGGGCCTGCTCACCGCCGCCAACGCCACTGGGCAACTGGTCTTCCTGCCGCTGCTGGCAAAACTGGTCACAGCGCACGGCTGGCGAAGCGCAGTCTATTTTGTAGCGGGTATCGCGGGCCTGGTGTTTCTCGTCGTACTTTTCTGGATGAAGGACAGCCCATCCGATGTTGGCCTGCTTGCCTATGGAGCTCGTCCGCAGGATTCCTCGACGGTCACGGGCGTGCCGCATGCTCCATTGCGGGGACTTGTCTGGGCCGCGAAATCCCGCGAGTTCTGGATTCTGGCTGGATCTTTCTTCGTTTGCGGCGCAAGCACCAACGGATTGATCGGCACGCACCTCATTCCGGCCTGCATGGATCACGGAATCCCGGAAGTCCGAGCTGCCGGCCTTCTCGCTGTAATGGGCGTTTTTGATTTGGCTGGCACAACTTTTTCCGGCTGGCTAACCGACCGCTTCAACAGCCGCTATCTGCTTTTCTGGTATTACGCACTGCGCGGCTTGTCGCTCTTGTTTCTGCCGTTTTCCCTCGCGCATCCTGCGAGCTGGCTCTCGTTCTTCGCGGTGTTCTACGGATTGGACTGGGTCGCCACGGTTCCGCCCACGGTGCGCCTCACCGCCAATACATTCGGCAAGGAAAACGTCGGCGTAGTCTACGGATGGATCGGCGCCTCGCATCAACTGGGAGCCTCGCTGGCAGCGCTCACTGCCGGAACCATCCGTACCTACCTCGGCGACTATCGCGACGCTTTCTGGCTCTCCGGCGGGCTTTGCCTGCTCGCCGCCACGCTGCTCATTTCCACAAGCACGACCGTCCAACAGCGTGACAAAATTGTGACAATTGCCGCCGAGCCCGCCTGAAGATATCGCTCAAAAACATGCCTTTGCAGGCCCGTTTGGCTTACTATCGGTCGGCACAGTTTGCCACTTCTACTACGGGCGGAAACTTCACGATGAAGCAAGATCCGAAATGCAATCCTGAACAGTGGGTAAGTCGGGCTTCCGGGCGCGAAGAGATTCCAGCGAGTGCGCAAACACCCACGAGTCCCGCACGACGCGAATTTTTGCGTGCCAGTTTGATCGGTGGCGTGGGTGCCGCCGTTGTGACAGCGGTCAAACCGATGGGCACGGACGCACTCGAACGTTCCGCGCCCAGCCGCCCAGACGAAATTTCCGCATTCGAATTCGACGAAATCAGCATCGGGGACCTGCAAGACGCCATGAAGTCCGGCAAGCATACCGCGCGATCCATCGCCGAAAAATACCTGGCGCGCATCGATCAGATCGACAAGCAAGGCCCCGCCATCAACAGCATTATCGAACTCAATCCCGACGCGCTCGGCATCGCTGACGCCCTCGACAAAGAGCGCAAAGACAAAGGTATGCGCGGCCCGCTTCACGGCGTCCCCCTGCTCATCAAAGACAATATCGACACGGCCGACAAAATGATGACCACGGCAGGCTCGCTCGCGCTCCTGGGCTCCAGGCCGTCGAAAGATTCCACCGTCGCTCAAAAACTTCGCGACGCCGGCGCCGTCATTCTGGGAAAAACGAACCTCAGCGAATGGGCTAACATCCGCTCCGACCATTCCACCAGCGGCTGGAGCGGGCGCGGCGGCCAAACGAAAAATCCCTATGCGCTGGATCGCAACCCCTGCGGCTCCAGCGCCGGCTCGGGCGCCGCCGTTTCCGCCAATCTGTGCGCCGCAGCCATTGGCACGGAGACGAACGGATCGATCGTCTGCCCCTCATCCAGCAATGGACTCGTCGGCATCAAGCCCACTGTCGGCCTGGTGAGCCGCACCGGTATCATTCCAATCTCACATACGCAAGACGGCGCAGGTCCGATGTGCCGTACCGTGCGCGACGCGGCCATCGTTCTCGGAGCGCTAACGGGCATCGACAGTCAGGACGCTGCCACCGCCGATAGTCGCGAGCACTCCTATACGGACTACACGCAATTCTTGAAAGCGGACGGACTGCGCGGCGCGCGCATCGGCGTGGTGCGAAAAACCTTCGGCTTCAGCGAGAAAGTCGACAAGGTTATGGAGGACGCCCTCGACACCATGAAGAAGCAGGGCGCCATCCTGATCGATCCTGCTCCCATCGAGACCGCCGGCAAATTCGGCGATTCCGAGTTCCTCGTACTCCTCTACGAACTGAAAGCCGACCTAAACGCCTACCTGGCGCGCCTGGGACCGAACGCGCCCGTGAAAACGTTGCAGGACATTATCGATTTCAACGAGAAAAACCGGGAAAAGGAGCTGCCCTATTTCGGGCAGGATACTTTTTTGAAAGCGCAGGAGAAAGGTCCGCTGACGACTCAGGAATATCTGGATGCCCTCGCGAAAAACCACCAACTCGCGCGAAAAGAAGGCATCGACGCGACCATGGACAAAAACAATCTTGACGCCCTGATTGGTCCCACTGGTGGCCCTGCGTGGCTCACCGACCACATCAATGGCGATTCCTTCGGCGGTGGAAGTTCCGGCACCGCGGCCGTCGCGGGCTACCCCAACATCACCGTCCCAGCCGGTTTCATTAGTGGCTTACCGGTGGGAATCTCCTTCTTCGGCCGAGCCTGGAGCGAACCCGTGCTGATCCGCGTGGCCTATGCTTTTGAGCAAGCCACCAAGGTCAGGAAGGCCCCGCGCTTCCTACCCACCGTAAACGTGTAGACGTCGAGGCCGGTTGGCCGAGGTTCGCGACCCAATCGCGCGTTAGCGTTGTCGGTTAGTCGGACGCCATCAGACCGCGCGCTAACGGACTTGTTCAGCCCGCTGCGCCCACCGACTTCGCGCCTTCCACTTCGACCAATTTCCCTGTCTTAACGTCGAATATGTATCCGTGCACCGGAATGGTCTTCGGAATCAGCGGATGGGTCCTGATACGCGCCACGTCGTCGAGCACCGCCTGTCTCGCATCTTTGAACGTCAGCCATTCGATGTAATTTCCCTCAGGCGAGCCGGGCCCATGACCGACATCCTGAAATCCCTGCGCCGTCAGTTGCGCCGTCTCCAGGCTCGTAGCTAGCATTTCGCGCATCTTTTCGTTCGTGAAGTACAACATTCCGCACTCGGTGTGGTGGATCACAAAGAACTCATTGGTGCCCAGCAGCTTGTAGCTGATCACCAGCGATCGTATGGCGTCGTCGCTCGCCCTTCCGCCGGCGTTGCGGATCACATGAGCGTCGCCCTCAGCCAGTCCCGCAAACTTCGCCGGATCCAGGCGCGCGTCCATGCAGGTCAGGATCGCGAAGCGCCGCGCGGGCGGCATCGCCAGTTTCCCCTTGTCCGTGAAATCCTCGCTGTACTTCGCGTTCGCTTCCAGTACTTCGCTCAATATCTTGCTCATTGTGACTGTCTCCTCGCATTTGAATGCATTACCACTGAGATTGAGAACTACAACAGGCAAAAAGTGGGGACGTCGAAACTTTAGCGGCTACAACAAGAAAGGCAACCAGAACTGAAAGCGATTTGCATCGCCCAAACCTTACAAGGTGCGGAATTGATCGTCAACAATATGATCTCTACCATCCCCGACGGAACTTCGTTGACAGAAGGCCAAGCCATCCTCTAACATTAGCGTTTGTCTCTACTGGGAAAGGTGTGACTAAGGGCAATGCGGACGTATGTAGCCAAGGGAGCAGAAGCGGAAGCGCTCAAAGTGGGCGCGGATTGGTTTGTGGTGGATGCCACCAACCAGGTTTTGGGCCGGCTCGCGACGAAAATCGCGCGAATGCTGATGGGTAAGGATAAGCCGAGTTTCACGCCGTATCTGGATTCGGGCGATCACGTCGTGGTCATTAATGCGGACAAGGTTCGCATGACCGGCAACAAAGTCGAGCAGAAGGTGTATTACTCGCATAGCGGATACCCGGGCGGCTTGAAGGAAGTGCCGGCGAAGAGATTGCGTGCGAATAAGTCCGACTGGATGATTCGCGAAGCGGTTCTCGGCATGTTGCCGAAAAACAAGCTCCGCGCGCGCCGGGCGAAGAAGCTGCGTATCTACCGTGACGCCGCTGGTTTGGCGCGGCACAACGGGCAAAAGCCGCAGCCGATGGCGCTTTAACAAGCGCGTAGCAATTTTCGGGGATTGTTGTTCTGGTAGGTGTAACAACCTGCAGTATTCCAGTCTCCCTGGTCAGTCGGTCCGATAGGTTTTTTTCCGCGCATTGCGGTGCCTTCCTTAGTCGAGTAGGGAGCAAGCCGAGCGTGGTGTCAAGTCTAGGAGGGACGTTGAGTTCTACTGGTACGCCCATAGCGGGCTCGAAGTCTTGGTTTCTCGGCACGGGCCGCCGCAAAGAGTCTATTGCGCGTGTGTTCCTGCGTGCAGGCTCCGGCAAGTTCACGGTGAACGGCCGAACCGCGGAGCAGTATTTCCCGAATTTTGCGTGGAAGCACGACGCGCTGGAGCCGCTGAAGTTCACGAACCTGGCGGATCAGGTGGACGTTGTGATTACCGCGAACGGCGGCGGCGTCGGCGGACAGGCCGGCGCGGTGCGCATGGGATTGTCCCGCGCGATCTCGCGCTACAACCCGGAATTGCGCCCTTCGCTGCGAACAAACGGTTTTCTGACGCGCGATTCCCGTATGAAAGAACGCAAGAAGTACGGCCAAAAAGGCGCGCGCAAACGCTTCCAGTTCACGAAGCGCTAATTTCTTAGTGGTGTTTGACACGGTTAATCTCAACCGGCTCAGGCGCCACAAATCGAGCTCCGGCGAAGGGGCGAAAGCCCACTCGCCGAGATCATGGCCGGCAAGCCGCCGGCAAGAAGGCTGCTCTGTTGTAGTGGCCGATCTTCAGATCGGTTTCTGTAATCACGGCAACCGCAAGCAGCAATCCTAAAAGGAGGAAACTTGGCAGTAGAAATTACGATGAAAGAGTTGCTGGAGGCCGGAGTTCACTTCGGTCACCAGACGCGACGCTGGAACCCGAAGATGAAGGAATATATCTTCGGAGAACGCAACGGCATTCACATTATCGATCTCCAAAAAACGCTGAAAATGTTCCGCGAAGCAAGCCGCTTCGTGAGCGAAATCTCAGCCCAGGGCAGAACCGTTTTGTTCGTGGGTACGAAGCGCCAGGCCCAGGAAGCAGTCGCTGAAGAAGCCAAGCACTGCGGCGCATTTTTCGTAAACCACCGGTGGCTCGGCGGCACGCTGACCAATTGGGCGACCCTGCAGAAATCCATCAAGCGGCTAAAGCTGCTGAAGGCCATGAGTGAAGATGGCCGCATGAGCGAGCTCTCCAAGAAGGAAAAAGCGCGCCTCGAGCGCGAAATGAAGCACCTGAACCAGAATCTCCAAGGCATCGAGAACATGGCACAGCTTCCTGACGCGATGTTCGTCATCGACTCGAACGCCGAGGAAATCGCGGTGAAGGAAGCGCGGCGCATGGGTGTCCCGGTGGTTTCCGTCGTAGATACCAACTGTGATCCCGACGTGGTGGATTGGATCATTCCTGGAAACGACGACGCGCTACGTGCGATTCGCTTGTTCACCTCAAAAATTTCGGAGTCGGTGCTCGAAGGCCACAATCTGTATCAGCAATCGCAGGTTGCGGAGCAGAAGTCGGCGCAAGATCAAGCACTGGTCGATGGCGTGGAGTACGTCGATACCAGCAAGTACGAAGAATACGAAAAGCAGGAAGGCGACTTCGTCGAGGGTGAAGTTCCACTGGAAGTTCCGGAACCCGCCGAGAACGCTGAGCCGGCCACTGTTCCGCCGGACGCGGGATCACATTAATCAGAGTGCGCTGGTAAGTCCAAAAGGCCCGGCGCTTTCGTCATTGCGACGCGCCGGGTCTTTTTGCAGCCGGACGTGCCGATTTTAAAAAATAAAGCTCCCGGAAAGAAAAAAGATGAGTACACAACCGCAAGCCATGCAAATCCCAGCACATCTCGTGAAAGAACTGCGCGAACGCACCGGCGCGGGTTTCGCTGATTGCCGCGCGGCGCTGGTGGAATCCGCCGCTGACGTCGAAAAGGCCATCGACATCCTGCGCAAGAAGGGCCAGGCAGCCGCCGCGAAAAAGGCGCAACGCCAGGCCAGCGAAGGACTCGTCGGCCACTACATTCACGCCGGCGGGAAAATCGGCGTGATCGTGGAAGTGAACTGCGAGTCCGACTTCGTGGCGCGCACCGAGGCCTTCCAGCAGTTGTGCCACGACATCGCCATGCACATCGCCGCCGTCGATCCACGCTACCTGCGTCGCGAGGAAGTCACCCCCGAAATGCTCGCGAAAGAGCGCGATATCTACCGCGAGCAGGCCAAGGCCACCGGGAAGCCGGAAGCGGTGATCGAGCGTATTGTGACCGGCAAGATGGAAAAGTTCTACGAGGAGAATTGCCTCTACGAACAGCACTACATCAAGGACGAGTCGGTCACTATCGGCGAGATGATCACGCAAGCGGTGGCCAAACTCGGCGAGAATGTTGCCGTCCGGCGTTTCGTGCGCTTCAAGGTCGGCGAAGTTGCCACCGCTGGTCCCGAAGTGGGGCCGGGACAAGCCGGAGTGCCTGTCGCCGTCTGAAGTCTATCTCTTGTAACGCTTTTCAGGCGTCCCGTTAAACGCGGGACGCTTTTTTTTTCGCCTACAAACCCATTATCTCTTTTTCTTTCACCGCGCTCAGGTCTTCGATCTTCCTGGTCTCCGCGTGCGAAACCTTGTCCAGTTCATCGAGCGACCTCTTTTGCTCGTCCTGGCTGATTTTCTTGTCCTTCTCGAGCTTGTCGATGGCTTCCTTGATGTCGCGCCGCACGTTGCGCACTGCCGTCCGGTGATTTTCCAGCACCTTGTGCAGGTGCTTCACCATGTCTTTGCGGCGCTCTTCGGTCAGCGCCGGAATCGGTACGCGCACGACTTTGCCGTCGTTGGTCGGATTTAGTCCCAGGTCTGAGGTGCGAATCGCTTTGTCGATCATCGCAACCACGCTGGGATCCCACGGCGCGATTACGATCATTGTCGGATCCGGAGTCGTCATCGTGCCTAGTTGATTTACCGGCATCGCCGTGCCGTGATAGTCCACGCGAATGGCGTCAAGCAGCGTCGCGTTCGCGCGCCCCGTACGCAGCGTTGCGATTTCCTTGCGAAAATCGTCCACCGCCTTTTCCATGCGTGTCCTCGCAGCGGCAATGGCTTCTTTCGTCGTCCCAAGATTGGTCATGTCGTTCCTCGTTCGGAAAATGCAGTTTTCAGTTTTAAGCTGATTTCACGGGCCTGACGGCAAAGGATCGCCGCCCCACTAACCAGGGAACTAACGGATGAAAAACTCTACTTCTACGCTGGGCTGACGGTCGAGCCTACGCGCTCGCCGAGCACCACCCTCTTGATGTTTCCGTGCTGGTTCATGTTGAACACCACGATGGGCATGCCGTTGTCCATGCACAGGGAAATGGCGGTGGCGTCCATCACCTTCAGGTTCTGGTGCAGCACGTCGCGATAGGTGATCTGCGCGAAAAATTTTGCATTGCTTACGTGCTCCGGATCCGCATCGTAAATCCCGTCCACGCGCGTCGCTTTCAAAATAACGTCCGCTTTGATTTCCATCGCGCGCAGCGCCGCCGCAGTATCCGTTGAGAAATATGGGTTCCCCGTGCCCGCTCCGAAAATCACGACGCGGCCCTTTTCGAGATGACGGAAGGCACGCCGCCGGATAAACGGCTCCGCAACCTGGTGCATCTCGATAGCGCTTTGCACCCGGGTGTGCACACCTTCCTTTTCCAGCGCGTCCTGAAGCGCCAGGGCATTGATCATGGTCGCAAGCATGCCCATGTAGTCGCCGGTGGCTCGCTCGATCTCGAAACCCTTTTGCCGGCCGCCGCGAAAAATATTTCCACCCCCGACCATGACGGCGATCTGCACGCCCAGTGCGTGCACCTCCTTTAATTCCTGGGCAATCGCTCGCACCGTCTCGCCGTGAATTCCAAATCCCTGCGGCCCCTGCAGTGATTCACCCGAGAGTTTCAGGACGATGCGGTTATATTTCGGCTGTATCTTCTTTGCGCTACTGTTCGTGGTGCGCTTGCTTACACTTTTTCTTGCAGCCATGAGTCTCCGGAAGCCGCCTTCTAAAAATCCTCGAAATTGTAACAAACAATCGCCACCCCCGCACAATTCCAGCGTGTCGCGCAGTCGCGCGCCAGTGAAGAGGCCGCCGCGCGCCAGTGAAGAGCACGTGGGACCCTGCGGGAAAAGGGGGCACGGCTTCACAGGCTGCGGAAACAGTCTTTTTCTTCAGGAGGTCGGTGCTTTAGCGCCGACGTAGACTACGTGCTCTCAACGGGCTTCAGCCCCTGAAGGAAGCTTCTTCCTCGTTTGGTTGCATTTTTCCGCAGCCTGTTTCAGCCGTGCCGCTGGTGTTTGCAACTTCTATCGGCTTTGGCCGTTGAAGCTGGCTCTTTCGCCACGCCACGCAGATTCAGGAGCTGTCCTATTGGGGCTTGGGGGTTGCCGCTTTGGGAGTAGCGGGATGCGCAACGGCGTCGGTGCGGCTTAGCGTGAAGTGTTGGGACTGATCGGTTTGGACGGCGTGGAGGAAGGCGGCGTAGTCAGCAGATTGGCCGGCGGGGACCTGGCGGCGGAGAAAGTTGATATGGCGGGACGCGGTGATCACACCCGTTTGGGTGCTGTAGCGGGAGACAAACGTTGCATACTCACGATCGACGACCGTACCTGTGGGGACTTCAACGCCGGTGCCGGAGGGCAAGCGTAGCGTGACGCGAGTATCGACGTCGAGAGGTGTCCCAAGGTTGATCGGCGATGCGGCAGCGCCGTCCGCTACTTTCTCGGGCAGATCGGGAACTGCAAGCTGCGGGAGCAGCGCCGGAATGCGCACCGGTTTCTTGGCCCAGTCGACGAATTTGGGTTGCGAGATCTCGTACTCGACAGTGAAAGGCAGTTTCGTGACCGTAGGATCTGAAGCGCTGGCGGAAATGATCTTGCCGCGGAAGCCGTCAGAGAGGGCCAGAAGCTGGGCGACCTCTTTCCACTTGTCGCGAGGAGATTGGTGGAAGGCGATCCGAAGCAATAGTTCGTTGTCGCCCCGCATGGAATATTTAACTTTCGCAGTGAGGGCACCGTCGGCGGCGAGAGCGGCGTCAACGATCACGCGTTGCGTCGAAGGGAATGGGAGGTCGTTCGGAATAGCCTGCCAGCAGCGAGATTTTTCGGTCGGACACCCGCCCAAAACGAGCGCTTTCTTGCCACGGAGGTCCGCGCGAATCATGCCGTAAGGGGCAACTTCCAAACTGGGGTCGAGATAGACATTCCTGTTCGATTCGCTGATGTTCAGCACTAGCCCTCTCAGCACAGATGGTCTAGGGAGTTGATCTTGGGGCGACTCCACATCGCTGTACGCCAGGACCTTGGTGTTCACCGGATGCTGCAGGCTTTGTTGTCCGTGAAGGATCAGAAGAAGCTCCAGCTTTTCTTCTGGCCGGCCATAACCGGATGAGAGCACCTCCGAGGCTTGTCTTAAGGGAAGCTTTGAGAAGTCCAAAGGTAAATCAATGGTCTTGATTTTCGCGCGCACCAGGTCGTACAGGAGAGAATCGGGGACAGGTTCTTTTGAGGAGCCCGTTAGTCTCATGGATTCGGCCCAAATTGAAGGCGAACTCGCATTGTTTAGAAATGATTTGAGCCGCATGCTCAGCTGTTCCCAAGACGTAAACGTGGTGACGACAATATCGGGTTCGGAATTTGCACCAGGCTTATCTGCTGGATGGTCGCTCAGGTTTTCAGGCTTCACATCCCATTTGTAATTGAGGCGCGTGCTGTCTTTCGCCTCGGGCTCGGCGGGCGTTGCAGGCGTCGCCGGCGTCGCCGGGTTGATACGGATTTGCGCTTGCCGCGAGGTGGGCACACTTAGTTCGTAGAGTTCATGGGAGACGACACCGCTGCGGTCGAAGGTGTGGTCGAGCCAGAAGTCGGGCGCGAGCGGGCGGTGTGTTGCGGTCGTGATGACGCGGTACTCGAGGACATCAGCGGGCTCGAGACCCAGGATGCGGACCGATTTCACGCGGACCTCCTGGTAGGCGGGGGCGTCGGCGACGTCTGGGCTAGGTTGGTCGGTGATGGCGCTGGGGAGGATGTGGGCCGTGCCGCCGCTAGCGTGAGTGATGTGAACGAGCGGGATTTCAATCTGCTCGAAGGAGCGGTTGAAGTTGAAATTGAGGTGCGAGAATTGGCGGACGCCTAGTTCGCTGTTGATGCGGACACGGGTATGAACCTCTTTGCGGGAGTCGCCATTGTCCTCGAAGCGGATGTGCGTTTCCAGGAGCTCGATTTGGGCGGGTGTCTCCGGGGTTGCGGGTTTGTCCGCGGGCTTGGCAATCGGCGCGCCTTCCTGTGCGGGGATGGACCTCGACCCGAACAACAGCGCGAAGGCGGCGAGGAGCCACAGCGACTTACGAGGAACTGACGAGCGAGTCACGACTTCAGTTTGGAGCGGGTGAGGAACGGGGGCAAGCCTGGGTTGCGGAGGCGTTGCGAGGGTTGCACGAGCGCGGTAGAAGGGCTGCGAACTGCCAGAAATCCAACGACTTACACAGAGGACCCAGACGTCGGAGCACAGCGTTCGGAGACGCGGAGGTAAGGAACAGGTGCCTGCGGACCGGGGAAACCGATTGGTCCCGCGCGCGTCTCACAAGTGATAATGTGTGCGCGCAAAACTGCGCATGACGATGACAGGAGATTGCGGATGACGAAAGTATTTGCGGTCTTGGGAGTGGTCGGGATGCTGGTGGGCGCGAGTGTTGTGCATGCGGACGACCGCGCGCCGAAGGGGCCATCGGAGGACGGTACGCTGCCGGCGCTGGTGAAGATTGCGGGCGAAGGGGAGATGAACTCGCACGCGTTTGAGTTCTTGACGGAATTGAGCGACGACGTTGGGGCGCGGGTGACGGGCACCCCAGCGGAGCGCAAGGCCGAGGATTGGGGCGTCGCGAAAATGCAGTCGATCGGTTTGACCAACGTGCATAAAGAAAAATACGCCATCTGGAAGGGCTGGACGCGAGGAACGGCGGATGCGGAACTGCTGACGCCAGTCAGTCACAAGTTGCATGTGGATTCAATGGGATGGACGGGCTCGACTCCCGCGGGCGGCGTGGAAGGCGATGTGGTGGCGGTGAACCTGTTTGATATCGACAACGAGATCAAGAACGTATCGCGATTGAAGGGCAAGGTGGCGTTGGTGGTGGCCAAAGGCAACGCAAGAAGAATGGGTATCGAAGCTTTCATTCGCATGGGCGATTTGATCCGCGCGGCAGGGCCCGCGGGAGCGATCGCGATCATCGGAGGCCAGGGCGGCGGGAAGGCCGCGGGAATGAATTTGACGCACACGGGGATTCTGGGATTTGACGCGGATTTTGCCGTTCCGGTGGTTTCGATGACCGCTGAGGACCAGGGGCAGCTGGAACGCTATCTGGATCGCGGGATTGCGCCGCATGTGCGGTTCAACATTCAGAATACGTTTACGAACGGACCGGTGGAGACCGCGAACGTCGTGGGAGAGATTCGCGGCACGGAACATCCCGAGCAGATCCTGGTGGTCGGCGGCCATCTGGACTCCTGGGATTTGGCCGAAGGAGCAACGGACAACGGCTCGGGCACAGCAACCGCGCTGGGCGCGGCGGATGCCATCGTACGCTCCGGCGAGAAACCCCGGCGCACCATTCGATTTGTGTTGTTCACCGGCGAAGAGCAAGGGCTGGATGGATCGAGCGCATATGTGAAACAACACCAGTCGGAAATGGCGAATCACCTGGGAGATTTAATTTTGGATGCGGGGCAGGGACCCGTGAAGGGATTTCAGTTGGGAGGGCGCGACGATTTGGTTGCGGCGTTCCAGCCGTTCGCAAGATCTCTGGCGAATATGGGACCTATGACCGTGGACGACAAGATCGAATCCGGCACCGACACGCTACCGTTTTCGATTGCGGGTCTGCCGGGAATCAACATGGACCAGGACACCTCGGAATACAAATTTACGCACCACTCGGCAGCGGACGCGCTGGAGGCGCAGAAGCCGGATGTGTTGACGAAGAATGCAACATTGATGGCATTAGCGGCATTCTGGATCGCGGACCGGCCAGATCGATTTGCGGCACCGTGGCCGGCGAAGCGCACGGCGAAGATGTTGCGGGACCAGCACGAGTATGAGGAGTTGAAGGCCTTCAATTTATGGCCCTATGGGGACCTGGGCACCGATAAGGATGACACCCCACAGAATTAGTGAGTCGCACAGACACTCCTGTCTGTGCAAACCGCAACACAAAGAACGTCTAATCGTCGGTGTGTAAATTATTGATTATAGGGCCGTTATTTTGCCTCAGCGATGTCGGACAATCATCGACGATGAAACAGGAGCGCCCGTGGCCAAGCCAATCATCCAGCACGCCCACGCACCATCTCGGAGTAAGCAGCAGTGGCTTGCGATGGTGTATAATAAACCCCGGGCAGTTGATTTGAGGCATGGCGGAGTCCAAAGCCTGCACCGACCCGAAAGTTTTCCACTGTCTCGTGTCGAAAGTGATTTGACAGGGCACGTTCTTCTCCATATACTCTATTGTTTGTCAGGGGTAGTTTGTAGTGTTCGTTGGGGGACCGCGTAGTTTGTTTGCGGTTCGAGTAGTTGGAAGGAATATCTTCGGTTCCGGAACATTGTAAGACGGAATGGGATCGAAGAGCGGCCGGAATGGGGCGCCAGCCCCGCAAAGCCGAGTGAGCGTCTCCGAGTCGAAGCCAGAAGAACAGTTCTACCTTCTGGAAGTGCGTACGGAGTTTCTTGCTTGTTGTCTCCGGATTCGCAGTAGACCTTTCAGCACTGCTGTGCACTCTCGCGCAATTTGTATGCGCGCCTGCGAGAGCCACGTACTTCCGCGCGTTCGCTGGCTGAACGTGT
>Ga0185299_10002840_pt1 | contig 25088 bp, 26 predicted proteins | sample PaiPotPPA55metaG_FD_128002 | JGI IMG/M metagenome (GOLD analysis project Ga0185299, IMG submission 128002) | Iron sulfur acid spring bacterial and archeal communities from Banff, Canada, to study Microbial Dark Matter (Phase II) - Paint Pots PPA... ...
TCCAGCGGACGAGTCAGATCGATGAGGTTGCCGTTGGTTTTCGCCGCCAGCGCCGCATCCGCCAGCCGCGGGCTGATGGACTTCGCAATATCGAGCGCAGTCGTACCTTTGGGAACTTCCTTCACGCTCCCGTCCGGAAGCTTCACATGAATGCTGTCAGCCATAATATTGGGGACTGCGGGTGTCCTGAATCCTTAAGTTTATTGGAGGGATGAGGGAGGGTCAAACCGCCTGAGACGGATTAATCGTGGAGGACGATGTCAAGCAGCGAACTGTGAACTTCCAAGCCATCGTTATATTCAATCAGACCCAATTGCCGGAAGCGATTCATAAAGAAGCTAATTCGCGATCGAGTTGTGCCCACCATTTCCGCCAAAGCTTCCTGGCTTATCTTCGGAACGATTTGCTCCGACCGTCCTTCTTTTCCAAACCGAGTCAGCAACAGAAGAGTGCGAGCCAACCGCTTCTCCGCCGAGTTGAAGAGGTGATCCACCAAATCTTCCTGGGTTTGGGTATAGCGGCGAACCAGGTAGGTAACCAGCAAATCCGAAAACGCACGTTCCCGGTGAAGCACGTCAAGCATCGCCTGCTTCTCAATTCTTAAGACCAAACACTCGGCAACAGCAATCGCCGACGCAACCCGCAGTGGCTGGTCAGAGGCGATGCAGCCCTCACCGATGAAGTCCCCTTCTCCCAGCAGTGCAATCGTAGCCTCTTTGCCCCGCGAAGATAGTACCGTTAGCTTTACTCGACCTTTCTGGATGTAAAAAATAGCGTCACTGGGATCTCCTTGCTTAAAGATCGCTTTCTGATTCGAAAATCGCAGGATTGTTCTTCCGAGTCCGATTTGAGTGAGGAATGCCTTAGGATCAAATTTCCGTGCCTGGCCAGTCGACATACAACGCTCCGCATGGGGGTACCCCGATGTCAAAATAGTGCACCCCCCTGCGCCCAAAAACAATATGGCGAGTACGTTTGTTACGAAATTGGAACAAGGGTTTTTACGTGTGCACTTTTGAACAGACAGAATTCAGGCACCGGCTATCCTTTAAGAAGACCTAAAAGCGCAAATCCACGAGGGAAGAAGAACTTCGAGAATGCCTAGAATTTTGCTGGCAGAGGACGACCACGCCGTCCGTGAGATGCTACAAGCGACACTGGAACGCGATGGCTTCGACGTCGTCGCCGTGTCCGGCGTGCGCGAAGCACTCAGCCGCATCGCCAGTGAACATTTTGACGCACTTCTTTCTGATCTGCACATGCCCCTGGCCGGCGATGGGTTTACCGTGGTCAGCGCTATGCGACACACGCACCCTAAAGCAATAACGCTGGTGCTCAGCGGCTACCCGGAGATCAATGAGGCGCTGTCGGCCATCCGCCTGCAAGCCGACGAAGTGCTGGTGAAACCAATCGAAATGTCCGCGCTCCGGGAAATCATCCATCGAAAACTCGCCAACCCGGCTCCCCACAGGCCGCTGCCCACACAAAGCGTAGCCTCGATACTAGAGGCCAACCTCGATGTGACGATTCGGGACTGGATGGCGCTAGTGGAGCATGACAAAGAGTTGACTTGCATCCCATTGAGCTTTGTGGATCGTACCGGTCACCTTCCCAGTCTCATCACGGACCTGATTCACCGCTTGCGCCTTCCGCAAGCTGAAAAAGCAGAAATCTCCCTCCCAGCGCGCGAGCATGGGAACCTCCGCCGCCGCCAAGGTTACACTGCGGCAATGGTGGTCGAGGAATCGCGAATCTTGCAGGTCAGCATTTTTAATACTCTGCAAAACAATCTCGACAAAGTGGACTTCAGCAAAGTGCTGCGAGACGTGATTACCATCGCGGACGAAGTGGATTCGCAATTGAAGCAGGCTGTGCTCAGCTACGTCGAACCTGCCAAGGCTGCGGTCTCGGCGGCCTAGAGACCACGAAACTCAAAGCTCGTGTGTGGAGCGGGCACTCTTGCCCGCTTTGCCGATTGCACCTAAACCTCGCGGGCAAAAGTGCCCGCGCCACACGGGCTTTGTGCCGCGTCTCATTCCACTCACCCTGGGCTAATTTTAATGGGCCACGTCCTTGACGTGTGTCGCGATCCACCATTGATTGCCGAACGCGTCGGTCACCGCTCCTACGCGATCGCCGTAGGGTTGTTCCGCAGGCTCCTTCATCGGCTTGGCTCCCGCCGCTAAAGCGGTACGGTAGACCGCATCTACATCCGGCACGTACAGGTAGAACATTGACTTCATCGGCTGATACGGTCCATGGGCCTCGCCCATTTCCAACTGCGAGTTGCCGATCCTGATCGTGGTATGAGGAACCACGCCGTCGGGGGCGGTGTAGCGCCCCAGTTCCTGCGCTCCAAAGGCGCGCTTAAGGAAGCTCACGACTGGATCGACCCGCAACGGGTGCAGATACGGCTGAATGGCCGGGGCGCCTTCCGATTTGTACCCGCTGTCCTTGAAGGTCGCGATGTACCAGTGATTCCCGGCGGCATCGATGACGCTGGCCGTACGTTCTCCATACTCCTGATCGGTGGGCTCCATGAGTGACTTGCCACCCGCCCCCAAGGCGCGCTGATACGCGGCATCGCAATCCCGAACATAGACGTGGAACGCACCCAGTACCGCATCCCCTTTCCAGGACAATCCTGCGCCTCCGCCGCCGATCATCAGCATGGAGTCCTCGACGCGAATTTCGCAATGGTAGCCGCCCGCCGATCCGACGGTGCGGAAGATCTCCTCGCCCCCGAATGTCTTCTTTACAAAGTTGATGACGGACTCGGCATCCTGCGCGACCAGATATGGCGTGACCATGCGGAAACCACGCGGAACCGGGCTCACCGCGGGCCCCTTTCCCTTTTGCGCTCCAACCTGCCCGCCTTCCGGCCCCGTCGTCATGCCCTTCATGCGCCGGTGCATCTCCGCGACCGACATCTCTTCTTTCACCGTGAACACGCCCCACGAATAGCCAAACGGATCCTCGAGGGTCGCATCGCGGTGCCCGTAGAACTGGTCTCTGGGCTCACGCACAAGCTTCATCCCCGCCGCCACGGCATGTTTCGCAAATGCATCTACATCCGGGACCTGAATGGAAATCGAAATTGGCGAATTGCCCAGCGTTTCGGCGCTGAAGCGGCCTCCCTCAGGCCATTCGCCGGTCACATCGATCGTGGAATCGCCGATCATCAGTTCGGCGTGCGGAATGCTCCCTCCAACCTCGAAACGGAATGTTTCTTTCGCTCCCAAAGCTTGCTTGTAGAACTCAATCGCTTTGGCAGGATCTCGGAACGCTATCCTTGGTGATGCCGTCACACGAACGGCTGCTACTGGCTCGGCTACGGTCGACATACGCTTCTTTCTTCCTAGTTCGGATTTCAATCGTGCCTTGAAAGTCGCACTCGGCAGATTGCGCAAGTCCGCCGCGATGCGCACCAGTGGCTCAATCTCCCTCCCCGCCTTCGTAACCCGACCGTCATTCCGCGCCAGCATGGAGTCGAGAGCCTTGTTCAGCTGCTCGATGTTCTTCTGGCCGGCGTTGTTCTGACCGCCATTTCCCGGATTCAGAGAGCGCTTAGGCATCGGCACCCTCCATGCGCGCCCGCAGACTGCTGAGTGCGCGGAATTGTAGTTGCTTCACTGCACCTTCGGTCTTGCGGATATCTCGCGCCACTTCCTTGATGCTTTTCTGTTCGACAAACCGCAGTACGACGACGCGACGCTGTTCCGCCGGCAACTTGTCTACCAGGCGAAATAATGTGGCTCGACGCTCTACTTGCTCGATCTCTACCGGACTCACTTGTGCCGACTCGATGTGTCCGGAATCGTCAGGAACTTCCCGCCCGGAGCGTTGCCAGCGGTCCGAAATCAAGTTTGCCGCTATGCGGAATAGCCAGGCTGCGAATGGAATGCCGCGCCACTCGAATCGTTTCACGTTGGCCAGCGCCTGATGAAAGACTTCCGAAGTCAGGTCCTCGCTTTCAGTCCGGTTTCCCACCCGCCGCACAACGTACGCATAGACGCGCTCAAAGTTGATTTCGTAGAGCTCCGCGAAGCAGGCGGGGTCGTGCTGCGCAGCTTCGATCAGAAGCCGCTCGTCCGCTTCTTTCTTCAGAGCCTTCAACGAATTCTCCGGGGAGTTAACCTTGCACGTTCGACCTACACAAGGGTAACGCTACGCCGACGAGAAAGGTTACGGGGCGATGAAAAATAGAACGTGCCGAGTTTCGAGGCAGCCTTGCGCGCGGTTTTTCGCATCCCATGGACGGCTTTCCTGGGCGATCGTATGTCCCGCACAACTTTCAGGCAGTGGCCTATACTCGTTCGCAGTTAAACGAGGCTGGTTAAATCAGGCTGATGAGGTGATTTATGGAAACAATCAGTGGAGTATTTGAAACGCGAACGGCCGCCGAGCGCGCCGTCCAGGATATTTCCAGGGCGGGCATCCCGGCTGACAAAATCACGCTACTGACTCCAGGCAGCGTGGATCATCTCGACAAAGAAATGACGTCCGTGCCCGCGGACACAACCGAGCAGCCCGGCATGGGAAAAGCAATCGGCGCGCTGCTGGGTGGGGGCGTCGGAATTACGGGAGGCTCGCTGCTGATCGCCTTGATTCCCGGAGTGGGCCCGATCACGGCGATCGGCCTGCTGGGAGCGGCCATCGCAGGAGCCGCCGGCGCTACGGTAGGCGCGACCGTGGGCGACAAGATGGAGAAGTTGACCATCGAGGGGCTTCCCGAAGATGAGATCTTCGTCTACGAAGACGCTCTGCGCAAAGGCCGCAGTGTCGTGGTTGCGCTTGCAGAAAATGATGATTCGGCAAAGCGCCTGCGTGAAATTATGAAGAAAGAGGGAGCGGAATCGGTGGACGCGGCCCGCGAACAGTGGTGGGTCGGTCTGCGCAGCGCAGAGGAGAGCCACTATTCACAATCCGGCAAGAAGTTTGCGGACGATGAGAAGTTCTATCGTCTCGGCTTCGAGGCCGCACTGCACGCGAAAACCCGCTGCAAGGAATTTGACCAGGTCTCGGGCGAGATGAATGCCGCCCTGGAAGATGTGCAGCGGGAAAATCCCGGCGTGGACGTGGAAGAAGCGTTTACCCGCGGCTACCAGCGCGGGCGGGATCACTATCAACAGCTTTGCGATGAAAAGAAAGCTGCTTGAATCTGCGTCCAACTCGTAGAGACGTTGCGCACAACGTCTCTAGAATGGCCGGTAGTACAAGTCTTCCACGGCCTTTTGCACTCGCGCTGAAAGGGCCTGCAAGTCGTGTCCTTTTAATCCGACCGTTGAGATCGGTTCGCCGACCCGCATTTCCAGCGGGCGACTCTTGATGTGATAGGTGTTCATCGGCAGCAGTTCGTAGGTTCCCACCAACGCCACGGGCACCACATCCACCTGCGCCTTGATGGCAAGAAAAAATGCGCCAGAAAGAAATGGCTTGATCTCACCGTCGGGCGTGCGCCCGCCTTCGGGAAAAATTACCAGCGGCAATCCGGCCTTCAGGCCCTTCAACGCCGCGCGGATACTGCTGACCGAGTGGGACGGATTCTGCTGATCGATACACACTTGTCCCGACCGCTTCAGTTGCCAGCCCACCACGGGATAGGAAAGCAGTTCTTTCTTGAAGGCAATGCGAAATTGAAACGGCAGATTCGCATAGAGCACAGGAATATCGAGCGCCGAGGCATGATTCACCGCATAGACGTGCGGCTTCGAGGGGTCAATCTTGTCGAGACCTGTCACGGTAACGGGCGAAGAGATCGTCTTCATGATCAGCCACGACCACGTGGTGGAGAACCAGTGTAACCGCCGCCCACTGCGGTCGAAGAGTCCACCCGGCAAGGCCAGCAGCCCCATGAAGATGGTGTAGAGCCAGATCAGGGGATCGTAGAGAAAGTACGAGCGCAACCGGCTCAGCCAGCCGTGCTCCAGGCCCGGAATGGCGTGGGGGCTTGGCCGGAAGGAAGCGATCGGAAGATCCGCCGGAGTACCGCCGCCCGATCGAGCGTGGCCGGTATCCTGATCATTCTCCACCCGATCTTTTTCTAATCGATCAACTGATGAATTCACTTCCTGCACACTTCCATTCTAGGCGAAACGCTTACAGAGGGACAGCGGCCTCGGCTGCCGGTAAGCAAGCTATTTATGTGTACGAAATCATTAAAAGATTTCCACAGTGTTCCTGCAGGAACGTTTGTCATACGGATCCGTATGTACATCGTCGCGAATCCGTCTCAGACCCGCACTCCCAGCAGGGCCATCGCTTCGCCGACCAGATAAATCGAGCCCGTTACTACTAGAACCGAGTCCGCTCCCGCCGCTGCGCGAGCTCGCTGCAAAGCCGTCCCAATCTCGGCAACGGCCTCAATCTCAGATCCCGTGCGGCTCCCGGCCTGTTGAATCTCTTCTGGAGATGCCGATCTTGGATTCTCCGGCCGCGTGGCAATCACCCGGTCGGCCAAGGGGAAGAGGATTTCCGTCATCTCCGAGATTGCCTTATCGCGCATGGCGCCGAAAACGAAAATCAGCCGGCGGTTGTCATAATGCTCCGAAAGGGCGGAGCGGAGGGCCCACGCTCCTGCCGGATTGTGGGCCACATCGAGGACAGTTTCCGGCCAACCGTCCCGGGCAGGAAGTACTTGAAAGCGTCCGGGCCAGCGCGTTTCCCGGAGTCCTCGTTCAATCGATTCCGGTGCGATTCGGGCGAACCCAAGCTTGGCCAACTCTTCTGCCGCGGCGACGGCCAGGGCCACATTTCGCAACTGGTGCCGTCCTACCAAGGGCGACTGGACCAGAATCTGTTTCCCCATGATCTGCAGCGGATACTGATAGAAGCGCCCGAGGCTGCCGTTCTCCGCGACCTTCGCGTCTGCCTCGGCGTCCTTTGCGGTCAAAGGCTTTCGCGGAGGATCGCCAACTTTCTTTGTACTGCGTACGAGATACTCGCCGCTCCCCGGCGAAACCGGCGGCACATATTGCACGGCACTGACGCCGCGCGCGCCCAAATCAAGAATCGTGTTGCCGATAACGTCGTTGGCCTCGGGCTGCTGCGGCAAGGTCACAACCACCCCGCCGGGACGGATGATTCCAACCTTCTCGCGCGCGATTTCGCCGACTGTATTTCCAAGGAACTTCTGATGATCAAGCGATATGTCGGCAATCACGCTGACGAGCGGTTCGACTACGTTGGTCGCATCGAGCCGGCCGCCCATGCCGACTTCGAGCACTGCAATCTCCACCCGTTCACGCGCGAAGTGGGCAAAGGCGATCGCGGTCATCATTTCAAAGAAGCTGGGATGCCAGGGCAGATCTCCCTGCGCGACCAGTAGATCAGCCACGCGATCGACTTCGCCATGCAGCCGGGCGAAATCGTCGTCGCCGATGGGTTCTCCGTTCACTCGGATGCGTTCGTTAATTCGTATGAGATGCGGCGACGTGTAGAGGCCCGTTCTTAACCCGGAGGCCCGCAAGATCGACGCCAGGGTCGCCGCCGTGGAGCCTTTGCCATTTGTCCCTGCGATCAACACGGCGGGGAACGCTCGCTCGGGGTGATCCATGGCCTTCAGCAGAACGCGCATGTGCGCCAGATCGAATTTGTTCGATGGCGTATGGGCCAACTCGTGCCCAAGCGCGAACATGCTCGCCACTGCGGAATCGTAGGACATGGGAGGCAGCTTCTAGCTTCTAGCTTTTCCTCATGCGCTAGGAGGGTTACGTATTTCAGAGTATCAAATTGATTTGGGTTGAGCAGTCTTCGATCCCTTCCGAGAGTGCAGGGTACTGACGCTTAGGTTTGGCTAGAAGCTAGTAGCTAGGAGCTAGCAGCTGGCGCCATAAACTCCAGCGCCCTCGCGATGTAGGGCTTGAGCTGCTTGCGGGGAACTACTGCGTCCAACATGCCGTGCTCGAGGAGGAACTCGCTGCGCTGGAATCCGGCGGGAAGTTTCTGGCGGATGGTTTGTTCGATCACGCGGGGGCCGGCGAATCCGATGAGAGCTCCGGGTTCGGCGATATTCAAATCACCCAGCATGGCAAACGAGGCGGTGACGCCTCCCGTGGTGGGATCGGTAAGCAGCGAGATGAAAGGAACCTTGGCCTTATCCAGCCGGGCCAGCGCCGCGGAAACCTTCGCCAGCTGCATCAGACTGATCACACCCTCCATCATGCGGGCGCCGCCCGAGGCCGACACAATAATCAGGGGAATGTGCGCATCGGCCGCGCGCTCAACGGCACGCGTAATTGACTCGCCCACTACCGCGCCCATGCTGCCGCCGATGAAGGCATACTCCATCACGCTGGCGACCACCGGCCGCCCCAGCAACTTTCCCTGGGCGTTGATGATGGCGTCTTTCAAGCCCGTATCCTTCTGCGCCTGTTTCAAACGCGAGGAATAGGGTTTCAAATCGACGAACTTCAGCGGGTCTGTGGATGAAATATTCCCGTCGAAGGTCTGGTACTGATTGTCGTCGAGCAACTGGGCCAGGCGGGTCCGGGCGTCGATCCGGAAGTGCTTGTCGCACTTGGGACAGACGTTCATGTTCTCTTCCAGATCTTTCTTCCAGATGATCTGGCGGCAGCCCTCACACTTCACCCACAACCCTTCGGTGCGGACTTTTTTCTCGCCCGAAGTGTCCAGCTCGCCGGATTCGCGTTTGAACCAAGCCATAAGAAGAAATTGTTGATTTTATGATTTTTGATTGCTGATTGAAAATCCGGCGCGCCCAAGATTTTCAATCAACAATCAGCAATTTGCTAGTATTCGATGCCTCTCTGCGCCATCACGCCTTTTTCGTAGGCGTGCTTCACCTGGCGCATCTCGGTGACCGTGTCGGCGGCTTCGACAATTGTGGGGTGCGCATTCCTCCCCGTCAAGATGACGTGGACCATTTCCGGCCTTTTCTTCAGCCTCTCGACCACCTTCGCCGGATCGAGCATGCCATAGCTGATGGCATAGTTAATCTCATCGAGAATGACCAGGTCCCATTCCGCCGATTGGATCGCACGGTCGGCCTCGGCCCAAGCTTCTTCGACCATGCGCACATCTTCGGGATCGGGCTTTTCGGCGCCTACCTTCACGAAGCCTCGGCCCATTTGTTTCATGACGAACTTCTCGCCGAAGGCTTGCACGGCATCGAGCTCTCCGTAATGCCACGAGCCCTTGAGGAACTGCAGCATCAGAACCCGCATCCCCTGGCCAACAGCTCGCAGAGCGGTGCCCATGGCTGCCGTAGTCTTGCCCTTGCCCGGACCGGTGTTCACGATGATCAGACCACGACGAATATCGGCCATGCTTGGTCGGAGGTTTGATTCTACTAGAAGCGAAGTCTCCTCTGTACGCCGGCCTTCTCCCTATCCTATCGGGAGGATGCGACTAAGCAGGAAGACCCGTGTCCGATACTGGACAGTTGAGTTCCCGAGTGGACAAAACAAGCCCGGCACTGGAGAGCGGTTCGCCGTCTTGTCAAGCATTTGGGCGGCACGCTTCGTGGAACTGAAGTTGCATTGATTTGCGCTGTCATGTGCGCTGCATCCGGGATGGCACGACGGCCAACAGAAGTTTGGTTTTGTGTCTTGGTTCAATATTCAAATAAATGGAAATAATCTAGCCCAGTGATTCGTCTTGAAATAGTAGGGAAGAATTTCCAGCACGACGTGCCGACACTCGGGTTACGGGGTCTTCATAAATGTCGCGGTCGAGGAAGTTTTCCACGGAACTTCGGCATCCAAAGTTGCGTAGCTCGGTCAGGCGGATCTCTGTTCCCTCGCAAAACTGCGGAGGTCTCATGGTGATCAACAAGTATGCAGTGTTATTGTGTGGACTGCTTTGTGCCCTGCCGGCGTTTGCGGCACAGCATGTGGCGGTTCATCCCCGGTCCTCCATTGATGCCACCGACCAGGCGGCGGTCAAAGAGATCTTGGATATGGAACGACAGGCCCGGGAAGCCAGCCTTCGCCGAGATGCCGAATTCTCCCAGCGAACCCTGGCTGAGGATTACGTCGCGATCACGCCTCTCGGCCAGGTAACGACAAAGCAGGACACGCTGTCGGCGCGCAAAAGCGGCCAGCTTCGTTATGACACCATTAATGTGAGTGACATGGTAGTGCGCGTCTACGGCGACATGGCCGTGGTCACGGCCAGGGCCGACGTGAAGGGCCACCAGCTCGGGGAAGATTTCAGCGGTCCCTATCGCTATACCCGAGTGTGGGTGCGCCGCACGGGGCACTGGCTGGCGGTGAGCTACCAAGCGACGGTCACGCAGTAGACCGTTGCGTTCCGCAAGTTCATGGCGTAAATCCACTCTGTCCTCCCGAGCAACGCGAAGGATTTATGTATTCCCTGCGGTGAAGCCGAGGCTCGCCTACAATGGAGAACTTTGTCAGGAGCCAACTCATGACTTTGGATGAAAAGTTCTCGCGGCGATCGGGCATTTTGAGATCGCTGGTTGCAGCCGTTCTTTTCTGCTCACTTCTCTGCTCATTTTCCCTCTGCACTTCGCAGGCGCAGGAAAACAAACTCTCCCCTGAAAAGCGGACTCAGATCGAGAATGCCGTTTCCAAGTTCATGGCTTCGACCCATGTTTCGGGAGTGTCGGTAGCGGTGGTCGAAAATGGCGAGTACGAATGGGGGAGCGGGTTTGGCCTGGCGGACGTGGAAAACAATGCGCCGGCCAGCGAGCATACGCTTTTCCGGCTGGCTTCGATTTCCAAGTCGCTGACGGCTACGGCGGCAATGCTGCTGTGGGAGCGAGGAAAACTCGACCTCGACGCGCCCGTGCAGAAATACTGCCCGGCTTTTCCGCAGAAGCCGTGGCCGATTACCACGCGCCAGGTGATGGGGCATCTGGCGGGCATTCGGCACTATAAGTCAGGTTCTCAGGACGATCTTGAAGTGGGGAACACAAAGCACTTCGACAACCCGATCCAGGCAGGGCTGGATTTTTTCAAAGACGACGCATTGCTGTCGGAGCCCGGCAAGCAGTTTCACTATTCGACCCAAGGTTACACGCTGGTGGGGTGCGTGATCGAGGGAGCGTCGGGCGCGAAGTATGTGGACTTCATGCGGCAGAACATTTTCGGTCCTGCCCTCATGGACCAGACGCAGATCGACGATCGCTTTGCCATCATTCCGCATCGCACGCGCTTTTATCAGAAGACGGAGTCCGGCACGGTACGGAATGCCGACTTCCTCGACTCCAGCTACAAGATTCCCGGCGGCGGGTGGCTGTCTTCGGCGGAAGATATGGCTCGCTTCGAAGTGGCGATTTTAAGCGACAAGCTGCTCAAGCGCGCTACGCGCGATTTGATGTGGACTCCGCTGAAACCGTCGGATGGATCGAAGGATGACTACGGCCTGGGATGGGGCGCAAGCGACCAAGTGGGCGTCACGGCCGTGGGGCACAATGGTGGCCAGCAAGGCACCAGCACTTCCTTCCTGATCGCGCCAGCGCAGCGGGATGGCGTCGTAGTACTCACCAACATGGAGGGCACCAATCCCAGCGATCTCGCCGTGGAGATTCTGAAAGTGCTCATTGGAACCACAGGAAATTCTGCGAAATAACCTGCCTGTGAGCGCTACGGGGATTTATCGCCAGTTTAGAGGATTGCTGGCGGCTTAGATCACTTTCGGTTGGCCGACCAACCGTCAAATGGGTTAGAACGCCAGAATGTGTGGGAGATGCTTTCGTCGACATTCGCTAGATGTTGAGGGAGGTGGGGCGATCATTGGTGTAGATCCAGGAGTCGAGCTCCAAATCGTTGAGAGCGGGATCTTTCGGATTGAAGCGGACTACGACTGGTTTACCAACCGCTAATTCGCGTGCGGCGAAGTCACAAGCTTCTGGTTCGCTGGAGAAATTCTTGTACCAGGTTCCCGAGAGACGAAGGCCATTGGGGTCCTGGAAGTCGTAGGTAAAGGTTGCGCAGAAATAGTGGCCGCCGCCGGCGCCTCGCTTCCGTTCAATGTCGACATGAGTGATGACGCCATCGGTGGTGGGCCAGGTTAACGAGGCGCGGTAAAGCCAGAAACCACGTGCGATCACAGCGACCATTGCTAACGCCGGGAGCAGCCATAGGAACATCTGGTAGTCGGTTGAACGAAGCACGGTTCATAGTAAGGCGTCGGGGGAAAAGTACAAACGAAATTTACGAGACCGGCGGCGGCTCGGAGATGTAACAGTGCCCCCGGCCAGTCAGCGGTCTAAGCATTTCGTGCCATATCAACCTGCCGACCCGACCCATAATTCCGCGCGAACCACGTTTCTGGACGCGAGCCGAAGCGTGAAGAGTTTTGGGGCTTGACCGTCTGGGGATTGCGCCCGAGTCACGGGCAAACCGGAAGTCAACTGTTGTTACTGGGCCATAGCGCAAAGTACGAACTGCTGAGCAGCGGGGCGACCTAATGCCCCGAGTGATACGGGTGTCCCTTCAGAATCGTGAATGCCCGATAGATCTGCTCCAGGAGGACCACGCGCGCCAATTCATGCGCCAGCGTCATCTTTCCGAGGGAAAGCGTATGCTGCGCGGCGGCTCGCGCGGCGTCGCTGAAGCCGTCCGCGCCGCCAATGGCGAAGATTAGCGGCAGGGGATTGCGGTCTTGATAGTCTCCCAGGAACTTGGCGAACTGCTCGGAGGTGAATTCCTTGCCCCGCGAATCCATGAGGACCAGCGTGGACTTTGGCCCGACCTTCGTCGCAGCTGAGCGGCCGGACATTTCGAGCAAGGTCGCTTCGTCGCGTACCGACGCGCCTTCCGCCAGCACGTAACGTGAAATTCGCTTGAGATATTCATCGGTCAGGGTCCGAATCGCCGGTTCTTTCGTTTTGCCGATCCACGCAATCTTGATTTTCACGAGGGGCTGCTAGGCTGTTTTTTTCTTCTTCGCTTTCGCTGCGGCCGGTTTGCTCTCTAGCTTTCGTTTTCTGGGGACGGCCTTCAGGTCACCGGGCTCCAGGCGTTTCGCGGTCTTCCATAGGCGCTCCAGGTCGTAGAACTTCCGGGCCTTCTCGGAGAAAACGTGGACCACGAAGTCGACGTAATCGAGCAATACCCACTCCGCCTGTTTGTATCCCTCGACATGCGCCGCGCGCAGGTCCGCGGCTTTCAGGCGCAGTTCGACTTCGTCGGCAATAGCCTGAACCTGCCGCGGATTCGTTCCGCTGCATAGGACGAAGTAGTCGGTGAAGGCTCCCGAACCTTTTTCCATTTCCAGGATGCTGAGTTCTTCGGCCTTTTTTTCCAGGCAGGCTTGGATGGCGGCGGTGATTTGCTGCTTGAGTGCGGTCTTCTTCATGCGGGATTCGTCGTTGGCCCTTCGTCGTTGGTCGTTCGTCGATCCAATTGTAACTGACAGTCGGTTGAGGCCTGCGGAGGACGCAAACGAAAATCATGCGACACGATGTGTTTTAGCCAACGACGAACGACGAACGACCTACGACGATTTATACAACCCCATCTTCTTGATGTATTCCGCGACCGGTGTATCCACGAAACGGGCCAGAGACTTTCCGGCTGCCGCAGCCTGCCGAATCGCGCTCGCGGAGGCGGGTTGATGCAGATCTCCGAGCAAGTGGATGGTCGCTCCCTTCAGAACCAGATCGCCGGTCGCGGCCTGCTTCTGAAACGGTTTCGTCACTTCTGATCGCGGACGCAGACTTTCGGGCAATGCGTTGGCCACGTCCGCCAAGGAATATCCCGGACGGTTGGCTACGACGAACTCGCACTCGCGGAATAGAGCTTCGGACTGATGCCATTTGGCGATGTCGGCAAAAGCGTCCATTCCGATCAGGAGGAAAAGTCTGTCGCTGGCTTTGAAGGACTGCTTCAGACGCCGCACGGTGTCGATCGTGTAGTTCGGCTTTTCGCGCTTTTCTTTACCTGGGGCCACACCCTCTTCAGGAGCTTCCAGCAAAGATGGCACGAAAGCTTTCTCCTGCGCGGTGGCCAGAGCGAGCATGGCAAAACGGTGTATGAAAGGCGAAAGTGGCTGGCGCTGTTTGTGGGGCGGAATGTTCGCCGGCACGAAATAAATTCGGTTCAGCTTGTAGTGGTCCAGCGCGGCTTGCGCCAGGGCAAGATGTCCGCGATGAACCGGGTCGAAGGTCCCGCCAAAGAGTCCTATGTTCATGGAGTGTGGCCAGTCCCGCATAGTGTCCAGATTCCCGTCCTGGGATGCAAGCTGATTCGTGCTGGCATTGGCCAACTGGCCATCTTTTTCATTGACTTACAGGCCAGTCCGGGGCTCGGCCGTCCTCAGAACGCCAGATGAACTCCTGTAACTATCGTCTTTCCCATTATGGAACTAGGATTAGCCCATGCGAGTAACCCTCCCCCTACTCCGCATTGCACCGGCACGTGCGCCCATTATTCGCTATGGGGTCGCGGTGCTGAGTACGGCCCTGGCGCTGATTCCCACCATCATGCTTGCGGATGTGTCCGAAAGCCGCCTCGCCTTGTTCGGCGTGGCGGTGATGGTGAGCGCCTGGTACGGGGGTTGGAAGCCCGGGGTAGTCGCCACGGCCTTCGCCCTTACCGTCAGCGCTTACTACTCGCTCACCGGTCCGCATAGCGTGACAGAGTCGCGAACCGCCATCATCCGCCTTTCGCTGTTCTTTTTTGTGGCCATGTTGATTTGCTGGCTCAATGCGGCCTTGCGGGCAGCACAGGACAATTTGCGCCGCTCCGAGCTGAATTTCCGCTCGCTGGTCACGAACGCACCTTACGGCATCTGCCGCTGCGATTCCACAGGAAAGATTCTCGACGCGAATCCTGCATTTCTTCAGCTACTGGGACACGCGTCCGCGGATCAGTTGATTGGGCAACACATTTTTGGTTTATATGCCGAGAATGACCAATGGTTCGAGCTGGCTGATTTTCTTCGTTCCGCGGAGCCCTTCAAGGGGTTGACCGCGGAATGGAAACGTAAAGACGCGACCGCGACCCTGGTTCGCATTTCCGGCCGCTCGGTCAGCAGTGGCCCGGAAGGCGGGATGGTGTTTGAGCTGTTTGCCGAGGACATCACCGAACGGCGCGTGCTGGAGCAACAGTTGCGTCAGTCTCAAAAGATGGAAGCGGTGGGCCGTCTCGCCGGTGGCATCGCACACGATTTCAATAATCTGTTGATGGTGATTTCAGGCTACTCGGAATTTCTCCTGGAGCGGCTGGGGGCAGAACCGCATCTGCGCGGTCCGGCTCAGGAAATCGCCAGTGCTGCCGAGCGCGCCTCGTCGCTGACGCGGCAATTGCTGGCCTTCAGCCGCAAGCAGATGCTGGCGCCCCGGATCGTCAACTTGAATGACGTGGCCACAGAAAACATCAAAATGCTGACCCGGATGATAGGCGAGGACATCGACTTGGTGATGGTTCCCGGCGCAAGCTTGTGGCCGGTACGAGCCGACGCCGGGCAGATCGAGCAGGTCATCATGAACCTGGCTGTCAATGCCCGCGACGCAATGCCTGCGGGAGGAAAGCTGACGATCGAGACCTCCAACATCACGCTCGACGAGGACTACGCCCGAGGTCACGCCCCACTCCCGGCTGGCGATTACGTGATGGTAGCCATCAGCGATACCGGCGACGGCATGGACAACGAAACTCAGTCGCACATCTTCGAACCCTTCTTTACTACGAAGGGAACAAAAGGAACCGGCCTTGGTTTGTCGACGGTCTACGGCATCATCAAGCAAAGCGGCGGATATATCTGGGTGCACAGCGAGGTCGGCAAGGGAACCACGTTCAAAATCTACTTGCCTCGCGTAGCCTCGACCGGCCAAGTGGCCGCCCAAGTTGCTGCACCGGTCGAATATCGCAAAGTCGACCCCGGCACGGAAACTATTTTGCTGGTCGAAGACGAGGCCAACCTGCGCTACCTGGCCCGTCAATATCTCGAAAAGCAGGGGTACAAGGTGATTGAGGCGGCCGATGGCGCCGTCGCCATGCAGATCGCAGTGGCGCATGACAAGGTAATTCACCTGCTTCTCACCGACGTGATTATGCCCGGCATGAACGGGCGCGAGCTCGCGCAGCGTATTTGCGAAATTCGCCCCAACGTGAAGGTTCTTTATATGTCCGGGTACACCGAAAACATGATTGGACACGATGGCGTGCTGGACGACGGCGTGCGCCTGCTTCAGAAGCCATTTAACCTTCGCGACCTGAAAAGTATTGTGCGCGAAGTGCTCGACTCTACTCCAACTCTCCCGGAGGTCGCCATGTCTACGCAATCCGCTGAAGCAGCCCACACCTCGCGAGCCAGAGAGGTTTCCCCTGCGCGGGCGCAGAGATTCTATATTCAATTGCCGTTGCGCTACCGCCGCCTTGGCGAGAACGAATGGCATGAGGGCACAACCGAGAACATCAGCCGATCAGGAATGCTTTTCGAAGCGGATGAATTATTGCAGCCGGCCGCGCAACTGGAAATCAATCTCGTGCTGCCGGCGGAAATCGCCGGACTGTCGTCCACGGAAGTGGTATGCCGCGGAGAAGTCGTGCGCACGGTGCAGAGCCATGGAGAGGCGGTGAGCCCCGCACTGGCTGCGCGCATTCTGCAGTACCACTTCCAGCATGGCCCGCTGCCGAGAGCGTGAACTGGTTGGCGTTCTTGGCGAGTCCTCAGCGATCTCTGAGATTAAGAGGTTTGCTCCGAAACCTGCAAGTGCTTCTCACGCAGTTCTTCGACTGCGGCCGCCATCGCGTATTTCAATTCCTCAATCCCCTTGCCCGTGACCGCGGAGATCTCGTAGAGCTTCAACTTATGTTTCTTGCAGTAGCGTTTCAGATCAACGAGCTTGTCCTTATTGACAACATCAATCTTCGACGCCGCCATGATCATCGGCTTCTCTTCGAGATGAGCCCCAAAACTGCCGAGTTCACCCAGAATCACTTCGATGTCCTTGGTTACATCTGGCCGTCCGCTGGCGTCGGAAACGTCGACCAGATGCACCAGCAGGCGCGTGCGTTCGATGTGCCGCAGGAACTGCGTTCCGAGCCCGGCCCCCGTGTGCGCACCTTCGATCAAGCCAGGAATGTCCGCAACCACAAAGCTCACTTCATGCTTCGCGTCGCCCACGGCAACCACACCTAAGTTGGGCTCGAGGGTGGTGAAGGGATAATCGGCGATCTTGGGCCGCGCCGAAGAAATACGGGAGATCAGAGTGGACTTACCGACGTTGGGATATCCCACCAACCCCACGTCGGCGAGAAGTTTGAGTTCCAGCCGGTAAGTATGTTCCTCGCCGGGACGGCCGGCCTCGTGTTCGCGCGGTGCCTGGTGCACTGATGTGGCAAAGCGCGCGTTCCCACGGCCACCGCGCCCACCGCGGGCAATCACAAAAGTTTGATCGGGTTGGGTAAACTCGAAAATCTTATCGCCGGTTTCGTCGTCGAAGACAATCGTTCCCACGGGAACTTTCAAAATCACGTCACCACCGTCGCGTCCAGTTTTGTTCGAACCTTCGCCGTGGCGTCCGCGCCCGGCTTTGTGCTCGGGATTGAAGCGGAAGTGCACGAGCGTGTTATGGCGCTCGCTGGATTCCATAACGATGTCGCCGCCCTTGCCGCCATCGCCTCCGGACGGTCCACCGCGCGGAACGAACTTCTCCCGCCGGAAGGCCATGCAGCCATTGCCCCCGTCCCCGGCCTTGACCCGAATTTTGGCCTCATCGATAAACATTTTGAAATTCTGGGTGCTGTTGCGCGTACCAACAAAAAAGCCTCATCCCGAAGGCGAGGCTTTTGACGCGGGCGCTCCCGCCCCGCGGACCCTTTCGAAAACGAGAACCTACTCGATTTCCATCGGTTCGACCATGACGAACTTGCCCATTTGTCCCTTGTTCAGGAACTTGATGCGGCCGGTGATCTTAGCGAAGAGCGTGTCGTCTTTGCCGCGGCCGACGTTCAGTCCCGGCTTCACGCGCGTGCCGCGCTGCCGCACAATGATGGTGCCGCCGGGCACGACCTGCCCGCCGAATGCTTTGAATCCAAGCCGCTGCGCGTTCGAATCGCGGCCGTTTCGTGAAGTGCCTTGCCCTTTTTTATGTGCCATAAGACAGTTCTCAATTCTCGATCGTCAGTAAATTGTGTGGGGACGGGCAACTCGCCCGTCCAGCCCTACTTCTTCTTCGGATGCGACTTCTTCGCGGCGGCCTTCTTCGGCGCAACCTTTTTCTTGGCGTGTTTCTTGGCCTTGGGGTGCGCGGGCGCTGTGTGTTCATGCGACTCGTGCTCTTCGTGCGCCTTCACCTTTTTCGGCTTCGGTTCTTTTTTCGGCAGTTCAGGAGCCTTGAAGCTCTGCCCATCAAAAGCGATCTCAGAGATGCGCACCGCTGTATAGGCCTGGCGGTGTCCGCGCAGTTTCTTGTACTGCTTCTTCCGCTTGTAATGGAACACCAGGATTTTCGCACCGCGGCCTTCTTCCACAATCTCGCCGACCACGCGAGCATCCGGTTGCAGGCCCACTTTGCCCTCTTCGCCGGAAACCGCCACCACAGGGAACTCCAGCTGACCGTCGGTGCCCGTGGCCATTTTCTCCACTCGAATTACATCTCCGGGCGCCACCCGGTACTGCTTTCCACCGGCGCGGATAACCGCGTACATACGTCTGCCTCCGTCAAATGTCGTGAAATTCAGCCCGTAAACGGAACGTTTGAATCAGAACTCTCAAACGGGTTCAGCGAAACCCAAGGCGCACACGAACGCACGGGAATTGCTGATTTTTCTTTTGCTTGCTGTGTTTTCCGCCCCGGCGCTTCAGCAGCCAAGGCAGGCCTACCCAGAACGGATGGGCCAGTACAGGCAAACTCAATCATTTTAGCGTGTGCTGTGGAAATCGGTCAAACCGAATCGCGGAGGTGTTAAGAGTTGCGCAAACCTGCTGGCTTGCGCGTCACCCAGCGCACCAACGCCCACCCTGACGCACCTAGAACCAAAGCCAAACCGCACAAACCAAGCAAGCCAGGCCACATAGGCGCAGTGGGGACATCGGACAAGGCGGGACTGGGCCGCATGCGGCAAGCCAACCCATGCTGCCTACAAAAACGACCGCTCCAAACAAACCTAATCGCAGAGGGCTCCACCTTAATCCCATATCGCTTCATCATGGCATACATCGAGGTCTTATCCATAGCCATCGGCGAATTTGAACAGCACAAGGGTCACCCTTCGCGGTTTGTTGTTTTGTGTCATCTGTGCGAGAATTTCGCCGGATTTTCGGAGGAACCTTAATGTTGAAGCGCCTTCTAACCGTTTCGCTGTGCCTGCTCCCCTTGACGCTAACCGGCTTCGCCCAAACCAAGAAGCCGATGGCGAAGAAGTCCGCTGCCGGCCCCACTCCCGACAAAGCTTATCTGCAAAAGATCTGGGACGGTTGGTCGACTCTCGATACCGCCAACGTGTCCAAGTATTACGCCACCGGGCCGCATACGTTTTTTGACATCGCTCCGCTGAAATACGGCAGCTGGGAGGAATATGAGAAGGGCGCAAAAAGTGTACTCTCCGGTTACAAGAGCGCAAAGTTCACACTCAACGACGATGCTGCGATATTTCCGCACGGAGACCTTGTCTGGGCTACGGCCACCGTTAAGGAAGAGATGACCACGAAAGCTGGAAAAGTCGAGATGGGAAACTTCCGCTGGACGGTGGTTTTTGAAAACGAAGACGGAAAGTGGCTGATTGTCCACGAACACGTTTCCGCACCGATTCAGTAACGCCGATGGCCACGGATCTGCACGGCTTTTCACGGAATAATACAACTATTAGATTCTGATCCGTGGCGATCCGTGAAATCCGTGGCCCATTTTGTTTCAATACGACTTCCAGAAGAAGTACGCCGTCATGCCCGCGCCTACCAGCACAACGAACATGCGAATCCACGTCTGAGGCATCTTCAGAGCATAATGCGCGCCCAGGTATCCGCCGGCAATTGCGCCGATGATCATTACTGTACCGGGCTTCCAATACACCGCGCCGGCCAAAATAAAAGTGAGCACGGCCACGCCATTGATCACGAATCCCAGCACGCTTTTCAGAGCGTTCATGGCATGAATGTCGGTCATGCCCAGTGCGGCCAGCATGGCGAGCATCACAATGCCCATGCCGCCGCCGAAGTAACCGCCATACACGGCGACGCATAATTGAAACAGTGTCGTTCCCGCGAGCGCCGTAGTCGAAGCTTCGTGCTCGATCACCGACTTACGGCCGCCGGCAAGTTTTTTGCCGAAAGCAAAAAGCAGAGTCGCTCCCAGGGTGAGCCAGGGCAGCACTCGCATGAAGGTGTGGGCGGGAGTCTTCAACAGTAAAAGCGCGCCGGCCAGTCCGCCCACAAGACTTGCGGCCAGCAAGGGAATCATCACGCGACGCGGAACGTCCAGCTGTTTGCGATAAGCGCCTCCGCTAGCGGCGGCTGCGGTCCAAAGAGCGATCGTGTTAGTGGCATTGGCGGGAATCGGCGGAACGCCGGTAAACAGAAGGGCGGGAAAGGCGATGAAGCTTCCGCCTCCCGCGACGGCATTCAGCGCTCCGCCGAGTGCTCCGGCGAAAAAGAGGAAGATGGCGGATTCGAGCGTCAAGCAAGTAAGGTGTATCAGAAACCGCGGCACGCCGCCAATGGACGCGCGTAAACCGGCGGCGCGTCGAGAAAGCTCTACGCGGGATCCCTGCCCCGGCTGAACTGCGCCGGGCTTCGGGATAACGCCTCCAGAGCAAGGTCTCAATACCGACCGCGTGATCGCGATTACCTCTGTAATCGCAGGTAACACGAAACATCTGGCAGAAACATCGAGCCTGCGCCAGGGTTAATAACAACTAAGATCAGTGGAGGACTTGTTATGCGAAATGGAATCGTCGTCGTCACTCTTGTCTTGACGTGCAGCGTCGCTTGGGGACAAACGGCGAACGCTCCGTCGAGTAGTGTTCAGCCTGGTAATGCGCAATCGACGCCGGGCACGAATACGCCAGGCATGTCGGGTCACGACATGTCGAACATGCAAATGAAAGACATGCCTATGCCTGCAGTAAAAGACGGCGGCAAGGATGCCGAAAGTGACGCCAGCGCTCACGTGATGAACTCCATGGAAGGGCACATGGACATGGGCCCGCACATGAAGATGACTGCCTTGCGGCAGCTCAAGGCCGGCGATGCCGCGCGTGCGCAGCAGGTAGCGGAAGAGGCGCGCAAGGCCTCGGAAAAATATACGGACTCTCGCACCGCTCTGGCCGACGGTTACAAAATTTTTCACCCCGAACTTCCGCAGAAGATGTATCACTTCACGAACTACGGATACGCCATGGAAGCGGCTTTCCGTTTCAATCCCGAGCATCCCACGTCACTGCTCTACGAAAAACACGGGGACGACTACAAGCTGATCGGCGTGATGTACACGGCGCCCAAGCGGTTCACGGAAGCTCAACTCGAAGAACGCATCCCGCTCAGCGTGGCGCAGTGGCACGAACATGTGAACTTCTGCGCCCCTCCGTCCGACCGCCGGAAGGAAATGCTGGCGCCGCATGCAGAGTTCGGATTACGAGGATCCATTACCACACAGGAAGCTTGCGACGCGGCCGGCGGGACTTTTCATCCCGTGATTTTCAACTGGATGGTGCATGTTTATCCATTTGAAAAAGATCAGGCAAAGGTCTGGTCGGTCGAGCGCCAGCACGGCGACGCAGACTGATTCGTGCGGCAGAATCTGTGTGGCAGGCTTCATGTGGCGCAGGCACTCCCTTCGACAAGCTCAGGGCAGGCTCTGTCCGCGAAATCTAACCACAACGACCACGTTCCAATTCCTGCGCGCGTCGCATGTTTCGAGCCTCCGCGGGCAAGAGTGCCCGCGCCACACGATTGTTGTGTTGACTCATCTCACAAAACAATCGCCGGATGTTCGCCTTGTGAAAATGAATTCGTCCTTTTTTGCTATCGGAAAGATGCGCGCATCGTCCAAGCAATACGACGAGATCGCAATCCCAGACGGAACTTCGACAGGGGCGGATGCGTAATCTCTTAAGTTGAATAAGAGGCCGGCGCGGAGGTAACGGCGGCCAGAATTGATTCCGACACTTTGCGGGGTCTGGGGATTCTCTCACACTCGGTTTGGCGGCCCAGGTGAGAAAACCCCCATCGCGGCAGAGCAAGCTGGTAACTTGTCTGCACAACCCCAACGGCAGCATTGTAGGCGATTCGCGCGGAAATACAAATGTTTTTCGCGCGCTGGTCGCGAACCGGGCCGCCCCAACCGTTTCCCGACGTGACTTCGGGAAAGAAAATAAGGAGCAGCTATGAAGTTCTCGACAATTTCAAAGAGCGTAGTAATAAAGAGCGCGGTAATGGGGTTGGCTTTGCTGCTGACCTCCGGCGCATTCGCAGCGACAAAGGCCGGCTTGACCCTGCAGCGTCCCACCACCATCAACGGTGCCAAGCTGAAACCGGGAGACTACAAACTGGAGTGGGACGGCAGCGGTCCCAACGTAGAAGTTAGCATCCAGCAAGGCAAGAAGGTGATCGCCAAAGTGCCGGCGAAAGTCGTGGATCTGAATTTTCCCTCCCAGAACAACGCCGCCGTCCTGAGGATGAACGGTGATGGAACCAGCACCCTCGCCGGCGCCCGCTTCGAAGGCAAGAAGTTTGCCCTTGAGATTGGTGAATCCAGCGATGGGATGCAGGCGGGGTCGAGTAAGTAAGGCCATTCGTCCATCAACAAGAAAGAGGGAGCACATCGCGCGCTCCCTCTTTCCTAATAAGACGTGCCTGCTTTTAATTCTTTACTGTCATCGCGTCGGAGTCCACCGCCTTTTTGCCGGTAACGCCTTCGAGCCCCGCTAGTACTCCTCGATAATCACTCTTGTCGCACTGCATCGCGAAACCGCCCTTTTTTGTCACCATCCGCCCATGTCAACCCGACGAAATGCTTCTTTGACTTGGTGAGTGCCATGAGTGCTCCGATGCCGAGGGAAGCGACGGCAAGGCCGATGGCCGCTCCAACTCTGCGATGCACGTCCTGGCCATAGCTTATCTCAGTAATAGACGACGTGGGAATGGTTCCAACATCGGTTTTGTCTCTTACCAGTCGAATTTGGTTCGACTCTATAAACAGTTTCATGCCAGTTCCCGCTTTTGTATCTGGGATCGATCCTCCGTCATAGTTGACCTTGTACCCCGAGTCACCGGCAATAACGGTCAGAGGAAGTGCAGAACAAAGGACAAGCACGAGCAAGCTTTTCATACGCCTCCATACATTCCAAGACTTAGTAGAATTTGGCCGGGGAAGAGAGCCTGGGACGCCGCCATTATGCTCTTAGAAGCATTCTTCAGCACTGGCTCGACGATACATAAAAAGGGAGCGCTTTCGCGCTCCCGATTTGGAATAACAAACAATCCTTCTCTTCAGTACTTCGGCACCTTCGGATCCACACGCTCGGACCACGCCGTAATCCCACCTGCCAGGTTGTGCACCTTCGTGAATCCGGCCTGCTGAAGGAATGCGACTGCCTTGGCGCTGCGCCCACCCATCTTGCAGTGGACCACGATTTCGCGGCTGGAGTCGAGTTCGCTCACGCGATTCGGCAGATCGTTCAGCGGAATCAGGTATCCGCCGATGTTGCAGATCTGATATTCGTGGGGCTCGCGTACATCGAGCACGAAAATATCGTCTTTCTTATCCAAACGCCGCTTCAGGTCTTCCACTTGAATTTCGGGAACGCCACTAGCCACCGGTTTTTCCTCCCCGCGAATGCCGCAAAACTCGTTGTAGTCTATCAGCTTCGTAACCGTGGGATGCGTGCCGCACACCGGGCAGTCGGGATTCTTGCGCAGCTTGAGTTCGCGGAACTTCATGCCCAGCGCGTCGATCAACAGCAAGCGCCCGATCAGAGGATCGCCGATGCCCAAAATTAATTTGATGACCTCGGTCGCCTGCATCACGCCCACCAGGCCGGGAAGAATGCCGAGCACTCCGCCCTCCGCGCATGAGGGGACCAGCCCCGGCGGCGGGGGCTCCGGATAGAGGCAGCGATAGCACGGCCCATCTTCCGTCGCAAATACGCTGGCCTGGCCTTCAAAGCGGAAAATCGATCCGTAAACGTTCGGCTTACCGGAGAGCACGCAGGCGTCGTTCACCAGATAACGCGTGGGAAAATTGTCGGTGCCGTCGGCGATGATGTCGAAGTCGCGAAACAGTTCCATGGCATTCGCGCTGCTGAGCCTGGTGTCGAACGTTCGCAGATTTAGAAACGGATTGATTCCCTTCAGCTTGTCCGCCGCGGAATCGAGCTTCTTGCGCCCGACGTCGGCCGTGGAGTGAATAATCTGCCGCTGGAGATTGGTGTAGTCGACCACGTCGAAGTCCACCAGACCAAGCGTGCCAACACCCGCGGCCGCCAGATACAACGCCAGCGGCGATCCCAGTCCGCCTGTGCCGATGCATAGAACGCGCGCCGCTTTCAGCTTCTGCTGCCCCTCCATGCCGACCTCGGGCATGATCAGATGGCGCGAGTAGCGCAGGATTTCGTCCTTGTTCAGCGTTACGGGAATCTCTGTGATGGTGGCCATAAAGTCCTCAAATGAATTTTAGTCTGCCGGGTTTGGAATTGACGCGCTGTAAATCCAGGCACTAACAACAGGAAGGGCAACACATGCAACAGCGCGTTTGAGTGGCAGGCTTCATTTCCAGATTCCCAGGTAACAGATCAAGAATCTCCAATCAGATCGCGCCTCCGGCGATGGAAGGCACGATGGAAATGTTATCACCTTCCTTGAGCGCGGTCGCTTCTTTGTGCAGGTAGCGGATATCTTCGTCGTTGACGTAAAGATTGACGAACGCGCGAAGTTTACCGTCCTCGGTGTAAAGATGCTTCCGCAGATCGGGATGCTGCGCCACCAGGGCGCTCATCGCTTCGCCCACCGTCGTCCCCGGCACTTCCACCGAGGCTTGCTTGCCAACATACTGACGCAAAGGGGTAGGAATATGAATTTTATTCATGGATCTACTGTAAGAGATGCGGAAGGCGTGCGGCAAGATTCAGCAGAGCAGTCTCGGGCGATAGGTCTTGGATTATAGGCACCAGACGAATTGGCATATCAACGACAGGTCCCGTTCCTACGACCTA
>Ga0185299_10002841_pt1 | contig 25065 bp, 16 predicted proteins | sample PaiPotPPA55metaG_FD_128002 | JGI IMG/M metagenome (GOLD analysis project Ga0185299, IMG submission 128002) | Iron sulfur acid spring bacterial and archeal communities from Banff, Canada, to study Microbial Dark Matter (Phase II) - Paint Pots PPA... ...
TTGACCCCGATCGTTGACGGCTGCCCGGTTTTGCCGGTCATTTACTTGTCCGCCTTTTCGCTCGTGACCCGGTAGTAGACGACGGACAGCACACCGGCGATGAGCGCGATGACGATGGACGAGGCCGAGGCCAGCCCGTTGTCGCTGTTGGAGAACGCGGCGGTGAAGGAGAACATGGTCGGGGTGTAGGTGTTGTTCACCCCGAAGGAGATCCCTTCGAGGACCGTGGGCTCGGTGAACAGCTGCAGGGTTCCGATGATGGACAGCACGCCGGTCAGTACCAGGGCGCGGCGCACCGCGGGTACCTTGACCCGCCAGGCGATGACCCATTCGCTCGCGCCGTCGATCCGCGCGGCCTCGAACAACTCCTGCGGAATCGTCTTGAGCGAGGCCAGGATGATCAGCATGTTGTATCCGGTATAGCTCCAGGTCGTGATGTTGGCGATGGCCCACAGGACCAGGCTGGGTCCGAGGAAGTTCGGATGCAGGCCGATGGAGGACAGCATCTTGGTATAAGGACTCAGCTGCGGGATGTACAGGTAGGACCAGAGCAGGGCGGCGACCACTCCGGGAATCGCGTAGGGCAGGAAGTAGGCCATCCGGAACGCGGCGACGCCCCGGGCCGCGATCGAGTCCAGAGCGAGCGCGAGGGCGAGGGCCGCGATCAGCATGAAGGGGACCTGCACGATCCCGAACAGGAAGACGTGCTCCATCCCCCGCCAGTAGTCGCCGCTGTGCAGCACCGTCTCGAAGTTGGCGAAGCCGACGAACTTCGAGACGACGCCGCCGAGCCCGAGCGCGCCGGTCGCCTGCTGGGCGTAAAGGCTCTGGATCACCGAGTAGACGATCGGCGCGGCGAACACCAGCAGGAACAGGGCCATGAACGGGGCGACGAACAGCGCCACCGCGCCGCGCTGCCTCCTGCGGACCACCTTTCGCGCACGCGATGGCCCTGTTGCCTGCCGAGTGAGTGCTGACATGGTGCTTTCTCTCACTTCTCCGTGACGGAGATGCCCTTGGACTGCAGGGCGCTGACGGCGGTCTGCTGCACGGACGTGAGCGAGGCCGACAGGGTGGTCTTGTTCAGGGCCACATCCCCGAGCTCATTACCGAGCTGGTTGTAGACCTGGGTCTCCACCGGGCCCCAGTTCCACCCGTGGCTCACCTCGTTCGCGGACTGCTTGAACTGGGTGTAGATGTTCTGGTTGCCGTAGAACGACACGTCCTGGTTGACGATCGGGTAGTCGAGCGCGGCGGTGGACGCCGGGTAAAGACCGCCGCCGGTGGGGCTGGCCAGGATGTTCATGCTCGCCTGCGCGGTGTCGAGCCAGTTGGCGAACTTCAGCGCGGCGGAGACGTCCGAGCAGCCCTTGAGGACCGCGACCGCCGAGCCGCCGCTGTCGGCGGTCGTCGGCGAGGAGGTGCTGTAGACCGGCATCTGCGCCACCCGCCAGTCGCCGGACTCGGACGAGACGTTCTGCGCGATCAGCGAGGCGTTCCACGCGGCGCCGACGTAGGACAGGACGGAGCCGTTCTGCAGGTCCTGGTAGAACGTCGGTTCCCAGCGGTCGACGATCTTGATGCCGCCGGAGTCGATCAGCTGCTGCCAGTAGGTGGCGACCTGCTGCGTCTGCGAGCCGGTGATGTCCGAGACCCAGGTGTTGCCCGAGGTGCTCCACCAGTTCGCGCCGTTCTGCCAGGCGAAGGCCTGGAACATGCCGGCGTCGTCGGGCGAGAGGGTGCCGAGGACGGCGGAGGGGTCCTTCGCCTTGAGCTCCTGCGCGTCGGCGGCGTACTGGGCCCAGGTGGTAGGCACCGAGATGCCGTACCTGGAGAACAGGTCGGCGCGGTAGTAGAGCACGATCGGGCCGGTGTCCTGGGGAAGCCCGAAGGTCTCGCCGTCCGCCGTCATCTGGTCCCACACCCAGCCGAGGTAGTTCTTCTGATACTGGGCGGCCTCGCTGGTGACGTTCTGGAGCAGGCCGTCGGCGACGTAGCTGAGCATGTCGTTGTCCGGGACCTGCGCGAGGCAGGGCGCGTTGCCCGCCTGGACCGCCGACTGGATCTTGGTCGTCGCCTCGCTGGAGTCGATCTGCGAGAAGTCGACGTGGATGTCGGGGTTCTGCTTGTTCCAGATGTCGATGGCCTTCTGGATGTCCGGCACCCATCCCCAGTACTGGACGGTGACCGGGCCGCTGCTGGTGCTGCCGGCGGTGGTCGACCCGGAGGAACCGCTGCATCCCGCGGTGACGGCGGAGACGCAGGCAAGACTGACGAACGCGGCAAGTGTTCTACGGGTTGTGCGGGTGCCGATCATGACGCTCCTTTGCGTAGTGGTGCGGCGTGGACGAACGTGGCGTTGAGGACGAAGGGGCGGGGGCGGAGCCGGTAGCGCTCCAACGGGGCGGGTCCGCAGGAGGCGGAGCCGAGGCCGTCGAGGGCCGCGTCGAGGGTGACGACGGTGTGCGGGCCGGGCACGAGGTCGTAGGTGTGACGGGCCCGGTCGAGCTCCTCGGAGGTCCACGGCCTGGCCGTGAACCCGAATTCACTATGGGCCTTGATATGCAGGCCGAGTCCATCGTGATCGAGGATCTCCAGGCGCCGTACCCCCGGCCGGGAGCCGTTCTCCTGGGGATAGACGTAAGGCGTCTGGAAGTCGTGGACGGACGAGCCGAATACGCCGAGACGCGGGGCGTGCGAGCTGTCCGGGTAGCCTTCGCCGGGCCCGTATCCGTACCAGGCGAGGGTGTCGTGCCGGGCGGGGACGGCGAAGCGGAGTCCCACGCGGGGCCAGGTCGTCGGCCACGGCCCGTAGGGGGTGATCGATGCGGTCAAGGTCAGTGCCTCGTCCGGTCCGAGCTGCCAGGCGAGGAGCGCGGTGACGCCGAAGTTGCGCCCGGGTGGTGCGCAACGGACCTCGACCTCGACCGTGTCGCCGCTCTGGCGCACCGCCCTCGTGTCGTGCTGGAGGATGTCGAGGCCCGCGGCCCGCCACTCGGCTTCCTGGCTGAAGGCCTGCCCCAGGGCGATGTCGTTGCTGGTGGGGGCGCGCCACAGGTCGATGCGCGGCGGGGTCGGGAATTCGATCGGTCCGAGTGAGAGCAGTTCGCCCGTCTCGGCGCGGAAACCGGCCGGGCCGAGGGTCAGCCGCCCGATACCTGGTCGGGCAGGAGTGTTGTTCTGACGCGAGATCACGGCGACGGGGACGGCATTGGCCTGAGGCGCGGTCAGAATGTGCTGCGCCCAGGCGATCTCGTGCCCCTGCTCGGCCCACGGCTCGTCGCTGCCGGTCACCGCGCGCACGGTCAGCACGCTCTCGCCGCCGTTGCCGGGCGCGGGCGACGTCACGGGCAGCGCAAGAACGGTGCTGCCGCCGGCCGGCACCGGCATTGTTTGCAGGCGACCCCCGCTCACGATCTCGCCGTCCTCGGCCAGCTCCCACACGAACCGGAAACTCTCCAGGCCGAGGAAGTCGTGCAGATTGCCGACACGGATCGAGGCGGAGTCGATCTCGATCCGGACCGGCTCGAAGACCTTCTTGAACTCCAACAGGCCCGGCGAGGGTGTGCGGTCGGGGAAGACGAGGCCGTCGAGGACGAACGGGCCGTCGTGGATCGGTTCACCGTAGTCGCCGCCGTAGGCGAAGTAGGCGGCGCCGTCGGTGTGCACCGCGGCCAAGCCGTGATCGATCCACTCCCACACGAACCCGCCCTGGCAGCGCGGATAGTGCTCGTAGGCGTCGCGGTAGTCGCTCAGACCGCCGGGCCCGTTGCCCATGGCGTGCGCGTATTCGGTGTGCAGAAAGGGAAGCTCGCGGCGGGCGATATCGGCTTCGCTGTCTGTCTGGGCGTTCTCGTCGATGCGGTCCGCCTGCTCGCCGATCCGCTCCACCTCGGCGACGGACAGGTACATCAGACCGAGCACGTCTACGTACTCGCATTCGCGGTCGTCGGAGTAGTGGATGAGCCGGCCGTCGTCGCGCGCCCTGGTCCATTCGGACATGGCACGCAGGTTGGCGCCGGTGTGCGACTCGTTGCCCAGCGACCACATGATGACGCTGGGGTGGTTCTTGTCGCGCTCGACCATGTTGCGCATGCGGTCCAGGTACGCCTCGCGCCACACCGGATCGTCACTCGGATTGCCCTGCCACTGCTGGTGCACGTAGCCGTGCGTCTCCAGGTCGCACTCGTCCATCACCCAGAGGCCGTATTCGTCGCACAAGGCGAGGAACTCCTCCGAGGGTGGATAGTGGCTGGTGCGCACCGCGTTGACGTTGTGCGTCTTCATCAGCCGCACGTCCAGCTCCATGACCTCGCGGGTGAGCGTGCGGCCGTGGCGCGGGTCGAATTCGTGCCGGTTGACGCCCCGGAAGGTGATCGGCCGGCCGTTGACCGCGATCAGGCCATCGACCAGGCACACCGTCCGGAAGCCCACCCGGAACCGCTGCGTCTCGGTCGCGGTGGAGACTTCAAGGTCGTAGAGGCGCGGCGACTCGGCAGACCACGGCTCGACGGCGGGGATACGTACGCTGCGCCCTGCGACGCTCTCCAGCCCGAGCTCCGCGATGCGCACGATCGCACCGGCGCCGGCTTCCACGCGCAGGGTGCCCGATCCGTCCACGTGGTCGTAGTCGGCGCGGACGAACACGTCCCCGACGCCGTCGACCGGACGCTCGAGCAGCGTGACGTCGCGGAAGATCCCGGCCAGCCACCACATGTCCTGGTCTTCGAGGTAGCTGGCGCCAGACCACTGATGCACCCGGACGACCAGCTGGTTGACGCCGACGCGCAGGTGACCTGTGACGTCGAAGTCCTGCTGGAGACGGGAGCCGCGGGTCACCCCGAGCAACCGGCCGTTCAGCCAGACCCGGGCCGTGGATTCCACGCCGTCGAAGCGCAGCACGACCGTCGACGGGCCCCACGCGCCGTCCCACTCGAAGTCCTTAACGTACGTGCCGGTCGGGTTGGCGTCGGGCACCGACGGAGCGGCGACCGGGAACGGGTAGTACTGGTTGGTGTACCAGGGCTTGCCCCACCCCTGCAGCGCCCAATGCCCCGGCACGGCGATCTCCGGCCAGTCCTCCGAATCCCGCGAATCGGCGCATTCGGCCGCCTCGATCGCGCTGTGCGCGAAGTGGAACCTCCACGCGCCGTTCAAACTCATCGACCGGGCGCTCGTCATGCCCGCGGCCCGCGGCGGGAGGGTTCCCTCGGACGCTCGCGTCGACTCGACGTACGACAGGTCGCCATCGAGCTCCACCTGCTGGAGCGGGGGCCGGCTGCGCAGCTTCATGAACCTCTTCGGTCCTTCCTAGACACGTGCGGCCCGGATTTCCGTGGCGTACGTGAACGTTCACGGAGAACGTAGAGAGGTGCTCCATGCCTTGTCAAGAGATGCCGGGTGGAAGGACAGGTCTCGATCCGGAGACGGGAACCGCCGGAGTCGACGGTTTGCGGCGCTTAGGCCGACTCTCTCCAGAGCGGACGCGGGACCATGATGTGGCGGCGGGAAAGCACCTGGCGCTCGCTGCCGAGCGCGTCGTCGATCAGCGCGAGGGCGGCTTCGGCCATCGCGCGGCGGTCGATCGCCAAGGTCGAGAGCAGCGGACTCACGGCGAGTCCGAGCGAGAGGCCGTCGATGCCGACGATGCGCAGCCTGCCGGGAACGTCCAGGTGCAGCGTGTGGGCGGCCTGGATCGCGCCGAGCGCCATCAGGTCGTTGAAGACGATCACGGAGTCGACTTCGGGATGCTCGGCGACCAGCGTCTGCAGGGCCTCGGACCCGCCGACGATGCTCTCGGTTCCCACCACGACCCGCCGGGCGCAGTCCGGCGCGAACTCCTCGAAGTACTCCCGGCGCGGCGAGGGGACGTAGCGACCCTCGTTGCGCAGCGAATACGCGGAGTCGATCATGCCGATCCGCCGACCGCCGCGCTCGCGCAACTCGGTGAGCAGGATCTGCATGCCGAGACGCAGATCCATCTCCACCGAGTGCACGCCCGGACGCGTCGCCGGCCGCTCGAGCATCACCAGGGGCAGTCCCGCCGCCGCCGCGATCAGCGCGTCCTCGGCCCCGTCGAAATGCCCGACGACGGCGTCCACCTGCGTGGAGAGCATCCCGAGCGCCTCGATCTCCGGCGCGTTGACCGGCGAGGTCATCACCACCTGCCACCCGCGCGTCTCCGCGCACTCGAGGAAGTCGCCGGCCATGTCGGTGAAGTACGGATTGCGGAACGAGGCGACGACCAGCCCGACCGCCAGGCGCTTGTCCCGGGAGACGAAGCTGCGGGCGAACCTGCTCGGCCGATAGCCCAGTTCGGCCACGACCCGCAGGACCTTCTCGCGCGTCTCGGCGCTGATCCCGCTCTGGTCGTTCATCGCGCGGGTCACGGTCTGCCGGGACACCCCGGCGGCCGCCGCGACGTCAAGAATCGTCGCTCGGCGGGTGGATGGCTTGTCTCTGGTCACAGTCTCCTCGGGGCCTGATCATACCGGCTCCGGGCACCGCGGCGCGGGTCTCCCGCGGGGACTTGCGTGAACATTCACGAAGAAGCAGAATCTTAACGCCCGTCCCCCAGCGTCAGGAGCACAGGTGCACGTCCTTCGGTACGGCCGGCCGGCCCGGGAGTGGACCGAGGCCCTGCCCATCGGCAACGGCTACCAGGGCGCCATGCTCTTCGGCGGCCTCGCCACCGAGCGCCTCCAGATCAACGAGGGCACCGCCTGGTCGGGCAGTCCGGCCAGTGAATCCCGCCCCCCGGTGGTCAGCGCGGAAGAAGCACGGCGCGCCATCGCCGAGGCTCGCCGTGCCCTGGACGCCGGCCGGCCGGCCTCGGCCGATGCGGCGGTCCGCGGAATTCAGCACCGCCACAGCCAGGCGTTCCTGCCTTTCGCGGACCTCGAGATCCGGGTGACCCCGGCCGGCGCCTCACGCTGGCACAAAACGGCCGAGGAATACGAACGCTCCCTCGACCTCGACTCGGCTCTGCACCAGGTGCGCTATCTGCGTGACGGCATCACGGTGTGCCAGAGCGCATTCGCGAGCTCGCCCGATCGCGTCATGGTCCACCGCATTCGCACTGATCGGCCGGTCGACGTCACCCTGACCCTCTCCTCGCCCCTGCGCACGCTCAGCTGGTTCGGGCCCGGCGGCATCGAGGAGGGCAACACGCTGCCGCTGGAGCTCGGGCTGCTCCTCCAACTGCCCAGCGACGTCGCCCCGCCGCACGAAGACTCGGCGGAGCCCATCACCTGGGACCCGCGCACGGGCGCAAGTCTCCGCGCGGGTATCACGGTGGGCATTCGGCACGACGGGCTCACCACTCCCCTGCGACAGCTGGCCACGGCCACCTTGACGTTGCGCGCGGTCACCGAACTCGACAGCGTCATCGGCACCGCGACCACCTTCGCAGGCCTCGGTCTCCCGCCGGAAGGCGACGCGTACACAGCCTCGGCCCGTGCCACCGCGGCGGTGCGCGGCGCCCTCACTCAGGGCACTGACGAGGTCCGCCGCCGCCAGACCGCCGACCATCAAGACCTGTACCGCCGGGTGCACTGGGAAGCCGACTCCGCGAGCGTTGCAGCCGAAATCGAACGCAGGCCGCTCGATGAGCGGCTCGTGCGGGCCAACGCGCCCGGGGGCCACCCCCTCGCCCACGATCCCGGCCTCGCCCCTCTGCTGTTCCACTACGGCCGCTACCTGATGATCTCCTGCTCGCGACGCGGCGGGACCCCGGCGAATCTCCAGGGGATCTGGAACCAGGAGCTGCGGCCGCCGTGGAGCTCGAACTACACCACGAACATCAACCTCCAGATGAACTACTGGGGCGCGGACGCGGCGAACCTGCCGGAGAGCCTCACCCCGCTGTTCGACCTGATCGTCGCCCTCAGCCGGACCGGCCGGGAGACCGCCCGACGGCTTTACGGCGCCCGGGGATGGGTGGCTCATCACAACACTGACATCTGGGGATACAGCCAGCCCGTCGGCTTCGGACAGGCGGACCCGAAGTGGGCGTTCTGGCCGTTCGCCGGACCCTGGCTGGTCCGGCACCTGCACGACCACCTGTCCTTCGGCGCACGATCGGCTAAGGACCCTGACGCGTTCGCCCGCGACGTCGGGTGGCCGGTGACGCGCTCGGCCGCCGAGTTCGTGCTCGACTGGTTGACGGAGGCTGACGACGGATCGCTGGGAACCTCCCCGTCCACGTCACCGGAAAACAGCTTCCTGACCCCGGACGGCGACGTCGCCGCAGTCACCCGGTCCTCCGCCCTCGACCTCTCACTCGCCCGAGAACTCCTCACCTCGCTCGTTCGGCTGGCCAGGGAACTCGGCCACGACGACGACGTCACCAAGCAGGCCCGCGAAGCCTTGGCCCGCATCCCCGGCCTGGCCCTCGGCCGCGACGGTGCTGTGCGCGAGTGGCAGGACGACCTCACCGCCGAGGACCCGCATCACCGCCACCAGTCACACCTCTACGCGCTCTACCCGGGGGCCGAACGCCTGGTCCCCGAATTACTGGAAGGCGCCGCGCGGAGCCTGGAACTGCGCGGCGACGAATCCACCGGCTGGTCCCTGGCCTGGCGGATGGCGCTGAGAGCACGGCTGGGCGACGCCGCCGCGATCGACCGACTGCTGGCGCTGGTGTTCCGCGACATGACCACGGATCGCGGCTCATGGTCCGGCGGGCTCTATCCCGACTTTCTGGCCGCTCACCCGCCGTTCCAGATCGACGGCAACCTCGGATACGTCGCAGCCATCGCAGAGTGCTTCGTTCAAAGCCACGACGGCGGAATCACGCTGCTGCCATCCGTGCCCGACTGCTTTCCCGCAGGACGCGTCACCGGACTCGTGGCCCGGCCCGGAGTCCAAATCGACCTCAGCTGGGGTTCTCCCACCGGCGCCGCGCACCGCCGGCTCGTGTCCGCCCGGCTGAAAGCCCTTGGGCCCGCGAGCCAGGGCATCCACGAGGTCGTATACGGCGGCGCTTCGCGCACGGTCTCGCTCGGCAGCACGCCGGTGGACCTCGACGTGTGCGCGTTCGAGCTCTAGGCCCGGTCGTCGGCGGCGATGTTCTCCTTGGGCCGCAGGATCAGCATGTAGAGCGCGCCGAGGACGGCGATGATGCCGACCATGATCGGGACGATCCAGGTGTTGAAGAAGCCGCTGCCCAGCGGCGGGGTCTTCCAGGACAGGATGACGATCGCCGAGACGCCGTAGACGAGGCCTGCGATATTCGCCGCCCAGCCGTAGCGGCCCAGGGTGAACGCGCCGGCCGGCTTCCAGCCGCGGGCGCGGCCGATGATCGAGGCGAGCACCACGGCCTGGAAGCCCACGTAGATGCCGACCACGGCGAAGGTGATGATCCGGTTGACGGTGGCGGTGGGCATGAACGCGATGAGCGCGGGGATGAACGTGGCCACCAGGATCGCGCCGAGCGGCATGTGGAAGCGCGGGTGCAGCTTGGCCAGGAACCGTCCGCCGACGATCACGCCGTCGCGGGCGAAGGAGTAGACGAGCCGGGTCGCCGCGGCCTGGATGGCCAGGGTGCACGAGACGTATCCGAGCACGATCAGCGCGAGCACGAACTTCATGCCGACCGAACCGAAGGATGCGGCCAGCACCGTGCCGAGCGGGTCGGCGTCCTTGCCGCTGATCACCGCGCCGAAGTCGGGCACCGCGAGGGTGAGGCCGACGGTGAGGATCACCGTGGCAAGGCCGCCGACGGCCAGGGTCGCGCCCATCGCGCGCGGGATCTTGCGCGAGGGGTCCTTGACCTCCTCGGCGATGTCGCCGCAGGCCTCGAACCCGTAGAAGATCCACACCGAGAAAAGGGTCGCGGCCAGGAAGGCGCCGACGTACCCGCCGGTGGAACTGGTCGCGCCGAAGGTGTGGACGAGCACCGACGGGCTCTGCTTGCGGTGGAAGAACAGCAGGTACAGGCCGAGCCCCACGGTGCCGAGCACCTCGACCCAGACCCCGATCCGCGCGGCGATGCCGAGGAACCTGGTGCCCAGCAGGTTCACCGAACCGGTGAACAGCAGCACGATCACGGCGGTGGCCACGGTCGTCCAGTGCGTCGGGGTGTATCCGAACAGCGGACCGGCGTAGGTGGAGACCGGGAACGCGATCGACGCGGTGGTCACCAGCAGCGCCCAGGTGTACATCCAGCCGGAGAACCAGGCGTACTTCGGCCCGACCAGATGCTTGGCCCACTGGTAGACGCCGCCGGCGATCGGGTACTGCGAGGCGATCTCGGCGAAGGTGAGCAGCACGAAAAGTTGGCCGAGCATGACGATCGGGATGGTCCAGAAGAACGCCGGGCCGCCGGTCGCGAGACCGTAGTCGAACAGCGAGTACACGCCGACCAGCGGCGATAGATAGGTGAAGCCGACGGCGAAGTTGGACCACAGTCCGAGGGAGCGGGTCAGCCGTTGCTTGTAGCCGAGCGCGGCGAGCCGCGCGGCGTCGGCGGCGTCCTGCTGGGCGCCGGGCGCTGACGCTTCACTGGTTTCGAGGGGCGATGCGGGCACGGTTCTCCTAGAGCATAAGAGTTCGGATACGACGGTCGCCGCAGAGTTAGAGGCGGCCGCCCACGCTGTCGCCGGACAGCCGCTGGGCGAGGTAGACGGGTATCACCGAGGCGAGGATGAGCACGGCGGCCACGACGTCGACCACGGGCGCCTGGTGCGGCCTGGCCAGGTTCTCGAAGATCCAGATCGGCAGGGTCGTGGTGCCGGGGCCCGCGGTGAACGTGGTCACCACGATCTCGTCGAAGGAGAGCGCGAACGCGAGCAACCCTCCGGCCACCAGCGCGGAACGCACCGCCGGCAGCGTGATGTGCCAGAAGGTCTGGAACGTGTGCGCGCCGAGGTCCGCGGAGGCCTGTTCGGCCGAGGGGGCCAGCCGCCGCAGCCGCGCCGCGACGTTGTTGAAGACCACGACGATGCAGAACGTGGTGTGGCCGAGGATCACGGTGAACAGCCCGAAACCGATGCCGAGCGGCGTCAGGACCGTGCTGAACGCGGCGTTGAGCGCGATGCCGGTGACGATGCCGGGCAGTGCGATCGGCAGGATCAGCAGCAGGGAGATCGTCTGCCGTCCGAAGAACCGGTAGCGCACCACGGCGAAGGCGGCGAGGGTGCCGAGCACCAGGGCGAGCGCGGTCGCGCCGAGCCCGGCGCGCACGGAGGTGAGCAGCGCCTCCCGGATGCCGGACTCGCCGAAGGCGGTGGACCACCACACCGTGCTGAAGCGGCGCGGCGGCCACTGGAAGGACGCGGACGCGTTGAAGGAGTTGACGATGACCAGGGCGAGCGGCACGTAGATGAACGCGAGGCCGAAGATCATCGCGGTGCGCAGGCCGGCCCGCGCGGATCGGGACAGGTGCATGAGGGGTCGGGTTCCTTTCTCGCGGCCGTCTAGAGCTGGTCGAGGGCGCCGCTGCGGCGGGCCGCGAGCAGGTAGCAGACGATGATCGCCACCGGCACGCAGGACAGCGCCGCGGCCAGCGGCAGGTTCAGCGTGACGTCGCCGGCGATGGCGCTGCCGAGCATGGTGGTGTTGCCGCCGACGATCTCCACGGCGAGGTAGTCGCCGAGGCTGAGCGAGAAGGTGAAGATCGAGCCCGCGATGATCGCGGGCTTGAGCAGCGGCAGCACGACGGTGCGCAGCGTGCGTCCTGGGCGCGCGCCGAGGTCGGCCGAGGCGGACAGGACGCTCGGCGACATCTGCCCGAGCGAGGTGTAGACCGGCAGGATCATGTACGGCAGCCAGAGGTAGGACAGCGTGAGGATGACCGCGGTGGTGCCGAAGCCGGGCGAGGACAGCCCGAAGGGCTTCAGGATCCAGTCGATGATCCCGCCGTTGCTCAGCGCCACCCACCAGGCGTAGGCCTTGACCAGGTAGCCCGCCCACAGCGGGGTGATCACGGCGGCCAGCATGACCCGCGAGGCCCGCGGGGTGGCCACGAAGGCCAGGTAGAGCGCCATCGGCAGCGCGAAGGCCAGGTCGATCGCGGTGACCGCGATCGCGATGCCCAGGGTGCGCAGCACGATCTCGCGGTAGGCCGGATCGGTCACGATGGTCTGGAAGTTGCTCAGGTTCCAGACGTACTCGATGTTCGAGGTGAAGCTGTTCACTGTCCAGAAGGCCGAGACCAGCATGATGGACAGCGCGCCGAGGTAGGCCACGACGAGCCAGGTCATCGGTGCGGCGAGCAGTGCGGCCAGGCGCAGGCCGGGGTGGCGGTGGGCCACCCCGGCCAGCCGGCGCACCGGTGAAGTGCGCGTCATCGTTTACGTACCCTTACGTAGTGGCGGAGCGGTGTTCAGCTGGTGATGTCGGTCCAGGCCTTTTCCCAGTCCGCGTAGTCCGTGCACTGCACGTTCGTGCGGCCGTCGAGGCACTTGGTGGTCGGCGTGGTCCACAGGTAGACGTTCTTCCACCAGGACGGGTCGTCCGCGTGGTACTGCGTGCAGAAGTCGGCGCTCCCGGACTCCTTGGCCGCCTCCGTGCAGGCTTGCGAGTTCGCGGGCGCCTCGCCGTAGTAGCCGGCGACGTGGCCGTTGACCGTGGCCGAGCTGATGTAGTTGAGCCACTTGTAGGCGCAGTTGGTGTGCGTGCCCTTGGCCGAGGAGACCATCCAGGTGTCCGACCAGCCGGTGGCGCCCTCGGTCGGCAGGACCGCCTGGGTCTTGGCCTTCCCATCGCTCGCGATCGTGTTCTGGGTGACCTGCCAGGTGGTGCCGATCGTGCTGTTGCCGGACTCGAAGGCGTTGATCTCGTCCTGGTAGTTGCTCCAGTAGGAGCCGACCGCCGAGTGCTGCGACTTGAGCAGCGTGACCGCGGCGTTCAACTGCGTGGTGTCGAGCGCGTACGGGTTCGTGATGCCCAGCGAGGTGTTGTGCTTCATCAGGTACAGCGCGGCGTCGGCGATGTAGATCGGCGAGTTGTAGTCGGTGATCTTGCCCGCGTAGGAGGAGTAGTCCGAGCTGTCGAACACCGAGCTCCACGAGGTTGGCGCGGTCTTGAAGTCCGTCGTGTTGTACATGAGCAGGTTCGCGCCGCGGCCCTGCGGAACGCCGTAGGAGACGCCGCCGACGGAGTTGTACGCGGTATCCTTCAGGTCCGGGTAGATCTGCGACCAGGTGCTGATCAGCTTGGTGTTGATCGGTACGACGTCGCCGCCGTAGATCAGCCGCAGCGTCGCATCCCCGGAGGCCGATACGACGTCGTACTTGCCGGTCTTCATCAGCTGAACCATCTGGTCCGAGGTGTTGCCGATGGTCAGGTTGACCTTGCAGCCGGTCTCGGCGGTGAACGGCGCGACCCAGTTCTCCGAGGCCGAGTCCTGGCCGTATTCGACGTACCCGGCCCAGGCGACGACGTTGAGCACGCCCTCGCCGGCGCCGATCGACGTGGCCGTGGGCTCGCTGGGCACGGAACCGGTGGAACTCGTACCCGCCGACGAGCAGCCGGCCGCGGCGAGGGAGACGGCCGCGGCGACCGCCAACGACTTGCAGCGTGACACCTTGGGACGTGCTGTGCGCATCATGGGGCTCCAGGGAGGTTGAAGCGGGGCTCGCGGCCCGCGGTCAGCTTTCGGCAAGGTGGATGGTGTGCTCGCGGCGCCAGGCCAGGACGACGTCCGCGCCCCGGTGGCTCGCCACGTCGGCGGAGGACTCCTCGAGGTTCTGGCGCAGCACGGTCAGCCGTGCGCCGGCCTCGAGGTCGACCAGGAACCGGGTCTGCGCCCCCGCGTACACGACCTCGGCGATACGGCCGGTGGCCGAGTACTCGTCCGGTCCGGCGGGGTCGTCCGGGTGGGCGATCCGGATCTTCTCCGGGCGCACCGCGTACGTGCCGGCCTCCCCGAAGACCTGCTGCGCCGCGGTCCCGGCCACCAGGTTCGAGGTGCCCACGAAGTCCGCGACGAACGTGGTGGCGGGGTGCTCGTACACTTCGGCGGGCGTCCCGATCTGCTCGATCCGCCCCGCGTTGAACACCGCGATCCGGTCGCTCATGGTCAGCGCCTCGTCCTGGTCGTGCGTGACGAAGACGAAGGTGATGCCCGCGTCGCGCTGCAGTTGCTTGAGCTCGATCTGCATCTCCAGACGCAGCTTGAGGTCCAGGGCGCCGAGCGGCTCGTCGAGCAGCAGCACCGGCGGCCGGTTCACCAGCGCCCGGGCCAGCGCGACCCGCTGACGCTGGCCGCCGGAGAGCTGGGCGGGCCGGCGGTCCCCGAAGCCGCCGAGGCGCACCGAGTCCAGCGCCTTCGCGGCCCGCTCCACCCGCTCCGCCTTCGGCACCCGCCCGACCTTCAGCCCGTACTCGACGTTCTGGCGCACGGTGAGGTGCGGGAAGAGCGCGTAGTCCTGGAACACCGTGTTGACCTCGCGATCGAACGGCGCAAGGCGGGTGACGTCCTTCCCGCTGAGCGACACGGTGCCCGCGGTCGGCTCCTCGAACCCGGCGATCAGGCGCAGCACGGTCGTCTTGCCCGAGCCGGACGGGCCGAGCATCGAGAAGAACTCGCCGGCCCTGATCTCCAGGTCGATCCCGTCCACGGCGCGCACGTCGCCGAAGCTCTTGCCCACGCCGGTCAGCCCGACCGCGCTCGCTCCGCTCTGCCGCTCGTCCTGCGTCTGCACAGCCGCCACGATCCGCCCTCATCCTCGTTCAGCGATTCGGCAGGCGCCCCGCACCATCTTTGGCCAGCGCCTTCTCCGTTGGATGGAAACCATAAAGTTCGCATGACAATGCGGCCATGGACGGCGGCACGGTCTTTCGCATCGGCCTTGTGCACGTCTACAGTCCGTTCATGGCAGTGACTCTTCGGGACCTGATCGCGGTGGACGGCCTCGCGCTGGGTCCGCGCACCGGTGAGCTGGGCCTCGACCGGCTGGTGCGCTGGGTCGCGCCGACCGAGCTGGCGGATCCGACGCCGTGGATGGACGGCGGCGAGCTGATCCTGACCACGGGGCTGCGCCAGCGCACCGCCGCGGCGCAGACCGCGTTCGTGGAGAAGCTCGGCGAGGCCGGCGCGGTCGGGCTCGGCTTCGGCACCGGCCTGAGCCACAACGCCGTACCGCGCGCCACACTCGTCGCGGCGCAGCGCATCGGCCTGCCCGTCGTCGAGGTCCCCTACGAGACGCCCTTTATCGCGATCGCCCAGTACGTGGCCGAGAAGACGGTCGCGGAACGGCACAGCGACCAGCGCCGGCTGGTCGACGTGCACGACCGCCTCACCCAGGCGGTGCTGACAGGCGACAGCCTGGCCCAGCTGATCAGGACGCTGAGCAGCCAGCTCGGGACGGGGGCCGCGGTGCTGGCCATGGACGGCTCCGTGCTGGCCGGGCAGCTCCCGCCGGAGACCGCGCACGAGCTGAACATCGACATCGGCGGGACACCCGTGGCGCGGCTCGTGGCCGGGCCGACCTCGCGTACCGCGTCGCTTCCCTACGCCGCCCGGCTCGCCGGCCTGGATCTCACCCGGCGCCTGTCGTTCCAGGCCGGACGCCGCTTCCTGTTCGGTCATCTGCTGCGCGACCTGTTCGACGGCCGGCTGAGCGTCGAGGCCGCGCAGTGGCTGCTGGCCGCGCACGGGGTGCATCCCGAGGAGCCGTACCGGGTGCTGGTCGGGTGCTGGTCCGACGATCGGCTCGGATCCCCGGACGAGAACCTGAGTCGGCTCGGCCGACTCGCGTGGTCGGCCCAGCAGTTCGGAAAGGTGGTCGCGGACCCGCGCGTCCTGCCGGCCATACCGGGCAACGACCCGGTCTGCGCGGTCCTGGAGGGCTACCTGCTGGTGCTGGTCCCCCCGCATCACGACATCGACGAGCAGATCGCCGGGATGATCAAGGCGCTGAGGCTCGATCCGCTGCGCGGGCCGTCCGCCGCCGTCGGCGTGAGCGAGCTGCGGGGCGGCGCCTCGGGGATCGAGCGCGGCTACCTGGAGGCCTGCGCGGCCATCGCCGGCCCGGGCGTGAACAGGTGCCGGCCGCTGACGCTCTTCGATCTGCTGCTCTCCCGCCCGAATCCCGCGGTGCGCGGGCTGAGCGAGCAGATCCTGGCCCCGCTCACCCGCTTCGACGCCGAGCACAAGGCCGGCCTCGTCGAGACGCTGCGCAAATATCTGGCCACGGACGGCTCGGTGCAGGCGACCGCGGAGCAACTCGTCGTGCACCGCAATACCGTGCGATACCGGGTGGACCAGATCGAGAAGCTCACCGGCCGCTCGCTCACCGCGACGGCGGACCGCACCGAGTTGTGGTTCGCGCTGCTCGCTGTCGATGCGGACAGTCCCGGGTCCGCATCGACCCCTCCGCAGCCGGAGCGCCGCTGACCTTCGCCGCGGCTACCTACCGGTCCGGTTCGAGGGCGGAGAGAGTGAAACCGAATTCGGCGGGCCCCACCTCAAGGCGATATTCAGGCAGCACGCCCGGACCGCACGCTCCCGTGCCGATGCCCTGGACGACGTGGTCGGTGTGCAGGTGGATCAGGGGCTCCGCGACCAACTCCGGTTGATGGCGGGCGGCGGCCAGCTGCTGGTCGCTCCAGCGCCGAGCGGTGAGGTTGAAGCTCGGGGCGCCCTCAATGCGCAGGCCGCGTCCGGCATCGTCGGTCAGCTCGGCCCAGCGCACATCGGCGCGGTTGCTGTTCTCCTGCGGGCGCACGTAAGGGGTCTGCAGCGCGTCGACCGTGGCGGTGAAGCGGCCGGTGCCGACCGCGTGCCGGGTATCGGGATACGCCTCGCCGGGCCCGGCACCGAACCAGGTGACCCTGGTCAGCTCCTCGGGCAGGCACCAGCGCAGGCCCAGGCGGCCGAGCGAGGGGGCTTTGTCGCGACGGACCAGCTCCGCGTGCTCGGCCGGCGGCAGGTCGGGGTCGACCATCGCCTCCGCGAAGACGTCGCCGCGCTCGGGCCAGTGGCCGACCGGATCGGCGCTTACCTCCAGGCGCAGCCGATCGGCCTCGGCGCTCCACCGGTAGGTGGTCAGATAGCCGCAGCCGGTCGCGGCCGCCCCGCTGCGGGTGACCACGATCAGCACCTCGTCCTCGATGCCCACGGAGACGGTGCGGTGGCGCAGCCGGTGCAGGCCGCGAGCCCGCCAGTACTCCGCGTCGTGCTGGGACCAGCCGAGGTCGTTGTCGGTCGGCGCCCGCCACAGGTCCAGCCACGGTCCGTCGATGCGCTGCGCGCCGAGCGAGACCAGCGCACCGGTGCGCGCGTCGAAGCTCCCCGGGCCCACGCGCACCCGACCGTCCGCGAACTCGGGCGCTTGCGAAGTCCGGGTACGAGTGACCGGCATCCGGTCGGCGGGACCGTACAGGTCTACCTGGCCCCAGGCCACGACGTGCCCGCGCGGTGCCCACGCGGTGTCCAGCGCCAACTGCGCGCGCACCGTCAGCCACCGCTCGCCCGATCTCGGCGCAGAAAGCTGATTCCCGAGATCGGGAACCCTTACCTCGGCGTGCTCTCCGGGCGCGAGGGACGGAGCGGGGAACTCGCCGGACGCCACGTCCACGCCGTCGTCCTGCAAGGCCCAGGCCAGGCGCAGGTGGGAAAGGTCGAGAAAGTCGTACCTGTTTTCAACGAGCACCGTGTCGGCGCGTGAGCCGGCGCGAATGCGTACGGGTTCGATGACCTTCTGATAATCCAGCAGTCCGGGCGACGGCGTGCGATCCGGGAAAACGAGCCCGTCGCAGATGAAGCTGCCGTCGTGCAGGTCCTCGCCGAAGTCGCCGCCGTAACCGAAGAACTCCCGGCCCTGCGCGTCGGCGGTGCGCAGTCCCTGGTCGATCCACTCCCAGACGAAGCCGCCCTGCACGCGCGGGTACCGGTCGCACAGCTCCATGTACTCGCGCAGACCGCCGGGGCCGTTGCCCATCGCGTGGGCGAACTCGGTGTACAGGAAGGGTTTGCGGTTGCGCGGCTCGTCCGCCGGATCGCCGTGCCCCGCCGTCGCGGGATAGAATCGCTCCCCCGGCAGCAGCCTGCCCTCGCCGATCCGCTTGACGTTGGCCGGCGTGCGGTACATCTGCCCGTGGATATCGGTATAGCGGGTGAGGGAGTCGCCCTCGTAGTGGATCGGCCTTGAGGGATCGCGCTCACGCACCCACGCGGCCATCGCCTCGAGGTTCGCCCCGTCCCCCGCCTCGTTTCCCAGCGACCAGACGATCACGCTGGGATGGTTTTTGTCGCGCTCCACGGTGCGCCGCACACGGTCCAGATAGGCCGGGCGCCAGCGCGGGTCGTCGGACGGATTGCGCGCCCACGGCTCGGGATCCACGTGTTCGAAACCGTGCGTCTCAAGATCGCATTCAAGCACGACCCACAGGCCCAGTTCGTCGCAGAGTTCGATGAAGCGCGGGTGCGGCGGGTAGTGCGCGGTACGCACCGCATTGATGTTGTGCCGTTTCATCAGTTCGATATCGGCGCGCATCGCCTCCTCGGTGACGGCGCGTCCACGGTCCGGGTCGAACTCGTGCCGGTTGACTCCGCGCAGCAGGATGCGCCGGCCGTTGACGGTCAACACGCCTTCCGCGGTGATCGCCACGGTGCGGAACCCGATGCGCAGCCGGACGCTCTCCGAGTCCGTGGCCACGATCGCGTCGTACAGGTGCGGCGTCTCCGCGTTCCACGGCCGGACCGAGTCGAACACGAGCGGTTCGTCGGCCGACGCGTCGTGCACGCCGAGGTCCGGGATGCTCAGGCGCGCGGCGGCATCGATGTCGGCATCGGTGTCGGCATCGACCTCGACGCGCAGGCGCCCCGCTCCCGTCGCCGCGTGGTACTCGGCGTGCACGAACACGTCGCGTATCCCGCCGACCGGCCGGGCCAAAAGCGCGACCTCACGGAAGATCCCTGACATACGCCAGGTGTCCTGGTCCTCTAGATACGTGCCGGATGAGTACTGGTGCACCCGCACCGCCAGCACGTTGCGACCAGCCCGCAACAGCCCGGTCGCGTCGAACTCCACCGGCAGACGACTGCCCCGGCTCACCCCCAGTTCCACCCCGTTGAGCCACACCCGCGCGCACGAGTCCACTCCCTCGAAGCGCAGCACCGCAGGTGTCCGGGTCCAGAGCTCGGGCAGGTCGAAGACCCGCCGGTAGTCGCCGGTCGGATTCTCGTCGGGCACGAAGGGCGGGTCCACCGGGATCGGGTAGGCGATGTTCAGATAGGCCGGCCGCCCGTAGCCGTGCAACTGCCAGTGCGACGGGACCGGCAGCGCGGCCCAGCCGTCGTCATCGAAGCCCGGCTGCTCGAACCCGTCGGTTCCCTCGGTCGCGCCGGGCAGGAGCCGGAACGCCCATGAACCCGACAAGTCGAGCCGCGCGGCGTCCGAGCTTACGGCGGCCCGCGCTGGCAGGCCGCCGTAACCTGGCGAGAAATCCTCGTAGTAAGTACCTGGCATTCCCGCTCCCTACGGCCGCGCTGTCGATCAAGTTCGTCGGCGACCGTAGCGTCGAACACCGCTTCCGGGAAGAGAAGTCACCCTGCCGCTAGCTCCAGGCGCCGGCGGCGAGCCAACTCGTGTCCTGGGCCCACGAGATCGTGTTGTCCCAGGCGTTGGAGCCTCCGTCGGCGGCGGCGTAGACGGTGTAGTCGAAATGACGGATGAAGTGGTCGGGGTAGTTGATCGACTGGAGCGAGTAGCCGGTCCCACTGTTGCCCGGGGTGGGACAGAAGGTGGCGTCCTCGGCGAACTGGTGCGAGCCGTCGCTCGGTTCGAGCCAGAGTTCGAACCCGTAGTGCCGCAGGTACTCTCCCGATTCGTTGGCGGACTCGAGGGAGATGCACAGTGGGTTGGCCAGGCCGGTCGTCACGATCCAGGTGGCGTCGCCCTTGTCCTGGGTGGAACTCGCGGAGGTGACCGGGGCGATGACGACCTTCGTATCGGAGGCGTCGTGCTGGATGTAGTCGCTGGTGCAGCAGGCGGTGGTCGCCTGGATCGAGATGCGCGCGCCGGGCGTGAACGGGGTGGTGGGTGCGGTGTAGTTCGCGGTGGTGATGTTGGCTTGGACGGCGTTCTCGGTCGCGTCCGTGGGGTAGCCGGCGGTCATCGCGCCTTCGAAGAACGACCCGGCGCCCTCGTTGCTGTTGTCGCCGCCGACGCCGAGCAGGATGGATGCCTCCTGGTGCATCGGGGCGTAGCCGGACGGCAGGGCCCCTGAGTAGGTGGTGGTCAGCCCTCCGGATTGGGCGTTGCCGTACTTCAAGGCGAAGGTGGAGGTGCCGTTGTTCTTCTCCCAGGCGGAGACGAACTTGTCCTGCACACCGGTGTTGCTCGAACTGTTGGGGCCGGTCGCGCTGGAGTACAGGCCGTTCTCCAAGTCGGCCTCGACCCACGGTCCGTCACCGGTGCAGCTGCCGAACCAGCAGCTGGTGCCCCAGTAGATCGCGTTCATGTGCCCGGAGCCGGTGTCGGTGTTCGACGTCTCGCCGCTGCCGAAGTCGAAGCAGCAACTGCCGTTGGAGATGGTGCCGGAGGTCACCTCGTAGATGCCCTCGGGCTCAGAACCCGTGGCTACGCCGGCGGCGTTGTCGATGCGGTAGCCCACGCCCGGGTTGACCTTCAGCCCATAGGCGGCGTGCCCGTTGACGGTGACCGGCAGCGCCATGGCGTTCGCGGGAACGTCCGCGCCGTTCGTGCCGGGGCCGGGCCAGTAGCCGCCGATGGAGACCGGCAGGTTGTTGTGCTCCGAGCTCTGGTCGTAGAGCTCGGTGATTGTGCAGGTGGTGTTCGCGCAGAAGGAGACTTGCGGGGCGGAGTTGACGTACCCGCCGGCCGCGAGCAGTCCGATGTTGAGATAGGTGTCGTCGGAGGCGCGCTCGATCTGGTAGAGCGACCCGTCGTAGGACCCGTACATGGCGCGGACCATGCTGTAGGCGGCCACGCACGGGGTGCCCCCCGAGCTGAAGATGTCGCAAGGGGCCTGGGTGGCGGCCTGCGCGGGGACGGCGGCGCCGAGCAGCCCGGCTACCAGCACGGCGCAGACGGTGGCGAGGGCGAGCAGCAGCCGTCTGCCGGGTGGCGGCAGCCGTTTCGGAACCATCAGGGAACTCCTTTGTCCACAGGTGGGTTTCTGTCTTACCAGGTCATCGAACCGATTCGCGGAATCGATTCGACCGAAGGTTACGGCTGGTGGTATGGGTCGTCAAGGGTCTATCAGCAGTTTTACAGCCGCTGATTCCATCGAGGCGCACGCGTAGCGAATCGATTCGTCACTACCGGGTCGCGGCCGCCGACGAGTCCGAGCGCTTTTCCACTCCAGATCCAGGGCTTGACCAGACTCCTATGACTACGTAGTCTGACCACGTAGTCATAGGGATGATCTCGCTAGGATGCGAGCGAGCGACCTTCGGAGGGCAGGATGGCGGGTTCGGCGACACGCGGCGGCAGCACGTCCGCGCCGAGCAGCGTGGACGTCGCACGGCTGGCCGGCGTCTCGCAGAAGACCGTCTCCCGCGTACTCAACAACGAGCAGTACGTATCGGCCGAGGCGCGGCAGAAGGTGCTGGACGCGGCAGAGGCACTCGGCTACCGGCTCAACAAAGCCGCCCGGGCGCTGGTCTCCGGCCGGACCCGCGCCATCGGCGTCGTCTCGCTCGGCACCGCGCTCTACGGACCGTCCAGACTGCTCATCGGGATCGAGCGGGCGGCCCGGGACGCCGGCTACGCGCTGCGCGTGGCCAACACGATCGAGGGCGACCGTTTCGGGATCGCCGGAGCCGTGCGGTCGCTGCTCGAACAGGGCGTGGACGGCATCGTCATCTCCGAACCCATCGACGAGGGCGAACTCACCCTCACCGTGGACGTGCCGGTGCTGGTGATCGGCGCCCCCGCGCCCTTCGCCGCGCCCCGCGTGGTGACCGTCGGGGCCGGGGTCGACCTGCTGGCCCGGGCCGCCACCGACCACCTGCTCGACCTGGGCCATCTGACCGTTCATCACCTGGCGGGACCGCAGCGCTGGTACGCGGCCCGCGAACGGCTCGAAAGCTGGCGGACCGCGCTCGCCGAACGCGGACGCGACGAGCCGCCGGTGGTCTCCGGCGACTGGTCCGCCGCCTCCGGGTACGCGGCGGGGCGCGAGCTGGCCCGCGATCCCGCGGTGACCGCCGTGTTCTCGGCCAACGACGACATGGCCATCGGGCTGATCCATGCGCTGGCCGAGGCTGGCCGCCGGGTGCCCGAGGACGTGAGCGTCATCGGCTACGACGACATCCCGGTCGCCGCCTACGTCGCCCCGCCGCTGACCACGGTCCGCCAGCCCTTCGACGCCGTCGCGCACGAGGGACTCGGGCTTCTCGTCCACACCATCGAGAACCCGGACCAGGACACGATCCGAGCAAGCGACCCACCGGTCGAGCTCATCGTGCGCGCTTCCACCGGACCGGCACCACGTCCGTAGCGGTCCATAGTCACATATAGCTACATGTAGTCATATAACACAGAAGAACCAGCCGACCGCCGCTCCGGCGCGTCGTCCCCTCACCACGTCCGTTTCTGCTTCCAATGGCGGGAGTTCACCATGCCTAGAACCATCTCCGTCCCCTCCCCTGCTCCGTTCAGCCGACGCCGCTTCCTCGGCGCGACCGGCGGCCTGAGTCTCAGCGCGGCGCTGGCCGCCGCGTGCGGCAGCAGCGGGAGCGGCGGCGGCTCAACCGCCTCGGCCACACCGCTGAGCCAGGCGTCGATCGACAAGGCGATGACGACTCCGACCACGCTGACGTTCTGGACCTGGGTCCCGAACATCGCGGACGAGGTCGCGCTGTTCGAAAAGAAGTACCCTGCGATCAAGGTCAACGTCGTCAACGCGGGCCAGAGCCAGCCGGAGTACACGAAGCTGCGCACCGCGCTGCAGGCGAGCAGCGGCGCGCCGGACGTGTGCCAGATCGAGTACGAGTACATCCCGTCGTTCACCATCACCGACAGCCTGCTCGATCTGCGGCCCTACGGCGCCTCCGCGCTCAAGAGCGAGTTCGTGGACTGGACCTGGAGCCAGGTGACCGGCACGAACGGCGAAGTGTGGGCGATCCCGCAGGACACCGGCCCGATGGGGATGCTCTACCGCCAGGACATCTTCGACGCGCACGGGATCTCCGTGCCGACGACCTGGGACGAGTTCGCCGACGCGGCCCGCAAGCTGCACGCGGCCGATCCCACCGTCTACCTGACGAATCTCTCGCCGAGCGACGGCGCAGCCTGGCACGGGCTGCTCTGGCAGGCGAACGCGAAGCCCTACACCACCTCCGGCAGCAGCACGGTCTCCATCGACCTGGACGACGCGGCCTCGCAGAAGGTCACGTCGTACTGGGGGCAGCTCGCGCAGCAGGGCGTGGTCAGCACCGATCCGGACTTCACCGACTCCTGGTACACCGGCTTCAACAAGGGCAAGTACGCGACCTGGCTCACCGCCGCCTGGGGCCCGGTGTTCCTGTCCGGCTCGGCGCAGGCCACTGCCGGCAAGTGGCGCGCGGCCCCGCTGCCGCAGTGGGACGCGTCCACACCCGCGTCCGGCAACTGGGGCGGCTCGACGTCCGCGGTGATCAAGTCCACCAAGAACCCGATCGCGGCGGCGCAGTTCGCGCAGTTCCTCAACACCGATGCGGACAGCACGAAGCTCTTCGCCACCAAGCAGTTCCTGTTCCCATCGACCAAGGCCCTGCGCTCTGACCCGGACTTCATCGACCAGGCGCCGGCCTTCTACGGCGGGCAGCGGGTCAACGAGTTGTTCGCGCAGATCAGCGACACGGTCAGCACGACCTTCCAGTGGCCGCCGTTCCTCGACGAGGTGATGACCGACTGGACGGACACCGTCGGCAAGGCGCTGGCCGACAAGACGGACGCCCTCACCGCGCTCGCGCAACTGGAGTCGCAGCTGACGACGTACGCCAAGAACCAAGGCTTCACCGTCACCTCCACGTCGTCATGAGCACCCCGGCCACCGCACGAGGCCGGTTCAGCCTCGCCAAACCCGGTACGGCCGGACCGATCTTCGTCGCTCCCTTCCTCCTGCTGTTCCTGCTGCTGTTCCTGACCCCGCTCGGCTACGCCGCCTATCTCAGCCTATTTCAACACCGGCTGGTCGGCGGGACGACGTTCGTGGGCCTGAAGAACTACGTCACCGCGATCGGCGACCCGCTGCTGCGGCACGGCGTCGCGCACGTCGCGTTGTTCTTCGTGATCCAGGTCCCGGTGATGCTGGTGCTGGCGGTGCTGTTCGCACTCGCGCTCGACAGCGGCCTGCTACGGCTGGCGAAGGTCATACGGCTCGGGATCTTCCTGCCGTACGCGGTGCCCAGCGTCGTGGCGACCCTGATGTGGGGATACCTGTACGGGCCCTCATTCGGCCCGTTCGCGCAGATCGGCAGGAATCTGCATGTCACGGTCCCGAACTTCCTCGACAGCAGCTGGATGCTGGCCAGCCTGTCGAACATCGTCACCTGGGAGTTCACCGGCTACAACATGATCATCCTGTACGCCGCACTCCAAACGATCCCCCGAGAGCTCTACGAAGCCGCCGCCGTGGACGGAGCCGGGGCATGGCGGATCGCCCGCTCGATCAAACTCCCCGCGCTGCGACCCGCGCTCACCCTCACCCTGCTGTTCTCCGTGATCGGCAGCTTCCAACTGTTCAACGAACCGGCACTACTCCAACAACTCGCACCCAACGTCATCGACAGCGCCTACACCGCGAACCTCTACGCCTACTCACTCGCCTTCACCGGCCAGCAGGTGAACTACGCGGCCGCGGTCTCCTTCCTCCTCGGACTCATCATCGTGATCATCTCCTACGTCGTCCTGTTCCTCGCCAACCGCCGGGGGACGCGATGAACAGCACGCTCCGGGGCAAGCGCAGCATCCCGCTGACCATCGCCATGCTCGCGGCCCTGGCCTACTTCCTGATCCCGCTGTTCTGGCTCGCGGTCTCCTCGACCAAAAGCACCGAGGACCTGTTCAACACCTTCGGGCTCTGGTTCTCACACGCACCGCAGTTTCTGACGAACGTCCGGGCGACGTTCTCCGCCAACGGCGGCGTGTTCATCCGCTGGATCCT
>Ga0185299_10002844_pt1 | contig 25052 bp, 21 predicted proteins | sample PaiPotPPA55metaG_FD_128002 | JGI IMG/M metagenome (GOLD analysis project Ga0185299, IMG submission 128002) | Iron sulfur acid spring bacterial and archeal communities from Banff, Canada, to study Microbial Dark Matter (Phase II) - Paint Pots PPA... ...
CACGCCGATCCCGCCGCCGCCGCCGCCGGTCCCGGTACCAACCGCGATCAATTCCGACCTCTCGGCCGGTGCCGCGGTGACCAATCTCGGCAGCAACTTCCTGGAGCGGCTGGGGGACCAAGCGACAGGCGGATTCGGCCGGGCGTCGCGAAGCAATCCCGGCGGCGGCGGCGCGTCGGAGGCGACGGAGGAGCCGCGTTTCCGGACCTGGGGGGAGGCGTACGGAATATCGAGCAGGACCAGCGCGCAGGGCGAATTCGTCGGCGATCGGCGCCAGACCGAGGGCGGCGTTGCCGGGTTAGGCGCCCGCATTGCGCCCGGCGTCAATGTCGGCTTTTCGGTCGACCAAAGCCGCACCGCCATCGACGTTCCGCTGGCGCTGCAGTCGGCGACGCTCGATCTCACCCAGCTCGGCTTTAACGCCTCGGTGGACAAGGGGCCGTGGACCTGGGCCGTCGCGCTGGTTCACGGTTTTGGAAAAATCGACTCCATCCGCGACACCGGATCTGGCAGCGCCAGCGCCGGCTACAACGCACAGATCGACGGCGCGCTGACCGAGATCAGCTACTACTGGAACATGGACCAAAGCCGTATCGTGCCAAAGGCTGCGCTCGAATACGTTCGCGCCTCGACCGGCTCGTTCCAGGAGGCCGGCGGCCTCAATCCGGTGATGGCGACCGGTGCGACGCTTGAGCGCTCACGGCTCCTGCTCGGCGCGGAGGTCGGTCACTACTGGATCGTGGAGCAAAGGGTTGTCGATCTGTCAGCTTACGGCAAGTTCGTCGACAATTTCGAGCAGAATTTCAACTCGGTCACCGTCAGCCTTGGCCCTCAGAGCATCTCGGTGCAGGGGATCGGTGAAAGCAGATATGGTGCGGATGCCGGCGCGTCGGCATCGCTCAGCCTGAGCAATACGGCGCGTCTTTACCTCAACTATGACGGCAAATTTCGCGCCGCGCTGCAATCACATCAGGGGACGATGGGAGTCGAGTTGAGGTGGTAGCGTTGCGGACGAGCCGTCTCGCGGCCGTGCCACGGACAGCTCCGTCAGAACGGCTTGGCGGCAACATATCCCTGCAACCCGAAACTCTCTCGCGATGCGGCCATCAGGGGCACGAGATCGTTGGGGTGAATGAATTCATCGCGGAAGCAAGGGTAGGTTTTGGGATCGAAGATTTTTCTGAGCCAATCGATGACGATTTTGTGCCGTTCGGAGTTGCGAAACTCCTTGTGGTAAGTGAGCCACAGGTCGGCATGATGGTGGACGCCCAGGTCGACCGGAATCAAGTCCGCCCCCAGGGCCACCGACGAGGTCGGCAGAAACCCCATTCCTGCGCCACGTTCGATCGCGTACAGCACGCCGACGCTGGAGTTTGTCTTTATTCCGACGATGCCTTCCAGCGACGGCAATCCCAAAACTCTGGCATAGGCGGAATCATCGACCTGCGGCGCATGCTGCATGATCAGCCGATGACCCTTGATTTCCGAAAGTGACGGAACGCCGTAGAGCTTGCGGTATCCTTCCGACACAAAAGCATAAATGTGAAGTCTGCCAAGCTTTACGACAATGAGATCCGGATTGGTCGGGCGCTCGAGCTGAATGGCGATGTCGGCTTCCAGCCTTGCGACGTCGGCTTGCTCCATCGCGCAGCGAAGATCGACCGTGAGTTTTCGGTAGGTTTTCTGGAAGTCGATCAATCGCGGAAGAATCCAGAAATTACCCGGCCCCTCCGTCACGGCGACGCGCACGGTGCCGGCGGCGTCACTCGATGAGTGAGCGGCGCGACGAAACAGGTTGTAGGCGTGACGTTCCATCTCCATCACGTCACCGATCATCGCAGCGCCTTCGTCGCTGAGGGTCAACCCGCTCTGATCGCGCAAGAATAATTTGCAACCGATGCACTCCTCGAGCCGATCGATTCGCCGCATCAGCGTCGTGCTGGTCAGACCAAGCGCTTCGGCTGCGTTCCGGAAACTCTTGTATCTCGCACAGACAAGAAACGACTTCAGATCATCCCAGGATGCCTCCAGGGCATCGTCGGTCCGGTGCTGCGCCACCGCAGCACCCCGGTGCAATAGTTGCTGCATACCCAAATTCCCCACCCGCTAAAGTAATGGCCGCAGGCAGGAGTGACGATAGATGCGGGACTTAGTTAAGGAAAGGGGCTCTTTGGTCAGACGGCATGATTTTGACATGCTGCCCAGAAGTTCGGAAATCGATGTGCGGCCGGCGCAGCGTCACGGGCTTTCGGCCCTTGCCGATATGGCTAACCAATTGGTGCCGGGGGTCCGAATCACGGAACCGGACCTTGCGAACTATTTGGCATTTGATCCGCAGAGCATCCTGACCTTCAGCCGAAAGAAGAATCTGCTCGGTGCCGTCGCATTCCTCTTTCTCAATGACCGCGGGCACGATGCTCTCATTCTCGACGACATCAGTCTCACCCAACCCGATTTTGGACTGCTTGCCGGTCGGGATGAAGAGGTCTCCGCCATCTACGTCTGGGCGATCGCGGGTCAGGGCAGGGCCATGGCGGGCCTGGGAAAGGTTTCTCAACATCTTTCCGGACAGCGGCTTGCCTCCGCCGATCTCTATGCTCAGCCTTCGAGTGCCGACGGACGCAATTTGATGATGGCGCTCGGCTTCGAAACAATCCCAAGCTATCAGCATGAACTCTGGCGCTACCAACGGCCCTGGAACCGCCTCCCACCGCGCATGCCGGCATCCTTTGTCTCAACAGGGAGTTTTGCAGATGCACGGCACTAAGCCTCTATCGGTGATGAATACAAGCCAGCGTTCGATTTCGATCCGTATCGCGCGCGATCCAAACGACCTCATGCTGGTGACCGCGATCCGTGCCGCGGTCTATCTGGCCGAGCAGGATTGCCCGATCGAGGAGGAGTTCGACGGGAACGATCTGGTGGCGGCGCACTTCATCGGATTTGTCGGGTCAGAACCCGCGGGCTGCCTGCGCGTGCGATTTTTCGGCGAATTCGCCAAGGTCGAGCGGCTGGCCGTCCGTCATCAGTTCAGGCGGTCGCGGGTTTCATTCAAGCTGGTGCAGGCGAGCGTCGACTACATCAGGCGCAAGGGCTTCAAAAAGATCTACGGTCAGGCGCAGGACCGGCTGGTGGACTTCTGGGCGCATTTTGGCGCCAAACCGTTAGGCCACAACCGCAAGATCGTCTTTTCCGATTTCTCCTATACGGAAATGATCCTCGATATCGAGCCGGGCGCCGACGCCATCACCCTCGACAGCGATCCCTATGTGATCATTCGGCCGGAGGGCGATTGGGACAGGCCGGGCATCCTGGACAACTCGGCGGGCCGCGCGGCGACCTCTCCGTTACGCACGGCATGACGTTTGGAAGGACATGAACCCCAATCAAGAAAGTAAAGTGATGGCCGTCATGCATGACAATCCGCCGATCCTCGTATGCGCCGATCTTCAGGCCGAGTATCTCACCGAAGGTCGCAGCCACTTCATCGCGGACGCCGGCGTCATTACCTCGCGATGCCTGGAACTGATGACGCTCTGGCGCAACAATCTCTGGCCGATCATGCATCTGAAGCGGATCGCCCAGGCCGCGTGGTTCAATCCAGCATCGAACCTGACGGATTGGATCGCCGACCTCAGGCCGAAGCCCGGGGAACTCACTTTCGAGCATCCGTTGCCATCGGCATACAGTTCGGCGCGGTTCGCCGAATACATGTCGAATATGAGGAGCATTCGCTGCGTGCTGTTGGGATTTTCCCTCGACGAAACCATTCTGTCGACTGCCATCGACGGATTTCATCGCAGCCACCGGTACCAGATCGTGAGCGATGCCGTGGCCTGCCGGCGTCCGAGCGGCGGCGAGGCCGCTTCATACAAGCAGGCGATCGTCAGAGTCATCGGCAACTACGCCGCAATTCAGGAGAGCTCCGATGTCATCGAGGCAAGCAGCGAAATCACGGTATGACCGGAAATTCGAACTCATCGCCGCGAGCCACCGGCTACTTTGCAAGTCGTTCGGCGAGTTCGATGAGGGTACGGCGGTCGGAGGGATCCCTGATTTTCCTGAAGGCGACGACGAGCCGCAACCCTTCGACAACACTCTGGTCGACCTGATTGTCCCGGAGCAGCTGCAATAATTTGTCGCCCGGATGATCGGAATCTTCAATGTTCACAATGAGAGCTCCAGAAGCGAGTAACAGATGGCGAGCCCCGAAAACGATCTCAACGAACTGGCTATCACTATCTCAACGGCGATCGAAAAAGCGCGTCAATTAAAGCTACCTACAAGCGCTTATATTCTATCGATGGTCCTGGTGGAAGTATCGGAAGCCACGAAAGCCGCTGAGGACGACGTTACGGACGACGCAGCGCAGTAAATTCTGCGCCCTGTCCGGGGCCCTGATCGCGCCGGTTCTGCGCCGCTGTGGACGACCAAGACGCTAGCTTCGGTCGACCCTGACGACCTTGCCTTTTTCGATGGCCAGCGCCAGCCGGCCATGTTTCAGCGAAAGTGCGGCTTCGCCAAACAGCTCGCGGCGCCAGCCGTGCAATGCGCCGACGTCGGCATCGTCGTCGGCCGCGATCTGCTCGAGATCGTCGACCGTCGCGATCACCTTGCTGGCGACAGCGTGACGTTCCGACGTCATCCGCAGCAGGACTTTGAGAAGCTCGACGATCGCAGCACCATTCGAATTGCCGCGCGGCTTTTCGATCTTCGGCAATGTCGCGGGATCGCGCGCGAGGCCGCGCTGTACGGCGGCGACGATATCGGCGCCCCATTTCGAGCGATCGAATCCCTTCGGCAGCGAGCGTAAACCGGCGAGCCGCTCCAGGCTGGTGGGTGCATGGGTGGCGATATCGCCGACCGCGTCGTCCTTCAGAACGCGGCTGCGCGGCACGTCTCGGCTCTGCGCCTCCTGTTCGCGCCACGCCGCGACTTCCATCAGCACCGCGAGTTCCCTGGGCTTGCGCACCCGCGTCTTCAACCGCTCCCACGCGCGTTCGGGGTGAAAGTCGTAGGTCTTGGGGCTGGTCAGCACCTCCATTTCCTCGCTTACCCAGTCGCTGCGGTTGCGCTTTTTGAGATCGGCGTCGAGTGCTGCGAACACATCGCGCAGATGGGTGACGTCGGCGAGCGCGTAGTGCATCTGGTCTTCGGTCAGCGGCCGGCGTGACCAGTCGGTGAAACGATGGGTCTTGTCCGGCCGGTGGCCGGTAATGCGCTCGACCAGCTGGTCATAGGCAATGGAATCGCCATAGCCGAGCACCATGGCCGCGACCTGGGTATCGAAGATCGGGTGCGGAACAATCCCGGCCTGATGCCAGACAATTTCGATATCCTGCCGGGCGGCGTGGAATACCTTGAGCACTTTCTCGTCGGCCATCAGCGCGAAAAACGGCTTGAGGTCGATGCCCGCTGCCAGGGCATCGACGACGACGGCTTCCTCCGCGCTCGCCATCTGCACGACGCAAAGCAGCGGGTAGTAGGTCGTCTCACGCAGGAATTCGGTATCGACGGTAATGACCGGGTGCTTGGCGAGGCGGGAGCAAACGGCGGCGAGATCGTGGGTGGTGGCAATCAGATTCATGAACGGTCCATAACGCTTTCGAGAAGGGCGTTCTGCCGAAAGCGCTGATATGTCAAGGGTCTTGCGGTGAATTCGGGCCTTGAATTTGCAGCCGGCAACGGCTTTTCCGCCAGCAGCCGCACGGATGGCGGCTCAAATTCAGCCAAAACCGGTTGCTCTGGAAACGAAACCGGTCAGTAGTCGCGGGCGGGCCGGCCGGAGGGCCGCCGGGCGGAGGGAACCGCCAGCACGACGACGCAAAGCGCGAGCACCGCAAGTCCCATGAATTCAAACACCAGCGCGTCCACGGTAATCTCCCCAAACAAACCGATAGATTTGTAGGGAACCCATTGACCGCTTGTTAATTTCCGACCGTGGGCGCCGCGCGCTGCGCCCAATGTTCGACGCAGGGTTAACGATTTACGTCCCGCAAAACGTCTGCAGCACGCGCTGGTCCGGTTCGGGCGGCTCGGCATAACCCGAAAGCGCCGGCTGGTCCTCATAGGGCCTCGACAGGACCGTCAGAAGCTCCTCGAACGGCGCGAAGTCGTCGCGGGTTACCGCGGCCTGGATGACCGCTTCGATCCGGTGATTGCGGGGAATGAAGGCAGGATTGACCGCCCGCATGGCGATCCGTCGCGCGGCGGGAGCCTCAGGCTCCTCGCCGATCCGCTGGCGCCAGCGCACCGCCCATTCGTCATAGGCGGCGGGGTCGGCGAACAATTGCCGCACCTTGTGATCGCCATCGGCATCGAGCGCGGCCTCGCTCAGACGCCTGAACGTCAGCGTAAAGTCGGCCTGGTTTTTGGCCATCGCATCGAGAAGATCCTGCACAAGTGCCTCGTCGTCGTCGCGCGCCGTGAACAGTCCAAGTTTACTTCTCAAACCCGCCTGATAGGCGGCGCCGAACGTCCCGGCGAAATCGGCGAGCGCCGCTTGCGCCTCCGAGATGGCCTTGTCCTGCTCGCCGGAGAGCAGCGGCAACAGGCATTCCGCAAGTCGCGTCAGGTTCCAGAGCGCAATCCGCGGCTGGTTGGCGTAGGCATAGCGGCCTTGTTCGTCGATTGAAGAGAACACCGCCGCCGGATCGTAAGTATCCATGAACGCGCATGGACCGTAGTCGATGGTCTCGCCGGAGATCGACGTGTTGTCGGTGTTCATGACGCCGTGGATGAAGCCGACCAGCAGCCAGCGCGCCACCAGTTCCGCCTGCCGAGCGATGACCCCTTTCAGTAGCGCGTGATAGGGGCGAGCGGCCTTCGCCGCCTGCGGGTAGTGCCTGGCGATCACATGATCCGCGAGCCGCCGCACGCCCTCGGTATCGCCGCGCGCCGCGAAATACTGGAACGTTCCGACCCGAATATGGCTGGACGCGACGCGGGTGAGCACCGCCCCCGGCAGCGCGGTCTCGCGCATCACGCTCTCGCCGGTGACCACGGCGGCGAGCGATCGCGTGGTCGGAATCCCGAGCGCCGCCATCGCCTCGCTGACAATGTACTCACGCAGCACCGGGCCCAGCGCGGCGCGGCCATCGCCGCGGCGCGAAAATGGCGTCGGCCCTGAACCTTTGAGCTGAATGTCGCGGCGTACCCCATCCGCGTCGATCACTTCGCCGAGCAGGATGGCGCGGCCGTCGCCGAGCTGCGGCACGAAATGCCCGAACTGGTGGCCGGCATAGGCCATCGCAATCGGCTCCGCGCCGTCCGGAACGCGTTTGCCGGCAAGGATTTCGATCCCTTCCAAGCTCTCCAGCCGGTCGGGATCGAGCCCAAGCTGGGTCGCGAGTGGCCGGTTCAGTTTGATCAGCCTGGGCGAAGCCACCGGCGTCGGTGCAACCCGCGCGAAAAAGCCGTCCGGGAGCGCCGAATAGGTATTTTGGAAGGGGAAATGCACCGTCATACCAGTCAAGATAGGCATGCGTTAGGATTAGGCAATTGGCTTGCCGCGGCCGGTCCGCAAGGTCTGATGCCCAAGGTCTGATGCCATCGGCCTTCGAGGGCGGGTTTTCGACCCTCATTCGGTTGCCGCGCCTGAAAGCCTCGGGTAAACCCTCAACCTCTTCGGGCAGGCTCTGGCCCCCCGATTCCCGACATTTATTCCTGGAATCTCCATGCATCGTTACCGGTCCCACACCTGCGGCGCGCTCCGTGAGAGCGATATCGACCAGAGCGTTCGTTTGTCCGGCTGGTGCCATCGCATTCGCGACCATGGCGGCGTCCTCTTTATCGACCTGCGCGATCATTACGGCCTGACGCAATGCGTCGCCGACCCGGATTCGCCGGCGTTCAAGGATGCCGAAAAGCTGCGCTCGGAATGGGTGGTGCGGATCGACGGCAAGGTGCGCCGCCGTCCCGCCGGCACCGACAATCCGGACTTGCCGACCGGCGCGGTCGAACTCTACATCAGCGAGATTGAGGTTCTGGGGCCGGCCGGTGAACTGCCGCTGCCGGTGTTCGGTGAACAGGAATATCCTGAGGATATAAGGCTTAAGTACCGTTTCCTCGACCTTCGCCGCGAGAAGCTGCACCAGAACATCATGACCCGCGGCGCGATCGTCGATTCCATGCGCAAACGCATGAAAGATCAGGGGTTCTTCGAATTCCAGACCCCGATCCTCACGGCGTCGTCGCCGGAGGGCGCGCGCGACTTCCTGGTGCCTTCGCGGATCCATCCGGGCAAGTTCTATGCGCTGCCGCAGGCCCCGCAGCAGTACAAGCAGCTTTTGATGATGTCCGGCTTCGATCGTTACTTCCAGATCGCGCCTTGTTTCCGCGATGAGGACCCGCGTGCCGACCGGCTGCCCGGCGAGTTCTACCAGCTCGACCTTGAGATGAGTTTTGTCGAGCAGAGCGATGTTTTCGCAGCCGTCGAGCCGGTCATATCAGGGGTGTTCGAGGAGTTTGCCAAGGGCAAGCCGGTGACCAAAAACTGGCCCCGGATTCCGTTCGCCGAAGCCTTGCGGAAATACGGGTCGGACAAACCCGATTTGCGCAACCCGATCCTGATGCAGGACGTCTCCGAGCACTTCCGGGGCTCCGGCTTCAAGGTGTTCGCGCGGATGCTGGAAGACCCGAAGAATCAGGTCTGGGCGATTCCAGGTGTCGGCGGCGGCTCGCGCGCGTTCTGCGACCGGATGAACTCCTGGGCGCAGGGCGAAGGCCAGCCGGGCCTCGGCTACATCATGTGGCGCGAAGGCGGCGAGGGTGCCGGTCCGCTCGCCAACAACATCGGCCCGGAGCGGACCGCTGCGATTCGCGCAGCACTCGGATTGAAGGAAGGCGACGCAGCATTCTTCGTCGCCGGCGATCCCGACAAGTTCTGGAAGTTTTCAGGTCTGGCGAGAACAAAACTCGGCGAAGAGTTGAACCTGATCGACAAGGAGCGGTTCGAGCTCGCCTGGATCGTCGACTTCCCGATGTACGAGTACAACGAGGAAGACAAGAAGGTCGACTTTTCGCATAATCCGTTTTCGATGCCGCAGGGCGGTCTGGACGCACTCAACGGGCAGGACCCGCTGACCATCAAGGCGTTCCAGTACGACATCACCTGCAACGGCTACGAGATCGCCTCCGGCGGTATCCGCAACCATCGGCCCGAAGCGATGGTGAAGGCATTCGAGATCGCCGGCTACGGCGAGAAGGACGTCGTCGAGCGTTTTGGCGGCATGTACCGCGCGTTCCAATACGGCGCGCCGCCGCATGGCGGCATGGCGGCCGGCGTTGATCGCATCGTTATGCTCTTGTGCGGCACCACCAACTTGCGCGAAATCTCGCTATTCCCGATGAACCAGCAGGCCATGGACCTGCTGATGGGCGCGCCTTCGGAAGCAACCCCGAAGCAGCTGCGCGAGCTGCATATCCGGACCAATTTACCGGCCAAGTAGTTCGGCGGCGACGACGAGGCGCCGATCTGCTGCCGCCTGCGGATCTATGCGCGCGCACTCATGAAACGCGTGAGATTGGCTTGCGCTCGGCGGCGGCCCGCATTAGCGCTTTCACCTACCGCCGGCGCCTGCGGGAATCATGGGCCCATAGTAGGCGCCCCAGTGACCCCACACATCGCGGTTCCCGTATCCGCTGAAATTGCCGTTCGGATCGCCATCCCTATACATGGGATGGGTCCTGACGTTCGACGCGTGACGAACTGTGTGGGCAAATGCGCAAGTGCTGGAGAGCGCCAACGCGGCGGCTAGTGCCATTGCCGTAAGTTTCATGGTTGTCTCCTTTGTTATTCAGATAAGAGACACCCGCACCATCACCAATAAAATCTTTGTCAGCCGCCGATGTGGCCGACGGTGCCACAGCGTTTCCAGGTGGAACTGACCGCGCGGCGTTGTCCGGTTCCAAGCTGTCGGGCAGGCCGCAGCCCTCCTTTAATGAGGAGTTGGCTGCGCAGCGGGCTTCCACTCGCGTGCAAGGACCACAGGTGCGGCAAAGGCAGACACTAGAATGATGGCGGCGATCGCACGCTCGAGTTTCACGGCCTGGCAACTTTGCTCTTGGTTATGCTCGATCACCAATAAGCCGTCGTGACATGGCAGCGCGATGAGCCACAAAGCTCATCCGAAATCGGCGCTGCACTTGCTATCACGACCTTCTGCGGACGCCGTAGCGGAGGTTCCTAGACCCCCATATCCCTGCTGTAGCGACTGTGGCTCTTTGGTCGCAGTATTCATCTTTTTTGTGGCAATTGAACCCTTGCTGAATTTCCCTGGTGAGCCCCGCCTGCTCCAGGGTTACGATGTCACCGGAGTGCATCAGGAGGCGACACACTTACGGGGCGCAATATGATAGCGGGAATTGCACTGGCCGCCGCGAAAAGCGGGCGGCCAATCTCAGCTCATCGATGCAGACACTGCCTTGCAGCAAGCCCGTTATTGTTGGCGATGGTATTTTTTTCCCAGTCTGCGTTGGCCGATGAAAGCGGCGTGAGTTTCTGGGTTCCCGGTTTCTTTGGAAGCCTTGCGGCCACACCACAGCAGCCGGGTTGGTCGCTGGCTAATATCTATTATCATACCTCGGTGTCGGCAGGGGGCGACGTTGCCCTGGCTCGAGAATTTCAAATTGGACAGATCCCAGCCAATCTAACGGCAACGGCGCGTCTGAATGCAACCGTGAATGCCACCGGAGATCTCGGCTTTGTCATTCCGACGTATGTCTTTGCAACGCCGGTACTCGGAGGCCAGGCGTCCGCTTCCCTTATAGGTGCCTACGGTGTCGTAAGCACCACTCTGGCAGGCCAATTGGCGGGCAGCATAACAGGACCGGGCGGCGGCAGCATCCCGTTCATGCGATCCGACAGCATCAACGATACGACGTGGGGTTTTGGCGATCTGATCCCGCAATTCGCCTTGCGCTGGAATTCCGGCGTCAACAACTACATGACCTACATCACCGGCGACATACCTGTCGGAGCCTACCAATCCAACCGCTTGTCGAATTTGGGTATCGGGCACGGTGCGATCGACGCTGGCGGCGGCTACACTTATTTTAATCCGGCGACCGGTCACGAGTTCTCAGGTGTACTTGGGTTTACCTATAATTTCATCAATACCGCAACACAGTATCAGAGTGGCGTCGACCTGCACTTCGATTGGGGCGCGTCGCAATTCCTGACCAAGCAGGTTCAGGTGGGTCTGGTAGGCTACGCCTACAAAGACATCGGCTGCGACAGCGGCTCAGGCGATCACGTCGGTTGCTTCCAATCGCAGGTGTTCGGCATCGGGCCGCAGGTTGGCTACATCTTCCCGCTCAGCCAAGGCCTTCAGGGTTACATCAATTTCAAGGCCTACGCAGAATTTGGCGGCTCGGATCGGCCCACCGGCTGGAACACATGGCTGACATTTGCCATCTCACCCGCGGCAGCGCCTCCACCCGCCACGAGCCGGATGATTACGAAATAACAGTGGAGCAGGGGTTCGGGTAATCGGTGTTCGCCATTTCGCCGGCGGCTCCGACCCCGTCGACGCCGCCGCAGCGCGTGATCACAAGGTAACTGCGGGCTTATCGCCGGGGCGGGGGTGTAACTCGTGTGTTGAGGGCCCACAACGGGTCGACAGCGAAAACACCTCAATTCGTTTCTGGTCATTTTGGCCGCTGTGGGGATCGGATGCGCAAGGTCCGAAAGGTGCAGTTTGCCACGCTGTTGTTGACGGGCGGTCTGCTGGTGTCGGAGGTCTGCGGTGCCCAAGGCGCCGACCTGCCGGTGAAAGCGCCTGCGCCCGCCTCAGTGCCGTCTTGCTTCGCCAGCGCTACCGTCTATTTCCAGACGAACCCTGATGAATGCCCGCTGACATGGAACGGTATCACGCTCTATGGGGCCATCGACACGGGCGCTGCCTACCATACCCATGGCGTGCCCTTCAATCCGTACTACCCCAACGGCGTTGAAGAACTGATCTCGAAGAACAGCAACCATCCGCTGTATACCTTGCTTCCCAACGGGCTTGGCCAGTCTCACATCGGTATCAAGGGGAAAGAGCCAATCGTCGGCGACTGGTCCTTCATATTCAACCTGCAGACCGGGTTTGACCCCTACAGCCTGCAGCTTGCCAATGGACCGAAATCGCTGGTTCAGAACAACCTGAACGCGCTCGACGTTCAAAGCGCCAACGGCGATTCCAGTCGCGCAGGACAAATCTTCAACACGGTCGCCTACGGGGGCGTGAGCAATCCCCTTTTCGGAACGTTGACAGTGGGACGGCAAGATTCGCTCATTCTGGATAACCTCGCCCGTTATGACCCGATGGCGGCAGCGCCCGCTTTCTCCGTGATCGGAGCTTCAAGTACGGCAGGTGGCTCTGGCGACACGGAGGACGCGCGGTACAACACGTCGGTTCAGTATGCAAAGAACTTCGGCGCGTTCCGGCTGGCCGCGCTTTATCAATTCGGCGGCTACAGTCAGGGCAACGGTTCGAACGGAGCCATTGACGTGCAAGTCGGAGGCGACTTCGGCGGCTTCTCGTTCGACGCCGTCGCCAGCAGGGTCAGGGACGCGGTGTCGCTGTCAAACTATGCCGTCTCGCCGCTGCCCGCCGGCGTTGCCGTGGACAATTTGAAGGCGACGCTTTCCAACAACACCAGCGGCGTCATCATGCTGCGCTACAGATATCGCGCCGTTACCTTCTACGGCGGCTTCGAAGTGATCGAGTTTCAAAATCCCAGCGACACCTATCCGCAAGGATTTACTGCTCTCGGCGGCTATACTGTGCTTCCGGGGGCCGTAAAAACAACAGAGTATGACATCGCCAAAATCCTGCGCATTGCCTGGGTCGGCGTAAAGGTCGCCGTTCGCGACGATCTGGACGTCGCGGCCGCGGTCTATCACTACAATCAAAACAACTACAATACTGCCACCTGCACGAATGGCGGGCTTTCGGATTCGAAATGCGCAGGCACGCTGGACGCAGCTTCCGCCATGGTCGATTACCGTGTGACGAAGCGGTTGGATGCCTATGCAGGCCTGATGTGGTCGAGGGTCGCAGGCGGGCTGGCGAGCGGGTATCTCAACTTCCAGAACGTCGGCCCGACCGTCGGCCTTCGCTTCCAGTTTTAGAGCCGACGCCAAAGCGCGGGCGCCTAGAACCGATGGGCCGTCAATATTCCGGATAATGACGTCACTAGCGGACATCGGTGCGGGTCCCCGAATGCACGTTAATGACCCATGAGGGCGGCCTGGAGCGCCTGACGTGTGTGGCCCAACGTCGGCTGAGCCCTTGCCGGCCAAGCCGGTCGATACGCATTCTCGTGTTAGGATGATCGCGGATCGCGTTGGGGGCTTGCCATGACGCCGCATGCAAGGTTGCTTGGAATCGTTGTCGCTCTATCGTGGCTCGGGTTGTCTGCGGCATCGGCGGCCGGCGGTGCATCGAAAGATGCTTGGAAGGGCGCGTGGAAATTCGAGATCGACCGCCAGGATCAGCCATGGCTCGGCTTTTACGATACCAGGGGCAAGACAGTATTTCGCATCGGCTGCGGCGCGCATTTCGAGATGGATGCGGTCTATCCGGGGGGAGCGCCGAAACAGGATCACACCAAGGCCTCGATCACGATCGCCAACGGCAAGACGCAGATGGATTTCGCCGGCTTCACCTACGCCGGTCCCGAGTCCTTCCCGCCGAACATCACGATGTTCAACCAGCCGGACCTCGGCTATCCCGAGCTTGACGAAGACAAATGGCGCGCGCTGGAAAATCGCGTCTTGGATCTTCTGGGCTCCGGGCAGCCGCTGACGATCTCGGCCGAGAGCAAAAGCTACGTGCTGCCGCCGGCCAGGGTGCCGCGCTGGCGGGCGCGCTTCCAGAAAATCTGCTGACGCGCCGACCGCAAGGCCACGCCTCGGCGCGTTTCTCCTGCGCGGCGCCGGCTCCAGCCGCGCGACCTAGTCAGCTTCTTTATCGGCGCTCATCTTGGACTAAGGCCGCAATGACGATCAATCGCCAGCGTGATCGGTCGCTCCCCCGTTATCCTCTGCGAGGTCGACGCGATTGATAAACGAGGTCTTATGCGACCTCGCTTACGGCGCCCAACACTTACCTCTCTTCCTTCTCACGTCTGCGTCGGAACTCTTCACGGGGTTCAGTTGCGCCGCGGTAGAGGCCCTCAGTGTCGCGGGAAAGGCCCTCGGTTCCGGTCGCTGAATTGGGCCCATATCCGGCCTCTGAATTGGACTCATATGGAGTGTCTGGCCCCATGTCCGGTTTGCCGAGTGGCGGATCCCTTGGAGGAATGATCTGGTCGGATTGAGAGGTTTGAGCGATCGCGCTCGCGGCAAAAACCAGCGTAAGTGCTGTTGCAAGAAGAAGCTTTTTCATAGCCGTCTCCCGACTCAATGGTAAGTTGGGACAATGCGTAATCCGCTCGTGCGTTCCTATGTGGGAAAGCAAATACATAGGGCAAGGGACGACGCGCCAGCCAGCTCGCTGGTCGGCTTTGGGCCATAAGCGGCAGATTTGTGCCGGGCGGCTAAGGACTTGCTCAAAGTGTTACTGGATGATCGAAGCGGCAATCGGCGGGTCGGCTTGTGCTCTTCGGTAAGTTCTTGCATGGCGGCCTACCGCACGGCTGATCCGACGCACCATGTCTGAGCAACGATTACCCGCATGATTGATTAGCTTCGCCGTTCGCTCTCGTAGATTAATTCAGCTAAAATACCTCACGGACACAGGAGAACTAAACTAAAATGCGATACAAGGTATTGCTGCTCGCCAGCGTGGTTGGCGCCGCCCTTTGCACAACCCCTTCCCGAGCCGCCGAGCTGAAACTGCTGACTGCCGGCGCATTCAAGTCGACCGTCCAGGCGCTGCTGCCTGAATATGAGCGGACCAGCGGCAACAAGGTTTCGGTCGAAAATGATACTGTCGGCGCGCTGATGAAGCGGATCGAGGCTGGCGAAAGCTTCGATGTGGTCGTGATGACCCCTGAGACAGTCGACAAGCTGACTGGCGGGGGCAAAGTGATTTCCGGCAGCCGCACGAACCTCGCTCGCGTGGGCGTCGGAGTTATGGTGAAGACCGGCGCGAACAAGCCGGACATTTCGACCGTCGAAGCCTTCAAGAAGGCATTGCTCGAGGCAAAGTCGGTCAGCTTCATCGATCCCGCGAGTGGCGGCTCCAGCGGCATCTACATGGAGAGGCTGCTCGAACGCCTCGGCATATCGGATCAGGTCAAGCCGAAGGAAAAGCTCAAGCAGGGTGGCTATGTGGCCGATTACGTCAAGTCCGGCGAGGCCGAGCTTGGAATTCAACAGATCAGCGAGATTTTGCCGCATGCCGGCGTAACGTTGGTCGGACCGCTGCCGAAGGAAATTCAAAACTACACCGTGTACGCCGCCGGCATCGGCGCCGGAACCCAACACGGCGACGCCGCCAAAGCATTGATCGCCTCATTGGTCGGCCCGTCGGCCCAGGCCACGTTTAAATCGAAGGGCATGGAGCCAGGTGCTGACTAAGCCGCCGAGGGCGGCTGGGCGGCCCGTCGACGACTTAATCTTCTTCGACTCTTACGCACTAACCGCGGCGTGGATGGTGCGGCAATGCAGGTGACTGGCGGCACGTCTCAAAGGTGCCGTCAATAATCGACATCATTCGCTCACCGCGGTGGTAGTCGCCAGAAACGTGGCAGCGGCTAAAATTGAAATGGACGGATCGAAATGGAGATCTTCCCGTCCACAGTTTGTTCTACCTTAAAGTCCAACTCTTTTTGCGCTGTCACATCCTCGACTGTCGCATACAACAACCCAGTGCAAGTAACTGCTCGATTGGCTTTGTTTATTGAATTCGTGCGTATTGTATCATCCAACCTATAGGCCGCATCTTGTCTCGCCTTTTCCAAAATGGCTGATTTTTCAGCTTGTGTGTTCGCATTGCTCACCATCGCCGCAACCACGCTCGAATTCTTGGCAGCGTAGTTGACAAGGGCATTATGGCTGTCGTCCGACATGATCTTGATCACTGTATTGCGCGTATCCAAAGAATCACACTCAGGCGTCGGTTCGCCACAACCGCTCAGCAAAAGTAACACAGGGAAACACCGTAAAACCGTCCGCCCGTCCGGGAAAAGCTTCATGGGAAGCCTCACGGTTATCTTTCCTATTCCGACAACAAGGCCTTCTTCAGTTACAGGAGCGGACGTTAATCCTGAGAGTCCGCGTGGGGTCAATAGCGTCATTCTGGCCATCGGCCGGTCACTTCCGGTCTCCCCCCTATCAACGGACATCTTCAGAGCCGGTCGGCATGTCTCAAACGTGCCAAGAACGGCCATTCTACTTGATGCACCTTAAGTGGTTACCGGCTTGATGACCCAACCGCTCGCCGCTATACGAAACAATGGTCGCGTGATGAGCGCGTTTCGGTTCGCGTTGGCGTACGGAGGGCCACTTTGAAGAGACGGATCGCTTTGTGCGTAGTGACGGTCGCCGTAACACTTGTCGCGGTTTTAGGGTTGTCGCGTCTGGAAGCGCCGCGCTTAGTACTTGCCATTATCTTGTCGAATTGGCACCCACCGAAAATGGTTGTCGATTATATTTCTGGCGACGCGACCGAACAGTCGACACAAGTCGCAAATTTACCGCGTTCCTAGAACAAAAATTCCCGGTAGGGACTGACGAAGCTAACGTGAGGTCATCGCTGATTGAAGCTGGCTTCAAGCCTGTCTCAGGTGTGGGGAGAAGCGAATGCGAGAAGCCAGTTGAAATTGAGCCCATCGGATGGGCCTTTGTTACATGCAAGGTTCCGTTTAATTTTTTCGAATATATTTGGAGCGGAGGCATCGTCTGCGGCCACTCCCTAATTGTTCAATGGTCCAAAGAAGACTCCGGTGGAATTGTCCGCATTGTCGGAAATTACTCCACTCACTGCCTGTGAGATGCTGATATCATCGGCTTGTTGAATGGCCGCTTCGGGTCATGAGCGGCGGTTAACGCCCGCGAGACATTGGCCCGGTACCCCGCTTGACAGCGGACGTTCCGGCGATACACCCATTGCGCGTCTTCGGGCCGCAAGGCGACAGGTATGAAGCCGAACGCGCCCTTTTTCAAACTGGGTGAGGGTTAAGCATTGGAAGCATCCAGCCCCCGCATCTAATCGTGACTGTCTTCTCTGAACGCGAAGGCGTATTGTTTAAAAAAATAGGCAAAGAATAGTGGAGTCAGATCCATGACGCCGACGAATTTGAGAAACGTTGCAATAGCAGCCTCGACCTTCGCATGTGCGGTACTGCTCTCCTTTGGATGGTCTGCGCAACGCGGCATCTCGCTGTCGATCGAGAGTGCTCAGGCGCAGATCGGTCGACCCTTGACCCCCCTGAGCGTTGCCGGCGTTGCCCGTCGACACTACTGGCGGGCTGCGTACGGTTACGGTTACGGTGCCGGTGTCGTCGGTGCCGGCTTGGCGGCCGGACCTTGGGATTACTATGGTGGTAGTCCTTGCGATTACGAACGCACTATTGGGGGCTACTATCGTGGCGCTGGTTGGGACAGGTACTGGTTGTGCGGCCCAGGGGCTTACTACGGAGGTAGCCCTTGGTAAGAGACTGTTGATCACGGGCGCGCAACATATGTCATCCAGTCGATCCCGGCCCCGCCGACTAGATGATCGAATCAGACTGTGGAGCGGCCGCCTAAGTCCGGAACGGGTCAATCGCTACAGGTCCTTTGCCGCCGAGCCGGATGCGAAGTCCGCTTTGACCCAAAAACCGACCTAATTCCAATACCTAATCCGGTGACGGCCTGCCTCCTGCGCAGGCTCCAATTCCGGCGACTCAGCTGCTTCTCGACCGGCAGAATGAGCCTTCATTCACCCTGGTGCTCGTCCAGAGCGGCGGCGTACCAAAGGCTATTGAATTCTTCTTCGACCGCCCAGCCGACGTTCCTCCCGCGTGACCGAAGCTTGTCGAGACGCTCGAGGTAGGTGGTGCGCTCGACAGGAGGTAGCTTTGATACAAATTCGATGGACCGTCCGTACATGCGGATCAGAGCAGCAAAGTAGCTTTCATCTTCTATGCCGCTTCTATGCTGCAGGATTCCAGAAAGCCGAATGCCTCCTCGCAATAAAATATCGATAGCTCAGCCATCCCGTTCGGTCGCCCAATGGCTTTTTTATAATCCATAATCGCCTTCTTGGCTTTTGAAGCCGATATCGGTTGGCCTTTCATTAAGTCCGGAGATTCAGGCATTCCAAGAGTTCATGCCGTTTGATCGTTCAGGTGTTCGGGTTGCCTCGCGAAGGCGAGGAATGGTGCCCGAAACCTCTCGTCCCAGCATTTCCGGCATTTTTGGATGCGCCAGAATGCGGTCGTCGTCGTCCAACAGGAAGGCGAGTTGACAGGAAGCCGAGTTGAAATGTGGGCGTCCGCCGTAGAACGCCCACCAATTCCAGGGGAAGGCTACTGACCCTGATGGCCTTTGATTTTTTCCTCGATTTCCCTTTTTATTGCGTCAAGGTTGAAAGTCGCCGGCGCCTGCATTGGAGGATAATTGATAGCCGTTTCCGCCAGTGCAGCTACTCGCTGCTGAACCAGCACAAAGCGCCAGAACTCGCGAGCCATGAAGTCGTTCAAGTAACCACCAGCACTGTCGTTCAGGCTCTGACCGCGGATTGATGGCGTCCGTTCGAACGGGTCTTGGCGGATGTTGACCATGGTGGGCATGTCGGTGGTGGTTTTCTCTCCTGGCCACCCGTACGGCTGCTGGAGAAACTGAAACTTGAAGTCATCGACGCGAAGGGCTCCGAGCTGCGGACCAGCAAAATAGAAGAGCTCATGCCGAACGGAAGGTCCCTTGCCCGTCAGAAGAGCCGTTTGGTTGTAACCATCGAGATGGTTCTTATAGGTACGGCCTTCCAGCGTCACGCCCTGCAGAAGCTGGTCGGTGATGTTCGGGTTTCCTGCCGCGGCGGCGAGCGTCGGCAGCCAGTCGAGCCCTGAGAAGATACCATTCTCTACCGAACCCGGTTTGACCTGGCCAGGCCAGCGAATGATGCATGGCACGCGGAAGCCGCCTTCAAAGCTGGTCCCCTTCGTAGCCTTGAATGGGGTCATGCCGCCATCCGGCCATGTGAACACCTCGGCGCCGTTATCAGTCGTGAAGATGACGATGGTATTGTTGGTTTCACCCATGTCATCGATATGCTTGAGCAAGGCGCCGACGCTGTCGTCCAACTGCGCCATACCGGCTTCCTCAAGGCCATAGTTCGTCTGGCTGTTCTGCATCGAGCTGTATGTCTTCGACAAGAACGTCCAGACGTGCATCCGTGTGGTGTTGTGCCAGACAAAGAACGGTTTGTTGGCTCTCTTGGCGTTGTCCATGAAGTCACTGGAGGCTTTGACCAACACTTCGTCGAAGGTCGTCATGTCGTATTTCGCCTTCAGGAACGGCAAATCGTGCATGTTTGGTACATTCGACATATCGGGGAACGGCGGCAGGGGTCCTTCATCGACGATCCGCTGCTTGCCGATTTTTCCCCAACGCGGCATTTCCGTCGGATCGTCCTTGTCGGTTGCGTAGCTATGGACCAGGCTGCGCGGACCGTAGGTGTTGTAGTAATTCTCGTCGGCGGGAAACGAGAACCAGTACGGGTCGGACATCGCGTCGAGGTGGTACAAGTAACCGAAGAATTCATCGAAGCCGTGCACGGTCGGAAGATACTTGTTCAGGTCGCCGAGATGGTTCTTGCCGAACTGTCCCGTTGCGTAGCCGAGTGGTCTGAGGACGGTGGCGAGCGTCACGGCCTGATCCGGAATGCCAACGTCTGCGCCAGCCTGCCCCACGGTCGTCAGCCCCGTACGTATCGGCAACTCGCCAGTGATGAAGTTGGCGCGACCCGCCGTGCAACTCGCCTCGGCATAGTAGTCGGTGAACAGCATGCCTTGCGCGGCAAGCCTATCAAGGTTCGGTGTCTTGCCTGACATCATGCCACGGTGATACGCGCCGATGTTGAACCAGCCGACATCATCGCCCATGATGACGAGAATGTTTGGTTTCTTTGCAGGCGCTTGCGCTAACGCAGTGCCGACGCCAAAGGCGATTGGCAACGCGAGTGCTGTTGTAATGAGAAATTTTCTGAACATGACGCTTCCTCACAAATCGTTGAAATTGTGTTGGCAGCCCACACAGCCTATCTCAGGAACCGCACTTGGCCAAATTTGGCGCAACGGAAATGTCAGGATCAGTGACATGAATTTCGCTATCGGGACGCCAATGCCCGCGGCACTCTGATTTTTCGGAGTTTTCTCTCACAAGTCCTTAAATTCGGAATGATCGCTTTGGGTCCTGGCTGCGTGAAAACTCCGACATTGAATTTGCGAACGGAAATTTCGTCTCGGCTTCAATCAATTTGAAAAACAAAAGCGCTGGCGACGGTTGTCGGGACAAGACAATATAGCGCGTAGCGCGTAGTGGCCCGGATGAGCCGGTCCCCGCGCCTTGAGCGAGCGAGTTTGACGTCGAGCCAGCGGCCGCGAGCGTAGCTGCGACTAGACTAACGTAGAGTACAGCTTTAAATACTTACGCGCCATCATTTGTGGCTCTGAGCTACTCGAGAGACGGAACAACGTAAACGACACGTATCCCTTGCTCTCCAGTGTAACCTCGTAAATCGATCGCGCATCCTCGATTGGGATTGAAAGTAATTTGCAGGGCTTGGGCCGAATTCCAAGCCACGCTCTTTTTCATCTCATCGTAGGTCTCTCCCAGCGCTGCACAGTCTGATTGGAAAACTTTATTACGACCCGCCCAAGCAGTGACATCGGCCTTTGCCGTTGCAACAACCCCTATGTATTCATGCGATCCGGGTGCAAAACCGGGTCCGGCCAGAAAAAAGATAACCGCTTTATGTTGGCCGTCGGGTGCCAGAATGCTACTCACGATTTCGGCGCTGCTTGGAGCCGTGTCGCTCGGGAAAATCATCCACACTAAGGCATGAAATCCCAGGTACAGCGCACCTATAAACGCGAGCACCGATCAATGCTTGCTTTGCGAAGCGCGCGACGGCCATAGGATATCTCGAAATGATCGGTTTTTGAGACAGTGGCAGCTTGCAATTATGTGCCCTGAATTCGTCAACCTATCCAATCATAGAAAGTGACAGTTTTACAAATCGACGCGAGGTCCGGTTAGGGTCAATCGCGTCGTTTTGACCGTCGGCAGATCACTTCCGGTCTTCCCCCAGAAGCAGACATTTTCGGTGTCGGGCGGTATGTCTCAAAAGTGCCAAACTCGGACATCCGCATGCTCCTACTCAGCCGAGTGTTGCCCGCCGACTGGTATTGCGATCTCAAAAATGGAGCCGTCGGAGTCCGACTTGACGAGCCGCAATTTGCCTCCGTGGTTTGTGACCACAGTAAAGCAGACAGCGAGTCCCAATCCTGTGCCGCCAGATTTTGTGGTAAAAAACGGATCGAATATGCGCTCTCGGTTCTCGACAAGAATTCCGGGTCCGGAGTCCTGGACCGACAGCAATACGGTTGAGTGACCGTCGAAACCTGTTGTGAGGCGCAGACGTCGTGCTTCAGGGGCCACGGAACTCATCGCGTCGTTAGCGTTTTTGATGAGGTTCACGAGTACTTGCTGAAGTTGTGTGGCATCTAGACGCACGTCGGGAAGGTTGTCTTGGAACTCTGTAGCGACGGACACTGCGCTCATTTGAAGATCGTGTTGCAGCAATCTCAGTACTAGCCGAACAACATCCTCAACATGCGTCAGCACCCTTCGATCAGTCGTCTTTTTTGACAGTTCGCGGATGTTCGAAATGATTGCAGCCGCGTGATAGCTTTCGGCTTCTATGTCACTGAGGATGTCGTCCATTTCTTGCAGCTCGGGAGGGTTCGACCGCAGCTGACTGAGGGCTGTGCTGGCATTAAGTGCGATAGCTCCGAGCGGCGTTCTCAGCTCATGGGCGATCGCGGCTGTGACAGCGTCCACGGTTAAAAACCGATTGATGCGCTCGCGTCGTTGCAAAATGTTGGCGCTGGCAAGGCGTGAATACAGAAACATTGTTTCGATGATCAGCACTGTCAGCAACATGCAGCTGCCGATCAGAACGAAGCCACGAGCCGCGTACCAACCGATAGAAAATCGTACCGAACTTGAGAGGGCTGCCACCAAGAAGTTTGGCATCCAGGCGAGCAAAGTCACCATCAACCATAAATCGAGGATCGTGCGTCTGCGAGACAATAACACGACCAGCGCGGTGGCGTCCCATAGCCAAAGCACAAGGTTGATCCGGATGGCGAACCGCGTCTGTAACGTGACGTTGGCGCTGTAGAGGCTGGGGAGATAATCCACTTTCGCTGTCGCGATCCAGGTCAGTCCAGCTATCACCGCAGCTACGCAGACGATGGTGATTCCAATACTGGTCATTGTCGATCTGTTCGGCAGCGTTGCGACTCCAATCGCATCCTTGGAGACCGCATAGACGAGGATCGCCGTTGCAAACGTAGCGTGCCAAAGCACGAACAGCCAACCTGGAGTATTGAATTCGTCACCGATCAGAACAGCCGGCGTGTACGCCCCCGGAAAAGCCAGCGTCTGCAAGAACGCGAACGAGCCGCTGAATATATAACCGCTTGCGAGCGCGAGAAGGGCGCGCTGAGGCTGGATTGAAAATTGAGAAAGCAAAAGGGTTGCCGTGATAAAATCGACAACGCTTAAGACAGTCTGCAAAACTGGAATGAAGGCATCAACTCGGGCCACCTGTATGCTCGCGAACGGTGCGATAACAGCCGCTGCGACGGTCAAAAGGATGACGATGCCGACGGCTATCGCCCGTTGACGTTCGGTTGCCGGCATCGTTGCGATAATTAATGGGAAATCTTGCCCCTCTTTTTCAACAAAGTCCTCGGCTTCGGCCTCCCGCGACCTGGCCGTTCCAAAGTTCGCTTGATGAACTTCCGCCAATTTCACCGGCGTCATCCTGAATATTGAGATAATACATTCAGGCTGGCCGAATGGAAGAGCACGGTGATGCTCCGAACAGCAGCCAGGGTTTGTTCATCCCAAAATCAAAGCATGGCGGGCTATTCTTCCGCTAGAGCAAATTTCCGAAATGGGTCATTCGCGTGGCTCTGACCGTATGCTGATGACTTCCGGTCTTCCCCCATAAGCAGACCTTTTCAGGGTCCGTCGGAATGTCTCAAACGTGCCAGGAGCGGTCATCAGCCCTATGCCTCGGACGGTTGCAGGGAAGTCTGATAGTATTTCGGAGTGAACTTTGACACGCGTTCCCATACCCCAAAGGATTGGTCCCATGCGGCGGGAATTCGGGACGCCTTGGTGGTGTGACGGCAACGTGGCCGGTGGCCGCGCGCGCAGCTAAGGAATCCGGCACCAGAGATTGCAGGAGGCAACCATGGCCGAGCCCGATCGCAATGGGATTTCCGCGCGGCTGTGGAGGCTCCCTTGGCAGTTGCTGCTGGCGCTGGTCAATGCGACGGCGATCCTGGTGATCGTCGCCGCGATTCTTGCGCTCGTCGCAATTGCGCGCATCGACCATTTTGCAGAAAACGTCGTTGCAACGATGACAGAGGCCGTTCTGTCGAAAGTCGATCTGCCGCCGAAAGATGTGCTGGCGAATCTCCGAAACCTGAGGGCGGAAGTCCGTACGCTTGGCAACTCCCTTCGGGAGATCAAGGCAAGAGAACACCCAGCCCTTCAATCTGAGATCGCGCAACTGAAGGAGGCGCTTACCGTCCTGAATATCAGCATAGAACGGCTCGGAAGCGCGAGATCGGTTCTCACCGACGAAGCGATTGGGCAATTGGGCCGGACAGTCACCGACGCGCTGACGAAGCTGAGGGACTGTTCTTCCAGCGCTCGCCAAGTGGCGCCTCACCGCACCCTTAGAAACAAGACGGTCGAAACCTGGGGGACCGCCGGCCCTCTGGAAGCTGGCCATGAAAATTGACCTACCGCCGCTATGGGTCAATTTCGTCATTCTGACAATGCGGCGATGACCTCCGGTCTGCCTAGGAAGCAAACATTCTGAAAATCCTTTTTGGCCTCTGCCAAAAGTGCCAGCTAGCGTTAAAGATTGTCAGCTAGCGACGTCGTGGTACTGGCTGCAGCGCTGGCGCAAGCGGGCAAAGCATCAGTTGCGTGCGCAACCACTATGCGAGATGTGCTTGGCGCGCGGTCAAGTGACAGCAGCGTGCATCTGCGACCACGTCGAGCCGCACGGCGGCGACTGGAACCGGTTCTGGCTCACTCTGCCCGCCATCACCCTTGCCCATCGCGCTCCGTTAATAAACACCACGCCGCCAGGCGCGACGGTTGACGCGACGCGCAGTCACGCGGGCGCGCCGGTACGTGATGGCCTGCGCTTGATCAACGCTTAACTCCACGCCGCGCGGTGTCACCTGCGGCGAGACCGGAATCGTCGCCAACACCAGGCCCGACGCCGCGAGCCCGAGCAGGGAAAAAACCCTTCGACGCGAAATCACTTCCGACTTGATCTTTTCAGTCATCACAGCCTCCTGTCGGGCTTTGAGCCCTAGCTGATAAGGGCCGCTGCGACCTTGATCTAGATCAAGCAAATCCCGAGCTTCGAAGTCCGCTCTGGGGTCAAACTCGGAAGTCGGCGCTCGTAACCGCCAGGTCCGCTTTCCCCCCGATAGCGACCAAACTGCGGACATCGCGGGAGGTCCGAAATGTGCCGATACTGTTGCAAAAGTCGAAAATCGGACAACACCAAAAATCTCGCGAAAGTTGATTTTTAGACTTCTCTTCCGCTGTCACGTTCTGTAGCGCCGCTACGAGGACCGTGGTCGATTTTGGGTGAAACGATGTGGTCCCTCACGCCGCCGCGCGCGAAGCGCATCAGCGGTCTTTAGAATTTTCGTACTTCACCCGAAAAAGACTTTTGCAACAATATCTGCCACAAGCGGACATGCCGACGAAACGCTTCTGTGAGTTCACCACACAAAAAACCACCTTTAAGGCTAGGGTTTTCGTTGTTCGTTCTGCGAACAACCGGTGCTCACAATGCGTCCGGCCC
>Ga0185299_10002845_pt1 | contig 25047 bp, 26 predicted proteins | sample PaiPotPPA55metaG_FD_128002 | JGI IMG/M metagenome (GOLD analysis project Ga0185299, IMG submission 128002) | Iron sulfur acid spring bacterial and archeal communities from Banff, Canada, to study Microbial Dark Matter (Phase II) - Paint Pots PPA... ...
CCAAGGGAAGGTACTTGGTCTTCACTCTACTGTTTTTTCAGATGCCCATGGTGAAAACGCAAGACTTAAACACGAAAATCATCACAAAAAAGCCGAAAAGTGCCCGCAACTGCGAAAGTCGGGCTAGTGTGTGTTGCCTGATAACTGGAAGTGCGTACCGAATGGCGATGTGGGGCACTACAGAACTGGTTTTCACTTCAGAAGTTTGCGATAAATATTGGCGGTCTCAGAGTCAAAGCAGACGAAAAAAATGACTTTAATGTCTCCGCTGTATTTTTGTACTTCGTTCACCGCGATTCGGGCAGCACGTTGTTTTGGGAAGCCGTAAATCCCTGTGCTGATTGCCGGAAAAGCAATGCTCTTGACCTTGAGTCCGTTCGCCACTTCGAGAGACTTGCGATAGCAGGAAGCCAGTAGCTGGTTTTCGTTGTGATCTTCACGCCAAATTGGCCCAACTGTGTGGATCACATATTTCGCTGGCAGGTTGTGGCCTTTGGTCGCTTTGGCCTCGCCGGTTTTACAACCTCCGAGTGAGCGGCACTCAGCAAGCAATCCCGGCCCTGCGGCCAGGTGAATCGCGCCATCTACACCACCTCCGCCCAGCAGTGAATTGTTGGCTGCGTTGACGATCGCGTCGGCCGCAAGGCGGGTTATGTCTCCCTGAAGGATCTGAATTCTACAGCTCATGATTTTTCGACTCTCAAGAGGGAAAGAGTATTCCCTTATCCTTCAATTTCTCATCGAGATGAACACGCAACGCGAGAACTTGCTCCAGAGCCGTTGCTGGGGGGTGCGCATAGATAACGCCCCTCCTTAACAGACCACGGTCCCAACCGGACAGTTCATGACCTTCCAGCAATGGCAACGCCGTGTCTTGATGCCAGACAACCAGCCAGTTGGAAGTTGGAGATTTATCGAACAGAGTTGCTCGAAATGGGCGAGCTTCGGCGCCGAGAACCTGACGGGCAATCTCTAGCAGCCTTGGATCCGACGCCAGCGCGGCGACGGTCGCATTTCCGAGCAAATGACGGGCACCCGCTCGGATACGGTGTAGGGGCGTTTTATCTATATCAGCCCTCAGAATGTCCATTTCGCTTTGGCGGAGTGCTCCAGGTACCACGGCAAAGCCGTCGGCATCGATGCGCTGTTTGGTCAAAGCAGAGAGGGTCGACATTTCTTTGAGAAATTGCGGTAGTGGTGCAGTTTAAACTGCACCACTACCGAAATTGCCGCGTCCTTGCTTATTAAGACATAATGCCATATCCTTTAATAGTGCATGGGCTTATTAAATGAACCCTTCACAACGCTAATGGCCACTGAAAGCAAGTCGAGACTGGGCACCTACGTCACCACGACCGTGACTGGAGAACCAGTGCAGGCGTTCATCCCGCCAAAGCTGCCGCCCAATCCGCCTGTGGAGCTAGCAGGTCTATACCAACATCTTGACCGAGCCAACCAGGCGTTGGGACGACTCGATGGCCTCACGACCTTGCTCCCGGATACCAAGTTCTTTCTTTACCTGTATATCCGAAAAGAGGCACTATTGTCGTCCCAGATAGAGGGAACACAATCCTCGTTTTCCGATCTCTTGCTTTTTGAGAGTGACGCAGAGCCAGGTGTTCCGGTTGATGATGTCGAAGAGGTATCAAATTACGTTGCCGCGATGCAACATGGGCTACGCCGGATCGCAGGCGGGTTCCCTCTCTCGCTCCGACTGATTCGCGAGATTCATGCCATCCTGTGGCGCGGGGAGCGCGGAGCCAACAGAACTCCGGGCAAGTTCCGACGATCACAAAACTGGGTCGGGGGCACTCGTCCTGGCAATGCCACGTTTGTTCCGCCTCCGCCAGAGCGATTGATAGAGTGTCTCGACAGTTTTGAGCGTTTTCTGCATGACGAGAAACATAAGCTGCCGGTTCTGGTTGAAGCCGGATTGGTTCATGTGCAGTTTGAGACGATTCACCCGTTCCTCGATGGCAACGGCAGACTTGGGCGGCTGCTGATCACGCTCCTACTTTGCTCGAAGGGGGCCCTGCGCGAACCGCTTTTGTACCTCAGCCTCTACTTCAAAACAAACCGCGAACGGTACTACGACCTGCTTCAACGTGTCCGAACAGAGGGTGCCTGGGAAGAATGGCTGGCGTTCTTTGTCAAAGGGACGGAGATTACGGCCCGCTCTGCAGCTGAGGCTGCAAAACAGATTCTGACACTTTTCGCTAAAGACCGAGACCGAATCCAGACAATCGGGCGCGCGGCGCCTTCCGCACTACGCGTTCATGAATACATGCAGAAGAAACCACTTGCCGGCATCGGTGCTCTGGCAGATGCGCTCAAACTATCCATCCCCACCGTGACGGCGGCCCTGAACCACTTGGTTCGTCTCGGCATTGCCAAGGAAGTCACGGGAAAACGGCGGGCCCGCCTCTTCGGGTACTCGCGCTACCTGAAGATCTTGAGTGAAGGAACAGAACCTATTCAGCAGTAGCGGGGCAATGTTCGCCTCTTACTGACTAGATTCTGTTCCCGAGCCTCCCGGGTCAGAGCGATTTCCTTTTCGGAGATGACAGCGCTCATCTCCGAATCATTGATCCGGAGAGCCGCGGAGTTCGCGAGGAGACGCGACGAAACAATGACAAGCAGAATGGCCAGCAAATGAATTCGTTGCGCAGATCGCAAATGTCGACCGCCGAGGCACAAGATTTACGCGAATGGTAGCACGGGAGAGGACTTACTTCTGTGTCGTGAGGGGTTCGCCGAGTCCAAACAGTTGCCGTTTCTACTTCTTTCTACTTCTTCAGTGAAGGGTGATTGTTCGTAATCCAGTCTTCGACTGCGCCATAAAACTGGGATGCCTGGATGAGGATCTCCTTTGCTTCCGTCTCCGTCGCAACGTTGGAGAAGGTGTAGTCCGACACGTCTCAAAATAGTCGGCATAATTGTGAACAGGTTTGCCCAACACAAGTTTCGTGCTCTCTAACGACACCCGGTGATGTCCAAACTTGCTCATGATCCGATATCCCGCACACGCAATCGCCATGTTCGCGGCATGGAGTGCTGCGTTGTAAGCAGTCGCGAATCTCCGATCTGCCGAAAGGCCGGCAATGCCCGCGTCTGAGAGGTCGCGAGCGATGAGCGCCCGCATGTTGTCCATTTCCGTCTTGGAGGTCTTGTGTTTCTGGGCTTCCTTATTCGTCAGCAAGTTCGTCCAAGTCACTCTGACCTCCTTTCAGAAACTGTTTCCGCCCTCGCAATACCGCGGCGAGAAAATGGTCGCGCGATTTGATTTTCTCCCTGAACTCCTCTGGTGAATAGGCCGTGACGTTGACCTCTCTGCCGAGGCGCTCCTCCGCCTTGCGGAGCGCCGGAGACAGGTCAGCGAGACCTGCTCTGCCAATGACCATCACATCCACGTCACTCATCGCATGTTCCCGGCTTCGTGCCACGGAACCATAGATAAAAGCACTCTGAATCTTGTTCCCAAACGGCTTTAGTATCTGCTCCAAGATCGGAGCCAGCCCTGCAGTTTTTTCGAACAGCTGCTGCAGGTCTCGGAACACTGGGGACTGGGTCTCCGCCTTGAAATAAGCCCTTGTGCCTTCCCGACGATGCACCAATATTCCGCTTGCCACCAGAGATGATAACTCCCGCTGAAGGCTCGACGGGCTCGTGCCCAAACGGCCGGCGAGTTCCGAAAGATACCACCACTTGTCTGGCTGGCCGAGCGTAGCCGCGAGCACACCTTGCCGTACCTGTGGGAACAACGCAGTCAGCACGGAATAGTTACGCATATTGCGTACATTCTTACGCAGATTGCGTAAGCGTGTCAACTGCTAAAGGAATAGGGTTGGCTGCGGCGGGCGTTGAGTAATCTAAAGTGGCAGTTAAGATTACTCATATCCGTTCGAATGAGAATCGGACGCAATTCGAACGGACTCGAATGCTGTTCGACTTCGTGCGAGCAGCGTTCGCGAGTCCCAGCACGGCCTGCACCGACCTAAGCCGAAGGCTTAGGGATGGTGTCTTTTTAGAAAAAGAAGTGGATTTTTCTGGGACGGCAACTGCCGTGACAAGTCTGCATCAGTCTTGCAAAGTCTGTGGTACCGGGATCCGCATTTATTTATTGCGCATTTCAGACTCCTCGTCCCGGTTCGGTTCATCCGAGGAGCGAATCCGAACCAGTACAATTTCACCTTGCCCCAATTCACGCGACGCAAATAGCCATGGACGGTTTGCGATCTGCAATATCCCACCTGCGAAATGGCAACGCGGTTGGAGTTGACATCTCATAACTCAGCCCTTAGCATCCCCATCCAGCGGACTTCACATGTAAGAAGTCACGTAATGAGTGCATCCATGAGTCTTAGAACTTTTCTTTCCAAACAATTCATTGACGTAATTGAATGGGTCGAGCCGGAAGATGGGATCCTGGCCTATCGCTATCCCATGCAGGATCGCGAGATTCAGAATGGCGGCAAGTTGACGGTTCGAGATTCGCAAATGGCCGTCTTTGTGAATGAGGGCAAAATCGCGGACGCCTTCGGCCCTGGGCTGTACACGCTGAATACTCACACCTTGCCGATTCTCACGTATTTGAAGAACTGGGACAAGGCATTTCAGTCTCCGTTCAAATCCGACGTCTATTTCTTCTCAACACGAATCCAGACCAACCAACACTGGGGCACGCCCAACCCGATCACCATTCGCGACAAAGAATTCGGAGCGGTCCGGCTGCGCGGCTTTGGAATCTACACCTACCACATTTCCGATGCGAAAACGTTTTACAGCAAAGTCAGCGGTACGCGGGACGTTTACCGGGTTGAGGATCTCGAAGGCCAGTTGCGTAACACCATTGTTGGCCGCCTGACTGATACCTTCGCCAGTAGCAACTTGCCGTTTTTGGACATGGCGGCGAACCAGGTTGCGCTTTCGGACAAAATCGCCGAGCAAATCAAGCCTGGATTCGCCGAACTTGGGTTGGCGCTCAACAATTTCGTAGTCGAGAACCTGTCCCTGCCAGATGAATTACAGAAGATCCTCGACCAGCGAATCGGCATGGGCATGGTCGGCGACATGGGAAGGTACACACAATACGAGGTTGCGCAATCGATTCCCGTTGCCGCAGCGAATGAGGGTGGAGGCGCCGCCGGAGTGGGCGCAGGGCTGGGCGCGGGCGTGGCCATGGGGCAGGCAATGATGGATGCGATCAGAAAAGCCAGTTCGTCCGCCGCTGAAAGCTCGCCGCCCGCAACTGCGGCGGCTGGTGCGGAGACCAAGTTCTGCGTGAATTGCGGAAAGCCGATGCCCAAAACCGGCAAGTTCTGTCCGGAATGTGGACACGCGCAACAATAGGCCGAAGAGCACTCCCATGAGCGGGATTGAATGGATCGTTGAAGCCCAGGGATGTGCCGCCGAATCCCTTCGCGACCTGGCGGCCCTTGGCGGGCTGTTTCAGCAAATCATTGACGACTTACAGCTTCGTCCAGTTGGCGAGACCCAGTGGCATCAGTTTCCCAGGACCGGTGGCATAACCGGGCTCTGTCTTCTAGCCGAGTCTCATCTGGCGTGCCACACATTTCCTGAGTTCGGTTCGCTCTGCCTGAACCTCTTCTGCTGCGTCCCGCGCAGCGGATGGGATTTCGACGCAGGTTTAAAGAAAATATTTGCTGCCCGTTCGGTCGCGGTTCGAACGCTGGTGCGGCAATACGTTCCAGATCTGGAGACTCCCGGCCTGGAGCCGCCGGAACTGGAAGGCCTTTCTGCGGAGAGCTGCAAGGGATGAGCCAGCCCGCCGCCAACTGCCCGAACTGTGGCGCGAAAATTGTATTTCGCTGGTCGAGCAGTGTGCAGACGGTCTGCGAATTCTGCAAATCGATTCTGGTAAGGACCGACCTCGATCTCCAAAAGGTCGGGCAAGTCGCGGACTTACCAGAGAACAGTTCTCCCATTCAGATCGGCACCGAAGGCGTTTATGGACACCGCAGTTTTGTTGCGATTGGGCGAATCATCTACGAGTACGATCTGGGCACATGGAATGAATGGAACCTGATGTTGAATGACAGCGCAACCGGCTGGCTTTCTGACGCGCAGGACGACTATGCCGTGACTTTCGCTGCGCCTGGCCGCAAGCTTCCCGCCACACAACCTCGCGTATCGGAACATCTAATGTGGGATAAGGACACTTACACCGTAACCACCATTACCAAGGCGCACTACCGTGGCGTGGAGGGCGAACTGCCTTTCCAATGCTGGGACAAGAATGATGTTGTTTTCGTTGACCTGATGTCCGACACCGGAAAGTTCGCCACTCTTGACTACAGCGATGAACCGGCAACGCTCTATTTGGGAGAGAGCGTCGCATTTGATGATCTGAAGCTTAAGAACCTGCGCAGCTTTGAGGGCTGGTCATGATCGAGCGCGGTCCTGCTCCAACCGGAACACCGCAGGTGAAGTCGCTGAATTGCCCGGCTTGCGGGGCAGCACTGACCATCCATTCGTTAGGACACGCGGTCACGGTAGTGTGCAGCAGTTGTCACTCGATTCTGGACGCCCAAGATCCCCGGCTAAAGGTCCTTCAAAAATTCAACGTTGCGGCTGACGAGGATCCGCCGCTCATTCCTCTGGGCACACGCGGCAAGATTCGAGGCACGGAATACGAAGTGATCGGATTCCAACGCAGAACGATTCATGTGGACGGACTGCCATACAGCTGGCATGAATACCTTCTTTTCAATCCCTACCAGGGCTTTCGCTATCTCACGGAGTACAACGGGCACTGGAATGATGTCAGAACCTTGAAATCGCTGCCCACGGTGAACGATTCCGGGATGCAGCCCACCGTGACCTATCTTGGCGAGACCTACAAGCAGTTTCAGAGTGCGAAGGCCGAAACCAGTTTCGTGCTTGGAGAATTTCCCTGGCAAGTGCGGGTGGGCGAATCGAACACGGTGACGGACTATGTTTCTCCTCCGCGCGTGATTTCACGGGAACATAGCGGAAAAGAAACCACGTGGTCCATGGGCGAGTACATTTTAGGGCGCGATCTCTGGAAGGCGTTCAACGTTGCTGGGGATCCTCCGGCGCCAATCGGAGTTTACGAGAACCAGCCCTCTCCGTTGAGCGCCGATGTCACAATGGTTTGGGCCATCGCCGGCGGTTTCCTGCTTCTGCTGATTATGCTCGCGATGGCTTCCTATAGTTTGGCAGGAAACGAAAAGGTCTTCACGCAAGGCTACACGTTTGACACGAATGCCAAAGGTGAGGCTTCTTTTGTCACGGACACGTTCGAGTTGAAAGGGCGAACCTCAGACGTTGAACTCGACACAGTCGCGCACGTGGACAATAACTGGATCTACTTGAACTATGCCCTCATCAACCAGGACACCGGCCAGGCTTACGATTTCGGCCGTGAAGTCAGCTACTACCACGGCTACGACGAGGACGGCTTCTGGTCAGAAGGCAAGCAAGACGATTCCGTTACCGTGCCCAGCGTGCCTCCCGGGCATTACTACCTGCGAGTGGAGCCGGAAAGCGATTTCTACCATGGCACGATTTATTACGGCCTCACGCTCACCCGTGACGTACCCCAAATCAGCTTTCTCGGACTCGGTGCCTTGGCGCTGTTGCTGCCGGCAGGACTGATTACCTGGCGATCCATGAACTTTGAACATTTGCGCTGGGCGGAGAGCGATTATGCGCCAGAAGACTCCGGGGACTCAGACAGCTCAGATGACTCTGACGATTCCGAGCGTCCGATCACACTGGGCAATCTTTCCGGCGATGGAGACGACACATGATCAAGAACTTTCTCTTGATTTACGGAATCGCGGTGCTGGGAGTGGTTTCCGCCGCCGAATACCGCGGATGGAGCCTCAATTCGGTTGATGAAGTGAAGAATGTTCCGAAGTCGGTGCGCGACAATCCCGGCTCCTATCGTTCGGTGTACGGTTATTACCACCACTACACAGGAGGCAAGTAAATGGGCGTGCAAATGGGTAATGTCCTAAACGCCGTCATCTATGCGGCCATCGGCATCGTGATTTTTGCCGGTGCCTTTCTCGTCATCGACAAAGTTACTCCCTACAATCTTTGGAAGGAGATTGTTCAGGAGCACAACACTGCGCTCGCGATCCTGCTTGGGGCAATGTCCCTTGGGATCTGCATTATTATTGCGTCCGCGATCCACTAGCCCTTGGGAATCCTGCTCTTCATCACGGTGTTGCTGATCGCCGCGTGCGGGCTCATCTATGAGCTGATCGCGGGCACGTTGGCGAGCTATTTGCTCGGTGACAGCGTCCTTCAGTTTTCCACCATTATTGGCTGCTACTTGTTTGCCATGGGCATCGGGAGTGCTCTTTCGCGCTACATCGATCGCGGATTGGCCTACCGCTTTGTGTGGATCGAACTTCTCCTGGGCGTCATTGGAGGCTTTTCCTCTGCCCTCCTATTTCTTGCGTTCGCGTACACGCAAGGCTTTCAACTAATTATGTACACGCTGGTCGTGGTCATCGGAGTGTTGGTAGGGCTTGAAATCCCTCTACTGATGCGAATCGTTCGTGACCGCTATCATTTCCGCGACGTGATTGCGCATGTTTTGACTTTTGACTACCTAGGGGCCCTGGGCGCATCTCTGTTATTCCCGATTTTTCTGGTTCCTTATCTAGGACTCGTGCGATCGGCCATGCTATTCGGAGTCATTAATGTGGCTGTGGCGCTGTGGAGCACGTTCCTCTTCGCAAATCAGCTTGGCGCAGCACGGTCGTTGAGAATCCTGTCAGTGGTGGTCTTGTGCGGGCTGGGAGTTGGTCTGGCCGAAGCGAAACACATCACCACTGCGGCTGAAGACAACATTTATGCCGACGAAATTATCTTCGCCCGCGACACCCGCTATCAGCACATCGTGTTGACCAGGTTCAAAGATGACATCCGCCTGTTCCTGAACAGTCACCTGCAATTCAGTTCACGCGACGAATATCGCTATCACGAGTCGTTGATCCATCCTGGTCTGTCGGCTATTCCAGCTCCGCGGCGGGTCCTGGTGTTGGGTGGCGGGGATGGCTTGGCGGTACGCGAAATCCTTAAGTATCCCCAGATCGAGAGCATCACGCTAGTGGACCTTGATCCTGAAATGACCAGGCTTTTCTCTACCAATCCGATGCTCGTCGCCTTGAACCAGAAGTCGTTTCTCTCGCCGCGGGTGCACGTCATCAATGCGGACGCCTTTCCCTGGGTTGATTCGAACACTGACAGTTTTGATTTCATTGTGGTCGATTTCCCCGACCCCACGAGTTATTCGTTAGGCAAGCTCTACACAACCGCCTTCTATAAGGCAGCGGCGCGTCATCTGAGTTCTCAGGGACTAATGGTGGTACAGAGTACTTCCCCCATGTTTGCCCGTGACTCCTACTGGTGCATTGCTGAGACTCTGAAGCAGGCTGGGCTGAAAACCTACCCCTACCATGTCTATGTGCCTTCCTTCGGAGAATGGGGATTCGTGCTCGCTGGATTTCGAGACTATGCTTTCCCGTCTCAGGTGCCGGCTGGTCTTCGATTTGTGTCGGTCGCTGGGATGCCGGCACTATTCCAATTTCCTCCGGACATGTCGCCCATGCCGATGCCGCCCAATCGCCTCAACGACCAGGTCCTGGTGCGCGCTTATGACCAGGACTGGAAGGACATCAGTCATTGAGAGTCTCACGCCGCACCTTTATTCAATCCGCCAGCGCGGCGCTGGTGGGCCTCTCGGTTAAGAGCGATCAACAAATTGCCGGATCGTTCGTCAACGATTCTTTTCAGCTGGGACACAAGTTACGAGATCGAGCGAGCTTTCCTGCCCCTCGACGTGTCGAGAAGCACGCGGTGGTCATCGTAGGAGGTGGGATAGCCGGCCTGAGTGCAGCTTGGCGACTAAACAAACGCGGTTTCCGGGATCTCGTGCTGCTTGAGATGAACGATCAGGCAGGCGGCAATTCGCGCTGGGGTGAGAACGAAATCACGGCATATCCATGGGCGGCACATTATGTGCCGGTACCCGGGAAGAGCGCCACCTACGTTCGCGAACTGTTTGAAGAACTCGGAGTGCTCAAGAATGGCCAGTGGGAAGAACGCTATCTTTGCTTCACGCCTCAAGAACGGTTGTTCCTGTATGGCCGTTGGCAAGACGGAATTGAGCCTGCAATTGCGCTTACCGCAAATGATCGAGACCAGTTCCGCCGCCTGGAAGACAAAATCCACAAATTTCGCGCCACTGGAAGATTTACCGTGCCCATGGAAGTTGGTCTGTCAGCAACTACAGCAGATCTAGACCAAATTTCCTTCGCTGACTGGCTTCATTCCCAGGGGATAAATTCCCGCATTCTCAGCTGGTACATGAACTACTGCTGTCGTGACGACTACGGAGCAACAACCGAGGAAACATCAGCCTGGGCGGGGATCCAGTACTTCGCTTCGCGTGAGCCAGAAGAGAAGGGCCCGCTCACATGGCCCGAAGGCAACGGGTGGATTGTGCGTCGGATTCTCGAGCGCGTTGGAAATTTCGTTCGTACCGGCCAGATGGTGCACCACATAGCACCCCGCGGAAGGCGCGTCAGCATCTACGCCGGAGACACCGAATATCAGGCAGAATTCGTGATCTTCGCAGCACCCACTTTTCTCGCTCCGTATCTCGTCGAGGGTATGGCGCCGCTTCATGATTTCGAGTATTCGCCCTGGCTCACAGCCAACCTGACCCTCGAAAGGTATCCCGATAACTACGGCGCGGATCCGACCTGGGATAACGTGGTCGTGGACTCATCGACCCTGGGCTATGTGGACGCAACCCATCAAACCCTTCGCACTCACCTCGACCGAACGGTGTGGACCTTCTACTGGGCACTTGCGGGTGGCGCACCGTCGCAGAAACGGGAACTCTTACTAAGCAAGGACTGGAACTACTGGAAGGAAGCAATCTTTCACGATCTTGAACGAGTACATCCTGATGTTCGAAAGTGCGTGTCGCGAATTGACATCATGCGTCTCGGGCACGCCATGGCTCGACCGAAGACTGGCGCCATTTTCTCAGAGGAGCGAAGGAACCTCAGAAGACAGCAAGGACGTATCCTGTTCGCGAATTCCGACCTCAGCGGATTTTCGATCTTCGAGGAAGCTCAATTTCGTGGGGTTCAGGCGGCAGAGACTGTGCTGCACGAGGCGGCTGGAATTCATCGGCCTTAGCGACCCCGCGAGAGAAACCTAGTGCAGTAGTGCTCATCTCCATGCGACATTGATTTTGTGAAGCGCCTGCTCCAATTTCGATCGTCATTACGACTCAGTCCATCCCGACTGAGTTATTAACTCCTGCACAATTTATAGCTTCAGGCCCGTGACGGAACTGGCATACGTAGCTGCCTCAAGAGCAGCCTTTTGTGGGTTCAAATCCCACCGGGCCTACCAGAATTCCTTTGTTCTTTGACACCTTCAACGGAGGGTGGGCCGGACGGTAAGGCACTTGTCTACTAAACAAGGGTTCTCGCAAGAGGCTAACGGGTTCCACTCCCGTACTCTCCGCCATGCGGAAGGTACTGCTGAATGGCCGGCAACTGGTCCTGAAAACCGGGGCATCGTGATGAGCGATGGGCGTTCGATTCGTCTACCTTCCGCCAACTTTGCCCAGGTGCGTGAGCCCGGCTGAAACGGACCGGCTGTAACCCGGTTTCCCCGAGTGGGACGCGGAGGTTCAAACCCTTCTACTCCCTACATGGTTTACCTGATTGATACAGTTTAGGATTCGGTATTGTCTGAAAATGAGGAGTGCGGGAATCCGCGAGACTACGTTTCTGCTTGTTGGGCTCCCGCCTTCCGCATCCGGTTTTTTCTGTTTGCCTAGCTCTTAGCGTCCGCCAAGCTGAGCCCCCAGCTTTGTTTGAACAGCATCGCGAGGCGCCCACATCGTCCAGATTTGAAAACCGCAGCTATGGAGGTGTTTTACCACGGTGAAATCGGTATTGATAGCAGACGACCAAGCGATGATCCGTCAGACCCTTTGTTATTTGTTTGCTTCTCAGCAGAACTTTGAGGTATGTGGAGAGGCGGAGAATGGACTGGAGGCCGTCGAAATGGCCCAAGTACTACGCCCCGACCCCTGTCCTGGCTCATCAGCAACCAGCGTGCGAGGCGCCGCTCGATTTCGTGAAAGCCATTGCAAGCGGCGATTTGCGACACTCGAAGGCATTGGAAGTTTGCGTAACGACTCAATCGAGACCGAAGGTCCGGAGCTGAAGTCAGTATGCGCATATCGCGGTGGCCAACATCTTTCGGTTTGAGCAAATCACGGAAACGCCTTGCCGCAGATTACGCGGCAGAAGCTTCAGCGTACCTGGCACATTCCTTCATGGGAGGGACGCCCTGACCCAAACGGGCGGGAAATGATTCTGAATATCGTGCCGGTCGCGCCGCGTCGGCGCGGCGCTTGAATCCCTCTCCTTTCGGGTGGCGCCGAGGAAGCGACATGCGGTCATTGTGAGCCACCCTTAACCTGGATGATGTGATTTTGAACGGCATAGAGAACCAATTCGCTGATGGTGTGAAGGCCAAGTTTGCGCATGATTTTCGATCGGTGTGTCTCTGCCGCTTTTTCCCTCAAGTTTAAGAGGACCGCGACCTCTTTCGTGCACTTTCCCTCTGCTACAAGGTGCACGATCTCCCGCTCGCGCAAGGTAAGGCTTGATAAGTGTGGTACTCCGTCGGCATCATCTTGCCGCTTATTCAGGTATCCTCGCAAAACCCTTTCTTCAATATGCGAGGTGAAGAACGTCGTCCCTGCTTGCAGTGCTTCCACGGCTGCTATCAAATCTCTTGCGGCATCCGACTTAAGAACGAACCCACGCGCGCCAACTGCTAGTACTTTCTGAACAAGTTGCTCTTCGTCTGTCACGGAAAGAACCAAAATCTTCTGATTGGGCTGGGTCTGCCGAATTTGGCGCGCCGCGATCAACCCATTCATGTTTGGCATTCCTATGTCCAGGATGACGATGTCGAGCTTGAGCTGGCGTGCCATATCGACAGCTTCCTGACCGTCGACGGCTTCGGCGCACACTTCCCACTCGGGATGCGATTTCAGCAGAGCGCATAGGCCACAGCGCACGATTTCGTGATCGTCAGCAATCAACAGCCGAAGCGCACACATGGCTCCTCCGTTCGTTCTTGGCGGAGGAGGTAAGTAGGCACGTATGCGCTTTCTGCCGAAGTACTAAGCCTGCAGTTTTGCTGCCAGCAGCTTGCTGTCGGTTCTTACGAAGTCCAGGCGGAGCAAACGGGCTTCGCACCCTACCAACAAACCGGCGTGGTCTTAAGCCTTGGGCAGACGGTTCATCTCAATATCGTTCTGACGCCGGCGTCCTCGTCGGCAAAAGTGACAGTCAGCGCACAACCTTCGGGCGTAGATACGTCGCAAACGTCCGTCATATCGTCGGTAGATCGGGAGAGGATCGAAGAGCTGCCTGTAAGAACGCGCAACTCCCTCGATTTCGTTCTTCTGGCACCGGGTGTTGCGGATTCAGCAGCAGCATCGGCCGTTAGCGGCTCAACGCCCGCTAACGGGCAGTGGCTCTACCTTCGGCGGTCTCCGCTCTAGAAGCAACAATGTATCCATCGACGGGCTCGATAACAATGACGAGTACACGGGGGCGAGTCCAACGAGTAGCCGCTGAATCTTGAATGGGTCTTTCGTTCAGCCGAGTCCTCAGACAAGCATCAATCGTTCGACCACCTTGAATATTCATCGACAATTAACTTCTTCGTCACATTCCGCTCCCTACACTAATGTCTTCGGCTCGTCCCGCGACCTTGCCGTTTAGTTTCTTCCCGCCATGACCGGCAGAGCAACACGTCAAAAAACGGAGGTGCGAGCAGATGTCTAGAACGGCGCTCTCGGTTCTATTGTTGGCCCTGGTCACCAACACGCTAACGCTAACCCAAGTCTGCGCGCAACAGAGCACCGCCACGATTATCGGCACAGTGACGGATAAGAGCCAAGCTACTCTACCGGGCGCCACCTTGAAACTGGATCCCGGTAGCATTTCTGCAACCTCCGACAGCCAGGGTCAATTCACGATTGCAAACCTTGCCCCGGGAACCTATACCATCAGGGCGGACTATGTCGGGTTTGCGCCCTCGACATCCAGTATCACCGTGACCGCTGGTCAGGTGGCGCGCGCCAACATCGCGATGGACGTTGCTACGGAAACTGAAAGCATCATCGTCACTGGGGAGCGCGCCCACGGAGAAGCCGAAGCCATCAATGAGGAAAAAGTCGCCGACAACATCCTCAACGTCCTGCCCTCTGAAGTAATCACCAGCCTACCCAATGCGAACATCGCCGATGCCGTCGGCCGCTTGCCTGGGGTTACGCTTGAGCGCGATGAAGGCGAGGGTAAGTACGTGCAGATCCGTGGTACAGAACCGCGTCTCGCCAACCTCACGCTTGATGGCGTGGAAGTTCCTTCGCCCGAGGGCGGTGTTCGTCAGGTGAAGCTCGATGTTATCCCCGCAGACCTGGTGGACTCGGTCCAGATCAACAAGACCCTGCAAGCTAACTTGAACGGTGACGCCATCGGAGGATCGGTGAACCTTGTCACCAAGAAAGCCGGCGATCGGCCCACGCTTAGCCTCTACGGGCTTGGAGGATTTACTCCCATCGCTGACACTCGCTCCGTCCACGAGTTCGGTGGCACGGCAGGCCAGCGCGTCGGCGATCAAAAACGCCTTGGCGTAATGGTGAGCGGGTCTTACGACCATAACGGGCGCGGCATCGATGATATTGAGCCAGTGCCTGGGCTGATCCAGCAGCCGGGGAGCACCACCCTCACTCCTGATATTTCGAACGCGGCAATCCGCGAGTACCTATATGACCGAAAGCGCTATGGCTTCGGCGGAAGCGTGGATTACAAGCTTTCGGAAAATTCGAACCTCTACGTTCACACCCTGTACTCCGACTTTAAGGACTACGGAGACAGGTATGAGTACATCTTCAATACCAACGATGTTTCTCCCGCGCAGGGCGTTCCTCCGATCCCCGGCCCGAATGTCCCATCATTCACGACTGAGATTCGCAATCCCGACTTTCAGGTCGCGAGTTTGTCGGTCGGAGGCCATCACGTCTTTGGCACGTCCTTAATAAATTGGCAGCTTGCAGTCGGCCGCTCTCGCATGTTGAATCCTATCGGGGGAGGCGAGTCGCATGACCTTTTTGCGTACACGGGAAGCATGAGCAACTGCCAGTATGATCAGGCTGGTACAAAAAACCCCTACCTCCCGCTGTTTACTCCTGCCTGTTTCACGGAGGCCTACAACCCTGCCAACTTGCAGCTCCAACAAATCCAGGACTCCGCCCACGGAAAAACCGCCCAGCTGAACCTTGAGGGTACGATCTCAGCGGCCAAGAACTACAACATTGCTTCTCACAGCAGCACATTCGAGGCGGGCTTCTACCTTCGCAACGCGCACAAATTCGATGATTCTTACGAGATCGACTACTGTCCGACCAACGCGGCGACGGCGCCGCTCGCGAGCCAATTCCTCAGCGGCTTCACGAACTCAAACTACTACAACAGCCACTATCCGTACGGGCCGGGAATAGGCTGGGGGAAAGTCAACCAGTACTTCGCGGCCAACCGAAGCTTGTTTGATACCGTGTCCGGTCTCTGTGGTTCTCAGACAGCGCCACAAGGCGGCAATTCCAATAACTTCGACCTGGTCGAACGGGTCATTGCCGGGTACGTGATGGACAGCCTTGATCTCGGCCGTCTTCATTTGGTCGGCGGAGTACGTTTTGAAGGAACTCAGGACAACACCGTCAGCTTTGACACTACGGCAAATACGCTCACGGCAAAAGGACAGGGTTCCTACATTGATGTACTTCCAAGCGTTTCTGCGCGTATCGGTCTCGACAGCCAGAATAACTCCGCTTTACGCCTGGTGTATGCTCGCGGGCTCTCTCGTCCAGACCCGCAATTTCTAACGACTGCTACCAGCGTGGATAATTCGACTACTCCTCCCACGTTGACCATTGGCAACCCGGCGTTGAAGCCAGAGCATGCCAACAACTACGACGTTCTGTACGAACGGTATCTGCACCCACTCGGCGCAATCCAAGTCGGCTTCTTCTACAAGAGCCTAAGTGCTCCGATCGTTCTAAACTTGGCTCCGCCAACGCCCACGCAACCGGACCAAGTCAGTCAAGCGGTCAACGCCGGTAGCGCTTACATAACCGGAGTGGAGTTCAGCTTCCAACAGCACTTCACCTATTTTCCCGGCCTGCTGAGTGGACTTGGCCTCTTCGCAAACTACAGCTATGCCACTTCCAAGGCACACAATGTGAATCCGACTGGGCCTCGCTCGGACAGCCCCGCGCTCCTCCGCCAGGCCCCCAACACATGGAACATCAGCCCCACGTACGACCGCGGACGCCTTTCTAGCCGGGTGGGGCTCGCCTACAACGGCGCCAACATCTTCCAATACTTTTACGTGGACGGCGCACCTGGCGGCATCAGAGGTCCTTCCGGCGACGTTTATCTCTATTCACACTTCCAGGTGGACGCGCAAGGCAGTTACTACCTTGGAAAAGGGTTCACGGCGATCGCCTCAGGCCTGAATCTGAACAATGCGGTGTTTGGGTTCTACATGGGCAGTGCCCCGTACTTCATCCAGCGCGAGTACTACAAACCTACCTACAGCTTTGGCCTTCGTTGGGAACTGGGGCGCGAGAAATGAGGGGATCATCATCCCCGTTAATGGCGTAGGAGTCTCACCGCGAATCGGGAAGGCGCGCAGCTAAGTTCACTTTCTTATTCAATGGATTCTGAGTGTGTTGTCGGCCAACCTGACCTTGGGATTACTTCCCGCTTGCCCGTGATCCGGGCGCAACCGGCTGCCACGACGATCTATTTCAGCTTCACGGAAGATAAGTGAAGTTATGCGTCCATCATACGACTCGGGATTGAGAGAACCGAAGCGAAGTCCAGGCCTGGGTTACCCACCCTTCGAAAAGCAAAGGGTGGGGCAACCTCGGTTTGAGTTGTGCAAAAAGTGGGCCAGCCAGCCCTCTACCACCCGCATTATTTGATGTTCTGAACTACACCGTTTACGGGTTGGGATCCGAAATGCGTAGCCGCGTCACCCCCGAAAGTCACCTTAATGTTCGAAAACGCTACGCTGTTCCCCCCAATGACATCTATCTGCAGGGTAGAGGAAGACCCGAAGGGCGGCGGGAGTTTTCCGTTGGCTGTAATCGTGGCTGGGCCGGTGACCCGGAAGCCGTTGGCAAGTGCTGTCACCGTGCCATTGACCGCGAGTTGCGCAGCGTATTGGAGGTGCAACCGGACGACTTAGGTGCCCTGACGACCCTTGGATTCGTGCTGGTCGCCGACAATCTACCCGGGGATGCAATCCCCGTTCCGGAGAAAGTGGTTTCCGTTTCTAACCATAGCCCTGCCGCAACCGGCGTGCTGATCAGGGCCTATGCCCACGCTGGGCGACGCACCGATGCACTTCGGCTGCTCGCGGAATTGAAAAGGCGCCGGCAGGCAGGTTACGTTCCGGCAGCTGCCTTTGTGAACGCTTATTTAGGACTCGGCGACAACGAGCAGGCATTTGTTTGGCTGGAGCGGGCCTACAAGGAACAGTCAAACATTCTGCAGTTTGTTAAAGTGCATCCCTACTTTGATCCCATACGCGGCGATCCGCGTTTCGCGGAGCTGGTCCGACGGGTAGGGCTTGATTAGGCGTGGGAGGAACATCTTCTGGGTTGGGTGGGGCCACGCTCGCCAAGCTACCCTTCTCCTGTGTCCGACCTCATCTGCTCATTGTGGCCTTGAACCCGATTCGGTAGGCCAAGTTGGGATCCGCGATACCTAGAAATAATTAGCGGAGTGGTTGGCTACTCGTATCGCAGTTCGGCATCTTCATGGATTGCCAACCGGAACTAACTAACCCGGGTGCGCACGGAAACTCAGCCTCTGGATCTGATCGACCGTCAATCATCAACGAACCCGCGATTTCCGATCCTCCTGTTAAACAGAGAGTAGACATTTCTCCTGTAAAGTGTTGAATTGGCTTCTCCGGCGGGATTTGAACCCGCGTCGTCGCCGTGAAAGGGCGCAAACAAGCCGGATCACATTGTAACTACAAGGCAGCGGTCGCTCTGCAACGCCCGGTAAGGAACCGGTGAGAACGCAAAGGAACAGATTTACCTTGTACAGGGTGCCGGAACCAATTTCGTTGCTGCTCAATCATTTGAGTGGTGCTTCAACCGTCTCATTCTTGCTCAATCATGCCATTCTGGGGTTAATGTAAGTCCTCGAATGGCAGTCCCCACTCGCCTGTTGGGACCTGCCTCGGAGGCACTCTGAACGGAATTTCATTTTGGGTTTATTCCCGCTTAATCCACTGTGGCTATGCTTCACTTTCTGTTCACCGATCGGAATGAAAACAGTATTACGTCAGCGTGAGGGAGAGCTTAGGAGGTAAGCTTCTATTTTGAGCCTTATTGTCCGTCCCAAGCCGGAGGAGGCATAGGAATTGTGAACTACGGAGCTCTCTTTCGATCCGCAATGGTGGCGTTACTCAGAAACAAGATGCGAAGCGTCCTAACAGTTCTAGGGATCACCATCGGGATTGCGGCAGTGATCTGTGTCGTGGCCATCGGCAAAGCGGGACAGGCGCGAGTCCAGCAACAACTGAACAACCTTGGCGACAATTTCGTCTGGATCGAAGCTGGCGGCCGAGCGGTCAACGGTGTTCGCACAGGCACGCATGATACGAAAACGTTGGTTATGGCCGATGCCGTAGCCATCAAGAACCAGATTTCTCTCATCAAGAGCGTTTCGCCGAATGTGGATGATCCGGTCCAGGTCATTTACGGCAATCAGAATTGGCACACGTCCTACCGCGGGGTTTCGCCCGAATACTTCGAAATAAAGCGCTGGTACGTAGATCAGGGGGCCATTTTTTCACAAGATGATGTGGATCGAGCGGCGGACGTTTGCGTGATTGGGCGAACGGTTCGGGAACAGCTTTTCGGTGTCGAAGCACCGGTTGGAAAAGTAATACGCGTTAATAACCTTCCCTGCAAGGTGGTGGCTACGCTTCATCCCAAGGGACTTTCCCTTTCCGGGCAGGATCAGGACGACACGATCATCCTGCCCTACACTACGGCCCAAAAGAAGATCAAGGGCATTACCTGGTTGGACGACATTCTGTGCTCGGCGGTGTCACAAGACGTCGTCAAGATGGCCGGACAGGAAGCAACCGCGGTGCTCCGGGATCGCCACCATCTACGTCCCGAAGAGGAGGATGACTTTAATATTCGAAATCCTGAGGACATCATTCAGGCCCAACTCGACGCCAGCAAGACACTGACTGTTCTGCTGATCACAATCGCATCAGTTTCCCTGATCGTGGGAGGAATTGGGATCATGAATGTGATGCTTGTTTCCGTAACCGAACGTACGCGTGAGATTGGAGTGCGAGTGGCGGTGGGGGCCACCGAAGCGGCAATCCAACTTCAGTTCCTGGGAGAATCGATCATGCTCAGCCTCGTGGGAGGCGCTGCGGGGGTACTGGTCGGGATCTTCGGCTCCTATTTGGTTGGGCAGACTCTGGGTTGGCCCATCGACATGTCTATCGAGTCGGTCGTGGTTGCCGCGATGTTCTCGGTCGCTGTCGGAGTATTTTTCGGATATTACCCAGCGCGCAAGGCGTCTCTGCTTGATCCCATTGAGGCATTGCGATACGAGTGATGCATCTCAAGGTTTCTGACTCTTCGAACCGGACATGAAAACAAAGCATAAGTGGCTCATCGTGGCGGGTGTTGCAGTGGTGGCTGGATTGTTCGTGGCCTTGCGCTTGAACACGGGTGAGCAGGCGCAACACTTTACTGCGAAGGTCGAACGAGGTGGAATCAACGACGTTGTGGAAGCCACCGGAACAATCAACTCGGTAATCACCGTACAGGTAGGATCGCAAGTTTCCGGGACCATCGCGAAACTCAATGCGGATTTCAATTCTCGCGTGCATAAGGGGGACGTCGTCGCCCTCATTGATCCTGCATTGTTCAAGGGGGCGCTACTGCAGGCGACCGCTGATTTGAAAAACGCGAAGGCCAACCTGGAAGCGGCCCGAGCCAATCTCGGAAAAGCGAAAGCCGCATTGGTGCAGACTAAGGCCGACTACGATCGTGCGGTTGGGCTGACCCGGGACGGAGTCATGAGCCAGCAGCAACTGGATCTTGCCAAATCGAACTATGACGCAGCCAACGCATCGGTGGATGCCGCGGCAGCCAATATCACGCAAGCCGAGGCACAAATCAGTCAGAAAGAGGCGGCTGTCGCAGTAGCCCAAACCAATCTCGATTACACCGTGATTCGCTCTCCAATCGACGGCACGGTTGTGGCGCGGAATGTGGATGTGGGGCAAACCGTAGCAGCGTCCCTGCAAGCACCAACGATCTTTACGATCGCGCAGGATCTCACCAAGATGTGGGTGTACGCCAAGACCGACGAGTCGGACGTGGACAACATTAAGGTGGGCAAGGCAGTCACCTTTAAGGTGGATGCCCTCCCCAAGCAAACGTTTCAGGGCGTTGTCAGCCAAGTCCGGATGAACCCGACGACGGTGCAAAGCGTGGTCACGTACGACACCATCATCGAATTTGCGAATCCTGAGTTGAAACTGTTTCCAGGCATGACGGCGTATGTGACCATACCTGTGGCGACGGTACAAAATGCGATGAAACTGCCGAATACCGCCCTGCGCTACAAGCCCCCGATGACGACCGAAGAGGTTCTGGAGCTTTATAAGCGCTACGGGATCGAAGGAGCTGACGAGCAGCGCTCAGCCAAAGCCGGCGCGGAGGAGAACGCGGCTGGCGTGAGTGCCCAAAATCTTCCTCGCGCACCGAAAGCAGAGACAGCCGTGGTTTGGAAACTCCATCCGGATAACACGATGGAACCAGTAAAAGTGTCTCTTGGAATCACAGACCATGCTTACACGGAGGTCAGCGCAGTTCTCAAAGGAGACTTGAAGGAGGGCGACGACGTAATTATCCGATCCGTGACGTCCAAGCCCCAAGCTCCAGGTACCTTGCGGCGCTAAACGGAATCAGCAAATCTGAACCACCCATGGGATCGACATCAGCTGTCAACCAACTCGAAGCTATTCAAACGGCCTCTGCCGCAGGCGCGGTCATCCGTGTGGAAGATGCGCACAAGTTTTACGAACTGGGCGAAACACGGGTGCACGCGCTTCGCGGCGTAAGCGTTGAAATTCAGCGAGGCGAGTTCGTGGCGATCATGGGGGCGAGCGGCAGTGGCAAGTCAACGTTCATGAACATCCTTGGCTGTCTGGACCGTCTCAGTTCCGGACGATACTTACTCGAAGGGATCGATGTTTCCGAGCACGACAAAAAGGCCCTCGCACTGATTCGGAACGAGAAGATCGGATTTGTTTTCCAGGGCTTCAATCTGCTGACCCGGACGACTGCGCTGGAGAACACGGAACTACCCACGCTGTACGCGAGAATCGATAAAACCGAACGCCGAAAACGCGCCGCCGATGCGTTGACCATGGTCGGTCTTGCCGAACGGGCACAGCATTTTCCGTCCCAAATGTCCGGCGGACAGCAGCAGCGGGTGGCCATAGCACGAGCGCTGGTGAATCGTCCTTCCATCCTGCTGGCAGACGAGCCCACTGGAAATCTCGACAGCCGTACTTCAGTCGAGATCATGGAGATATTCCAGAATCTAAACGACAAGGGGCTAACGATTGTTCTGGTTACGCACGAGCATGACATCTCGCAATTCGCCAAGCGTGCGCTGGTCTTCCGGGACGGAAAAATCCGCAAGGACGATCCGGTTCTCAGTCGGCCCAGGGCCAGTGAAGTGATTAAGACCTTACCGACGCTCGAAGACTGACGCAAATCGATTTGGCTTCTAACATGCGCATCCTGGTGGTCGAAGACGAAGACAAGGTCTCCCGATTTGTAGTAAAGGGCCTAATCGCCGAGCGTTTTGCTGTCGATGTGGCCCGCGATGGCAAGAGTGGATGGGAACTCGCGCAGACATATCAGTACGATCTCATCATCCTTGACCTCATGCTTCCCGGCCTCACGGGCGGCGAGGTTCTGAATCGAATCCGGAAATCGAAGTCTCAAGTTCCCGTTCTAATTCTGACCGCCCGCGATTCCGTTAGCGACAACGTCGAACACTTCGAAGCCGGTGCCGATGACTATTTGACGAAACTCTTCACGTTTGCTGAGCTGTTGGTTCGGGTCAATGCGCTCCTCCGCCGCGGGCCAGTTACCAGAGCGAGCGTGTTGAGGACCGGGAATTTGGAATTGGACCGTCTGTCACAGCAAGTGAAACGGGCCGGCAGACGAGTCGAATTGACCTCAAAGGAATATGGAGTACTTGAATATTTGATGGCGAATGCTGGGCGGGTCCTCTCGCGCACGATGATCCTGGAACACGTATGGGATCAAAGCTTCGACGGTGCGACAAACCGCAGGTCGATGACGTACAAAAGCCCTGCCGCCAAATGAGCAGACAGCAGGTAGTGGTCGTCGCAATCAATCGTTAGGTAGTCGAAGCGCTTCCCTGCTGGACCGGGCAAATCAAAGCTCAACACCGATTTCAACGTGGCAGCTAGCGCTCCTGTTGTAAGCAGCAAGCCTCCAAGAACCGCAAATCTCCTCGCGCGATACATCGAACTCCCTTCCTGGTTCCACTCTGCAATCAAACCGTTCAATACGATGCATCGTAAGAATGAAGTGGGAATGAACCGAACATTAAAACTCTTTCAGGAAGGCATTTTCTGCCAACGGCAGCGGGCCATACCTTGGTGTAGATAAGGTCATCCTCGGGGTGAGAGAAAAACGCCAACCTTCGGTAGCTCCGCCGGAGCGCAGATAAGGTAGAGTCTCTAGATGGCAAAGCGCGCACCTGCGCGACGACGTCCTCGCAAAGCCAAGCCCGGCACCCAGGGCCTCGAGCCGGCAGACTGCCGATTAGAACATCCACAAGGATCTGCCACAGAGGCCGCGGAAGCTGTCGAGAAGGCTGGGGGCTGCGTCGTGGGCCTCTATAAGGAACCGCTGGGCGGTCATCAGACCTTGCTCTCGATTCTCCCGATCGACAAGGTTGAGCCTACGCCGTTTCAACGCGATCTCTCCGACGCTCACCACAAACGGCTGGCCGACGTTATTAGTAAGACTGGGCGTTTTCTCGACCCTGTGATCGCGGTCGTGGCGCCGGGCGGCGGCTTCTGGACCCCCAACGGTCGGCATCGCCTCGAGGCGATGCGTCGCCTTGGAGCCAAATCCATCACGGCTCTGGTTGTCGCAGAACGCGAGGTCGCGTGGCAGATCCTGGCTCTGAACACGGAAAAAGCCCATAACCTCAAAGAGCGCTCACTGGAAGTCATCCGGATCTACCGTGGCTTGGTCGCCGAGGATGCCTCGCGACCCGAGTCGGGGTTCGCCTTCTATCTCGATCAGGCCGCACTTGTCACCTTGGGGGTATGTTACGAACGGGTCAAGCGCTTCGGCGGGGGCGCTTACCACCCGATCCTGCGGCGCCTTGAGAACTTCAGTGATGACTCATTGCACACCGCCCTCAAACAACATGAGAAGCGCGCCTCTATGGTGCTGGAGCTCGAGGAAAAGGTGGCCGCAGTGGTCAAAAAGCTAAAGGAACGCGGACTCGTGAGTCCATACCTACGCTCGTTTGTTGTGGCGCGCATCAACCCGTTGCGCTGGATCAAAGGCGACCCTCCGTCTCTCGAAGATGTTCTGAAGACAATGCGCGAGCGTGTAGTGAAGTTCAACGTCGAGAAGATCAAGCCTCAGGATCTTGCCGGCGCTGCAGGTCCGCCCGACGAAGAGATATAGGAGAGAAGACCGCGATGACTACCTCTTCCGCCAGAAAACATGCGGGACCTGGGCCAGCGAGTGACCAGTCTCTGGGCCCTGAGCCCGCGTTCGCCGAGCGTGCGCGCACATTGGTGTATTTGGGCCGCGTAGGCAGCCTCTCGACCCTGTCGCGGAAACAGGCGGGCTTCCCGTTCGGGTCCGTGATGCCCTACGGGTTGGACTCTCACGGGTGCCCGCTATTCCTTATCAGCACCATGGCCATGCATACGCAGAACTTGCAGGCCGATCACCGAGCTAGCCTGCTCGTGACCCAAGATCACGGCGGCGATGATCCACTCGGAGCAGCCAGGGTCACGCTCGTAGGAAATGTTCTTCCGCTACCGGAATCGGAGGTGGCCGAGGCTCGCCAGCTCTACTTGGCACGTTATGCCAACAGCAAGTATTGGGTAGATTTTGAAGACTTTTCTTTTTACCGCATGGACGTGGTGAACGTTTACTACGTGGGCGGCTTCGGAGTGATGGGCTGGGTATCGGCCTCCGAATATGACGACAGCCAACCCGACCCCCTCGCTGACTCAATGGCCGAAATTATTCAGCACATGAACGCCGACCACAAGGATGCGCTCGTCTCGCTTGCCCGGAAATTTGTTCGCGTTGAGTCAACGGAAGCAACGATGACAGCAATCGATCGCCTCGGTTTTCATGTCCGCTTAAAGACCACAGATGGCATGCGTGGTGCCCGCATCGCATTCTTGCAGGAGGTCAAGAATCCGGCGGAGACTCGGAAAGTCTTCGTAGACATGCTCCAACAGGCACGCTCCCAGACCACGTGAACTTCTAAATCTGGAACACAACCGGCATAATACATGTGCACGTAAGCCTGGCAAAACCGTAGTGTTCGATTCACTGGCAGTCATTCTTCAATGCCAGAAGACACACGATTTCCCATCCTCTTGTTAAACAGAGAGTAGACATTTCTCCTGTAAGTTATTGATTTGGCGTCCCCGGCGGGATTTGAACCCGCGTCTGCGCCGTGAAAGGGCGCAAACAAGCCGGATCACGTTGTAACTACAAGGCAGCGGTCGCTCTGCAACGCCCTGTAAGGAACCGGTGAGAACGCAAAGGAACAGATTTACCTTGTACCGTCCTTG
>Ga0185299_10002846_pt1 | contig 25040 bp, 21 predicted proteins | sample PaiPotPPA55metaG_FD_128002 | JGI IMG/M metagenome (GOLD analysis project Ga0185299, IMG submission 128002) | Iron sulfur acid spring bacterial and archeal communities from Banff, Canada, to study Microbial Dark Matter (Phase II) - Paint Pots PPA... ...
CCTCCCCGGCTACATGGTCCCCACCGCCATCCTCACCATCGACGCACTCCCCCTGACCACCAGCGGAAAACTCGACCGAACCGCGCTCCCCACACCCGACTTCGCCGCGCTGACCACAAGCCGCCGCCCGCGCACCCCCACCGAACACACCCTCGCCGCACTCTTCACCGAAACGCTCGGACTGCCCGAGATCGGCATCGATGACGACTTCTTCGATCTCGGCGGCCACTCCCTCATGGCCGCCCGGCTCGCCAGCCGCATCCGCGCCGCTCTCGATACAGAGATCTCCATCAAGGACGTCCTCGGCGCACCCACCGTGGCCGACCTGGCCGCGCTCGTGGACGCCGGGGGCGGGGAAGCGGCACTGAAGACGGTGTTGGCGCTACGCGCGGGCGGCGAGGGGTACCCGCTGTTCTGCGTGCACCCCGGGACCGGAATCGGCTGGTCCTACGGCAATCTGCTGCGACACATCCCGGCTCCCCATCCGGTGTACGCGTTGCAGGCCACCGGCGCGGGCCCGGATGGCACGCTACCGACCACCGTCGAACAGATGGCGCGCGACTACGTACGTGAAATCCGCGAGATCCAGCCGGAAGGCCCCTACCACCTGCTGGGCTGGTCGTTCGGCGGCATGGTGGCGCACGCGATGGCCGCCGTACTGGCCGAGCAGCGGCAGCCGGTCGCTCTGCTGGCCGCGCTGGACGCAGCGGTCGAGTGGCCCGGCGAAGAGCACCCGGCCGACGAGGCGGACGCCGACCACGAAGCCCTCATCGCGGCGCTGGCCGACCTCGGCGTGGACGTGTCAGCGATCGACGGCCGGGTGGACACGGCGAGGTTCGGCACGCTGCTGCGCGCGGCCCAGGGGGACCTGCTCGCGTCCCTCGGCGAGGAGACGGCCACCGTCCTGGCGCGGGTGGCGACAAACAACGATCGGCTCGGCGGCCGGTACGCGCCGACCACGGTCCCAGGGCCGGCGCTGCTGTTCATCGCCGACCGCTCGGCCTCCGACCGCGAGGACCTCGCGGCCGGCTGGCGAACCCACGTGGACGGCGCCGTGCAGGTGCACCACGTCGACTGCGCCCACCACGAAATGACGCTTCCGACCACCCTCCAGCAGCAACACATCGGCCCCATACTCGCGGCCGCCCTGACCAACACCCCCGGGAAGGACGAGACATGCCCCGCCAACCACGCAGCCTGATCTCCATCGACCAACTGACCGACGAGGACCTGCGCCGCCTGGTCGACCGCGGCGTGCGGCTGAGCCAGGACGGCGGCACGCCGGATCGGCCGCTGGACGGCCGGATCGTCGGGATCTACTTCCGCAACACGTCGACCCGCACCCGAACCGCGTTCTCCAGCGGGGCGCTGCGATTGGGTGCGCAGATCATCTCGTACGGGCCCACCGACCTGCAGATCCAGACCGGCGAGAGCATCGAGGACACGGCACGCGTGTTCGGCAGCATGCTGGACCTGCTGGTCGTCCGCTCGGCGCAGAGCGACGAGGCCGCCGCCCTCGCGGCTGAGGGCTCACTCGGCGTCATCAATGCGATGAGCGCGAGCGAGCACCCGACCCAGGCGCTGGCCGACCTCACCACCCTGGCCGAGCACTTCGGCAAGCTGAGCGAACTGCGCGTGCTCTACCTCGGCGAGGGCAACAACTCCGCGATCGCGCTGGCTCTGGCGCTGCCCCGGTTCGCCGGGGTCCACCTGGAGTTCCGCACCCCGCGCGGGCACGGCCTGCCCGCGGACGTGCTGCGCCGAGCCACCGAGGCCGCGCGGCGCAGCGGCTCCACGGTGGTCGAGCAGCACCACATGGACGACCTGCCCGAGAAGGTCGACGCCATCTACACCACCCGGTGGCAGACCACTGGCACCTCGAAGGCCGATCCCGACTGGCGCACCCTGTTCGCGCCGTTCCAGGTGACCACGGAGCTGTGGCAGGTCAGCCCGGACGCCGTGTTCCTGCACGACCTGCCCGCGCACCGAGGCGAAGAGGTCACCGCGGAGGTCCTGGACGGACCGCGCAGCATCGCCTTCCGCCAGGCGCGCAACAAGTTGTACAGCGCGATGGCAGTCCTCGAATGGGCCGCCGGCGCCGAGTCCCCGTCCACCGGGGAAGACGGGAAGCACGATGTCTGAGACCGCACCGGGCCCGCTGCGGCGCAACCGCGACTTCCGGCTGCTGTGGGCCGGCACCGCGGCGTCGATCATGGGATCGAACGTCAGCGACTTCGCCTACCCGATCATCGTTCTGTGGGCCACCGGATCCGCGTCCGCCGCCGGACTCGTCGCGTTCGCGGTGCGGCTGCCTGACCTGCTGGTCCAGCTGCCGGCCGGCGCGTGGGTGGACCGGGTCGACCGGCGCCGCGCGATGCTCGGCTGCGACGCGGGCCGCCTCGCGGTCATGCTGGGCGTCATCGCGATCCTGGTCACCGGGCACGTCTGGGCGCCCGCGCTGGCCGCGCTCGGCTTCGTCGAGTCCTGTCTCACCGTCGTGTACCGCACCGCGGAGCGCGCAGCCGTGCCGGCCCTCGTCGAGCCGGAACAGATCGGCTCGGCCGTCTCGCAGAACGAGGCGCGCGAACAGGCGGCCGGACTCTTCGGGCAGCCCGTGGCCGGCGTGCTGATCACGATCGGCCGACCGGTGGCCTTCGTGTTCACCGCCGTGACGCACGCCGTGTCGCTGATCACGCTGCTGCGGATCAAGCGTCCGATGCAGCGGCCTGCGGCGCAGGACACTGAGGCGGCCAGCAGCAGCCTGTTCGGCGAGGTCGGCGAGGGCATTCGGTGGATGTGGCGGCAGGCCTTCATCCGGTACGCGGTGCTGCTGATCGCGATCAGCAACGGACTGTTCGCAGTGATCACGCTGGCCGTGACGGTGCAGCTGCACGACGACCACCAGCGCCAGTTCGTCGTCGGATTGGTCGCCGCCTCAGCTGGCGTCGGCGGGGTGCTCGGGGCGCTCGGCGCGCAGTCCGTCGGCGGACGGCTGCCGCTGCCGGTCGTCGTCATCGTGTCGAACCTTCTCTGGGCCCTGATGCTGCCGGTCCTGGCGTTCACGCACAACCCGATCGCGATCGGCTTCCTGTACGCCGGGATGAGCCTGATCGGCGCCGGCTGGTCGGTGTGCGTCACGATCTACGGCATGCAGATGGTGCCGGCCGCGATGGAAGGCCGGATCGCGAGTGTGGCGATGATGGTCGCGCTCGGGCTGATCCCGTTCGGCTCGCTGGCCGGCGGTTTCCTGCTGGACCAGGTGAGCCCGGCCCGGCTGTTCGTCGGCGCCGGTATCGCGATGGCGGTGCTCAGCCTCATCGCCCTGGCCTCGCGCACGATCCGCTCGGCCCGGTGGCCGAGTTACGACGAGCCGGACGAAGGGCCCGCACAGACCGACGAGGCCGAACTGACGGCCGTCGGCGACGCGCGCTGAACGACGGACGTGATGCCGCCGACCGATTCATGGTCGGCGGCATCACGTCCTCGCGTTACGTGCGAGCCAGGGCCCTGCGGACAACGTCGGCGAGCTCTGCGATGGTCGGGTCCTCTCCGAGTTCCTCGCCGGACAGCCGGACACCGAGCCGGTGCCGGAGGCCGAGCTGCAAGCGCAGCAGCAGCGCCGAATCCCCGCCGACGTCGCGGAAGCGCTCGTGGACGCCGACAGGGTGGTAGCCGCCGAGCAGCTCCCGCCACAGCGCGCCGATCAGAGCCTCGATGACGTCGCGGGGCGGGTCGGCCGGCCTCGGCGCGAGGAAGTCGGCGCGGGTGGGGGCGGGCAGCGCGGCGAGGTCGACGGTCCGGTCCGCGGTGCACGGCAGGCGGTCCGCGAAGACGATCGCGGTCGGGACGGCGTGCTCCGGCACCGTCTCGGCGAGCACGGCCTGCAGCCGGTGACGGGTGTCCGGCTCACCGACGACGTAGGCGACGACGTTGGCGGCGCAGGTGACGACGGCCGCGTAACGCACCTTCCGGTCGGCGCGCAGGCCCGCAGCGACCTCCTCGAGGTCGAGCAGCCGACCGTGGATGCGCCAGGTGTCCGCGGCTCGGCCGGTCAGTTCGAGCTCGCCGTCCGGGCGGGTGCGGGCCAGTTCGCCGGTGCGCAGCAGGCGGCTGCCCGGCCGGGTGGCGAACGGATCCGGCACGAAGCGCTCCGCGGTCAGCCGCGGGGAGCCGAGGTAACCGGATGCGACGTGCGGGCCGCCGAGGTAGAGGGCGCCGACGAAGCCGCCGGGCACCGGACGTAGCTCGGCATCGAGGACCCGGGCCGTGGTCCCGGGGCGCGGACGGCCGACGGCCACCGAGGCGAAGCGCTCCGTCGCGGCGGTGACCTCACCACCGACCGTCCACGTCGTCGTCTCGGCGGCGGCGTGCACGTGGTAAAGCCGGTTATGCGGGCCCGGCTCGGTCTCTAGCCAGCTGGGGCCTGCGCCGTCGCCGAGCACGTGGAGCCGGTCGAGGGTGAGCTTCGCCGCGGCGATCCGGTCGACGGCGGCCAGTTCGAGCGCTCCGGCGCGCGTGGTGAGGTAGCGGGTGACCCGTTCGCGGCGCAGCAGGGCGTGCAGGCGGGCCGCGTCGTCAGCGTCCTGGAGAGCAATCGACAGCACGGTGGCGCCGTGGCATAGCGCGGTCCAGGTGGACCAGGTGTCCAGGTCGGTGATCCGTCCGTCGTGGGCCACGATCTCGCCGGGGGCCGGGTGGTGCTCCGGGTCGCGGCCGACAAGCGCGGCGAGCAGTTGGGCACGGGAGACCGCGACGGCGGCGGTGGCGGTTACCGGAACCAGGTAGGCGAACGTGTCTGATGGGATGGGAGAGACGGACAGGACAGGTGTTGAGTTGACAGGGATGGAGTCGAAGCAGAGCACTGCTACCGGCGCCGTGCGGTCGGCGAGGAGCGCGCCGAGGCGGTCGGCCCCGGGAGCGTTCTCAGTCACGACCGCAGTGAGCGCGAACGCGTCGGCGAGGCCGCGCAGCCGGGTCCCGGTTGGTTCGGCGGCGTCCAGCGAGAGATATGCGGCGCCGACGCGCCAGACGCCGAGGATCGCGATCGTCCGGTCAACGCCGGCGGGCAGAGCGAGACCGACCACGTCACCGATGCCGACGCTGGCAGACTCGAGCGCCGTGGCCACTTGGGCCGAACGGATCGTCAGCTCGCCGAAAGTGATCGTCGTGCCGTTGGTGCGCAGGGCCGGATGGTCGGGGTCGGCGCCGAGGATCGCGGCCACCAGATCCTGAGTGGTGACGGAGTCGTCCATGGTGTCAGTAGCGGCGGAGTCGGACGTGACGGGGAGCAGCGGACCGAGTGCGTCGTGGGATGCCTGAGGGTCATCGATCGCGCGGCGCAGCGCCTCGGCATACGCGCAGGCGATCAGATCGATGCGCGCGGCGGAGATTCGGTCGGTGTCGAAGAGCAGTTCCACCTCGGCGCCGGAGTCGGAGATACACCAGGTGACGAGCAGCGTGAGGCCGCTGTCGAGGAACCGGCCGGGGTCCGTGCCGGAGGCGCAGTCGTCGCGGAGCAGGACGAGGCCGACGTCCACGGGCGTACGCGTCGTGCCAGTATCGGGCACGGACGTCCCGAGGTGCAGCCAGCTCCAGCCGGGCTCTACGGTGCCGATGCACGGCTGGTCGCGCGGCCCGGGCACTCGGCGGTGGTGGGACACGTAGCTGCGCGGCCGCTGCTGCCCGTTGAGGTCGCTCAGCACCTTGAAGTGGACGGCGCGGCCGAGACGCTCCCGCGTCGCCTCGGAAGCCGCCAGCAAGGGCACTGCGATAGTCCGGCGGACGACCGCAGGGTGACCGGTCGGCCGGAGATCGGCGATGCCGACGACGGCATCGCCCGGAGGCAGGCCGGATGTGGACCCCCAGTGCCGCGCGTAGCCGTCGAATCCGTCACGGCCAGCAGTCTCGACAGTCAGTTGCTCGTGGCGTTCCAAGACCTCTGCGATCACCGAGGCCCAGCCCCAGCCCTCCATCACGAGATGGTTCTCGCTGACGGTGAGTTGGAACTCGTGGTCGGTCAGCACGTGCGCGGCGATGCGCAGCAACGACGGTCGGTGCGTCGGGAACGGCTGTCGCCGTTGCAGCGCCGTCGCGTCGTCGAGGATGAGCTGCTGCTCGCTCGCGTCGTAGCCGCGTAGGTCGGCGACGGACACGTGCACGGACGCGGGCTTGTGCCGGTGCACGAGCTGGAGCGGTTCGCTGTATCCGGTGAGCGCGAAGGACGTGCGCAGGGCCGGACATCGTCCGACGGTGTCGCGGGCCGCCTGGGCGAGGGCGGAGGCGTCGAGCGCGCCGGGCAACCGGACGGTCGCGCAGCTCTGATACAGGTCGAGGCCCTCGGCGCGCACCAGGTCGAACAGAAGACCGGCCTGGCGTGCGGTGACAGGATGCGCGGACTCGACGTCGTCTGGTAGAAGGATGACATCACCGCCTGTAATCTGGCCGAACGCTTCGTTCGGTGCGACCATATGCATGGCCACAGGGTGATCAATATTCTTATCCACGGAAACGTGTACGGTTCTGCTGCTTTCCGCAGTGCGGAGATCGGCTAGGTGGAAGACCGGTCCGAGGACGAGAGGGGATCGATGGGTGAGCTCGAGAACGGATCCGAACTTCCGCTCGGCGACACCGAGCTGGAGTGGTTTCGCAGGGCCCTGCGTGAGGACGGCGTACCCCCGGGCGAGCAGGACGCGCCGGGAGTGCGGACGCTGGTGGAGGCCGGGCTGCTGATCCCGTCCGGCGCGGCGGGACGGCTGGTTCCGGTGGATCCGCGGATCGGCGGGCCGCGGATGGCCAACCGGTACCGCGCGCAGGCGATGGCCCTCGACAGCATGGCGGCGGGCGTGGCCCGACGCCTTGCGGGCTTCCAGGAGGCTTATGACGACACCCAGACGACCCCCGGCAAGGACGGCGATCCGTCCGGGCCGATCATGACGATCACCGGGGTGGGCACCATCGTGGCGTACCTCGAGGTGCTGGTGGACAACGCCGACGAGGAGGCGCTGATGGCACAGCCCGGTGGCCGGCGCAGCCCGGAGGCGCTGCGCAGTTCGCTGCCGATGCACCAGGCCGCGCTGGAGCGCGGCGTGACCACCCGCACCCTCTACCAGCACAGCGCGCAGTACGACGCCGACACCCGGCGCTACGTCGAGGGCCTGAGCGAGCGCGGCGGCGAATTCCGGACCATGGACGAGTTCTTCAACCGGCTGTTCGTCATCGACCGCTCGGTCGCGGTCATCTCGGCGAACCGGGAACGCTCCGCCGCGATGGTGATCCGCGAGCCGTCGATCGTGGCCTTCCTGGCCGACGTGTTCGACCGGCACTGGCAGCGGGCCACGCCGTTCACCATCGGCAACGCCGTCTCGGTGGCCGCCGAGGCGAGCCCGGACATCCAGGTCAGGATCGAGCGGATGCTGGTCGCCGGCCTGACCGACGACGCGATCGCGGCCCGGATCGGACTGCGATCGCGCGCGGTGCAGAACCACATCGCCCGGATCAAGACCAGGTTCAACGCCGGGTCCCGCTCGGAACTGTGCTACCTGCTCGGTCGGCGCGACGCGCTGCGGACGGTGTCCGAACAGCCGGCGGTTCCGGCGCACGGCGACGCGGCTCCGTAGCCGGCCGCGCGGCGGACGGCTCAGTCCCAGCCGAAGTCGCCGGGGCCGACGCCGGGAGCGGTGGGGCTGGGGGTCGCGGTGGGAGCGGACCCCGCGCCGGCCACGTGGGCGGCGGGAGCGTCGGACGCGGTGGGAGCGGTCCCGGAGCTGAGGACGCCACCCACTCCGACCACGGCGGCGGCGGAAAGCGCGGCGATGGCGACGAGGTTCTTTACGGACATGATCGGTCTCTCCCCTGAAAGGATCCGGCGCGGCGAGCACGCCGCTGTCGTCACCGATCGTGCCGCCGAGCGAGGAAATTGCCACCGAGAGTGACCGTGCGGATGCGCGCGCAGCGGTTTGCCGCACTATCGCGAATCGGCCATTGATGCTCTTTCCCCGACAAAACCTCGTACCAAGCCCCTGATTGCAACATCCCGCAACTGCGGCAAGCGGCACGACGCGGGTGGTTCCGCACCGGACGCCGCTGTGTGAGCTTGTTCATCGGACCGTCATGGAGGGGATGACCATGGAATCGAACAGCGGAACGTCGCAGCCGCAGGTCAGCCCTTCGACGGCGACCGCGGCGCAGATCGCCAATCCGCTCTGGTGGCTCAGCGACACCTGCACGCAGGCGATGCCGAGGCGTTCGGCGATCCGCCGCGCACCGCCGCGCAGCCGAACCCCCGGCGCACCGCGCGCGTCCCGGGCGATCTCGATGTCCCGCCAGACCAGGCCCTGTCCGAACCCTGATCCCAAGAGCTTGGCAGTGGCCTCCTTCGCGCAGAACCGGCCGGCCAGGTGCTCGGCCCGCCGCGCTCCGGCCAGCGTGTCCGCATACGCCAGTTCCGCCGGCGTGAACACGATCCGCCGGCCGGCCGGATGCGCGGCGACGCGGCCGAATCGCGCCACGTCGAGCAGGTCGATGCCGATCCTCACGGGCGCCCCCCGGCCGGGCCGACCGGCGCGCGGCGCTTCAGGTACTCGCGGGCCAGGTGTCGGCGCTGGATGTTGGTGGTGCCCTCCATGAACTCGAACGCCAGCACATCGCGCGCCCACTTCTCCAGCAGCGGCTGCTCGACGAGCGCGACCGGGTCGAGCGCGCCGATCGCCCAGCGGCTGATCTCGCGGCCCAGCGCGGTCGCCGAGGCCTTCGCCGCACTCGCGCGATGCCCGTCGTCGGGATCCGCGTCGAGCGCAGCGGCGGCCGCGTACACCAGGTGGCGCCCGGACCGCAGCCGGTCGGCGAATTCGTCAAGCCGCGGCGCACTGGGACGTTCGCCGGCCACCAGTTCGACGAGTGCGGTGCCGGTGCCGATGGCCAACGCGGCGACCTGGGCGCGCATCTGATGGAACACCCGCATCGCGCCCCACAGGCCGCGCCGAGTCACCGGCAGCTGCCTGCCGAGCAGGGCATGCTCGGGCACTGCGACGCCGTCGAAGCGCAGCTCGCCGAGGCCGGCGCCACGCAGGCCGACCATGTCCAGCGCGGTCGCATCGAAGCCCTCTGCCGGGACCTCGAGCAGCGCCGCCCGAATGGAAAGCGGTCCCGGCCCGGTGCGACCGAACACGACGCCGAGCCGACCACGCGCGCCGTTGCCGATATACCGTTTGGCGCCGTGCAGCCGGTAGCCGTCCGCGCCGTCGCGGCGCAGCTCGGTGTCCATCGCGCCGGCATCGCTGCCGCGCCCCGGTTCGGTCACGGCGAAGAACGTCCAGGTGGCGCCGTCGGCCACGGCCCGGTAGAAGCGCTCGCGCTGGGCCTGGTCGGCCAGGTTGTCGACCAGGACGCCGGACAGCCCAGGCCCGGGGCCGGCCAGCAGCACCCCGGCGTCCCCGGCGGCGAGTTCGACCACGCACACGGCCTCGTCGAGGCACGAGCCGGGCGGATAGTCGAACCCGTCGATCCGCAACGGGCACGCCGCGAAGTCCACCGGCGTGGTCAGTGCCCTGATGAGATCGAAGGCGGCCAGGTCGGCGATCGCTTTGACGTCATCGGGATCGGCGTCCAGCGCGAGGGCGTGCGCACGCAGTTCGGGAGCGAGATCGGCGGCGGTCGCGCGCAGCGCCTGGCGGCGATCGTCGAGGACGTACGGAACGGTGGTCATGGGCGGCCGATCCAGACGTCGGCCACGAGCGTGGACACGTGGAGGGCGCGGGCCGGATGGTCGGCGATGTACCCGGCGGCCGCGAACATCTGCAGCACGCTCCAGCCGGACGCGGTCAGCCGCTCGTGCCGGGCCCAGCCGGCCTCCGGGGTGATCGCGTCGTCGGGCGGCGCTGCGGACAGGGTCTCGAGGTCGGTGACCACGTCGGCGATCGCCCCGACCACCAGTTGCTGTCCGATGATCGGGGACCCGCCGAAGGTGCGTGCGGACAGGTGGTCGGCGGCCAGCGCCAGCATCCGACCGAGCACGCCGATCCGCACGGCGGCCAGAGCCAGCAGCCAACACCCGGTCAACCCCGAGCCGGAGGCGGATCCCGGGTACCGCAGCAGGCTGATCCCCTCCAGGGCCGCGAGGTGGTTCGGCACCGGATGCGCGTGCGCCGGACGGTCAGCCGACGGCACGGCGACCAGGCCCCGGTGACCCACGATCTCCGGATCGAGCCCGTCGAGGACTGCTGCCAGACCGGCCGCCAGGCCGTGTTCGCGCCCGAGTTCCCGGCATTCGTCGAGGTCCGGTCCGTTCACGGCATCACCTCCGGACGCAGGCCTGCGGCGAACAGGCGGCCAGCGTGCCGGTCGTAGTCCGCGACGAGCGTCAGCCGATTCAGCGGCCAGCGCTCGGCGAGCAGCGCCCACACGTCGGTGCACAGCCGTCTCGGATCGATCGCACTCGCCGCGAGGCCGCGCCCGACGATCAAGTCAGCATCCGGATACCGGCGCAGCAGATCGCGGAGTCCGTTAGCAGCGTCGTCCACCGCGGACTCCTCAAGGAACTCCAGCACTGCGCCGGTCCCGGGCTTCGGGTCGGTGCGTAAGAGCACTGCGGTGTCAGTGATCGGCAGGTCGTGCGTGTCAGCGTCGTAGTAAAAACTCGTCGATTGGTCGAACACCATGACCGCGCCGTCGCCAGCCGTGCCCGCATTCCGCATCGCGCGCAGGATCCGCAGCGCGGTGAACCCCGCGCCGACGCCCTGCTCGGAGACGGAGAAACCAGCCGACGCACCGCCGCACCGCTCGGCCAGCGCGCACGCCGCCACGTCCGCGACGTGCAGGTCCGGCAGATGGTAGGCGAGGACGAGGACGTCCGGAGTGGGCAGCGGCCGGTCGAGCGCGTCGAGGAGTGACCCGCCCATTTGCTCGAAAGTGTTGCCACTGCCCAGCGGACGCTGTCCGGGCTCCAGGAACACCTCAAAGTCGGCGAGCAGCCCCGCCATGATGTCGAACTCGTAGGCGGGCACCTCCGGCGGCACACGCTCGTCGAAGTACCTCGCTGTCGGCCGGTCGAGCCGCATCGTCGCCGTCGTCATGGCTCAGGCCACCGCGCCGGCGCCCAGGCCGGCCCGGATGTAGCCGAGCAGCGAGCCGACGGTCTCGAACACCTCGGGGGTCAGCTCGTCCGGGTCGATCTGCAGGCCGATGGTGTCCTCGAGGGTCATCAGCAGGTCGATGACGCCGGTGGAGTCGAGGCCCAGCTGGTCGAAGAGGCGCATCTCGTCCTCGAGGTCCGGAACCTCGCGCTGCAGGATGGGGCTGAGTGCGTCGCGCAGAACCGTGCGCAGCTGCTCGTCGTTTTCTACGGTCATCGTGGTGTCTCCTGATATCTGGTCAGACGTGCACGGGGTCGGGCTGGTCGGCGGGCGACGCGGCGGTGCTGAGGTCCGGGTGGGTCAGCTGCGCGGCGAGCATGTCCTCGACGGTGTCGCGTCGCCGGACGAGGTAGGTCCGGCCGCGCAGCACCAGCACCTCGGCGGGGTAGCCGTGGCTGAGGAAGTAGACCGGCGAGGCGGACGGGCCGTACGCGCCGGACCGTCGCACGCCGAGCAGGTCCCCGGGTTCCAGCTCGGGCAGCTGCGCGTTCTTGACGATCGTGTCGTTGGGCGTGCACAGCGGCCCGGTCACGTGCCACGGGCCAACCACGCTGTCCGCGCCAGCCTGCCGGGAAAGCAGCTCGATCGGGAAGTTGCGCTTGACGAAGGAGCCGATGCCGACCGCGGCCATGTGGTGGTGGGTGCCGCCGTCCGCGATCGCGAAGTTCTCGCCCATCGATCGCTTCGTGTAGCGCACCCGCATCAGATAGGTGCCGGCGCGCGCGGTCAGATAGCGGCCCGACTCCAGGATCATCCGGACCCCGGGGTGGGCGGACGTGAACCGGTCGATCAGTGGATTGAGTTCCTTCGCCAGGTCGGCCACAACCAGGTCGGACTCGCCCTCGAAGTAGGCGACGCCGAGGCCGCCGCCGATGTCGACCGCGTCGAGCCGGATGCCGGTGGCCGCGACGACCCGGTCGGCCAGGTCGAGCACGTACGCGGTGTTCGCCACCACGCTCGCGGCCTCCAGGATCCGGGTGCCCATGTATACGTGAATCCCGGCCACGTCGGCGTGTCGCAGAGTACTGAGCACGGAGCCGGACGTGAGCACCTCCGCCTCGTCGATGCCGAACTGGCGCGGCTTGCCGCCCATCGTCAGGCGCGAACCGCCGCTGACCGCGTGCGCCGGGTTGATCCGCAGCAGCACCCGCTGGCGCGTGCCGTGCCGCGCCGACGCCCGGTCGATCGCGTCGAGTTCGGCGAAGGACTCGCAGACCACTGCGTAGATCCCGGCCTCGACGCAGGCCTCGATCTCCGCGGCGCTCTTGCCCGGACCGAGGAAGATCACGTCGTGCGCCGGGGTGCCTGCGGCGAGTACGGTGCGCAGTTCGGTGAGCGAGGACACCTCGGCCCGAGCGCCCGCGGAGCGCAGCACGTCGTAGACGCCGCGATTCGGGTTCGACTTCAGCGAGAAGAAGACCTCGAGCTCCGGGTGCAGCGCGCCGCGCAGTTCGACGAGATTGTCCAGCAGCGCGTCGCCGTCGTACACGTAGGTCGGCGTACCGTGTTCGGCGGCGATCGCCGTCCAGTCGATGGTCATCTGCCCGCTCACTTCGCCTCCGTCATCCGGACGAGCGCAGTCTCGGCTTCGGACCGCATCCGCTCGACCTCCTCGATGTCCTCGCCGATGCACAGGGCGTACACCCGGCCGTGGGTGGTGCGGCCGGGCACGACCGCGGCGTTCAGCGTGGAGAAGTTGTTGATCAGCACGCCACGCGGCGATGCGGCGGCGAACATCAGGTCGCCGAGCGCGGCGCGCACCTCGTCGAAGCGGTGCGCCCGGGCGACCTTCAGGTCCAGGACCGTCGCGAGCGTGGTCTGCTCGGGGCGGATCAGCCGTTCCACGATCCGGTTCTGGTAGGTCGCCATATTGAACCTGGCATTGATCTCCAGGCACGGATACAGCGTGTCGTCGGCACCGAGGATCGCGTCCACGCCGACCAGGCCGAAGTAGCCCTCCCCGGCGAGCACCTTGCCGATCACCTCGGCCGCCGACTCCAGGGCCCGCAACTGGTCGGGACGCAGCGGCGGCGGGAAGAGGTGGCCGCGGTGGGCGCCGTTGCGGGTCAGCACCGTCTTGACCGTCTCGAAGTGCACGGTTCCGTCCCGGCCGAGCACGAACTGGTAGTTGAGATCGAACTTCTTCTCGATCCAGCGTTCGACGACCACTGATACAGGCCGGTCGGCGCCCTTGCGGGCCAGCATCTCCAGCAGCCGTCCGGCCCGCCTGGCATCTTCGAGCACGATCATGCCGCGGCCGGAGACGCCCAGCGACTCCTTGACCACCACCCGCCCATCCCCGCCGCCGCTGCCGGAGAGGCACGCGTCGAGGGCCGCGGACAGCTCGTCCAGCGTGCGGCACGCGTACCCCGGCACCGGAGTCAGCCCAGCGGCGTCGACCAGCTCACGACTGAAGATCTTGCCGTTAACACGCCGACAAACCTCCGCGCTCGGCCCGGCAACCGGCAGGCCGACCGCCTCCGCCAGCAGCTCCTCGTCACGGGAAACGCCGAGCGGCATGAGATAGGTGGCACCGTCGTTCAGGGCGGCGAGTTCGGCGCGCAGCCGGGGTGAGTCGAGCGCGTCGGCGGTGACCGAACGGTCCGGTTCGTTGCGGTCGACGACCAGACGACGGCCGGACGCGACGCCGAGCGTGTCGAGGTAAGCGCTGTAATCGGCGTCCACCGGGGCTTTGAGCACCACAAAGTCGGAGTCGTCGGCCAGCAGCACGCCGACCTCCTCGATCCGGTTGACCGTGGCGGCCGCGAACGAGAGGTTGGCGCCCGGCAGGCGCGGCTCTCCCTCGGCCCAGGCACGTTCGACCTCGAAGTTGTTCAGGTAGACGAACCGCGCGTCCGGGTCGCCGACCAGCGCGGATTTCAGGCGCGTGGTGAACGGCGCCCGGTCCGGCGGGCTGTCCTGCGCGGCAGCCGTCGTGTGCGCGTCGGCCGTCGTGTACGCGTCGGCCGTCGTATGCGTATCAGACATCGTCGGTGCCCTCCGGGGCGACGTGGTCGTGGTCCGCCGGCCCGAGTTGGACGACGGCGGCGTGGAACGTCGCACCCTGGCCGGCGGCGACCATCAGGACGTGGTCGCCCGGGGCGATGCGCTGCTCGGCGCGGGCGGAGACGAGGTTGACGAACGGGTCGGAGCCGTAGCAGTGCCCGACGCGTGCGACGTTGTCGAGGTACATCCGCTCCACCGGGAAGCCGAGCTGGCGGCCGGTCTCGATCCAGGAGAACCGATTGACGTTGTGCGGCAGCACCATCGCCACCTCGTCCAGGGCAATACCGGCCCGAGTGACCGCCTCCGTCATCACTTCCCGGAGCATCGGGACGTAGCCGGCCTGGTAGCGCTTCTGGTCGGCTTTGCTCATATTGCGCGACTCGTGGTACTCGCCGAGAGTCCGGTGCGAGCTTGCCAGCAGCAGGTCACCGGGACCGTCGAGAGCCGCCAGCAGACCGACCGCGCCGTCACCGAGCAGGGTCGCACCCGGGATCAGCCGACCCTCGGTGTGAGAGGCCTTATCCCCGATCAGAATGAGCGCACGCGAGCCCGCCGGCTCCTCACGCAGCAGCGCCTCGGCGATGCCCAGGACGTACAGCCCGGACGCACAGCCCTGCTGCGCAAGCGAAAAGGCCCGCGCGGCGCCGAGGCCGAGCTTGTCGCGCAGGGAACCGACGAGCCGCGCGGCCGGCGGAGCGACGTGCTGCATGGTGTGCGTGTGAATCAGGTAGTGGACCGTAGACCAGTCGACGCCGGCCAACGCCTCGTCCCCGACCTCAAGCAGCAACTCCCCCAACGGGATCCCGTCAGCGGTCGCGATCTGGTCCAGTCCAAGCACCCTGGAATAGAAGCGCTCATGCGCCGCGGACATCCCGAGCTCGACGCTCAACTGGGCAACCGACGTCCGCTCCTTGATCTCGAGCGGCACCACTTTCCGTAGCCGTAACACCGTTTCCTCCCTTCCTGCCGTGCCGTACTGAGCCGTGCCGTACTGAGCCGTGCCGTGCCGATGGGCGATTACCAGCGTTCGAGTTCGGCGAAGAAGTCCGGGATCGCGACGGCCACGCCGCTCTCCAGACCGGAGCGCAGGATGTCGACGCCGACCGCGAGGTCCAGCACGCCGAGCCCGAACGGCGAGAACACCCGCGGCTTCGTCTGCCCGAGCGTGATCTCGCCGAGCAGCAGCTCCGCGAGCGTGCCGTCGATGAAGTCGCGGTGGCCGTACTTCTGCACCGCCAGATGCGGCGACGTGCCCGCATTGAGACAGTGCTCGACGTCATCAAGAATGTTGTGCGCCCCGGCGATCAGCTCAGGACCCAGGTCCCGCAACGAAATGTTCAGCACGTTTTGGCCTGGCGCGAGCAGTCCGGGGTCAATCAGGTGCGGCTCGGCGGCAGTCGTGGCGAGGACAACAAGATCCGCGCCGAGCACCGCGTCCTCGAGACTCGGCGCGGCCGAGCCCCGGTACCCCAGCCGCGACGCGTGCCGGACCGCGTTGTCCGCGTAAGCCGGCACCGTATCGAAAACCACGATCTCGCCGACACTCCAACTGAGCGCGTCCAAGAACTCCACGACAGTACGGGAGATGATCCCCGCCCCGATCACCGCGACCCGACCGGCGCTGCGCGAACCCTGCAGCGCCTCCGCGCCGAGCACCGCCGAAGCGGCTGTCCGGGCCGCGCTGATCTGCGAAGCCTCCAGACACGCAAAGGGGTATCCGGTGTCGAGGTCGTTGAGCACCAGCACGGCGGACGCGCGCGGAATGTTCAGCGGGACGTTGTCCGGGAAGCTGCCGATCCACTTGATCCCGGCGACGCCGTCCGGTCCGCGCAACGCGGCCGGCAGGGCGATGATCCGGGCCCGCGGCCGGTCCGGGAAGCGCAGGAAGTAACTGTTCGGATTCACCGTCTCGCCGCGGTGGTGCGCGAGATAGGTGTCACGGACCCGGTCGAAGATCTCCGGCCGGGTCTTGTCGATGGCGGCGCGGACCTCGCCCCCGCCCATGACGTGAAAGGTGAACACGACGAATCGGCCTCCGGTTAGTCGAACGGCCGCCGCAAGCACGGCGCCGGGGTGCTGTCGGCACGGATTCAACGTAGAAGGCCCGCCAGCGCGTCAACAGGAAGCCAGGCGGGCAACATCGCGACCGAAACACGCCTACCCAGCGCAATTTGCCGGTCGAAGTTGCCGCCCTGCCCGCCTGGCTCAGCCCGCACCGGTGTGCGGTACTGGAACCGTGACCTCCCTGATAAATCAATCCCCTGTGTCAGCGCCCGCCCTGGCCGACGCGTACGCGTTGAGCGTCGGCCAGGAGGCCATGTGGTTCCTCCAGCAGTTGGCGCCCGCGAGCACCGCATACAACGCCGGCAGCGCGGTAATCCTGCACTTCCCGGTAGAGTCGGCCGCCCTAAACCGCGCGGTACACCGCCTGCTTGCCCGACACTCACTGCTCGGCTCGGTCTTCCGCCTAATACGCGGCGAGGTGCGGCGAGTCCCCGCCGACCTGAATACCGCCGACCTAGTCGAAGTCCTCGACGTCTCAGACCTAGACGACAATGCCCTGCGACACCTAGCGCAGGAGCTGGCCGAGGTCCCGTTCCACCTAGACCGCGACATCCCGATCCGAATAGTGCTGCTGCGCCGGGCCGCCCACGAGGACGTCCTGGTAGTCACCACCCACCACATCGTCATAGACGACGTATCGCAGATCTCAATCCTCCGCGACCTACTAGCCGAATACGCCCGCGCAACGGCCGACTCCCCCTCCGCTGACCCGGACCCGGACCCGGACCCGGACCCCGAGGACGACCCTGAACACGACGACGCAACCGAGTTCGACGACTACGTCCGCCGCCAACGCGACTACCTAGCCTCGCCAAAGTCCGCCGCCGCAGCCGAGTACTGGCACGCCGAACTCGCCGCCCCGGTGATCCCCTTCGACATCCCGACCGACCACCCTCGCCCCGCCGTCTACCAGCACACCGGCGCCGAAGTCGGCTTCCCCCTAACCCCCGAACTGGTCGCCGAAGTAGCCGACGCCGCCAACGTACGCAACGTAACCCCGTTCGCATACCTAATGTCGGTCTTCCAGCTGATGCTCTACCGCCACACCGGCCAGACACACTTCATCGTCGGCTACCCCGCAACCCACCGCACCTCACGCAACCGCTGGTCAGTCGGCTACTACATCAACACACTGCCGATGTGCGGCGAGATCGACCCCGACGCCGGCTTCACCGAGACCCTAGCGGCCACCAACCGCAAGCTGTGGCGCGGCCTAATGCACCGCGACTACCCCGCAGCCATGATGCCCCGCCTCCGCACCCCGCCCCGAGACCCCAGCCGCCCCGGCCTGATCTCCGTAATGTTCGGCGTGAACACAGCCACCCGCGGCGACGCCATGTCCGCCGGCCTACTGCCGAACCAGCCAGTCGAGCATGCCAGCCTAACGGTAACCCGCTTCGACTTCCCCGAGCAGCAAGGCCAGTTCGATCTCAGCGTCCTGATGATCCAGCACGAGGCCGGCAGCTACGTAAAGTTCAAATACAACACGTCACTGTTCGAGCCACGCACCGCCAACCGCCTGGCGTCAGACTACGTACACCTGCTAGAACGCGCCGTCGCCGAAACCCTCCCCGCCCGCCTCCGCGACCTACGCCCCGCCGACTGATCCAAGCTCCTCCTTTGACGGTCGGGGCCCTGCCTACGTCGCTGGCGCTCCTCGTTCGGGCCACGCTGCGCTACAGGTCGCTGCGCTGGCTAGCCCCACCCGCCCATCCCTCTCAACCCTCGCCCTACTCGCTACGCTCCCACGGGGCACTGCGTCGTCCTCTTCGGAAACTCCCCTCGGCGAATCGGTACCAAGCCGGGCAATCCTGGCGTCGAGGGGAGTTTCACGCCTGCGCCGGCGTCTGAAAAGACAGGACGACTCCCTCCGGTCGTCCTCCACGCGCACTATCGATCTATGTGAGGTCGCGTCGGCTCCCTACGCGGGTGTCGTGGCCAGGCACGTCAACGTCAACCGCGCCTCCGGCGGGCACCTCCCTCGGAAAGTGACCTGGTCTTTCGGCCTGCGGTTCCGGGTGGTCGGGTAGGGGTGGGGCTCTTTCCTCGCCCGGGCACCTGAGGCGATCAGGAACCTGCCGGGGGCGCAACCGGCGGAGGGTCCGGGCAGGCTATCGCGAGGCTTCACGTTCGCCGGTTGCGCCCCCGACAGAACCCTGATAGGGCTACGCCTGCCCGACCGAGGAAAGAACCCCACCCCCGGGATCGGCCCATGAGCGCTGCGCTGAGCTCCTCAACCCCGCGTCGCCCTGCGATACTCGGAGTGGTGGCGCAGCACATGATGTTCCGAGCACAGCGATGTCAGATTCCGCATCACCGTGTCCCCACCGTCCCGGTACGCGGTCTCATGATGCGCATGCAGCGACCACGTCACCGGCCGCGAACACCCCGGCTCCCCACACTCCCGATCCCGAAACGCCAACGCCACCCGCTGGTCCGCCGACGCCAACCGCGCCCCCGGATCCACATCCAACCCCCGCCCATCCAACGCCACCGGCTCCCCACCGACCGGATCGAGGGTTAGCACGCTGGATGCGGAATCCCCCACCGACGGCAACCCATCGACCGGAACCAGCTCCCCATACACCGTCATCGCACACCCCTCCGGAATCTCCGACAGCCCAGGAGTGGCATCATCCGCTGCGGAATTCGACACTGAGCCCGGCACGCGGGTCACGAACAGCGTCTTCGGCCTAAACGCCTCACCCCGCCGCCCCTGCGAGACGGTCAAATACACCTCGGCAAGCCGGGTCAACGCCTGCGCCCCCATCTGCTCCACCGTCACCACATCCTTCGACAGCCGCTCCACCTTGTCGTACTGCCGCGCATGCAACCCACCGGCCACCATCTGATCCAACACCGAGCGCACCACCGCACCCCGGGCCGCATCCAACAACGCGTCGATCCGCACCATGCCGTCCTCGGTCTCACCCACCCGCAGAAACGAACGCGCCCGCTGCCTCACCGCGAGATCCCTCACCGTCCCGGGAGCCAACGTCTCCTCCAACACCCGCACCCGCGCCTTCGCCCTGGACACACCCTCGCGTTCGATCACGGCGAGGGTGTCGGCCACCGCGCCCGCCGTATCGATCCCGGATCCGTGCGCGGCCTTAACGGCACGCTCCACGACCCGCGTCTGATCCTGATTCAACTCACCCGCCGTCAACCTCCCGGCAAGCTCCGGCATGCCCCCGATCCGACGCGCCTCCTCCGCCAGACCGCGCGCCCGACTACTGCCGTACCCCCACTCCGCCGACAGCCACGCGCCGATCCCGGCCCGCGCCACCTTCCGACGGTCCGCCTCCGCGAGCAGCCGCAGCTTCACCCCGTGCGCGATCCGCTCCGCCACCTCCACCCGACGCACCGCCTCCAGGAAGTCGGCGTCCTGTCCGGAGGCGTCGTCCATCAGGCCGATCGCCTCGCGCGCCGCCACTGCCAGGCGCTCCAGGCCCTGCCGCATCCCCTGATCCATCTCCGACCCCGCCAATCACTTTCCGTGCCTGATTTGCTACTTCAAGCATAACAACGGGATCCGACAAAAGCAGCATATTTCCATCAAAAACAGCAGGAAAATACAGGAACCTTCGACACCCGTGAACCGTTGACCAGGTAAGGGAAACGCGCACACCCCACCGCCGATGTGAAATCCCGCATCCGGAGTACCGCAGGGCGATGCGGGATTTGACAGCCGAGCGCAGCGCACACAGGCCGGGCCAGAAGCAGCAGCTGACCTTGACTTCCCACGCCACAACACCAACGCAAGAAGCCAACTCGACGCCACGGACGGACCACAGTGCGCGCGAAGGACGACCGGAAGAAGGCAGCTAGGTCAAGAGAACCCCACCCCAACTCGATCCACACGGAACCCAGCGCGACTCAACCGGCCACTCAGCGAGTGTCGCGCGCTCCAGGCTTCCGCTCGGCGTCACGGGCATCACCGGCGTTGCCAGCGTCACCGGCCGCTTCGGCCAGTTCGGCCGCATCGACCTCGTCGAACACGTCGGGATCGTACGGCGGGTCCACCGGGAGCATCGGGATCAGCGGCAGCTTGGACAGCTTCATCGGGCGGCCCTGCTCGTCGCCGTCGGGGAAGAAGCGCAGCAGCGTCAGCCGCAGCAGCAGCGCTGCGCGGTGGAACAGGAAGAACGCCAGCGGCAGTTCGATGAACACGGCCGACGCGAGTGCGGTCCAGATCCCTGGCGTGCCCAGGTCCAGGGTGATGTCGAACCACGCGTCGCACACCAGCAGCGTCGCGGCCGCGATGGCTGTGCCGATCAGCGCCTGCCGCCCGCGCCAGCCGAAGTATGCGGTGGCGGCCAGGGCTAGCAGTAGGAGCACGTCGAAGCCCGTCCAGGCCACGGACCAGTACCTCGTGCTGTAGTTGTCCGGCAACGACAGGCCGAGGTAGATCGTCCAGGGCACCAGGGCCAGTGCGCAGGCCCAGAGCAGCTGCAGGGTCAGCCGACGACGCCGGCGCATTTGCTCCGGCGTCAGCCTCGCCAACCGCTGCTCTGTCTGCATCTGATATCAGTACCCGTGCTCGACCCGGTTCTTCGGCTGGCCGCCATTGACCCACGTCGTGAGGTTCTCGCGAACCACCTGGAAGCAGCGTTCCCGGTTGTCCGCGACCAGCGAGCCGATGTGCGGGGTGATGAACACGCCCGGCGCGCTCCAGAGCGGATGGTCTGCGAGGAGCGGCTCGGGGTCGGTTACGTCTAGGAACGCCTCGATGCCTCGGTCTCGGGTCGCGGCGAGCAGTGCTTCGGTGTCTACGCAGCCGCCGCGCGCGCCGTTGACCAGCAGCGATCCTGGCTTCATTCGGCCGAGGAACTCCGCGTTCACCAGGCCGCGCGTCTCGTCGGTGAGCGGTGTGAGCAGCACTACGATGTCGGCCTGCGGCAGCAGTTCGGGCAGCGCGGCCAGCGACTCGACGTCGCCTCGCTTGGTCCGCGCTACTTTCAGGGTTCTGACTTGGAAGGGCTCTAGGTAGCGTTCGAGGCACTGCGAGATCGAGCCGTATCCGATGTAGAGCACTGTCTTGCCTTGGACGACGCGCACCTGCTTCGGTGTCCAGGCGCCCTGGTCCTGTGCGTGCACGTAGTGCGGGATCTCCTTGTAGATGCTGAGGATCCCGGTCAGCAGCAGCTCGGCCACCAGTTCGTCGTACGCGCCGCGCACCGAGCAGAGCAGCACACCTTTCGGCACCGCGCCGACGATGTTGTCCACGCCCGCCGACAGGGCCTGGACATACTCCAGGCCCTTCATCCGCTCCAGGACCGTCCTGAGGTCGTAATCCTCGTCCGCCGAGTTCCGCATCAGCGGCGGGATCAGTACTCTGACCTCGCCGAGCCGCGGGTCGCCGAGCGGGTCGGCCGGGACCTCCACGATCTCCAGCCGCTCGTCGAGTCCGTCCAGCCACCCGGCGGTGCCTTCCGCCGTCCATACCAGTGAGCGCATGTGACCATTATCCGACGAAGCTCCGACGATTCCGCGCCCGGCCGCCATTCCCCCGGCCGCGCTCAGAAGAGCATCGGGTTGTGCGGGCCGATCCCGCTGGTCAGCAGCGTGCTCAGGCGTTCCAGCGCGCCCGCGGTGTGCTCATCGGCCTGGCCGACCGCGCCGAGCCTGGCAGCCGTGTACCCGCCGAGGTAGATCGAGCCGAGCCGATCGACCGGGAGGGTGACGTCCGGGGCCTCGAGGGTCGGCGCGCACGCGGCGGTGCCGTCCGCGGCGACCTCCAGCGCGTACGTCCCCTGCGCGTAGCCGTCCTTGTCCTCGACCTTCAGCACGATCCGGTCGGCCTTCGCGTACGTGCGCGCGGCGAGCACCGCGGCCGGGTCGAGCACCCGCAGCCAGACGAAGTCCCAGGCGTTCGCCGCCACGGCCATCCGCCGGTCCACCAGCAGGTCGCGCCAGAGCGGGTCGATGCGGTCGTAGTCCGGGCCGACGACCTGCGTCACCCAGTCGTGGTCGGCGAGGAACTTCCACAGCCGGGCCTCGTGCACCGGGTCGGCGGCGAGCAGCGTGGTCACGTGCACGGTGTTGTCCGGACGCTGATTCGTCCACTTGTCCGTGAAGCGGTACGCGGTGTAGCCGACGATCTGCCCGGACTCGTCGCGGCAGACGGCGTGCAGGAAGCTCTTCGGCGACTCGTCGCCGTCGCGCAGATACTGGCCGGTGTCCAGGTCCCAGCGCCAGTCCTCGCGGCTGACCGCGCCGACCATGCGCCCGCGGATCCGGTCGTAGAGCGCGGCGGCCTCGAACCGGGCCTCACCCGCGTCGACCAGCTCGATCCGGCCGGGCAGTTCCCGACGGAAGCGCAGGTCACGCGCGCCCACCAGCCATTGGGCCGTTTCGGTCGCGGGCCCGAAGCCGAAGCGTCCGTAGATCGGGTACTCGGCGGCCACGAGGGCGGCCACGGCGTCGCCGCGCTCCTTCGCCCGGCCCAGCTCCGCGGCCATCATCCGGCGCGCGACGCCCTGGCGGCGGTGCGTGGGCGCGACGGTGATGGCGCTGATGCCGGTCAACGGGATCTGCACCGGGCCCGGCACGGTCAGCTGCAGGTCCAGGCTGGCGAGGGTGCCGACGACCGAAGTGCCGTCGAATCCGGCCCACACCCGGCCGCGGTCCGGATAGCGGCCCCGTCGGCGGGGCCCCTCGCCGCGCATGTGCGGCATGTAGAAGCCGACGTCCATCGCGTCGGACCAGGCGTCGAACTCCTCATCCCCGCGGACGTTGCGTACCTCGATGGCCATGCCCAGACCTTAAGCCGGGCACGGTACGGCGGCCAATCCATTTCAGTGCGGCGTTCCGTAGGAGGTCCGGTTCGCCGACGAACGACAGACTAGGCGGGCGCCGAGCCGTCGAGACCGACCCGCAGCTTGTACGCGGTCAGCGAGATCCCGGCGGCCAGCAGCGCGACGAGGCCGAAGGCGAAGGGCAGCGAGACCGCCGAGCCGAGCGCGCCGACGGACGGGCCGGCCGCCAGCCCCGACGCGTAGGTGATGCTCGAGATCCCGGCGACGGCCGTGTCCGAGTCCTTGGTCGCGCGTCCCGCGGCGGCGATGCACAGCGGCACGCTGGTGGAGATCCCGAGACCCATCGCGGCGAATCCGGCGATGCCCGGCCACGGGCTGCGGGCCGCGACGACCCCGGCGGCGCCGAGCACGGCGAGCGTGCCGCCGACGCGCACCGTCAGGACCGGCCCGAAGCGGCGGACGACCGCGTCCCCGGTCAGCCGGCCGAGCGCCATCGTCGCGGCGAATCCGGTGACGCAGTACGCGCCGACCGCCGCCGAGGCGTGCGCCACCGAGGTCAGATACACGGCCGACCAGTTGGTGCCGGAGCCCTCGGCGAACACGGCGCAGAATCCGAGGACGCCGAGCCCGAGCACGGCCTTGGTCGGCAGGGCGAAGCGCGGCGGCCGGATCTCTTCCTGCTCCTCGACGTCGCCGGAGAGCCGCGCGTCCGAGGGAAGCAGGCCGGTGGCGGCGAGCCCGGCGAGGACGAGGACCAGCGCTGTGATGAGGAATTCGGGCAGCGCGCTGATCCCGGCGCCCGCGCAGAGCGCGCCGAACAGGGCTCCGACGATGCCGCCGACCGACCACATGCCGTGCAGCCCGGACATGATGGACTTGCCGGCGCGCTGCTCGATCCGCACCGCCTGGCCGTTCATCAGCACGTCGGCGACCCCGGCGAACGCGCCGAAGCACAGCAGGCCCGCGGCGAGCCAGCCGACGTTCGGCATCAGCCCGGGGATGGCGAGCGAGGCGGTCCAGAGGACCATGAGCAGCCGCAGCGCCGCGCGCCCGCCGAGCCGGTGCACGAGTTGGCCGGTGAGCGGCATGGCGACCAGCGCGCCGACGGTCAGGGCGCTCATCGCGGCGCCGAGCGTGCCCGGGGAGGCGTGCACGTGGTCGGCGACCCAGGGCAGCCGGGACGAGTACGTGCCGACCACCGCCCCGTGGACGGCGAAGACCAGGGAGATCGCTATTCGGTCCCGGCGCGCGCTCGGACCGCGCTGCCTCGACATCAACGCGGCGTCACAGTGGATTCCTCGACCGGCGCGCGCTGCACGGGGACGGAACCCACGGTCTCCGGGAAGACGTAGCGGTGGCAGGCCCAGAAGCGGAACAGCGTGCCGAGCACCTGGCCGGCGCCGAGCTGCGCGAGGTTGATCGCGAGCCGCGAATCCGCGCCGATCACGTGCTGGGTGAACCAGACGCAGAACACGGTGATCAGGAAGCCGCCCGCGGACACGAGCACGAACAGGCCGAACTCCGCGCCCGTCTCCCGCCGCTCCCGGTGCCGGAAGGTCCAGAAACGGTTGCCCACGTAGGCGACGAGCGTCGAGACCGAGACCGCGATCGCCGAGGCGAGCACGGAGGGCACGTGGTGATAGAGCAGGTTGATGACGATCGCGTCGCTGATATAGCCGACGACGCCGACCGCTCCGAATCCCAGCAGCTCACGCCATAGGCGCCGAACCACCGCCACCAACCAGGACACCCGCGGACCCCCTCCGTGCTCGATATCTCAGTGTTTTAAGTTACTGGGCCGACTCGGCCTTGGGCTTCGGCGTGAAGTCGACGCCGGCCTCCTTGCGCTGCTCCGCGGTGATCGGGGCCGGGGCACCGGTCAGCGGGTCGCCGCCGGAGGCGGTCTTCGGGAACGCGATCACGTCCCGGATCGTGTCGGCGCCGGTGATCAGCGCGACGGTGCGGTCCAGGCCGAAGGCGATGCCGCCGTGCGGCGGCGGGCCGAAGTTGAAGGCGTCGAGCAGGAAGCCGAACTTGGACTCGGCCTCCTCCTGGCTGAGGCCGATCGCCTTGAACGCCCGCT
>Ga0185299_10002847_pt1 | contig 25030 bp, 38 predicted proteins | sample PaiPotPPA55metaG_FD_128002 | JGI IMG/M metagenome (GOLD analysis project Ga0185299, IMG submission 128002) | Iron sulfur acid spring bacterial and archeal communities from Banff, Canada, to study Microbial Dark Matter (Phase II) - Paint Pots PPA... ...
TCCGATAGGACGCATCGTCAAGGTCAAGTATTTTCCGTCAGGCGGTATAGCAGCAAGCGACGGTGGTAAACCTCGGCATCCAATTTTTCAAGGTTGGAGAGATGAAAGAGATTTATGAATGCACCGAGGAGGAAACATGTTCAAGAATGAAGTTCTACCGGCACTGCTCAAGGTCGCGGCTGCAACGATTCGTTTCGAAGACATGAGTCGCTATCTTCCATTCCAGACTCGTATCGTGTCTGGTGATACGTTCAATCACATTCAATCGCGCCACGCGTACGATATCAAAACGTACCGCACGTCCCAGAAACTCGACCGTACTTTCGAGTACACTGTGAGCGAAGGCGATACACTGTGCCGTCGCGGTGGCCCGCTGTCTTCTACGCGTGGCGGGGTCAATGACGAAAACTGCCCCGGCTGTACCGCAATTGCCCAGGGCATCATCAAGCGGGACATCGAGTCCGCGTAACTATCAGGGCCGATTAATTCGGCCCGAAATTTTCGGAGGCTGTATGGATACACTGATAGAATCACTGGTGACCAGCGCGGTCTCCAAAGTGCCTGCGGACATCCGGCAGGCGGAAGCTAGCAGCCTGCGGGCGAGCATGGCGAAGGCACGGGCGATGCTGGGGCCGGACACCGACTGGACAGAGCATGTCCTGCGGCGGATGGCGAGCCAGTATACGACGTGGCAGGGCCAGAACTACACCCACAGGGCGGGCAAGCGGTGACTTGAGAGCGATAGTTGCGGGCGGGGTGGCCTTCCGATACCCCGGAACGCTAGAATCGGCCCGTAGAGGGCTAGAAAGAGGTATTTTATGCTGCGGCACTGATAAGCAATATACGTGCGGCCAGTGCACCCGAGGTTTCGTCCATCGTATGTGCAATACACACGGGATCGCATTCTTCGAATGGTTAGAGAAAAATTTTGGAGAAGTCGATTCACGCTTAACCGAGTATCGGAGGAAAGTCCATGAGCGACAGACGATGGGTGCTTAATCGCAAATGTTTTGCAGCGTTGCGAGCAATCGGTGACGGGGTCGATAGGCGATGGAATTATATCCATGTTGGGCCAAAAGGCGTCACAGCGACCGACACCGTATCGCTCATACGCGTGACGCTGCCCAAAGAGAATGGCATCAATCAAGACGGTGTTGGCGAACCCGCGATCTTTGATTATGACATGATGAAGAATCTATCTAAGTCGGGGTTTGGCCAAGGTCAGATTGAAATGCCCGAGGGACTGCCCGCGAAGACGACGGGCCAGTTCACCGTGCCGAATCATGATATAACTATACCGAAGCCCGAGGATCAAACCGCGACGATCACAGTTGACGCGAAGCGTTTGATCGAACTGCTCAAGGCGGCGATGGAAGTGACTGAGCACAACAAGCATCTAGTTCGTTTGAGATTCTACAAAAATTTCATCCGCATTGACGCGCACCGAGACGTGGGTGGACAAGAATTTATGGGCCTGCTCATGTGCACGAATTACATCGGGGCCGGAATCCCAGGAGACAGACCTGTCGGAGCAGAAATATCGCTGTCCGGAGTATCCGAATCATCCGAAGATGGACATTTCAAATTGCCTGTGTATGAGGGACGACGCTTCAGAGAGGTAGTCGATAATGACTAAGACTCTGTTCAAAACCGTTTGTGAACAGAGCACAGGGAGAGTGTTCCGTGACAGTTAACGATCCGAAAATTGGCGACTACATTTATAAGCACTGCCGTCCGCTCAATCCGGGCGTCATCGTCTCTGTGGACGGTTTTGATTACGGTATGATTTTCAAAATTGTACACGTACAGTGGCTCAAGGCGAAACCCGGCCAAGAAATTTCGTGCATGTCAACCGCTGGTCTGAGAGATTTCTCCGCGCTGATCGCAGATCATCGCAAGAAGCTAAACACACATGAGAGAGCACTCATGGGGCTGCACTCGATACGGCACAAAATTCGAATCTTGGGGTGATCTATGGAGTGGGAAGAATTCGCGTCACACGCACCGCCTGATTTGGATAAGGCTCCGATTCACGAGCGACGGTCCATCAGTTCGCATACGCCTACTGGGCACGGCGCCTACGACGATGAACCATTTGCTACTGAGGGTTTGGCTTACTTCTGGTATCAACGGGCAGTGTATTGGAAGCGCGAGTTTCACCGTACTGAGGGCACCCAACAGCAGATGAATTTTGAGGAGCCAAATGTTGCGGGCATGACCACGCAACAATGGAAGGATGTGCGAGTGTATATCAAATTACAGCGCCATATAGACGCGATTAAATTCGTCCGCGAGTGCACGAATTTAGGACTCAAGGAATCCAAAGATATATGCGATAAGTTGCGTGCCGATATGGGTTGGAACGGAAAGTTTGGCGAAAATTACGGATTCGACAACCTAAATTAGTGCTTGACATGTCCTTGGCGATTTTGGTAGGATCATATCAGTGGCAATACGTGCCCGTTTTGTGTATAAGGAGCCGCATGAAGATCGTCTGTATCTCTGACACGCACGCGAAACAGATTCCCGATGACCAGATTCCGGAGTCTGATGTCCTTATTCACGCGGGCGATATAACGAACAACGGTAAAATCTTCTGGCTACAGCAACAAGCCGAATGGTTTCGACATCTGGTAAACAAGAAGTGTGACCATCTGATTTGTATAAGTGGCAACCACGACTTTATCCTCGACGCCTTTCGCAAAGAATATAGCGAATATGCGATTCCCAACATCTTTGGGAATAACCGTATTCACTACCTGCGGGACTCCTCGGTCGTCCTCCGGTTCATGGGCCGAGAGAAAGCCGTAAAGTTCTACGGCACGCCATGGACTATTTGCGGCGACTGGGCGTTCAGCGAAATGGATCGGATGAAACGCAGGGCCATCTTCGACAAGATTCCAATGGATACAGACGTATTAGTAAGCCACGGACCACCTTATGGTATACTTGATCGCTGTGATAACGGATCGCATGGTTATGGCTCCGTAGGCGACTTGGAGTTGTTGGGGGCGGTAGAAAGGGTTCGACCGCTCATTCATTGCTTTGGACACATACATGACGGCGCAGGAATAACAAAAATCGGGGGGACAACTTTTGTGAACGCCGCAGTAACACGAGTGAAACCAACAGACGCGGACCCCTATCCGCTGGGGAATCCGCCAATTGTTGTAGAGATTTGATATGCCCGTCAAGGATATCACAAAGCGTCGTATCGCCAAGCGGGATTAATATTCAACCTCTTTGTCATGGGCTAGGCGGTTGTAACAATGCCAAGAATGCAAAGCATATAGACTATCGAGGTACACGAGTTGCAGGGCTGAAAGACCTGTGAGAACGATCAGTACGAGAACGACGATCATGCGTAAGTTAAGTTCAATAAGGGGGCTGGAGATCATCGCGCAAGGGGCCGCACAATATCGAGCAATATTCGAAGAGTCTGCGAACCCTTTCAAGGTGAACACACAGGACGTGGAACGCAAACTTTGGCTAAAAGGGTGGTTAGACGCAAAATTCAAGTGGGAGAAGCCTTTTCTCGACCGAAAGAAATTTGCTGCACGAAAATTTACGAAGCGACCCTTCGTGAAATAAACGAAGACGGGCGGCGGGTAAGTCGCCCGAATCCGCTTGACAGGCGGGTGTGGTACGTGTACAGTGGTTCAAGGAGGATTCATGGCACAATCGACAGCAGAAAACATCGTGACAAACAAAATCGTGACGGCTACGACGGGGGCCGTCGGACTTGGATCGTCACTGGCGGCTGCTTTGTCCTACGCGAAGTGGCACTTGTTTTGGCTTGCAGTGGGGCATTTCTTTCTGGGTTGGATATACGTGTTCTATCACGCATTCACCTACGGACTCCCGCTCATTCGCAGGTACTAACATGTAGCGACTAGACTATCCGGCTCTGCATGTAGACGACTTCAAAATAATCGGGCACCCGCTCAATGCAGTTGCTCTAATTGAAGTAGACGAGGACGCTGTACAGAAGCGGGCTGAAAATATCATTGCTGGAAATATATCGGCCGGCAGAAAATTCGAGGAACGCATTTGAAACTGGCCTTTATTGAAGCAGCGTTTCCAGAACTACCGTCGCCAAAAATGTATCAGAGCGGTAAGGGCGAGGGTGGAACCATGAAGGTTGCAATTCGTAATGCGATAAGCAACCTGCTCAAGAACCCAACACTAGCGCACAAGCGCATCAGCGTCATCAAGTGCACGATCACGATCACCGAAAAGGCCGACGCGGAGGTCACAGATGGACCAGCAGACTAGCCAGCAGCGGAAAGACGCAACCCGGCTCGCAAACCTCATCAGCGCTAACGCGTATCTGTACGAAACGCGGCCCCTTTACCGAATGATGATCGACTCAACGATTTATTTCGCCAAAGCCGAGCAGGAAGCCAGCCAACGAATCGTCGGCGCGCAGTATCAAGACGGGAAGTTTCTAAATTTATAGAAAGGTCTCAGTGGGAATTGTAATCTATGCGTCAGGCACCTCCCCCAATTTACCGGAATACACGTTTTATGGCGGGGCCGAAAGATTAGTTTTTGAGAAAGACACTTGGACGTGGTATCGGTGCAACGAAGACGGTACGCGTACAAAATTATACGGTGTAACGGGCGTACTAAAAATTATCGCTAAAGAAGCATTGATCCCTTGGGCTGTGAAAATGGCATTGGCCCGGTGTAAGCAGTTGCTGGTGGAAGGTGGGTACGTCGGAGAGGACACGAAGAAACTATTCGAATCTGTGCTAGATGACATACTTGCGAAGGCTAAGAAGGCCGACTCCGAGATTCTATCCGATGCGGGCAACGTGGGCCACGAAGCCCATCAATTTTTAGAAGACTATGTCAACGCGACGATACACCATAACGAAGAACGACGATTCGAACTACTCGCAAAATTCCCTATTGACGAGCGGGCTGCGAACTGTGTCATCGCGGGGTTGGAATTCTTCTACAAACACAACGTCCGGTTTATCTGTGCAGAGCGACCCGTTTATTCGAGAGAGTTGAAGTGCTGCGGAACCCTGGACAATCTGGCGCTCACGGATTCTTGCGACGATGTGACATGTTGCCCGGTTCCCCACAAAGACAGCCTGACACTGATCGATTACAAGACCAGCAATTATCTGTACGCGTCGTACCTCGCTCAAGCGGCCATTTATCAGAAATCGTATCAAGAAGAAACTGTCAAGCATATCGAACGGCGATTCATCTTGCGGCTGGGGAAAACAGAGGCTGAATTCGAAAGTTGGCACATGGCTGGCGACCAGATATACGAGGAAGACCTAACCCTGTATAGGCACGCTCTGGGTTTATATAAGAGTGTACATCTGGTAGAGGACCGACTGTCCAGCATCCGCCAGATACAGGCAGCGGCGAGACGGGCGCTTGCGAAAGAGATTCGAGACGCGGAGCACGCGATCTGTTGCCCCGAGTCCGCAAAGTACAAGGGCGTGAGAAAAAAGAAATGCAACGGAACGGACCACCCCTGTGAGGCTTGCAAAAAAATCTTTCTTGACAAGCACCCCGAAGTAGGATAGATTTGTACAAGTACCGGAGAAAATATGACTGCAAAAAACGCGTGGACGAAGGTAGTTGAAACGGTGGAGTTGGAAGACACGGGCGACATCCTTATGCCTCTGAAACGCGTGAGCATGAAGTACGCAGCGAAGGCAGCAGAGTTTCGTGCGGTCAACAAACCCGAGCGAGCAGCGTACTATGACGAACAGACCGTCAACGTAGACAGGATCATCAATTGGCTAGCCTCGTAGACGCAAATAAAAATCGCGATACGCTGAACGACTTCGCGGACTACTGCTTCACGCACCCACAGGAACGATTCTGGCAAGCATTGCGGAACTGGGCGGGCGTCAGGTATGTCCTAGTGAGTGAAGATTGCCCAGTATTCAAAAATCAGCAAGATACATTTAGTTGGGAGGGAAAAACGAAATGAACTGTGATATATGTGGAGCACCGTCGATGTATAAGAAGGGCGACCGAGTAGCACTGAATGCCATTTGGATGAAACATAGTGGCGGGATTGGCCGCATGATTGGCAGCAAAGCGACGGTACTCGGATTATCCCGCACGGCGGGTTGTATCCGTATAGTGTTTGACGGCACAAAGACGCCGCGCACGTATCACCAGTCGTTCTTATCACGGAGGAATTCATGACCTTAGACGAACGTAATGCTACGATTAAAATTATCAAGCAGTTCATTCACGACCATCCGAATGAGCCTCTACCTCTATCAGGCGGCGCAGGCTGGATTCACCCACAAGCCGCTCTTGATCTGTTTCAGGAAGGTCCGTTGGAAGTGATTGACATTCTCAAGACGAAGGAAGGAAATCAATGACACCTGAATATAAAGCACGCAGGGCCGCGAAAGTTCCACCCGAGACGTTTCCTGTCGCCGGGGCACCGCGATTAGCGTGGCTAGGCGGAAAGCTGTTCAAGTCGAGCAGCGGCGGACTAAAAACGCGTTCGCGCTATTCGCAAGAGCACGAACAGGCGCTCCGTGACAACCGCAACCCGTACCTGAACGAACTGGACGGCAAGTGGTACTGGTACGACGAGACCGAGCAGGAATGTGAGACGGGATTCGTCACCCGCGATCAGGCCGAGATTGCATTGAACGATTACGTGGCGTGGCTCAACAGTCCGAAAGAAGTTGTGGCCGAACCGATGCCGGTCAAGCCGTTGATTAAAAGTTCCCAACCAATGATTCATGGGAAAGATTTGCTCTAGGAGGAGCCATGAAAAAGAAAGCAGAAACAAAGATACGCGTCAACAAAGCAGTCGTCGCACTAGCCGAGTACAAGGCGAAGGCGATATCATATTTCACCAGCATCCGTGCCCGCAAGTCGGTTGAACACAGTCGGACACCTAGCATCGTCACCCGAGAGGGCAAAACCGGGCCAGCTAATATTCTCATCAACGAACTGACAACTGTTGTCAGAACCGCGTCCAAACTGGACAAGTTGGTCGTGCTCGCTGTTAACGGTGAAGACCTTGTCATACTACTTGAGGACAAAGTACCGCAGGCCGATTACACCCTTTATTAGGAGTCACATGTCATTCAATGAATTGCAAATCGATATGGGTACACCGCCCGAGCACGTGGGCGAGGCCGTCGCAGGGGAGGCGGCGGCCTGTCTCAAGCAAATCAAATCTCTCGTGAAAGGCATTTCGACCAACACGTTTGACCTATTTGAATTACTCTATCTGGCGAAGAAAAACAAATATTATCAGCCGAAGTACGAATCGTTCGCGGAGTATGCAAGTAGTCTTGACATCAAGTCCAGCAAGCTATATTATGGGGTCAAGATTGTAGAAGTCTGCGAGCAATGCGAGATTCCTAGGGTCGTATACGAGCCTGTTGGGTTGGCGAAACTAAGAATCATCACGCGGGTGAAGGTCGTGGATGACGAGGGCAAGGATACCACGTTCGAAGGTGTCCCGACGAAATTACTAGTCAAGGACATGATCGAGAAAGCGAGTGATTGGACACCGGAGGCGCTGGACCTAAGAGTCAAAGAGATTCAGGGGCTAGTAGGCGACAATGCGAGTGCGGGCTGGATCAACTTTCCTGTCACGTATGCCCAGAAGGCAGCTTGGGGGAAAGCCGTGGCCCTGGCAATGCTGAACATTGGGTCAGTTGGTAAGGACGAAAACATGGGGCAGTATAAAGATGCTTCGATTGGTTCTTGCGCGGAAGTCATAGCCATATCGTTCATCCAAGACCCAAACAATCACCCGGAGGAAGAATATGAAGGAACCGAGACCATGGACGTACCAGATAATGATAATAGCCCGGTCGGGGGGAGTTCCGTCGGTGACGACGGCATCATTCCCGTCGTATGAAGAGGCTGAAGTTGCTTTCCTGGCCGTCGAAAAATACAACACCGAGCTAATCAGGCTTAACGTACGTATGGGTGTCCGAGTTGTCCGACTATATAGGAAAGCGTAATCTAATCCTGTATCAAGAATAGGTGTGTATGCGTACGATAAATACGGCACTTCGTGGGGCGCAAGTCCGCGTGTTGCTCCGAAAATTCGAACACTTAATCGTAGGGCAGAATGAAGCGATTGAAAAAATTACGAATCTACTAGAGAGATACTTAGGGGGACTGTCTGATCCTAAACGACCCATCGGTTCCGCCATATTTCTCGGGCCTACTGGCGTGGGCAAGACTGCGGTAGTCGAAGCCATGTGTGAAGGTTTGTACGGTGACGCCCATCACATGATTAAAATCGACTGCGCGGAATTCCAATTCGGGCATGAGATCGCCAAATTGATTGGTAGCCCGCCGGGGTACCTCGGCCATAAAGAAACGCCTGCTCGTCTGAAACAAGAAACGATCTTGGGTCTACAAACGATGGACGTGCCGTTCACCGTCATCCTGTTCGATGAGATCGAAAAGGCGTCGGACGATCTATGGCATCTATTGCTGGGTATCCTCGACCGTGGTGCGCTAACGCTGGGCGACAATAGCAAGACTGACTTTACGAAGACGATTATCATCATGACATCCAACGTCGGTGCTCGCGAGATTAGCGTGGATGGGAGACTTGGTTTTGGATATCAGGACGAATACACTGATCAGATTATCGAAGACAAGAGTATGAGTGCAGCACGGGCGAAGTTCTCACCAGAGTTTTTAAACCGGCTGGACGAAATCGTAGTCTTCAATATGCTGGACAAAGACGCCATTGAAAAGATCATGCACATGGAGTGCAACAAGATCAAGAAGAGTCTGTTGGAAAAAAAGGGCACCAAGATCGAAGTCTCTCCTGCTGCGTTCAAAGAATTGCTAGAGCGGGGATTCGACAAGAAGTACAATGCGAGAGGCATCCGGCGCACGCTCGAAAAAGAAATCATGACGCCTATGGCGAGGGCGATTTCGTCTTTCGAAGTCTCGTGGGGAGATTTCATCGTCATGAATTATGGGGATGGGAAGTTTCACTTCCATGCCATGAGCATCCAGAAAGAGAGTTTATAGTGCTTAGTAAGTCTAATGGTAATTCATCGTCGGCATACAATCTAGATCGAAAAGACCCTGTTATAGGATACACAGTAGCTAATTGTGTGCCCTGTTGTCCACGATGCAACTTGTCAAAAGGGAACCGCTTTACCTACGAAGAGTGGGTGAAAATCGGAAAAGTGATAAAATCCTTTGCCGAAGCGCGATAGTACCGAGCGGAGGATATACGTACAGAACAAAAAGTTGATGTATCAACGGGATCGTTGGCACTGTCGTAGTTGCAATTCGACTTTCAATTTGATGCCCCACCACCTAAAGACAAGAGGGCAATGCGGTGGTGACGATTTGGATAACCTTTTGACCGTCTGTTTCGCGTGCCATCGAGCAATTCACGACGGATTTTTGAAGGTCACCGTGCATGAAGTTTGTTCGAAGTTCGAAGGATCGTACACGGTAAAATTTGAACGAACGAGAGGGTGGGCACCATGATCGACCTAAACGAAATCAGTACGCAGATTACGATGAAAATAGATGACGGTCTGACCAGTCCTATGAATACCGATTTACGTACTGATGAACCCTATGATTTCAACAGTCTCAAAAACGAGATGGCACATAAGAAAGTAGCGGATGAAAATCTTCTGATCATCTATCCGGAGGATGACGTTCTCCAGATTGACATCGACAACGAACATAGTTATTTATTGTTTACGAATCAAGTGATGATCTTGAGCAAATTTATGCAGGTACAAAAATGGGATGTTACTCCCAGTAAGAGCGGGTTACCTAAACGACATATTACTGTATCTTTGGGCCGCGCCGTGTCCTCTCTTGAACGACTCGCATTGCAAGCAATGCTAGGTAGTGACCGAATTCGAGAACTGCTAGGTTTTGTACGACTACAACAAGGAGAGTTACATCCGACTTTGTTCTTTGAAAGGAAATCCTGATGGCTAATACGAGACGTGGCAAGAAGATAAACCAGACGAAGAATAATATCTCCGCGAAAGACTTCGCGGAGGGCAAGAAGATCGGACGCAGGAAACAGCGATGGGTGTGGGACGAGCCTATGTCCGTTCCTGCGGGCGAACAACCTACTGGACATTGGGAGAAAGCATGACATGGAACTCGACGAACTGATCTTTCTAGGGGCATGCTCGATTCTGGCACGCACTCCAAACAATCATCAAGAAGGGCAAGACACGGCGATCTTTCGGGCCGTCAGAATATCTAAAAGTGTATGGAGAGAGGTTTGTGCCAAACGAAAGGAAGATGAATATGGAAACAGTTGACGCATCAAAGGGCGGCTACGAGCCGCATCCGGAGTCATATTCTCCGCGAGTCTTCGTGTACGTGAAGGCCACGGACATCCACTATGAGCTATTACGGACTGGCGAGGCGGTGCCGTGGGTGTCCGAAGACCCGGCAGGGTTCGACTTCTGGATCATGGACGTGAACAGGCTGGCCGATGTAGGCGTACACCGCGACAAGCCCGGTATCGAGCCGCATGTCGCGCACGACGTGGAGGTTACGAATGGCTAATCTGCGTTTTGATGGTATCGGAAAGTCTCACAGCGGACTCACCCTAATTTGGTGGGTCATGAGCATGGGAGAAGACCATCTGGGGAATATCCAATGGCATGCACCTTGGCGGCGGTACTGTTTCTATCCGACTGCGAACACCATATTTGACAACAATTGCCTACGAGAAATCGCAGACTTCTGTGCTGAGCAGACAAGGAATCACAATGCCTGAAAGACCTTATCAAGAAATCTGTGACACGGGCGTCATCGCCGTGTATGACAGTATTCCCCGAGTTTAGATCGTATTATACCCGCTCAGGGTTACGTACTTGGAAATATCCAAGTCATTTCCCAGAAAGCCAATGTGATGAAGAACAATGCGTCTAAGCACGAACTCTTGGCCTTTGCCGGATGGGTGATGGAGACTTATGGAACTTAGACCCTACCAAAATGAAGCCATCGAAGCAGTTTGTACGGCTTACGACCAAGGGTGGCGACAACAGATTTTGTCAATGGCTACTGGATGTGGTAAAACGGTGGTCTTCACATCCTTGTATGAGAAGTTAAAATCTCGACTCCCTGGCAAAATGTTGATCCTAGCTCATACTGAAGAACTTATAAATCAGTCCATAGCCACGATGCAGGCCGTGAACCCTTCACTACGGGTTGGTAAGGAAATGGCAGAACATAAGGCAGATACGACTGTCGCTGATGTCGTGGTTGCGTCCGTTGCATCTCTGGGGCGCAAGAATACGAGTAGACTTGACCGCTTCAAACCCGAAGATTTTGATCTGATCGTCGTGGACGAAGCACACCATACGACTGCCGATTCATACCGGAATATTCTAGAACATTTCCGCATTCTGGAAGATGGAACACCGAAGTTACTTTTGGGGACGACCGCTACCCCGAGCCGCGCCGATGGGAAAGCTCTTGGCGAGATTTACAAGAAAATGACGTTCGTGTACAGTCTCCGGCAGGCAATAGAGGAAGGCTATCTGGTTAAAGTCCGGGGATATCAGGTAGTCACCGAGACGAATCTATCCAACGTATCAACGGCGGGCGGTGATTTCAACAAAATCGAGCTAGAAGCCGCAATCAACACGCCAGAGCGAAATAAGGCGATTGTAGAGGCTTGGCTGAAATACGGGGAGTCGAGGCTCACCCTAGCCTTCGTCGCTGGTATAGCTCATGCTAAGGCACTGGCTGAGGCATTTACGGCGGCTGGTGTGGCTGCGGAGGCCGTTTGGGGTGATGATTCCGAGCGAACAGACAAAATAGCCCGTTTTCGGCAGGGAGTGACGCGGATTCTAGTGAACGTCGGTATCATGACTGAGGGTGTGGATATTCCAGAAATAGGGTGCGTCATAATCGCCCGCCCCACCCAAAGTGGTGTGTTATTCGCCCAGATGTGCGGTCGATTGACCCGCCTATTTCCCGGCAAAGTGGATGGGATTGTTTTAGACATGGTAGACACGTCCGGGGGTCATAGCCTGTGCACGCTGCCGACGCTGATGGGCCTGCCATCAAATCTGGACATGTGCGGGAAAAGTCTTTCCGATACGTGCAAGCTGATCGAGGACATGCAGGCGGAAAATCCGAGTATCGACTTCACCAAGCTGAAATCGGCGGATGGGATTCAGCAGTTCATCACCGAGTTCAACCTGTTCGAGATTCGGTTCCCGGCAGAGGTCGAGGCGAATAGCGACTTCACATGGTCTAAGGCGATTGACGGGGGATATGTCATGCGAATTCCGCTCCAGAAGAACGACGCGACTGGCGCGAAACCGGGCATTGTACGGATACACCAAAATCTACTTGACAAGTGGGAGGTAACAGGCTACATTGGAAGTTGGGGATTCCACGGACTGCGAGACTCGGTCGAGGAGGCGTTCGCCGCTGCCGACCAACAGATTCGGGAGCGTGCGCCCGCGTCGGTAGTGTTAGTAAACAGGAAGGCCAGTTGGATGACCAAGCCCGCGACAAAAAATCAGATGACGCTGCTGAGTCGGCTGTACGGGAAGAACAAAGCATGGCCCGAGGATTTCACGCAGGGGCAGGCGAGTTTCTGGATTGACAAAAGGATTGGAGGAAAATAATGGCATGTTCTGACAGTTGTGAATGTGAATTCTGTAAAGAGCCAGTGCGGGGGGGGGAAAAATGATTGAAGTTTATGCTATTCGAGAAAAAGGAACGGAGAAATATCTGCCTGCTCTCAAAAAGGGTCGTATGCGTATAAGAGGATTCAGTTTTACGCAACCCATGGAAAAAGAGGCTCCACGATTGTTTCATACGAAACGATCCGCAGAAAATGCTTTGACTACGTGGTTACAGGGTCATTGGGAAATTCACACTTCAGTCAGTGGAATGTTTGGGGAAGATGTTGATATCTATCCAGCGCCGACTCTCGTAGAGGGTAGAAAACGAGAAGCGATGGAAATTGTGAAGTTTACATTGGGGGAAAGTGCTGGAACACAAACATGTACGCGTACGCATAAGTGCGTGGTAGACAGTCCCTGTAACGGATATCCGAGAATCTGGACAGATGTTGATGCTTTTGGCGAGTGGGCCGCTTCAATGTGGTTCAGCAAAAACCCGGAATCTAAAGAAATGGGCAAGCGCGATCTTGCCATCATGGGACTGGGAATCGGGGGAGAAGCGGGCGAAGTACAAGAACGGATTAAGAAGGATATCCGTGACCATACGCCTGATCGTGAAGGCATTCTGAAAGAGTTGGGCGATGTAATCTTTTACGCAGTGACAATCGCTCGGTATTACGGCTACAAGCCGAGCAACATTCTGAGAGCTAATTACGAGAAGCTAGTCAGCCGCAGAGAACGTGGAACGGAACGGGGCAGCGGGGATGAAAGGTAAACATGATAAACGAAAATTGGTTTAACGCACCTGAAGAAATAGACGCAGAAGCCCTTGCGGGATTCCTGTGGCGTGCGATGAAGTACATCATCGAGCGGCGACCGCACGAGTTGGTGACCATCGCCATACTTAACGAGAAGGCGTATGACGTGTATGATGCACGGGATGGGGCAGCAAGGGCAAAGTTGATCAATTGAACAGTCTACCTAAATCCATAAATTGTTCGAAGTGTGAATTATCCGCCACAAAACAGAAGGTCGCTATCGAAGGTAGTGCGGGCGTGATCTTCCAAATGTACGCCTGTAAGAAAGATCATTGGACCTATCTGAAACAGGGTGACAAATGACATCCGCTGAGCGGGCAAAAGATGTACGGCTACAAAAGATTTACAAGAGGACGTTAGCGGAGTTCGAAGTCGCAAAAGCCGCGCAGGGAAACAGATGCTCCATATGCGGGCGGTCCTTTGATGAATTCATGGCGCACCAAGATCATGACCATGCATGCTGTCCTCCGGGTCGGAAGAAGCAGCGGGAATATTGCGGCAAATGCAATCGTGATATCCTGTGTTATCTATGCAATCGTTGGGCTGTTGGGGGGTTGGAGTATTGTCGCAAGGTGGGAATTGAGCCTGTCAGAGTTCTGGAGTATGTGATTAAGTGGAACATGAATCCCGTGAAAGCGAAAGGTTACGATGAAAAGTCGAAAGCAAAAACCCCAATTCGCCGCAAGAAAAGCTGCTTTTAATCGGACCATCGCTGCCTATCGTGCGGCGAAGGATATCGCGGGAGGTATGGGGGCAACCAACATATCAGATTGTGGGGGCGGTTCACCTAATCCCGCTCGGCCAATTTTAGCGGATTTTAGAGTTGATGTTGAATCCGTAATTGAAAGAGTCATACCTGAAAATCTCATGCTTAGGTTCAAACTCGCTTATTTTGAGTTCGATAGTGAAAACGAAATCGACCGGGAGGTCTATGCCGACAAAATGCTGGGATCGATCCGCCACGGATGGGAGCAAGGATTAGGTAATCAATTCCTGAAACATGGGCTAGACAAGAATTATTTTTACACCATCCGTCAGCCACGGGGGAGCGTATGAAGAAGCCAAAGATCACGGAATTCGGGGATTACGCGACATGGGTGACATTCGAAATCATGGCGAACTATCAAGTTCGTTTGATTATCACAAAAGACTTGGACAAGTCCTCTAGAGCACGGCTAAGTTGTAATCCAGAAGTCCACGGTGACGGATTCGTTTTCAACGTCGAGGGGGAGGGGCGATCCTATCTCTTTCTGGAACACGACGCGCCAGAGAGTACTGTAGCCCATGAGTGCTGGCACATCGTGCATCGGATCATGGGTTGGTGTGGAGCGGAACTTGACAACGAAGTAGTTGCCTATCACCTAGACCACATGGTAGAAAAAGTGTATCAATTCAAAAATGCAATTAAATCCCGTACCAGAAAGAAGTCCAAATGACGAATGTAAGCGTAGAACAGGCGTTAAGAAGTCAAGTTAAACTCGAAATTGGTGACGACGATAATGTCACCTTCAAACAAAAAAATATGCTGGGTCAAAAATACGGAGCCCCCGCCATCATAGTCGATGAAGACAAATTCTGGTTAGAGTTGGAGGCATACCATGACGGAATCTAGTGAACATGTCCACACCGAAGAGTGCGACCGGACACCTGAAATAGAATCTCGTCTCAACGCGGAGCCACAAAAGCCGTTGACAGAACGACAGTTTCGGCAACTTCGAAATTTGTACTTTACAGTTCGTCATACTCTGGTAAAAGAGTGCGGGCATAAAATCGACATGATAAATGAACCCCGCCATCGAAATTGCGAAACTTGTTACTGGGCATGGTTCTCCGCGCATGGCGAGTTAGTTCAAGTCGCTGACAGGGCTTTGCAGGAGCAAGGAAAATCATTTCTCGTAAAAATGAGGGGACGGCATTTTTATGAAATGTTCGTCCGATACATGAGTACATTAGCCCGATTTAAGAAAGAACAAGATGACAAAGAGATTGGAATTGCAGGGGATGAAAATAGGACGATTGAAAGTGCTGGAATTAATCGGAACGACATACAACCACAGCCGAACTCTGTGGAGATGTAAGTGTGATTGTGTTCTTTGTGGAAACAGCCGCAACTTGTAGTATGATTTTTCTTCATTAGACTACTACCTACTACCTCACAAATTTTATGGTATTGTGCAACTCGATACAATCTTGACCGGAAAGATAACACTCTGGGATATTCCAAAGAGAATTGCGTAGTATGCTGTCTCGGATGCAATCGCGGCAAAATGGATTTGTTCACATATAACGAGTGGTGGGCGATGACTGAAGTGTTTAGGAGAAGACATGAGCAAGCAGAACATATTCAAAGCAGTAGAAGCGCTGGGCAAAGCAATGGACAAGGCGAACGAGGGATCGATGACTTTTCAACGTCAAGGGAATCTGGTGAATCGACCAGTTCCGTCGATTCCGAGCAATCTAATATCGTTGGATAGGGATGTGCTTGGTTGTGGAGGATTTCCCCGTGGCCGGATTATAGAAGTCTATGGTCCCGAATCAGCGGGAAAAACTGCATTGTGTCTTCATGTCGCTGGTGAGTGCCAAAAGGCAGGAGGCGTAGTTGCCTTGGTTGATGCAGAACATGCTCTGTCTCCGACGTTTTCAAATACGCTTGGGGTAGATATGTCCGAATTGATAATTAGTCAACCCGACTGTGGGGAACAGGCATTAGAAATTGTAGAAGGGTTGGTCGATGCAGGTGTTGATCTAATTATTGTGGATTCGGTTGCCGCCCTTACTCCACGGGCCGAAATTGATGGAGATATGGGCGATTCTCATATGGGGTTGATGGCACGATTACTTAGTCAGGCGATGCGAAAATTGTGCGCGAAGACTTCGAAAGCAGGGACTGTTATTATCTTTGTCAATCAAGTACGTGAAAAAATCGGCCTCGTCTTTGGCGACCCTACAGTGACAACTGGCGGACGAGCCTTGAAGTTCTATTCGAGTGTACGTCTAGAAATTCGACGTGTGGCGGGGTCCAAGGGCGGTGTTCTAAAAAATGGCGAGGTCATTATTGGTCATAAAATCAATATCAAGGCGACGAAAAATAAAGTGGCGTTTCCTTTTAAGGAGAGCATCGTAGACATACACTATGCCACAGGATTTCAGAAGGACGAGGATTTAATAAATTATGCCCAAAAAATTGGGGTCTTGACAGGCTCGGCTTGGTTATGTATAGTAGGGGATAGCGAGAAGTACCGCAGAGAGGGCTTGCCGATTGCCGTGTTGAAAGCGGCGGTCTCCAAGTACCACGCAGACATTCAATCCAAGATGGAGGAATCTGATGAAGCGACAGACGAAGACACTACCGACGCAAACGGGTGAGCCGAAGTTCCTATACACTTCAGTTTGCTGTGGTATGCAGGCAACGAAGACGCCCTGCGTTCGGGTAGACATGAAAGCTGCGGAGACGCAAGGGTTGGGGAAGTTCAGGTGCCCGACTTGCCGTAAAGTTACCAAAGTCACCCGCAGCAAGAATCCACTTGACAAGGCGGAAAAAGAGTAGTATCTTAGAATCTGCGGTGGGATAGGCCACACTGGGGGCGCCAGAAATCCGCCCATAAATTCTGGAGGTTTATGAGTTTAATCATAAAATTCGCAATCAGTTTTTTGATAGGGATAGTCTGTGGGTTACTGCTGCCCTCCCCCTTGTCGATTATTTTCGCAATATGCATCTCAGTCGCATTCGTCGCATGAAAGGATAATTCTTTACTTGGCAAGTTGGCTTATCGCTACACCGAAAGGACTGGTGAAGAAATGATTAACAAGAAAGTAGCAACATGGATTGTCATCGGCACCGCAATCCTGTTCACTTTGGCCGTCGCCCGAGCCTTCGCATATGGGACGACCAAAGCACGACCGAACAGTCTGGGCGTATCTGAAATATATCAAAACAACCTCATCTACATTCTGGCGCTACCGCTTGATGGTAAGGTCATTGAGGAACAGATGACCAACATACGATTACAACCCTTTGGAACGCCTCAACTTTACGATGAAAGCCTTTTGCTGTGTGGAGATGTATCTGACCAATTCGCAGGAAAAAAAGGGGTATTGGTTTTGGCTTATGAACGACAGGCTCACCGCATGTATCGGGATGTCGGTTGTCATGAGTTGAGAGGCGTTTTCGAAGTGAAAGAATACAGATGAGCGATGAGATTCATTATCGATACGACCGCTTACGTGGGGAGTATGTAGAATGCTCTGCTGAGGAAGCGTGGGATCGTGAGGGCTCTATGGAATTAGGACCGGCATACATTCCGCCCGCGAAGAGGTTGCTTACAGACAGGGGCACACGCTTCAACCATCTCAACGATCTGCTCGATTTTCTCAACGATGGTCTAGTTGCGGTGACAAACTCTCTAAGTAGGTATGAAAACACGAACGACGAATTACGAAAGAAACGACTGGAGTCTGCGGTCGCCTTTGTCACTATTTATCGGGATCAGATAGCAAATATAGACGGGTATAAATGGAATTTGAATAACACGCTAGATAAATGTGTACCAGAACGTGGCGTGCTCGAAGGTATACGCAAGGCGCGGACCGAGGCACCGAAGGAACTCCCACCCAAACCAGACGACAACCTACAAAGTGTGTAATGACCAGAGACGAGAAATACCGAGCCACACAGGCTAAGAACCGAGCCTACCAGACACGGCGGGCGCTGCGTTTGATCCGCAAGGGCCAGCCGAAGACCCTTTTAGAAACGCATGAACTCGGCTTACGTTGTGTGCATGCTGGCGCTGGTGCATTTAGGACTGCTTATCGCATCCATGGCACGGACCTACTCATCAAATTTCCTCTGCGATATCGCTGCGAGACTGACAGAGGACCAGAAGTATGGGAAGATGAAGACGGAAAAATCCACGCCAGAATGGAAATGAAAAAGATTCAGGCGTTAGAAAAATTTCCAATCATGCGGAAGCATATACCGCATGTCTATTACTTTCACAGTAAAGACGGCGTCACTGTCACAAGACATTATCCAAAATCGAAGTTGAAGAATGTGCACTCCGCAACGAATCGATTGTTGTCCGAGATGATAAAAGAATATTGCGACGTGATTCTGGGCGATCTTACTCCAGACAACCTACGGGAGATATCGTACGACAATCTCATCATCTTGGATTTGGGGTATTAAACGCAAAATAGCCCTCTAGCCTGTTGAGCTAGAGGGGAATTTATTTAGGTGTATGACGCGATGTTGTTCTGGGCCATGACGTACCAGTTTCCCTGAAAAGCCATGAGTTCGATGCTCGATCCACGAAAGGATGCGAAGTTGGCGGTCGTCACTGCGGCAGTTCCGGGCCGCAACGTTCCACCAGTGAATGTAATAGTGTGGGCTGCGTTGGTGGTTGTTGTAACCTTGATTACAACCCCATCATCCGTAGTGACCGTCGGAGCAGCGATTGTCATAGCGTCTACACCGGCAGTTGTGACCACGTAAGTTGCTGGCGTATGCGGGTTAATAGCGTCCGTGCCTCCGGAGAGTACAACAACTGGGGAGAGTTTAAGAGATGAAGCTGATCCACTAGATGGCGTCTGCCATGTAGCGGCGGTCGCACTAGTCGCCGTAGGAACTTGACCAACAGATGGAGTACCAGTAATAGTTACTCCATTGATCTCAGTCGCGTTTACGATGCCCGTTCCAGAAGCCGAAAGTACCCCGCCTGATCCGATAGTTAGGGCCACAGTATTTGTACCTGATGTAACGGAACCAAAAGAGGCTGCACCACCACCGGTAGTAAGCAACTGTCCGTTAGAGTTTACATCCGCGATAAACCCCGATGGTCCCGCGATCATTACTTTGGGAAATTGAACTTGATTGATAGTTTCTACCATAATTCTCCTAGCCGTTCGTCGTAAGCAAATTTGCGTTCGTATCTACGTCGGTCGCATATCTAGATGGGCCGCATATAACTGACCTCGGACCCATGTGAAGTGTATCAGTACCGATGCTGCCCCCCGTAAGAAGATGGCCGGATGAATCTACATCAGCCACATCTCCAGAGAAACCCTCTAAATACAACTTCGGAAATTGAACTTGATTAATTGTCTTTGCCTGTCCGGTGGGGGCGTTGTGGGACGCAGTGAAGTTCGCTCCCGTGATGTTTGAGTTTGATACCGTCTCACTCAAACTCGTAGGACTGAACATATATCCTGCTGAGGTTGGTGTGATGGTGTATGTGCCGTTTGTTAGTAGGCCCGTGGTGTAGTTGCCCGAACCATCTGCGGTAACATTACCCGAAGACACGCCAGTCCAACTAACCGTGGCTCCCGCCACACCCGCATTACCGCTTATGGTATATTCTAAATTGGCACTTCCACCTAAGAAGTGGGAGATACCAACATCCGTGACTTGCTGCCCGGTCATCCACAGAATAGCATTTCCCGATGCTGAATTAGAATCTGCGAAGGTTGCAATGAGACTGCCATTGTGCAGCAGATAGAAGTTAGTTCCTACACAAGCTAACCGTATTTTATCCCCGAGGGCGCACGGCAAATTAGGAACCCACGCCTTGAATGACACCGCGTTTCCTGCCTTAGGGGGGAATACTAAACCACTAGAATCGAAGGCTTGTACCAGTATAGAAAATGTACCATCTCCGTTGTTAGATGTCTCAGCGAGGTACCCCGAAAAAGCTGCGTTAATTCTTATTCCCGGCCCCGCTTGCGCCCAAGATAGAGGTGCAGAGTTTAGAGCATCGATTTGTACTTCAGCCCACATGTCATTGGGCAAAGGTGTGCCTGTGTTTTCACTAATTGCAGCGATTGACCACGGTCCCGCGTAGGTCGGAATAATGAGATTATATTGAACACCCGTCTGTACTCCCGCCGAAGTAGCCAAAGTCACAGACGTAGCACTGTTATAGGATGCAATTGAATAGGAGGCGTTGTTTATGTACATCGTCATACCGGGTTTAACCGTGGCTGACCCCGCAACTATAGACGATGAAAATTGTAAGCCGCTTACCCAAGTGACCGCCGTCCCACTCGTGTTGACTGTACCGAGAGGTCCGAGGGTTCCTTCATTATTAAGCAACTGAAGTTGTGGGTCAAATGGCGGTATTGGTGACCCATCACCTACCCACATTCCGCCATTAGACAAGGGAGATTCATTTGCCCGCTGCATAGTATCTGCAGCAAGCGTGGTGAATATTATATTCGTATTCAGTGCTGATGGAGTGAAGTTCAAGCCCGTTACGTTGGAACCCGACGAAGGAGTACCCCCTTCCCAAGCGGATATCTGTGCATCGGTGATGGAACCACTTGGCACATATAGCATAAATCCGGGGGTGCCCGAAGCAATAGAGTTGTCTACAACTGAGGATATGACTGCGCCATTTTTCAATGCGTATAAGGTTGTTCCAATCACTGCCAGAGCTAACTTATCCCCAGCAGTAATCGCTACGGTTACACTAGTAAGCTGCGTGAAACTTCCGGCTACTTCTTTATAGATTTGAACAGCGCCAACATTGGTTTGTACATAGTATTCAGTGGCTGAGGCGGCTACGTTGGACCTTACTGCTGCAAATACCTGACCTGTGCCAGAGATGTTTTGGACTGTGATTTGGGAATATTGATCATTTGCCCATGCACCATCACCCGTCCAAAAAGCATTGGGGTTGGGAAGTCCTGTCGTTATTGATTCAACGGCATGACTGACGAGTTGTCCTGTATTTAAACCTGATGGTGCTGTCCATTTACCACCGTCCGATAAAGGATTCTCATCTGGTCTCTGGAATGTGTCCGAGTGTAAAGGCGTGAGAGTAATCCCAGAGCCTAAAATTACACTAGAGACAGCGGGAGAGAATACAAAACCTGCCTTCTGAGGCGTAACGGTATAGGAATCAGCAGGCAATCCAACGGTAGTGTAGTTGCCCGCGCCGTCTGCCGTATATGAGGTCATGTACCCCGTGGTCTGACTTACGACAATAACCGTCGCTCCAGCCCCAGAAGAGCCTAAACTGCCTGAAATAGTGAAGCCCGCAGTCGCGGGAAGAAAAGAGATAGACAACGCTCCCCATAGTCCCGAGGGAGATTGTACGAGGCCCGGAGTATAACTTCCTGATAAACTTTCAACATTATATACTGCGGAGAAATTTCCGCCTGATGCGCTTGTCCATCCTGCACCTGCTGAAACAGTACTACCACTTGCCCCTATTCCTATGCCTATTACAAGTTCATTGGCGAAAGCCGCCGTTACTGTTGAGGCAAGGGTAGTACTATTGCCTAAAGTAAACGTAGAAGCATCAAGTGGCAACAGGGAGTCTCCACTAAATTCTAGGATTTGACAAGCCGGAAATAACAAATTGGCGGGTACCCCTACTAAACCGCCACTGTTTGTAGTACTAGAATCAAAGAATTGAACAGATAAAGGCGCATTTCTACGAGCTATGCAGTACCATGCAGATATAACTCCGTACCCACCGGGTTGCTGAAATTTGATAGGAATCCAGCCAAGTTGTTCTACACCACCATCCACCCCGGCGGGATTAGAGTTTATGAAATCTGATATGACGTGATTTGTTGATGTCGAACTAGTCAACCACGCAATCAGAAGGTTACCCTTCGTGACATTACTAGCCATCGTCAACACAGGTTGCCCTGTTGCAGGGAAAGTGACGTTATGTGCCTCTTGTACAAATGCGTATGCCATGATACTCCTAAACTACCTGCAACCGCTTGTCATCACTCTGGTCGATCAGCGTTCGTGTCGCACGAGACATAATGATGCAGCCATCGCTCGCTGTTCCCGGCGCACCAATATGATCGCCATGGCAGTAAAAGTCTGACCGTCCCCGCATATCGTTATCAGGATCGGGTGTCAAAGGAATTGCGAGCGGTCCAAGGTGGGTACCTTCAACAGGCGTATCGAAAGTATACCATCCGACAGGTAGTGGACCTATATCTTTTGTGTATTGATACAATGGGTTATTGATCCCCTCTTTATGGGCGCCTTTATCTCCTCCCGCATAGCCAATCTCGATTAGAACGCCAGAAGGATCGAGCATTCGGCCCGTCCCATTTTCAAAAATCCACATGTTACTCCTATCGAACAGGATGAGAACTGCTTAACACCATCTCCCTGAACAAAAAATTGAAGATTGTTTGTAATTGTGTTTGCCATAATTCTCCTAAGCCGTCCAAGTTCCTGTAAATCCTACTACTGGAGTTGGTAAGGCATTGTAAGCAGCCAACATCAATGGCTGTATAAATGCCTCAAACAAAAGAACATTCGCAAAAGTTTGACTAGCTGGATAGCTTACCTGTACCCCGGAGCCGTTTACTGATCCACTGACGAATACAGTAGAGCCAGCCGTATTCATGGAACTAACAGCATAAACATTAGCCATATATCTCCTAATTAACTAGCATCCTGTACTGTTCCTACCGCCGTTACGTGTACTACGACTGTCGCCACACTTAACTGCAAAGTCCATGCCGTATTGGCCGTAGTCGCTTTAAGTGGGGGTTCAAATATCAGATTTATCGGAGCACCTACCGAGGATGCCACTGTTCCGGTATCCATATCAAAAATGAAACTATTCGTTCCGTCAGATAAAGTAGCAGTAAATACAAGAGCCGTTGTGGCTGCGGGTGTCACTGATATAAACAAATTACTTATATCAACAAAACGTCCCGCAGTCCCTGACGCTGCGACAACTATAGTCTGCGATGCCGTTAGAGAAATGGTCGTAGCTTTAGACACTACTTCACTACGTTTATATGGTTTCACGAACAGACTACCTGCGCTATTCATTTGGAGACTTGCAATAACACCCGCAGCATAGAAACCCGGAGTTGCATTGGAGAGATACGATCCCGCTGCAAATACAGGAGCACTTACACGTGCACTACCATCTGCTATTGAGCCCACTACAATCGTATTTCCCCGGCTATCAACTTGTATAGGTGAGACGTTACCGGAAGTAACCCCCGGCTCAACTGAATTGTACACACCCCCTGTGATCAAAGTTTGAGAAGGTGCCACTGTATTAACATCAGCTACAGGAAGTTCTTGTACGTTACCGCTTCCATCTACGCCTGCCACTAACACCGGATTACCTACTTCCGCAGCATCAGCCGCAGCGGCACCAGTCGTAGTTGTTCGTAAATTTCCTGCGAGGTCTACAGAAAGTAGGACTTGATTCCCCTCTGTCCACGTCGGAGCAGCAGCATTTGCTATTGCGGGTAGGACTCCAAGATTAGTCGAACCGGGAGCTACACTGTTATTTGATTTGTTACCAACAACAACAACCGTACCCGTTATGGTCGTACTTGTCAATGTCACCGGTACGGTGTTCGTTATGTTGGCATTCAGGGATGTACCTGTGGCTGTCAGTCCAGTAGTGCCCGCAAAAACCGACGCATTGACGCCGGGGACGTTTGCTGCGGCTGGTGTCGTACCGAACGCGGTAACAGCAGTCGCACCGAGAGTGACGCCCGCGACCTGAATGAGGTTTTCTGCAACTGTGCCTGTGATCGTAGTCGATGTCAGTGTGACAGGGACGGTATTCGTGATGTTGGCGTTCAAGGACGTGCCTGTGGCGGTCAGCCCTGTGGTTCCAGCAAACATTGAAGCGTTGACTGATCCGACGATGACCGAACCGGGGGTGGTGCCAAAATTGGTAGGCGTACCAAGAACGGTTGAGGCCCATTGAGTCAAATTCTCAGCAACCGTATTGGTGATCGTGGTCGAAGTCAGACTTACGACCCAAGGACTGGTAGATTGCGTGACCGCGACTGTACCTGTAATAGTCGTTGAAGCCAGAGTCACTGGGACTGTATTAGTAACAAAGGCGTTTATGCCGAATACATTTCCCGTAGGCGCGGTGCCATAGGCAGTGACCGTGCCTGTCAACTGCGTACCTGCGTATGCCTGCAAATCTTGGTTCAATGCACCGTGCAAATCCGTAACAGGCAACACTTGATTTCCAGTAGTGTACGTGACAGTGTTATAGGCAGTCTCGGCAATCGCAGGAAGAACGCCTATGTTATTTGCGACAGGGGCAGCATTATTATTGGTGAGGTTTCCGCTCACCGCTCCTGTTATCGTAACCGTACCACTCGTAAGGTTCACATTCAATGAACCAGCCGTGTTCGTCAAGGCAGTGGTTCCCGAAAAGAGTGATGCGTTTACAGAGCCAACAATGACCGCGCCTGGAGACGTACCAAAGTTAGTTGGGGTTCCCAAAACGGTAGAGGCCCATTGGGTCAGATTTTCAGCAACGGTATTGGTAATCGTAGTCGAGGCTAATGACACAACCCACGGACTTGTCGATTGCGTCACCGCAACAGTGCCAGTGACTTGAACTGCAAAAGTACCCGTGTTTGTGACGGCAATGGTCTGGGCAGCGGAGATGCCAACTGTCCAAGTTCCTGATTGAGTGACGGCGACCGTACCAGAGACGGCGACGGTTCCACTTACGACCCACGGAGAGGTTCCTTGAAGTACCGTGACCGTACCTGAAACTGGTACAGTGCCTGAAATAGACACAGGCTGCACGGTGCTGCCAGTGGGATCAATACGAACTGGATGCGCCAAAG
>Ga0185299_10002848_pt1 | contig 25028 bp, 26 predicted proteins | sample PaiPotPPA55metaG_FD_128002 | JGI IMG/M metagenome (GOLD analysis project Ga0185299, IMG submission 128002) | Iron sulfur acid spring bacterial and archeal communities from Banff, Canada, to study Microbial Dark Matter (Phase II) - Paint Pots PPA... ...
AGATTCTCAGCTTCCAGACTAGATTAGTGATCCGTGTCATTTTTGCTTTTCTCCTCTCTCCCTGCGATGGCTTGATCCACCGCTATGGTTAAATTATCATCTGAAGACGGTACGTTAAATCAGGGGTTGCCCCTAGAACGCCCCTATAATCGCCCCGCTACCAGGGGTTCTAGATTCTGGGGCGTAGTACGTTCTTACTGGGCATGCATATAGCATCACTGTCTAAGAGTCCTATCGGCTGCCAAGCCGTTGTTGATAAGACGGTTCTATGCGCCATCTTCAAGGCCCACCAGCCGAAGCCCGCCAGCACCAACGTATATATCTGCAAGTGCAAGAACTCCGCCATAGACTGGGTGATCCAAGCCACCATATAGAGGAGTAGCAGCCAGCCTCGGAAAGCCACTTGCTCTTCGGTGCTCCGGCCCTCCATCGCGCCTGCCGCCAATGCAGCGGCAGGTACCACCAGAATGGCGTCATAGATGGGCGCGTAAGAATTGACGACCAGGGTCAGACACAGCGTCGCCGCCCACAACCAGCTTTCGGCGGTTGGTGCCGCGGCCCAGCCGGTTGACTGCCACCAGGCCCGGGCCAGGACCGCGAAGGCGAGGATCCCGCAGGCCACCACGACGATCCCCGTCAGCGGGAAGGCATTGAACAGCAGTAGATGGAAGAAGGAACTCATGTCCACCGATTTTGCGAGGTGCCACGCCTCGCCCGGGCCCGCCGCCACCCTGCCAGCGAACATCAAGGTATTGACCCAGGCGCGGCATCCGTCGAGGCCGATCATCTTGATCGAAAGCGCCGCCATCACCACTGCTCCTGTAGCGAAGCCCTGCAGGATCCGCCACCGGCGCCCGACGATCAACATCGCCAGCGGCAGCGCAATCAGTGTAGGCTTGAAGACTCCGAGCGCTAGAGCAACCCCAGCCAGAAACAGCCGATTCTGATGCCGGAAGCAAAGGAACAGCGCCCACAAAAAGAAGATGACCACCGAGAGTTGCCCGCCGATCCAGGTTTCGAAAATAAACGGCATAAACGAGACTGCCAGCAGAAACCCGGTCGTGCGGTGTTCCGCCGGCAGCGCGGTCGCGCGGAACAGAAGCGTGATCCCCGTCAGGTACAGCGCGGCCGAGAACCCCAGCCACGCCGCGTATGCCCATAAATAAGGAAGCATCGCGAAGGGCTTGAACAGCAGTGCGACGTACGGCGCGTGTGCGTATACCAGCATCTGAGTATCAGCCATCGACGGCAGTATGGAATGCTGCAGGTCTACCGCCAGCTTCAAATCGTAAATCCGCGACGGGTCAAAGTTGTTGAGGATCTTTCCGATGACATAAAACTCGATAAAGTCGCCGCCCATCGGGCGCCCCATGCAAGCTTGCCCATGGAGCCCGCGAAATATCGATATTCCGCAAAGTAGGACACCGGCCGCCACTGCCATCAGGCTCATAGCGCGGGCCTCGCTCCGCCCAGGCATCGGGCCGAACCACCGCCGCATTTTGCTCATCTGGCGATTTTCAAGCGCCGGAAGCATCACACCAGCCGGAGGAACTGGAATTCGTCGATCAGAGCGAAGTTCGACTGCACGGACGCGATTGTCTCGCCGCGCTGCTCGATGCGATGAGGATGGACATGGCCCAAATCGGCAGCCATCCGTAGATAGTCGACCTTCTCCGGATCGATGCCCATGATGCGGCAGCAGGTGGCATCGACGGCCACCAGGTCGCTACCCATCACCAGTACACCGGCCTGCTTCGGGGTACCTTGGATAGGCCCATTGCCTTCCATCCCCACAACGCCGTCGACAATAGCGAAGGTGTTACGGAAGGTGCGGTTCAGCTCCACCACTGACTCCGGAATGCCGATGTAATGCAGCTTGTTCTTCGGCCATCCGTAAATAGAGCCCGGCACCAGGCCGAAGAAGTTCTTCATCGAAAGGGTTGCGCCGGCCCAGTGGTGAGTCTTCATCTTTGCCAGCGAAACGATCAGATCCGCCGCCAGAACGGTCTTCGCGAAGTAGAAATCCGGCTCGCCGGCAAAGCCGTGGATGGCCGCTACATCGTCGCGATTCAAATCGGTGAAGATGCTTTCGAACTTGGGGATGGTGGAGAGATAGCCTGCATCGTCGGCCAGATCGAGCGTATCCCTCCGATGTCCCGGCCCCTCGCCGATCTTTACTTCGGAAGCGCCCAAACGGTGGAACACCTCCACTGCCGCGGCAATGATGGACGCGTCGGTATTGACCACCGTAGCGGAGTCAAACTCCACCAGGTTGGGCTTCAGCAGTACCTTTTTACCGCGAGCATCGAGGCCGCACTGACGAATTCCCGCGAGCATGTGGCTGACAAGGTCCTCCGAGTAAGACCTCGCGCGCATAATCGCGACCGCGGAACTGCCCGGCGGCCCATCCGGCACTTTGGGCGGCTTCTGAAGCTTGAGGCTGGCGTATCCGGCGGTGGCGGCGATCCCCACCAGCGGGATGAATTGGCGTCGTGTCATGCGGAAGCTCCTGTTCTGAGCAGCGCGTAGTTGCCCTCGGGATGTCCGAGCGCTTCGAGCGCGGTGAGCATGATGTCGGTGGATGCGCTAGTGTCCTGGCCTGCCGGCTGCGGGTCTCCGCCATGGCAGCGCAGCGCGATCACCAGCCAGGCCCGTGCCAGCGACGATCTGGTTTCAGCGCGAAATCGAACAGCCAGCGCGAGGGGCTCGTTGAGTTCCGCCTGGCTTCGTCCTTGCAGGCCGAGCAGGGCCAGAGCCGTCGTTTCGGGAAAAGAGGGCAGGTCGTAATTGAGCACGTTAGGATTGCCCTGGTTCCATCCGCCATCGCTGCAGCGGCGGCTAAGAATGAGAGCTTCGCCGTCGGCTACGCGCCGGTCGAGCTCCGGACTTCCATATTTCTTCGATACCTTCTTGAGCGCCACCAGCGCCTGAACGGTGGGCTCAACCCAGGAGGCATTTCCGTCACGCCAAGGCCATCCCTGGTGCGTGAAGTCGGCTTTGGTCTTGAGTAGATGGAAGAAGGCGGCCGCTCGCATCGCCAGGCTCGACTCGGCGCCCACCACTCGCAGCAGCCAATCCACCGAGCTGCGGACCTTATCGTCATAGACACCGCGAACACACGCAAGCGTCACCGCCTGCGCCGTTACCCAGGTCCCGCCTTCGACTTGCCCGTTGGGTCGCGAGCTTCCATCGGGCGTTTGCCAGGAGCGAAGCAGTTTCCAGGCGCGATCGAGCGAAGCGTCGGCACCTGGCGTGCCTTGAAGCGCCAGCATCGCATAAGTAGTGGGCTCGAACCAGGACTGTTTTCCTGGAAAATAACTCCAGCCGCCGTCCGCGTTTTGGGCCTGTCGAAGGAATTTCAGCCGAGATTCGAGATACACACCGCCCACGGAGGACATATCGGCCGATTTCAGGCCCAGCTTTAGGCGTCAACCGCAAGACCTTCATATAGTTACCCGTGGCGGCCCCAGAAAAGCTGAATCAGCTCAATCACCAGGATCGCGACCACCATCAACTCCAGTACAAAAGCTCGGGCCTGGTGGAACTCGTTGGTCATGAACTCGTACAGCTCGCCGGCGGTGCGCAGCTTCTCTTCGACCAGGTTGCGATAATCGGTGACGCCCACGCGGCTGGCTGCTACCTTATATGCGCGCGCGTAGAACATGTCGCTCAGAAACTTGATGGCGTTGTCGGTGCGCTCGGCCAGCTCCATGACGTCGAGGCGCAGGGTGTTGAGCCGCTCCGCTTCACTAGCCATCCTCCAGCGGCGCAGCGTGCCGCGATGCTCGAGTGTGTCGTAGACCTTCTTGAACACGCGCGTGAGAACCTCATCGTAGTGGCGAAATTCGAGCAGTTGCGTATTGGCGTATTCGAGCAACTGGATGGTGGGTTCGGCGCCAGCGACCGTGTCATAGACCAACGCCGCCACCCACCCGACTACCAGCAGGTCGGTTGGATAGTAGGAGAGGCTGGTTTGCAGGATCTCCCGGCATTCGGCCTCTGACAACGGCATCGAGTCGCCTCTCACGATCTGAGCCACCTGGCCGCCGCGAGTCTCGAGCATGGCAGCGGCGGTCATGGGCTGGCCCTTGGCATCCAAAGCTTCGTGGATCTGGATGATGTAGTAGTCTTCGTTCAGGTGCGATTCGTAGGGTTGGATCAAAGCCTCGGCGGCGCATGGCAGGCGCTTCCGCAACAGCTCGGCCGTGAGCCGCTCGGTCTCCGGCGCAAGGATCCAGCGGTTCGACAGCCGGATCAGTTCGTCCCAATCGGCTTCGAACTGTAGTTTGAGTTCGACGCTGACCACCCCATAATCGAAATATTTGATCTGCGCTTCGAAGCGTTCGCCGGTGGCGGTGACGACCGGCTCGGGATACTCGACCACGGGAGGCCGCTCGAAGCGGACGTATTCCGGCGCGGGATGCTTGAAGCTGGGCTGCGGCTTGACGGGTTCGACGCCAATCAAGGTGCACAGCTTGTCGAGTTGGATTTGCTCGGCCACATCGTAGAGGACCAGTACCCAGAAGGAGCCGCGGAGTGGCCGCATTCCTTATTGTCCCGCATGGGGGTGGTGGGTTGAAAAAACAAAGCCAGACTTGAGGGGCGCCGTGAAATTGACGCATTGGGTGGCCCGGATGGTGGGGCGGATGAGTGATTTTGCAAAACGAACCCAACGGAGGCGGGGTTGGTGACGCGACGCATCGGTGGGCAGGATGGGCGAAACCAAACGCGATTTTGAAAACGAACCCAACTGAAGTGTTGAAGTATCGTGGGACGGCCCGAGGGCAATAACGTGATTCGAAAAAACGAACCCAACCGGGCCGAATTGGGGAGCTGTTGAGGCAGCCGTTGAAATTCCCTCCAACTCTGATTTTTAGCACGAGGGCGGGGGGCGCAATAGTGTGGAAGTTGGGAAGTTGCTGAACGGGAGCATAAGAAAGAGTGTGTGGCGACGTGATCGGCCTGGTCTTTCCACTCAGTTTGACCGTGAGCCTGGCATACGTCTGGGATAACGGCTTAACCCAGGGGAGTGCTCTCCGTGAGCGGCGTTTGTCGGGAGAAACGGCAACTTTACTCCTTGGGCACCGCCTTGAATGGATTCAGCTTCGATGCGGCCCAGCGAATACGGGAGGCCGTTGACTCGACCCCAGATTGACCCACCCTCGTGGCGGCGGCGGCGGCTGACTTGACCCCTGATTGACTCGCCCTCACGGCGGCAGTCGTTAACTCGACTCCTGATTGACCTACCTTCATGGCGGCGGCAGCGGCTGATCCAATGGCGGAATGACCTGCCTCCGCAGCCGCGGTAGCGATGGGCTTGATCACGCCGGCCAGCGAGCCACTTACGATTGATCCGAGCATCGATGCGGCGGCGATACTTGCGGTGCGGCGAGCCTTCCTCTTATCGACGGCCGTTATCGATCTACAATAAGTTTGGCTGATGATCCCCACGCGAAGCGTCAGATACGCGTTCGCTGTGCCCTCGACGACGGAATTTATCACGAGATCCGCCACCTTATCCGCGGCCTGGCCGACGACCGGCACGAGACTAGCCACATGGAGACCAGCCAGATGGCTGGCCGCGACGCTAATCACTGGCGCGATCTGAGCGCCGATGTCTATGTCCTCGAGTGCGTTCGCGGCGAATATAGCCGCCCCGACATTAGCGTAAAGCCGTCCAAAGTCTCGCGGCGTCGGACGCTGGTTGTAGAGATGGGCAACCTGCCAGATTAAGCGGGTCTGCGCCGCCAGTACCATGAGAGCATCTGGTTTTCCGTTCTGCGAGACGGCTGTGCTGACGAAGAGGGTCGAAGCGGTCCTCTTGACGACTTGGTCAGCCTTCGCATCCAGAACTTTCAAAGCGGATTCGATGCTGGCGCGATCGCTGAGCAATCCGGCGCCGATCAGATGGGGATTGCCGGCCAGGCTCGCGCCGAGCCGATGCAGGTAGGTCTGATACCCAGGGGACTGCTCGTCGGCGGGAGGAATCATCGGCTTTGGCATGCGGATGAACAGCGCTACCGGTACGAGGATCACCACCACATAAACGATCAGAAGGCCACCAAGCACGATCCGTCCCAAAGCGGGGCTGACCATGTTCGCGAGCGACACGACTTGGGCCGTCTGATTAATTATGAAGATCGTGGAACAGACGAGCACGAACAGGCTTCCAAATACGACTAATTTTTTCAGCATTCTCGGCGCCAACCTCCTCGGACTAGTAGCCTTCGGCTTCCTAGGTTGCGCTCCAGCATGACAGGACGCAGCGAAGCAAAGGGTGCTGAGAGGGCTGCCGTCGCTCCTCGCCAGGGTGCTAAAACAACAGACCTTATCGGGCTGTCTTTAAGAACGTGATACGCGTTATCACTACTCGATATGCGCAAGATCAACCTTTTGCTTTTTAGTGGCCCCTCGCCTGAGCCGCGCCCAAACGGCGACGAGCCGGAGCCGGACAGAGCGGAAGACCTTGGGCATTACCCACAGGAAACCTCCGAGGAATAGCAGAACAAGAGAAAGAACGACTGTGGGGTGACGGAGCGATAGCCAGACGCCGAAAGGCGCAAAAGCATCCTCCGCGAGGCTAATACCGATATTCGTGAAAGGCTCCGGACTGTGATTCACGACGATCCGGACCGCCGCCTTCGAACTGTGGCTGGCGAGCGCAATGCCCCCGCAAAGAATGATCAGCGTGAGTTTGAGAACAGGATTAATATCGCCAAGAACGTCGGCCGCGAGTATCGCCGCGCCTACCGGTCGGATGATGGTGTGAAAAGAGTCCCACACGGTATCGACTCACGGGATCTTATCGGCGAGAAACTCGGCAAAGTAAGCCAGTCCCGCCGCGAGTAGCACGGCCGGGTGTGCCAGGACCCGAAGCGGTTCCCCCATGGCTCCGACGTGAAGCAAGTCAAAGCGAATTGCCAGTCCCAGGGCTAGGACCGTGGCGTATAGTCGGATACCCGCGACAAAACACAGCCCCATGGTTGAACCAATGAGTTGGATCGTTTCCATCCCACACTCCACGCAGTGACCTCGCAAGTATACACGTTCACCTGGTTCGGAGTCGGCAGCAAGTTCGTAGCCCAAAACGGCGTCTTGGCGGATTACTCCCGTGAAGTCGCCGTCACGCCAACTTGACCATAACGCGCGAACCGTTGATGTGCATCAGTCAGTGCGAGTGGTACCGATTCATGCAAAGGCTCGATATATTGTCCCGCGGGCTGAGTCGGAGTCACCTGAAGTTAGCCATGGCAGATCCCGAGTTGAAGGACCCTGAGAAGCTCGAAAAGATGTGCAATCCAACGAAGAGCTGGAGCGTCTCGTCGCGTCGTTGCCTCCCATGAGCGACGACAGCACTCCTCTTATTCGGGAAGATCGCGACCGGAATTGACGTCGGGCGCGGCGATATCCCCGGGAATCGCTCCGTGACCGTCGCGGCTCGGCAGGATTCGCGCTCTGAGGCCAACGTGCCCGAACTCCCCGACATCGCCGTCTACATCGAAGCTCTCGAAAAACGGATCCTTGGCCAGCCTCTCGAGCACGTCCGCCTTGTCAGCCCCTTCCGCTAGGAGCTGGACGATTAAGTAACGGGCCGACTTAGGAGGCTGGGAGCGAGACTCGGGCTCGCAATCCTCCCAGAGGAGACTTATCGAGGGAAATGGATCCGCCGTAGAGCTCGGCCAGGTCGCGGACGATGGCTAAACCGAGCCCGGAGCCAGGGGAGGCTTCGTCGATACGCACGCCTCGTTCTAAAACCACAGTTCGGAGCGCAGGCTCTAAACCTGGTCCATCGTCATCCAGCATGATAACGAGCATGGCGCCCATCCGGGAGGCGTCCAGGACGACCCTGGACTTTGCCCATTTACACGCATTGTCCAGGAGATTGCCGAGCATCTCGTCAAGATCTTCCCGTTGGACGCGGACACAAAGGTGCGGGGCTATCGTTGACGAGATCTCGAGCGGGCGGCCGGCGTAAAGCTTCAAAAGCGTGCGTACGAGAGCATCAGCACATGAGGCAACGATGCAAGGCGGTGCGCCAGCGGCTCCCGAAGCGGCAGCGCGAGCACGTGCCAGGTGATAGTTCACCTGGCGCGACATGCGCTCCACCTGTTGGGTGATGCTCTCTGCGAATTCATGCTGCCCCGAGGCTCCGGCGCGATCGGCCTCGTGCGCCAGCACTGCGAGGGGAGTCTTGAGACCGTGCGCAAGGTCGCCCGCAGTGGCGACGGCACGTTTAACCGCCTTTTCCCGATCTTCGAGTAGCGCGTTCAAGTCATCAATGAGGGGCTGAACTTCGCTTGGATATGCTCCCTCGACTCGCCGATCCTCGCCTGTACGAATAGCCGTCAGCCTTTCCCGCAATCGCCGGAAAGGCGTCAGGCTCTGCCGTACTCCCAGGACTCCCGCGGCCATGAGGACCAAGCCCGCGAGAGCTGGTCCAGTGGCATGGGATGCGCGGATGCCAGGAAAGATATGCATGACCATCAACGAAAACATGTGTATCAGCACGAGCAATCCACTTGTCCATAGAATTGAGGCAAGGATCAGTCTGGACCGCAGGGATCGGAGCATGGTTAAGGAATCTCTCCCGCGGAGGGTTCCCGCATGCGGTAGCCCATTCCCCGTACCGTCTCGATGAAAGGCGCTCCGAGTTTGCGGCGGAGACGTGCGATGAAGACCTCGACGGTATTTGAGTCCCGGTCGAAGTCCTGCGCGTAGATGTGGTCGGTCAGCTCGGCGCGTGACACAATTTGTCCGCTGTGGTGCATCAGATACGAGAGCACCCGGAACTCATGACTCGTCAACTTAACCGGAGCGCCGCCGATGGCCACGCGGGCTGTGCGCGCGTCAAGAACGAGGGCGCCACACCGAAGCTCGGCATGGGCCAGGCCGCTGGCGCGGCGGATCAGAGCGCGAATGCGGGCCAGGACCTCTTCGATCCGGAACGGCTTAGCGACGTAGTCGTCTGCCCCGCCGTCGATGCCCTGTACCTTTTCATGCCAACTTCCCCGCGCCGTCAAAATGAGCACAAACGCGAAAATACCCGCTTCCCGCCAACGGCGGAGCAGGGTGAGTCCGTCAATTTTCGGCAGTCCCAGGTCGAGCACGACGGCGTCATATCGCTCAGTGTGCGTGAGGAAATCGGCATGTTCCCCATCGGCGGCGCAGTCGACCACATATCCGGCCTCGGCGAGCGCTTTCGCCAACTGCCGGCACACGATTTTTTCGTCCTCTACGACCAGAACCCGCAACTAGACTTTATACCGTAATCCAGATGAACGGCGGATGAACGCCCCGTTCAGGAAGTGTTCAGGAAAGATGGCTGAAAATGCTCATTTCGAACCCTCAGATTGGAGTTGTTATGCCGTTATTCGCAACCGCCCACATTGATTTTGGTTATCCGTGGTGGCTCAGCTATGGCCACCTGCCCATCCTGGCTGGCGCTGCCTCGATGTTGGTCCTTGCATATGCACGCAAGTGGTCCAGGTGGCCGATGCTGCTCTTTGGCGCTATCGTTCTCTGGTCCGGCGCTGCATTTCTGGTGGAGCGCTTCGTTATCGACGTTAATGGGCGAGCTGCATTGCCGACGCAAAGCTTTCTCCGCTCGGGGGCGGGGCGAGTGCTCGATATTGGTGCAGGCACGGGTAGATCGTCAATTATGGTGCTCCAATCTCGTCCTCAAGCGACTCTGGTGGCGCTGGATCTCTTCGGTGAGTCTTTCGAACAGCACTTCGGGCGCAGCGAGAGTCCGCAGCAGAGACTGCTGGCCAACTTAAAAGCGGCCGGGGTGGAGGAGCGCGCCACAATCGCGAGTGCTGACATGCGCAAGCTCCCCTTCGAGCCCGCCGCCTTCGATGCCATCGTCAGCGCCTATGCAATGGATCATCTCAATCGCCAGGGGTCGGATCAATCGCTTGCCGAGGCCGCCCGTGTAATAAAGCCCGGCGGAGATTTCCTGCTGATGTTAATCGCCGACGAGCCGTGGGCAAAGTTCACCTTCGGGCCGCTGATGGCGCACGGCGGTACTCGCGGGGCGGACTGGTGGACCGCACACGTGCAAGGAGCGGGTTTTCAAATTGTTGAGGAAGGAACGCGTCCCTTGACTCTTTACCTTCTCGCGCGGCGATTATAGGTTCTGCCAGCAAGCCCTGTCCAAGGGTGGAGCGTCTGGCCTGCTCCTTCCCCAGCGTCTCGGGACCCGCGGGCCTAAGTCAGAGGTAATCTAGTGTTGGCCATGCCAGAGCCTGATTTAAGCGAGGCTGAGAAGTTCGAAAAGATGCGACAGTTGAATGAAGACCTGGAGTGTCTTCACGCATCGTTGCCTCCCATTGAGCGACAGCACTCCTCTGATTCGGGAAGACCGTGATCGGGATTGACGTCGGGCGGGGCGATCCACGGGGATTCGCTCCGTCACCGTCGCGGCTCGGCCGGAGATCGTTGTCTAAATCGAAGCCCTGTCAATCAGCGCTACCGCCTCTCCATTTTGGTGTTAGGATCGATACGTATGAGGCTGAGGTTTGCCCTTGGGATGCTTACCGCGCTGACCCCGATGGCGAGCTCTGCCGTTATTAACTGCACCGGCGGCGCCGCTTCGGTCCCAGTCTTCAATCCATCGAGCGTATCCGGAGCGGTCGGTGACTACACCCTGGATTGTACCGGCGGGACACCGGTAGTACCTCCCATGCCTGTACCTCAAATAAATGTCGAGGCGTTCATGAATGTTTCGGTGCTTACCCCGGGTGCATGGATTTTGACCGACGGTGTGAATATGACATCCGGCATCCTGGGGGCTAGCAACCTGGTCGAGTTCTTAGGTGTACCGTTTAATCCACCGGGAGCGGGGCATGTTGTTTTTCGAGTCGAGAATATCTTCGTCAATCCGAGTGGAGAAGCGCCGGGCTTTCAATTCAGGGAAGACGTAGAGATATTCAGCGACATTTCGACCACCATCCTGAACTCCGATCAACTGGTAGCGGTGAACGCCACTCCTGAGCCATTCACGCTGGGGTTCGTTGGTGTTGGGCTAGGCGCTATGTTGTGGTTCGGCGCCGACGTTAAGTTACACCGTGGCAGTGGCTCGAACTCCCCGACATCGTCGTCCGCATAGAAGCTCTCGAAAAACGAATCCTCGGCCGACCACTTGAACCTGTTCGGCTCGCCGGCACATTTCTACTCCGCAGCGTAGATCCGCTGCTAAGCCGCGTAGTGGCAGCATTCCTTGTGGTTATTGGATGGCGTACTCGTCACTGAGATTCGCAGGCCGGGGCCTGCGCCACTAGCGTGCCAGCGACTGCTCGGACAACTCGCGGTTTGCGTCCAATACCATGGCAACGGCTTCTTCCAGGTTCGTGCGTGCTTCTTCGATAGTCGCCCCTTGTGTGTTCGCACCCGGCAGTTCTTCGACGAACGCGACGTAAACTTCAGGCACCTTCATGTATACAGCCGTCAATCTCATTTGGCCCATCCGCTGCAATCATACCAAGGCTTAGGCGGCGGAAGCCTGGGATAATTAGGGGACAGGAATTATCGATGCGTCCGAAACTGTACTTCCTTGCGATTTTCTTGCTGCCTTACGCGGTAGCGCTCGGTCAATCCGACCACATGGAGCACCACTTCGATCCCAGGGAGTCGGCCAAGAGCTTTGACGACCCGGCGCGCGATACGTGGCAAATGCCCGACCGCGTGATCGCGGCCCTGAACGTGAAGCGGGGACAGGTCGTCGCCGACATCGGCGCTGGGACAGGGTATTTCTCGGTGCGGCTGGCGAAATCGGAAGCTGCGCCCAAAGTTTATGCGGTCGACATTGAGCCAGCGATGGTGAGTTACCTCAGGGAACGTGCCGGCAAGGAAGGGTTGACTAACGTGATCGCCGTGCAAGCCGCCGCCGATCAGCCAAATCTGCCGGAACCCGTCGACCTGGTTCTGATCGTGGACACTTATCACCATATCGGTGACCGCGAGGCGTATTTCCGGAAGCTGACGAAATCGATTAAGCAGGGCGGCAGGGTGGCGATTATCGACTTCAAGCCGGATTCGCCGGAGGGTCCACCGAAGGAATTCCGTTTTCCGTTGGAAAAGTTCAAGGCCGAAATGGCCAAGGCCGGATACAAGCTGGCGGCGCAGCATGACTTCCTGCCGAGGCAGCAGTTTCTGATCTTCGAGGTCACGCGCTAGGCAGTGGTTCCATTGTGGTACCATAATGGTACCATGGCGAATTTGACTATCAAAAAGCTGCCAGACCCCGTGTACAAGCAACTGAAGAAGTACGCCAGGATTCAAGGCCGGAGCCTGAATGCCCAGGTGATTCACATCTTGCAATCGGATTTGAGCGAGCGCGAGAAATTCGCAAAGATGCGCCAATCCAATGAACGGTTGGAGCGCTTCGTTGCTTCGTTGCCTCCGATGGACGACAGTACGCCCCTTATACGAGAAAACCGTGACCGGGAACGCTGATGCCCGTGCCGAGTACCGTCGTTGATGCGAGTGTCGTGGTCAAATGGATCCTGCCCGAACCATCCCGGCCGGAAGCGTTGCGGCTGCTGCAGCACTATCAGGGCGAAGCCATCAGGCTTTTCGCGCCTGCTCTGCTGATCAGCGAGGTCTGTAACACATTTTGCAAACGAGTTCGGCGCGGAGCGATGAGCGCTCCCGCTGCGAACGAGGCTCACGAGCTGCTAAAGATCTATTCACCGGTCCTCGTCGACAACCGCGACTTGATGGATGAAGCAATGACGTTGGCGTTGACGACCGGTCAAGCGTTGTACGATTGTCTTTACTTGGCTCTCGCACTGCGCCAACGCTGCGAAATGATCACCGCCGATGAGAAGTTTCACGGCGCGGTTAGGAAAGCATTTCCCAACGTGCTCCAGCTCTGAGGTGCAAGATCCCACAGGCAAGATTTCACAGGCCAGAGGCCTGTGCCACTAGTGGACCCGCTTTCCATCGAACATCTCGATCACGCAGTAAGGATACGTATAGGCGGCCCCCTTGCCTGCCTTGTCGATGAACTCGCCTGGGAGCAGGTGGCCGATGCCGGCGCCGACGTGCACCTCGCGGTTGATCTCATACCAGACGTAGGCGTCCAATTCCTGGCCGAGGTGCGTACCGGATTTCCCAGTGGGGTCGCGCAGGATCACGCCGCCAGAGGAGTTGTAGGCCGCATCCTTGGCGCTCGCGAGCCACAAGTCCAGGTACTGCACGGTCACGGACCAGCGTCGACGCGGGATAATGGTGGCCCCAGCGCGCCAGGCCACGATGTTCTGCCAACCGAACTGATCTGCAATCCCGAACCGATCATGCGCGGTCGGATACATTGTGTCGAAGGTGCCGTGTATACCGTCGGCAGGATTCTTGTCACCGGAGGCGTAGTCGTAACCGGCGAAGAAGCGTGGCTTCCAGCCACTCCTGGCAAGGGTGTAACCCAGTCCGACGGTGGCGCCCCAGGCCTGGATATCGTTAGGGCCGGCCGAGCCCCGCTCCAGCACCAGCTCGTAACGGTAGTCGAAGTTCGAAATGCCCCTGCCTCTGATCCGGAACCCGTACGCCTGCTCGTCAAGACGCCCGGTCTTGAGCTTGCTACCCTCCACCGCGACACTCGGCGAAACTCGCCAGAGCACGAACGGCTCGATCGAAGACTTTGGCAGCACACGCGTGATCCACCCGTAAGCGCCGTATATGTTGTTCCCCTCCTGGTGATGCGTGATGCCATCCAACTGCGGGTTCACCACCGAGGCGGCGAACACGGCCGCCCGAAAGCGGTCCACGTGAAAGTTGGCTACCACGGCGTCGAAAGAGCGAGCCTGGTTGCGCCATTCGGAGTTCGCGATGATAGTGCTGTTGAAGTCGAGCAATTGCCGGCCCACAGTGAGCGTGACCGGCTGCTTCTCCGAATCGCCAAACTGGACATAAGCGAGTTTGAGGTCCCACCTCACGTTGTTGGGTGGACCGAGCGGCGGCGCTTGGAGAAAGGAGCGTGCATCCTGCACCTGAGCCACTAGCTTGAACCAGTTCCCGGGCTTGAGCCAGCTTGCCGGCTGCACGATCATACCCAAGCGGAACCGGTTGAGGAGATATGAAGCGCTATTGTTAGGCTTGAACCCGTTGCCGCTGTAGCCCTCCGCGCGGAACCGTTCATCGAGTCCAAACTGCAGCCACCGCGGAAGCTGGTCGTTCAGCTCGCCGGTAGGCCGAAGGTCCGGCAGGCCGTACGGCCCGTCCGAAGTCGGGGGCGAAGACGCTGGCCCGCCGATCGGAGTGAGCGCTGAATCGGAACCAAGGGCGGCTACCTTATCGTATTGGGCGGAAACCGGTCCACAGACCAGGGCGAGCGGCAAGCCAATAAACGCCAGGAGGCGGCTTTTGATTATCTGGTGCAAGGCGGTGCGTCGAGCTTTCTGTTCAATCTATACTATGTCGATCGACAATAGTATGTTAACAGCCTAAGTCCTATGTAGTCAATGGAGGAGCGCAGGAAGAGGGTTATGGCGCTACCGTCAGATGGTCGGAAAAAGCCGCGCCGCGCATAAAATAGCAGTCTTCAGAGCCGGAGGAAGCGGCATAGTCCGACCAAACGCCCTGGACCAGATACTTGACTCCTTGGCGCGGATTCGCCCACGACGCTGACGGCATGGTGAGACGTTCTCCGGCCTTTAAGGTAAGGACGCGAGGCGGACCAGCTTCCTGTTGAACGTGAATCTCAGACCATTCCAGCGGCGGCGATGTGACGCCGGGGATCTCCTGGGGAAGCTCGGCGAGGCGAACCCCGATCCAGCGGTTCGGGTCCCCTGAGCCGATCGTGCGCGGATCGAAGAGACATACGTTTGCTTTACCGATGTTTTCGATACCTACCACGAAACGATGCGCCGGCAGGTCGCGCGCGACAGTCACACGCACCGCTTGGTAAGGGGCTTGCCGCGCCGCAAACATGATCTGGTTCAACTGATACAGAAAGTACTCCAGTTGCCCGATTTGAGGGATATCGGCACTGGTCAGCGTCTTTGAGATCTTCCGGCCATCTAACTCGAGCGCGATGGTCATCACACTGGTGCCGGGGCCACCACGCGCCGGCGGCGCTAGATCTTCCAGGTGTTCTTCGTTGGCATACTCGATCAACTTTTGCAGCGATTCGGGATCAGCGGCCCAGCGAAAAATCCCGATAGGAGCGCCGGCTTCATCAGATTCGGACCGGTGCTGCTCCAAGACCACTCTACGGTCCGCACTGTTGACGGTTAACGAGGTCTGCCGCTCATAGAGCCTCGGACCGAGCTCCGGCCCTCCGATGGAAGTGTAAGTGAGTGTGAAGGGTTGCCCTCGCGTTGATGGAGTGCTCATACGTTTCGATTCCGCCGGCCGCGGAGCAGTTTGGGATTGGCAGCCACAGCTAACCAGCACGAGCCAGCAGATCCGCGTCTGCAAGAGTGGGGCTCGTGATGATTTCGAAGAAAAAGCCACTCAGTCCGCGCCGTGAGCGGGGTCCGCCGCTCCGCGTTCGCCTCACTATAGCACGCGGCCGGTTATCCGCCACCGGCCACCACAGGCACGGCTTCGTAGGTATAACTCTTGCCGGTAAGGGTCTGAACCATAGACGCGAAGTGCTTACAAATCGTGCTGTAATGCCGCTTCTTCACCTTGGTCAAGTTCTGACCCATGATCGAATCCGCATCGATGCCGGCGGTCGCGCCGTCGCTATTCAAGCTGGTGTCCAGCACTGCGCCGGCGTATTCATCCGGATTGCCGAGATGATGGCCGAATTCGTGGCCGGCGACAGTTACACGAGGTTCACCCAGGAACCACAGCGAATCGTTGGAGCGGATGTTGCCGTCCGCGATAATCAGCATGCCGGAAGCAAACGAGGTCTTCTGGGTGAACTTGGCCGACGCGGTTGTCGAATACCGGCAGCACTTCGGAGTCGAGCTTTTGCACTCATGCCGCTTGATATCGAATTTGCCGGTCCAGACGCTGTGAATGTTGTCCGTCCAATCCTTAATCTTCTTCTGCTTGGGGGCGGCGTTGATATCCCAATCGGTGAACTTCTCGGGCCACGTGCCGCCGTACTGGCAGGTAAACGCGTTACCGGTTTTATAAAACCCGACGCAGAAATTGTTGGCATCGATCAGGGTGAACCCAGCCGGCAGATTCTTCCAGGCGCTGCCATCCCAGTACTTCGGTGTCCCGGCAACCTGCTTCATCCAACGGTAACCGTTCCAACTGAGACTCCCATCCAGCAACCCGCCGGTAGCGCGCGGAACCGCAGGCCCTAGCTTCACCACGGACGCACCCCAGCCTTTTATGTATTTAATCTCGCTTTCGATCTTGATCTCGTAATCGGTTGCGCTAAGGTCGAAATGCGCGCGGTCGTGAGAATAATGCGTTTTTGGAACGGTAGGGATGAAATGAATGTGCAGATGGGTCGGCGTGGTCTTGCCTTCCGCATGGGCATCCGCGTCCACCACCTTGACGTAATGACCACCCGACTTCGGCGGGAGAACTTCGAGAACTTTCCATCTATGCGAGAAGCTGTCGCCACTGATGGTTTCGTTGAAGTTGGGAAGGTTCGAACCCGCGGGCGTTCCTGTCACGGTGATGGCGACGTTTTCGCCGTCGCTGTAATTCTCGGTCGTTCCCGCGACTGTCACCGTTTCGCTGCACCAGGTATCGACATCCTCCCAATGGATCTCAATAAAACGCCGTTTTCGCTTGGGCGCGCCATCGCGGCCAGCGGGCGGTTCGTCGGCGAGCGCGGCAGCGGTAGTATCGGTCTTCGAAGTCTTCCCCCCCTTGCCGCCCGAGTGACTCGCGAGAACACCGACTAACGCTGCAATGTTGTCCGTCAGGAAGGCCCGCGACAAGTGGCCGGCTGCCTCTTGCAAGTCCGCTTCGGAAATCGCGAGAACGGTTACCTGGATGGCATGGGCAATATTCACGCCGACGTCTTCTCCAAGCGCCCGGAGCAAACCGTGACTGGCAAGTTCTTGCTCGCGTTGAAAGCTGTTGGTTGCGAAATCGCTCAACGCAATCGTGAGAGTCCGTTTGGAAATCAACCTGTTTATTTCGGCCCGCGCGTGATGCGGCAACTTACCGGCGACCAGGCCTGCGACCTCGGCGCACTTCTTATCCAGGTGCCACCCGGCGACGTCGTTCACATGCATCGCCTTGGGCGGAGCCGCAACCAGGCGAAACCAAGTCGGCTTTCCAACGATGCCATCGGCAATGATTGAATTGGACTTTTGAAAGCGTTCAACGACCTGGCGCGTTCTCGGTCCAAAATAGCCGTCTACCTTCAGCGCGAAGGTCAGGTCCATCCGCGAGTTGAGCAGGGTCTGAAGCCTTCGGACGTTTGAATTGCGATCACCCGGCTGCAGCACGAGGTTGGGCAGCGTATGCTGATTCGCCAAATGAAATCTCGAATGCCCCGATCGGTGCGCTCCGTCCACGTAGCCAGGAGCCAGCGAGGTATTCCGGCACAAGGTACCGTCGTCGATTCTTTCCTCGTGGTCGTGTATACCGGTTGGTCCGGGCTTACGCGCTCCTGCCACAACACCCTCGCGATCGAAGTTGGTTTAGCCGCCAGTATAATACATCGATCCAACGGCCGGAAATGCAGCCGACGTTAAGTTACTCTGTGGGCAGTGCCTGAACTCCCCGACATCGTCGTCTACATCGAAGCGCTCGAAAAGCGCATCCTCGGCCAACCACTCGAACATGTACGGCTCGCCAGCCCATTTCTGCTGCGCTCCGTCGACCCGCCCTTGAGCCGAGTCGAAGGCAAGATCGTCCGGCAATTTCGCAGAATCGGCAAACGAATCGCCATCGGCCTCGACGACGACCTGTGGCTGGTCCTGCACCTCATGATCGCTGGACGCCTTCACTGGCGCCCACGCGGAGCCAAAGTTTCGCGCCCGCGCGGCCTCGCGGCGTTCGACTTTCCCAATGGCAGCCTGGTCCTGACCGAAGCCGGCTCGAAGAAACGCGCGTCACTGCATGTGGTCTCGGGCGATGCCGGCCTTCGCGCGCTCGATCCCGGCGGGTTGGAAGTGCTCGAGGCCGATCTCCAGGAATTCACTAAAGTCCTGACGTCTTCTAACCACACCTTGAAGCGCGCGCTCACCGACCCGCGATCGTTCAGCGGCATCGGCAATGCATATTCCGATGAAATCCTGTTCGAAGCGCAGCTCTCTCCGGTCGCACTGACGCAGAAACTCAAAGCCGAGCAAATCGCACGCCTATACGACGCCATCCGCCGATCGCTCACGCAATGGGCCGACAAACTCCGCTCGGAAACGGGCGACGAGTTCCCGGAAAAAGTCACGGCCTTCCGTGAAGGCATGGCCGCGCATGGCCGCTATAACGAGCCGTGCCCCCGCTGCGGCGCAAAGATCCAGCGCATCCGCTACGCCGACAACGAGACCAACTATTGCGCGAATTGCCAGACTGGCGGAAAACTGCTGGCCGACCGCGCGCTCTCGCGGCTCCTTCGCGAGGATTGGCCTAGAACACTGGACGAGCTGGAGTTGCTTACAATCAAGAAATGAAGCGCCTCTACGCCGCGGTTCTTCTTGCGTCTGCAGGATTTTGCCAGCAGCACGATCATTCTTCCGCGGCCGCCGACAACGGCCCCGCGCCCCTGCTCGACGGTCTCGGCCATTTGCATCACCTGATCACGACGTCGAAGCCGGAGGCACAGCGATACTTCGACCAAGGCCTCACGCTGGCCTACGGCTTCAATTACGACGAGTCCGCGCGATCGTTCCGCTACGCAGCGAAGCTCGACCCCAAGTGCGCTATGGCCTGGTGGGGAGTCGCACTGGCCGTCGGGCCAAACTACAACGATCAGGACATCGACGCCGGTCGGCGGAAGTCGGCTTACGAAGCCAGCCAGAAGGCTCTCTCGCTTGCGGGCAGCGCCACGCCGGCCGAGCAAGGCTTCATCCGCGCTCTAGCCAAACGCTTTTCCCCCGATCCCAAGGCCGATCCCAAGAAGCTCAACGTCGAATATGCGCAGGCCATGCGGGATGTCATGCGGCAAAATCCGGCGGATTCGGACGCGGCCGTGTTGTTCGCCGACGCCGCGATGAACGTCCATCCCTGGCAGCTTTGGAAACACGATGGCCAAGCTGAAGAAGGCACGCCCGAGATCGTGGGTGTGCTGGAAGGCGTCCTGAAGCGCGACCCCAACCACATCGGCGCCAATCATCTTTATATACACGCGGTGGAAGCGTCGCAGCATCCCGAGCGGGCGCTCGCGAGCGCCAATCGTCTTACGGCGCTGTGCCCCGGCGCCGGGCACCTGGTTCACATGCCCGCCCACATATATATAAGGACCGGCGATTACCACGCCTCGTCGCTCGCCAACCAGCAGGCCATCGGCATCGATCAGGGCTACGTCAACAAGTATCACGTCACCGGCATGTATCCGATGATGTATTACACGCACAATCTGCATTTCCTGGCGATATCGAGCTGTTTCGAAGGGCGCTTCGACGAAGCCAACCGGATCGCGACGAAAGTGGTCGCCGGTATGATGCCGTTCGCCAAGGAGACGCCCATGGCCGAATCTTTCCTGCCGACCAAGACGCTGGTGTTGGTTCGATTCCGCCAATGGGAGGACGTCGCAACAATGCCGGAGCCCGACAAGAATCTGCGCCTGTTGCACGCGGTATGGCATTTTGGCCGCGGCATGGCCGACACCGGATTCGCGCGTCTGGACAAAGCCGCCACTGAACGAGATGCCTTGGTCGCGGAAACAAAAGCTCTCCCGCAAAATGCAATGCTGGGACTCAACTCGGCTCAGCAGGTGCTAGAGATCGCCGCTTCGATGTTGGACGCGAATATTGCTCGCGGGCAGCGCAATTACAAGCGCGCAGAGGAATTATTGAACAAAGCCGGGCAGGCCGAGGACAAACTCAACTACGATGAGCCGCCCGATTGGTACCTGCCTCCGCGTGAATCACTCGGCGCGGTCTTATTCACGGATGGACGCTATGCCGATGCCGAGGCTGCTTTCCGCGCTGAGTTGAAGTTGCACGCCAAGAATCCACGCGCGCTCTATGGGTTGGCCGAATGCCTGCAAGCCGAGAAGAAAACCGCGGAAGCCGCGACGGTTCGCAAAGAGTTCGAAGCAGGCTGGAGAAACGCCGACATAAAGCTGAAGATGTCGGACCTCTAGAACGGTTCCCTAAGCCAGAAAGAGGCCCGGTCGCAAGATGGCCTTCTTGAGCCTAGGCTATCATCAGGCGAAAATGGGTCTGACATGCCCTGGCCACCTGAGGCGCCTCAGCGCTCTGACACCGGCAGCGCTTACGCAGCTCGCCTCGCTGCAGAGAACGGTATTTACAAGGACTGCCTCAACGTCCACAATCTGCCCGATATTTTTCACTACTGGTCGGACCGCCACGTGCGACCACACCTCGAAGCGCTGGGTTTCAGTAGCCCGAACGACATGTTTCGAAAATATGTTGGAGAGCATTGCGAACGCGCAAAGAATTCCCCAGCCAGATTCGTCAGCATTGGATCCGGCAATTGCGATCTGGAAATTAGCCTGGCCTCACACTTCCGCTCGTCGGGACATTTGAATTTCATCATCGACTGCCTCGATTTGAATTCCGCAATGCTGGAACGAGGCCGGATTGCCGCTGCGGAAAAAGGTCTTACCGGCTACGTCAATTTCGTCCCGAGCGATTTCAATGAGTGGACGCCAACTCATGAATATGACGCTATTATTGCGAATCAGACTTTGCATCACGTGGTCAAGCTTGAAGACTTATTCGCCAAAATCAAGACGTGTCTCAAGGAAGAGGGGTCCTTTATCGTTTCCGACATTATCGGGCGGAATGGCCACCAGCGATGGCCCGAAGCGTTGGACATAGTCCAGGAATTTTGGCGAAAACTCCCGCCGTCTTACCGCTTCAATCGTGCGTTACAGCGTTATGAAGAGCTTTACGAGAACTGGGATTGCTCCACGCAAGGTTTTGAGGGCGTGCGAGCCGAAGATATCCTTCCCTTACTGCTCAGTCACTTTCATTTTAAGCTTTTTTCCGGTTTTGCCAACGTTATTGAGCCCTTTGTAGATCGAACGTTCGGATACAATTTCGACGCCAGTGCGCCATGGGATCGAAGGTTTATCGATGACGTCCACCAACGGGACGAGGCAGAGATTCTTTCCGGGCGCATCAAGCCAACTCATATGCTGGCCGTGATGAGTATCCATCCGGTAACGCCGATGATTTTTCGAGGCCCCCTGACTCCCCAGTTCTGCCTCCGGGATCCGTCTCTTCAGCCGGTGGCCGCTTTGGATCCAGCTTCCCGGGATCGCTCTCGACAAGACGCCTATGATTGGCACTCCTGGCCCCATAGTCCGCAACGTGAGGTCGAAATCGCTTGCGAAAGACTGAAGAAGGCGGAGGAAGAAGTCGCCGCGCGAACTGCCTGGGCGATGCGGGTCGACAAGGAGCTTGAGGAAAAGACAGCTTGGGCACTGGCACTCAGCAAGGAGGTTGAGGAATGGACGGCCAGGGTCCTACATATCGAAAAGCAACTGGAAGAACGAACCGCCTGGGCGCTCCAGCTCGAAAAGGAGCTAGAGAAAAGAACCGCCTCTGTACGGCAGCTTGGTGCGGAGCTTGACGGTGTTAACGAGCAGATGGAGGCACGCACTCGCTGGGCGCTGCGGCTACAGCAGGAGATTGACGACCACGAAACACACGCCCGACACCTTAATAAAGAGATGGAGCAGCTCGCCTGGGCTCGGCCACTCGATCGGCACTTCCACGGTCCGTTGTACCTGGTCTATCGAGTAGCCCGTTGGGCTCGCAATCGTATCAACCGAGTACTGTCCCGGGAGACCATTGACACCCATGGACGAACATCGTAGCATCATGCAAAGAGCTGGTTTTAAGGAGGATCTACATCGTGACACCTAAGTGCCTCGGCGCTTTGCTTGCCCTTGTGTTGTTTTTGGCCTGCGTGCCCGTCTTTGCGCACCACTCGTTTGCGGCTGAGTTCGATCTCAATCAACCCATCACGCTCAAAGGCGTGGTCACCAAAGTCGATTGGCTGAACCCGCACATCTATGTTTATATGGACGTGAAAGATGAAACTGGCAAGACGGTCAACTGGTCGGTGGAAGGCGCGCCTCCCAATACGCTGTACCGGCTGGGATGGCGCAAGGATACCTTGAAGCCAGGCGACCCTGTCACCATCGATGCCTTCAAGGCCAAGGACGGTTCCTCCACCGCGAACGCGCGCCAGGTGTTGCTGCCCGATGGCCGCAAAGTATTCGCTGGCTCGGCTGATGACGGCGGCCCCAAAGCCACTCCGACGAAATGAGCTGATATGTATAAGTTGATGCTCGTCGCCACGTTTGCGGCCGGTGCCATCTCCGCGCAATCCTTCGCCGCCAAGCCGGAGAAGACCTCGGGTTCGACATCCATTCCGGACATGAACGGAATTTGGCAAGGTCCCTACACACCCGACCTCACCAAACCTCTTGGCCACGATCTTCCCTATACGCCCCTCGGCGCCGAGCGATTCAAGAACGTTGTGCATGCCGACGACCCTGCGTCGTATTGTCTTCCCGTCGGCCCGGCGCGCGGAATTCAGGCGCCCATGCCGTTCCAGATTGTGCAATCGGCCGGTTTGGCGGTGATCTTGTTCGAATATCAGCACACCTATCGCCTGATCTACACCGATGGACGCGCTCATCCGGCTGATCTTGACCCCTTCCGCTGGTTCGGCGATTCCATCGGAAGATATGAGGGCGACACGCTGGTGGTGGATACGGTCGGCATCGGTGATCGCACCTGGCTCGACACGGCCGGTCATCAGCACAGCGATCAGTTGCACATCGTCGAACGGTTCCAGAAACTGGATACCGGCAACATGAAGTGGAGCGTGACCTTTGAAGATCCGAAGATGTACAAGGAGCCGTTTACCGTAACTCTTCCACTCAAGAAGCAGAACACGGTAATCATGATGTACTCCTGCGAGGAAAACGAGAAGGATCGCGGCCATCTCGACGCCACCAAGCATTGACGTCCGACCAACTCGCCATACGCGAAGTAATCGAAAACTGGGTCGTTTGGCGCGACGCCGGGGACTGGGAACGCTTTCGCACCGTCTGGCACGACGACGGCTACATGATGGCGACCTGGTTTCAAGGCCCTGCCGCCGAATTCATTCGCGTCAGCCGCGAGGGTTGGAATCGCGGAGTCAGCATTCTCCACTTCCTCGGCGGCGTCTCCATCGATCTGGCCGGGGATCGCGCCGTCGCGCAAACCAAGATGACCATCTCACAGCGCGCCACCGTTCACGATGTCCTGTGCGACGTCGTCTGCACCGGCCGGTTCTACGATTTCTTGGAGAAGCGCGCCGGCCGCTGGGCCATCGTTCTGCGCCAGCCGATCTACGAAAAGGATCGCATGGACCCGGTCGATCCCTCGAAAACTCTCACGCTGGATGTGAAACTGCTAAGCCAATTTCCGGAAGGCTATCGGCATCTTGCGTATCTTCAGTCCGGCATCGGCTATCCTATCAAGAAAGACATGCCAGGCCTGAAAGGACCCGAAGTTGAAGCTCTCTACGCCCGCGGCCGTAAATGGCTGGGGGGTGAGCCGCTGTAGCGCCTCAAAACTACTATGACCCTCTTCCGAACAAAACCGCTTTCGACTTTGCTCGCCCAGGTGGATGAAAAAGGGGGACTCAAGCGAGTTCTAAAATGGCCGGGATTAATCGCGCTGGGTATCGGCGCGGTCATCGGCGCCGGCATCTTCGTCCGCACTGCTGCCGCGGCTGGCCAGAACGCCGGACCCGCCGTCACTCTCTCATTCGTGGTCGCGGCCATTGGATGCGCTTTCGCCGGTCTATGCTATGCAGAGTTCGCCGCGATGATTCCGGTCGCCGGAAGCGCCTACACCTACTCGTACGTAACGATGGGTGAGCTGGTTGCCTGGATTATCGGATGGGCGCTCATCCTTGAATACGCCCTTGGCGCCGCTACGCTTTCGATCGCGTGGTCCGAATATCTCAACGAGTTATTTCCGAATCTGATTCCGTGGGAGTGGAGGCACTCGCCTTTACAGGCGACCACCGGCGGTCTCCACGGCATCGTGAACGCGCCCGCGCTGGTCATTCTCCTGCTGCTCACTTTACTGCTTATCAAGGGAACTTCGGAATCCGCCACGGTGAACACCGTCATCGTCGCCGTGAAAGTGTCGATCGTAGTGCTGATCATCGCCATCGGCTGGCAATTCATAAATCCCGCCAATCACACGCCGTTCCTGATGCCGGCGGACGCGACCCACGCAGGCGTATTCAAGCATGGATGGGGCGGCGTGCTCGGTGGAGCAGGCGTTGTATTCTTCGCCTTCATCGGGTTCGACGCCGTTTCCACCGCGGCGCAGGAAACCATTAATCCTGGCAAGGACATGCCCATCGGCATCCTCGGTTCTCTGGCAGTTTGCACGTTGCTGTACGTGCTGTTCAGTTACGTGCTCACCGGCGTGGCCCCGTCCTCCGATTTCGTCGATCCGAATAAGGGAATGGAAGCCTCGGTCGCCTATGCGATCAAGACTTACATGACCGGATACGGGTGGCTGGCGACGCTGGTGACGGTGGCGATTCTGGCCGGATTCTCGTCTGTAATGCTGGTGATGCTGCTGGGTCAAAGCCGCGTGTTTTACTCGATGGCGAAGGATGGTCTGCTACCGAAGCTGTTTTCCGACGTTCATCCGACGTTCCGTACACCTTATAAGTGCAACGCCGTGCTGTTCGTCTTTGTCGGCCTGTTGGGCGGCTTACTTCCGGGCGACATCACCGGCAATCTGACATCCATCGGCACGCTGTTTGCGTTTGTGTTGGTAAGCCTGGGTGTCTGGATCATGCGCCGAAAGAATCCCGGTCAGGCACGGCCATTTCGAGCTCCCTGGGTGCCGGTGGTGCCGATTCTCGGAGCCCTCATTTGCAGCGCGATGATTGTTGGTCTCGATAGAACGACGCAGCTAGCGGCGGCGGTATGGATGGTGATTGGGCTCTCC
>Ga0185299_10002849_pt1 | contig 25025 bp, 19 predicted proteins | sample PaiPotPPA55metaG_FD_128002 | JGI IMG/M metagenome (GOLD analysis project Ga0185299, IMG submission 128002) | Iron sulfur acid spring bacterial and archeal communities from Banff, Canada, to study Microbial Dark Matter (Phase II) - Paint Pots PPA... ...
TGTAGGTTCCCACTTTGGATGTCGTTTCGCGGGCCTGCGACGTGGGGTTTCTCGGCGTTCTCAGTTGGTGTCGTGGGCCTGGTTTCTCAGTTCGATGTCGTTTTTCTCGTGGCGTCTGCGGCGTGGGCCTGGATTCCAGGTTGTTGTAGGTCCTTGAGGAGTGCTGTGCCGCGGTCGGTGGGTCTCAGCGGGGTGGTGGCGGTGGCGCGGTGGTAGAGGGGCGCGCCGATGTCGTGTTCGAGGCGTTGGAGTTGTCGGTGGAGCAGGCTGTCGCGGATGCCGAGGGTTCTGGCGGCTTCGGCGATGCTGGGGTGGGTCATGGCGGTGGCGAACCGCTGGAGGCGCTGCCAGCCGTGCAGTGCGCCTTCGACCGTGGTTTTGATATCGGACGGGGTGTTGTCGGGCAGCGTCTGGAGGAGTCCGGGGTTGCTGGTGACGCCTTGAGGACGGGCGGGGATGCCGAGCGCTTTCGCGGCGCGGATGACGGACATGCGTGATGTCCCGAGTTCGTCGGCGATCTGTTGGAAGGAGCGTTTCGCCTCGAGGTACTGGGCGCGCAGCCAGGTGGGGTCGACCATGCCGGGGTACTGGTTGGCGGCGCGGATCGGGATGCCGGCGTTGCGCATGGCTGCGGTGACGGTGCGGCGGTGCAGGTTGTTTTCGTCGGCGATCTGGTGCAGGGGTTTTCCTGCGGTGAGGTATTCGTGTTCGAGGAACTCGCGGGTGAGGAGTTGCTCGGCGCGGGTGCGGGTCCTGTAGGCGGTGGGCGCGGCCGTGGTTCCCCAGGTGCGTGCTGGGCGTGGGAGGCGTTCGAGGGCGAGGCGCGCGTGTTCGATTCCTGTGTTCAGGATCTTGGCGGCGGCCTCGGGGCTGTGGTGCTGGTCGTTCACGAGTTGGTGAAGGCGCTCGCGGTCGAGGTCGGTGAACTCGCGTCCGGGTAGGTGGAGTCCGTGGGCGAGTTCGTGCGGGGGTTCCCAAGTCAGTGGTTCGTCGATGCCGAGTTGTTCGAGGTGGGCTTGGGCGTGGGCGGCGAGGTGTTCGCGCAGCGGTGTGGTTAGGGACAGGGCGAACTCGAGGTAGTGGCGCCGGTCGGCGGCGCCGGGAAGGGCGAGGGCGTGGCGTGGGTCGGTCAGGTCGGCGCCGGTGAGCATCTCGTGCAGGTAGCGCTGGGCGTGGAGCAGGCGGGTGTGCTGGCCGGGGTGGGCGTCCGCGGTGAAGGCGAGGCGGCGCCAGGATTCGAGGTCGATGACGGGAGAGGTGATCGCCTGGCGGCGGCGGGTGTAGTCGATCGGGCTGCCGTGGGTGTCGAGGTAGTCGGCCAGCCGGCAGATCGCGGTGAAGACCTGGTCGTGTCCGTCGCGGGCGAGTGCGCGGGCGGTGTTGGCCAGGCGTATCCCGGTGCCGGGGTGCAGGTGGGCGGTGACCTCGGTGGCGCGCCGGCCGGGGTGGCCGGGCAGCAGGATCAGGTCGGTGATCGCGGCGCGGAACGGGGTGGCGTTGTATCCGGTCGGCGGGAGCAGCCGGATCGTCCATTCCGGCCACAGTTGCTGGGGCAGGTGCCGGACTCGGTGTGCGGTGTCTGCCGGTTCGGGCAAGTGCGCGGTGGGGATCGGGGAGCGGTAGCGGATCCGGTCGAGGTGGTCGAGGTCGGGATCGAGGGCCTGGAGGATGCGGCCCTGGACGGGCGCGGACAGGTGGTGGAAGGTGCGGTGTAGTCCGCGCGGGGGCAGGATGTTCGGTCCTTTGTCCCTGCGCAGCAGGTTCCGCAGCTTGCTGACCGCGGGGGCGTTGGGGCCGTTGGTGAGTTCGGTGATCCAGGTGGCGAGCGCCGCTATGAGCGCGGCGTTTTTCGGCGGGATCGTGGCTGGGCGGGTTCGGGTGGTCATCGTCTGCTGGTAGGCGGCGAAGGCGTCGGGCGCGGCCGGGTCGAATCGGGCGAGTTCTGCCGGCTCGGCGCGCCGTAGCAGCCAGGAGGCGAGTGCGGTGAGGTCGGTGATTTTCGCGGCGCACCCGCTGTGGGCCGGGGCCTCGGGCGGTTGTGCTTCGACGTCGTCGAGCAGGGTGTCTATCTCGGCCTGGGCGGCAATGACGGCAGCGGTTGCCGGGCGGGTCGGTGCTCCGGGCAGCGGCGCTCGGCAGGTGCGGCAGGATGTGGGGGCCGCGGATTCGTAGTGCGCGGGCGAGCGGGTGCGCGGGACGTGCCCGCAGCCGGGGCAGGCGTCGAGCAGCACGGTCTCATGCCGGGTGCAGGCGAAGGCCCAGGTCAGTTTCCAGCGCAGTGGCCAACGGCCCTCGCTCTCGGCGAGGCAGTGCGGGCAGTACCGGGACCCGGCCGCTCTCGACCACCACACGCTGGAGATCAGGCTGCGGGTCTCGATGCGAGTGCGTAGCAGGTGTCTGTCGTAGCGTTGCAGCGTCATCGCGTACAACTGCTCGGTGCTCAGACCGCTGACAGTGGCCGCGGTCTCGAGCTCCGCGGGGCGCAGCGCGAGGGTGTAGTTGAACGGCATCGCGCCCGGCGTCGTCAAACCGAGCGCAGTCAGTATCGCGCGGGAGCGGACCCCCAGCCAGGTGGCGTAGGCCTCGACCCAGCTGTCGAACGCCTCACCCGGGCATGGCGCGAAGCGCAGCGGGAGCGTGCGCGGGGTTCCGACAGGAGCCTGCGTCACGGTGTGACCGGCGCCGGCGCGGTGCGGAGTTTGCCTGCGGCGAAGGCGGCGGCCATCTCGCTGCGGGCGAGCTCGGCGGCTTCGTCGATCTTCACCTTGTCGAGCAGCGTCGTATCGAGGTGCTCGGTCCCGGTGCGGATCGCGCGCTGTGTGCCGCGGTTGATCAGGCTCATCAGCGAGCCGATGTGGCCGGTGGAGCGGGCGAAGAGGTAGTCGGCCAACTCGTCGGCGAGCATCCCGGGGTGCTTGTCCGCGAGGATCAGGCGCCGTTCGATCGACAGCAGCAGCCCTCGCCAGGCGCGTTGGGCGCGCTCGTCACCAGTGGCAAGGTGGAACGGTTCGATCCCGAGCCGGGTGGTGCGCCGACCGGTTTGGGCGAGTACCGCGTCCGCGTAGGTGGCGCCCTCGGAGAACAATCCCTTCGCCGACAGGCCCACTCCAACGAACAGCAGCGTGACCGGGAACTCGTTCGCCACGTACTTGAAGTGGTTGCTGATCTCCACGCCGCTGTTCGAACGCCACGAGAGGAAGTGCAGGTCGTCGACGATCAGAAGCCGCGTGGAACATAAGAGCACGCAATCAAGTGCCCTGATACCCATCTGCGCGGTGGTCGCGCGTTCTCTGGCGGGGTGGCCGTAGAACTCCAGGATCGCCCGGTTGAAGTCCTTCATCCCGGTGTTGCCGGTCAACCCGATCCGGCACACCGGCCAGTGCTCGTGACCCTGCTCGGTCAGCGTCCCGTACTCGGCGATCTGCCGGTTGTGGAAGTCGCGGGCGAAGGCGAGGACCGCGGTGGTCTTACCCAACCCGGGGAACGCGTCGAGGGCAATCGAGCCTTTCGCGACGTGGTTGTCGTGCTGGTTGGACTCCAGAATGTCCCACAGGTCCTCGTGCAGCTCGGAAAGCTGCGGGGTGCGGATCGGGCCGAGGTTCGCATGCCACAGGCGCCGGTCCCGGTCGTAATCCCTGCGCGCGTCATCGCCGAGCGCCGCAAGCTGCCGGCGGGTGAGGATCTCCGGAGCCGGGCGCGGCGGGCAGGAGGCGAAGCGCCCGAAACCCTCCTTGCGCGCGAGCGTGAGATCATCGACCATCGCCCTGGTCGACCGGGATTCCTCTCCTGCCATCAGGCATCCTCGAACGCGTCGGCGTAGAAGTCCGCCGACCCGCCGTCGGCGTCTTCGCCATCGTCGTCACCGCACAGCGATTCGAGTTCGCACGTCGTACTACTCGATTCGAGCACGTGGGCGACCGAGGGCGAGGACGGTTCGGGCGTCGGCGGCAGTTCGATGGCCGGGGCGGTGCGGGCCATGCGCAGCGCGATGCGCCGCTCCGAAAGCGTCGCCCCGAGCCCGATCTTCCACCGCTCGAGCAGGTCCGCGACCGCGATCCGGTCGTCCGGGAACCGGTACTTGCCCGCGGCCAGACGCCGGGCGAAGCCGAGGGCGTCTTCCGAGAGCGGCATCGCCACCACGGGGGCGTGCTCCCACCGCAGCGTATGCCAGGCGCCTGAGACAGGGTCCTTGAAGTAGACCCGGGTGACATCGTCGGGGTCCACGTGCACCGGCCACAAACCGCCCGGATAGCGGCTGGCCGCGCCGCGGAACGGGGCGAGCACCGGCGCGTTGTAGCGGCGCGAGCCGATCTGCACCCCGTAATGGTGGATCTTGCGCCACTTCGCGGCGAGAAACTCGAACGCCAGCTCCGGGCCTCGCGGCACCATCAGGTACCCTGCGCGGGCGATCCCGTGCTCGAACATCTCCGTCGGCGACATGCGCAGCCCCGGCACCCCCGGATCAACCAGCTCGTCGTGCTCGCGCACGTGGTAGACGCATCCGACCCAGTCCCTGACGATCGCCTCCAACTCATCCAGGAAGAAGAACGCCTCCCCTTCCGGATCCGCCCCGCGCCCGTGCAGATCCGGGCCCTTGTATCCCGGCAACGCCTGGAGCAGGTCCTCTCTCAGGGTCCTGAAAAACCTCTCCACCGGCCCCTTGTCCCGGCCCGTTCGCAGCCTGACCGGTTGTATGGAGACCCCCATCCGCTTGCACACGCTGGTCAGGTGGTCGGAGACGTAGATCTTCCCGTGGTCGATCACGATCGTCTCCGGAGCCAGGGCGGGCGAGGCCGCCGCGTCCTTGATCGGCCCGTTGATCGCCGCCGGATCGAGCAGCACCGAGCGGGGAACGCCGTGCTCGGGCCAGCACGCGCTCGCAGGCCAGTTCTCCGGGGCCGGGCGCGGGCGGAAGAGCTGGAAGAGCACCGCCGCGGCGTCTACCGCTTTCGCCGAAACCGGCGTGACCCTGATCCCGGTGATACACCGGGTGTACCAGTCCATCGCCACCGTCAACTCCGCCGCGCACCAGCGCAGCGTGAACGGGTCGAGCCCGAACACGTCCAGCCGGGTGGTGTCCATCAACACGTACTCGCCCGGCCGAGCCGGGCGCAGTTTCCCGCACGCATCGCCCGGTCGCGCCGCGATATCCCGGTTGCGCACCGCGGACAGCCGGAAGGTCGGGCAGCGACGCTCAAGCTCCGCCAGCACCCGATACGCCGTCGGCCGGCTCGGGATCGCCACCGCTCCGTCCCCGTAGCGGGCCGCACACCGCGCCGTGGTGCGCTCGATCACCATCTTGCGCGACGGGGTGGACTGGCCCACATGCTCGACCATCACCTCCAGCGCCATCTCGCACCAGCGGTCATCGACCCGGCCGAACGCGCGCTGCCCGCGCATCGTCGGCGCCAGCCCGGCTTCCCCGCCGCTCCGGTAGGCCGCCACCCACCGCTCGACCGTGCGCTGCTCGATCCCTAGTTCCGCGGCCTTCGCCGCGTACCTGGCCATCAGCGCCACCCCCGGCGCGTACTCGGAGCGTGGCTCACCCGCACCCGCCAACTGCGCGTGACCGGAGCGGAAACCCGTGAGCACCTCGCGCACGTGAGCGCACCGCTGCGCCAACCGCACCCGCTGGGTCTCATCGAGCTGCCCGAGAACCACCGAGACCGGGTCGCCCTCCTCCCCCGGGTTGCGCTCGTCGGCCGGCCCGATCGGCTCGGCTCGTCCGTCGAGCAGTTCGCGCAGCGCCAGGCGGGTATAACGGCCGCGCCCGTCGCGCACCGCGACCTGCATCCCCGCGCCACTCGCCTCCACCTGTACGACTTCGACGCTCTCCCCGTCGTAGCGCAGGCGAGTGCCGATGCCCAGGCGCACACTCTCGGCGTTCACCGAGGCCTCGCCAACACGCTTCGCGGCGAGAGCGGAATCTCGAGATCCACCGTGAGCTCCCCGGCCCAGATCAGATGCAGCACCGCGGCACGCACCAGCGCGGCCGGATACCCGGGCAGCGCCGCGAACGCCTCCCCGAGCATCCGACCATTCAAGCGCGCCTCGCGAAGCCCGGTGAGCACGTCCGGATCCACCAGGTCCGCGCGACGGTAGCCGGCCAGGAACCTGATGTTCTCCAACCTCGCTGCTGGTGGCTCGCTGAACACCTCGTACTTCCAGCCCCGCGCGGACACCGCCCGCGCCGTCCACCCCAGGGTGACCGCGACCTTCTCCCGGACCAACAAGGCGGCCGGTTTCACGTCCACCACCACCGGCTCCGCACCCGTGAGCAGCAGGAAATCCGGGACATGCCGCCGCACCTTTCCCTCGACCAGCGCGGTGAGCAGGAACGGCTGCGCGAGGATCCCGCGCACCCCGGGATCGAAATCCGCCGCCAGCAGCCGGGCGAGCTCCAACCGCGACTCATAGATCACGTGGTCGCTCATCGTCGCCGACCAGTAGAAGCCCGAATAGTGCTTCTGGCCCCGGTACCAGCGGAACGTGCGCCACGGCACAGCCTCGGCAAACCACGAAGCACCCACGCCGGACCACTCCAGGTCCTCCAACACCTCCCCGGAGCGTAGGCGGATGCACACCGACACCGACGAAGCAGACTTCTGTGTTCGCATCAGCAGGTTCCCGACCGGCAGAGCTCGACCTTGGCATGAACGTCTCAAACCACGTCCACCGCGTCAGCAGGCCGCGTCACGCTTCACCCGATCGACTGAGCGCCCACATCACCGCCACCGGCGCGCCGTGCAGGCCGCACGGCGCGCACCGAACCAGCACGCCCGCGTCCTTCACTCGAGACGCGCTGTTCGCCAGCGTCATGATCTGGATCCGCAACCCATGAACACATTCCTCAACACGCTCTAGTCGAAGGCGATGCCGCCAATGCGGCATGACACCAGCACGAGCTCGCGCGTTGTCCGGCGCGGCCGGTCTGAGAGCATGGCGAGCATGCAGCGTGTCGTCATCCTCGGCCGCGGCGGTGCGGGGAAGTCAACCCTCGCAGCCACCCTCGGCACGGTCACCGGAATTCCCGTCATCGAACTCGACAAGCACTTCTGGGGACCGGGCCTTGAGGCGACCCCACCCGAGAAGTGGGCCACCGTCCAGGGCGAGCTCACCCAGGCGGAACAGTGGATCATGGACGGCGATCTTGGCCCCTACGATGTCCTCGACGTCCGCCTCCGTCGAGCCGACACCATCATCCTGCTCGACTACTCCTTCTGGCCCTGTGCCTGGCGAGCGATGCGCCGCTCCCGGGAGCGGCTCGACTTCTGGCTTTGGCTGTGGTCATGGCGGCGTCGCAGCCGGCCGCTCCTCCTGAAAGCAGTCACGGACCAGGCCGGTGATGCGACACTGCGCGTGCTCCGGAACCCGCGCGCAACAGCCGCCTTCATCGCCCAGGCCGAGGCGCGCCAGGAGCCAGGCAAGTCGTGACAATCCACAGCTTTTGGCAATCGCTCGACCTAGCGTAGGCACCATCCGTCCAGCCGAGTGGCGGTCGGCGCGATTCACCGAGAAACCATCAGGCTTCGCGAGACAGGACTGCCGCTTCTCGATACCGTGTCGGACCCGACATCGGGGCGACATCGCAATTGAGAATCCGTCATCGACATTGAGAACCTACAAGTGCGCCGGATACGGTGGAGACGAGGTATTCCGCGTCGGTCTGCCATTGTGCGTAGGCGTCGGGATAGCCGGATTCCTGGACGGCTTGCGCGGCCTGCGTAAGCGGTATCGTCTGCCAATCATGGACTTTCACCAGTGCCTCGTAGAATTTCGTGGCCGCGTAGGTCGGGTCCATGATTTCCGCGGGGGTTCCCCAGCCCTGGGAGGGGCGCTGCTGGAACAGTCCGAGGCTGTCGCGGTCGCCGTAATCGAGATTGTTGAGGCTCGATTCCTGCATGGCGGTGGCGACGGCGACCACGGCGGCGTACTGGGGCAGCGCGAGTTGCTGGCTGACCTGGTAGATGGTGGTGGCGTTGGCGATCTGGTCGCTGGTGTAGGTGCCGTATCCGGTGTCCCGGCCGGGAGTGATCTTGCCGAGGGCGCAGAACTGCGCGGCGTCGAGCTGCTGGGTGGACACCTGGCCGTCGACGGCCGCGCCGACGGTTTCCAGGGGGGCGGCGAGGATGCCGACGACGGCGCCGGCCGCGGCGCCGATCAGGATGACCACGAGCAGGACGCAGGCGCCTGCGAGAATGGCAAGTCGGGTAAGCACGGCGGAGTCCTCCTCGTGTCCCGGGGCGGGGCGGGGAACGGGATTTAGTCGCGGGTGGGGGCGGGGGCGTAGATCTCGTGGTCGCTGGTCTGCGCCGGAAGCAGGCGGTATCCGCCTGCGGTGAACGCGGCGTGCAGATGCGCGAGCGGGTAGAGGCCCGCGACGGTGGCGTCTTCGCCGACGATCCGCCAGGCGCGTTCGGCGAGGTCGCCGGTCGTGGTGGCGACCGGGACGGGGCTCGTGCCGTAGGTTTCGGCGATCACCTCGTGCAGGCGCTGCTCGCGGGAGGCGGCGGGCAGGTGGATCAGGACGGGGTGGTGGCCGGTGTAGTTCTGGGAGAAGCGGTGATAGGCGCGGAGTTTCGCGGCGAGCTGGGTGGTGGACTCGGTGCCGGTGTCGTATTCGAAGAACCACCCGAGGCCGCTGCCCGCGGCGGCTACCTGGTGGGTGGTGACGGCGTAGGCGTCGGGGCGGATCGCATCTCCCCACAACCGCAGACAGCTGATCGGACCCCACCAGGTCGTCAGGCGCACCGAGGGGTCGGTGCGGTGCCGCACCGCGAGGCGGATCATCAGGGTGTTGCAGCCGAGGGTGTGCGGCAGGTCGGGGCGCGCCGCCTGACGCAGCAGCACGGCCCGGTCGTAGCGCAGCTCCTTGACGCTCAGGTCGTGTGCGGCGCCGACGAGCAGAGCCCCCGCGGGTCCGAGGGTGTAGAGATACGGGCCGGTGGTGTGCGGGCTGGTTCTGGTCGCGGTGCGGTCGGCGACGGCGAGCTGCGCGAGTTCGGCGAGGCGCCGGTTGGCGGCGCGCAGGCTGGGGAAGGCGAGTTCGGCGATCTGGCGCGCGGTCAGGGCCCTGTGTTCGTAGAGCATGGCGGCGAGGTGCCGGTCGCGGGGGGTGGTGCGGAACATCAGCTCGGGCAGGGTGGGGACGGCGGGCGGTCGGGGCATCGCCGATCCTCCTTCCAATGTCAGGGCGCGGGTTGCCGGGTGCGGGTGGCGATCAGGGCCCTGATTTGGTCGGCGCGGCCGGGGGCCGGGTCGGGTAGCGGCCGGGTGCGCAGGGTGCAGGCGGGCTGTTCGGCTGCTCCCACGGTGATGCGGGCGGCGGCTTGGAACGCGTCGAGGTTCGCCAGGTCGTGCGCGCCGAGCAGGGGCAGGGTGTGGCGTTCCAGGATCCGGGCGTCTTCCGGCGACACGCTGAAGACGATTTTGTTGCGGGCGTTGGCGGAGATGCCTTCGCGCAGGTCGGTGGGGAGTTGGGCGAGGTTCTGGTGGGCGAGGGTGAGTGGGAGGCGGAAGGCGCGGGCCTCGGCGAGCATCTCCTCGAGCGGGATGGGCAGGTTGAGGAAGTTGTGGGCTTCGTCGATGGTGAGCGAGGCGTCGCGGCGTACGGTGCCGCGGCGGGCGCGGGCGGTGGCTGCTTGCCAGAACTTCGCGACCACGAACGAGCCGAGCAGCCGGGTGGTCTCGACCCCGAGGACGCCTTTCGGTAGGCGTACCAGGCAGATCCCGCCGTCGAGCACCCCCGCGAGGTCGATGCTGGTCGATCCGGTGGCCACCGTCGCGGCGGCGAACTCGCGCAACAGAAACGCTCGCAGCTTATTGAGGAGCGGGGCGGTGGCGTGCGCCTGGGAGGGGGCGGAGAGCTGCTGGTACCAGGCCCAGAATCCGGCGAGGACGGCGGTGTCCGCGGGGTCGCCGGGTCCGGAGGTGAGTGCCTTGAGGTAGCGGCGGCGTACCGGCTCGGAGGTGAGCAGTCCCGGGATGTGGGCGAGGGTGGGGGTGCCGAGTTTCGGGTCGTTGCGGCACGCGGTGATCAGCGTCAGGCAACTGGCCCGCAGCAGGTCGTCCGAGCGCGGCCCCCAGAACCCCTGATAGATCCGCTGAAAAATCGACGTGAGGTTGTCGACGGCGACGGCGGGGTCGGCGCCGTCGAACGGGTTGATCCTGGGCGGGGGTGCGTCGAGTTCCGGGTCGAACAGCACCGTCTTGCCGGCGGCCTCGATCGGGAGGCGGTCGAGGATGTTTTCGACGAGGTCGCCGTTGGGGTCGATGACCACGGCGCCGCGTCCGGCCGCGATGTCCTGGAGCGCGAGGCTGGCCAGCAGGGTGGATTTGCCCGAGCCGGTGGCGCCGATCACGTGCAGGTGGTGGCGCGCGTCGGCGACCGGCAGCGCGACCGGCCGGGCCGGGCCCGCGTCCGCATCACCGAGAACCTTCACGCTCTGCCCGGCGCCCTGGCCGGTCGGGATCTGGATCGACGGGGGCACCGGCCTGGCTCCGGCCCTGGCCATGCCGGGCACGACCGCGTCGTACGGCAGGTGGGCGAGCGCGGCTATCTCCGGGATCGAATACAGCGCGCCGCGCCCGAACCTCCGCCCGGCGAGGTGTTGTGCGGGGTGGTGCAGGTGGCGGCGGCGCAGGTGGTTGCGTTCGGCGTAGACGTTCATCGTCGAGGCGATCTCGCCCGCCAGCCCCCGAGCCCGAGCCCGCGTCTGACCGCGGACCGCGTTCGCCTGCGCGTTGCCGGGCGCGGTGACGGCGGCGGCGTAGCGGATCTCAGCCTCCCACAGCGGACCGGCCAGCTTCCCGGCCGCCGCGCGGGCGTCCGCGTCGGTGCGCGCATCGCGCCACGGCGCGGCACTGCTATATGCAGTCCGGCTCGGTGTCGGGCCGGGGCCGAGCCCGGCCAGGATCCGGCCCAGGCTCGGCGTGCTGGTTCCGGGTTTGCCGGACAGGGCGGCGAGGGTGCGGCGCAGGCGGCGGGCCCTGCGGGGTGAGGCGGGGCGGGCGAGGATCTGCACGCACCCGGCCTCACCGCGTCCGAGCGCGGCGAACGCGCCGAGGAGCTGGCGCAGCGGGTCGGTGTCGAACGTCGTGCGCAGCGGAACGGCCTGGCTGCGCACCGGGATCAGCCGACCCGCCTCGATCCGGGTGGACTCGGTGGCCTCGATGGGCACGGGCACGTGGTCCAGCAGGGTGGTGCGGGCGCCGGGCCAGGCCGATTCGACGGCGTGCTCGACCAGACCGGGCGGCACGACCGCGGGGATCCACGCGCGGATGCGCAGCCCCTCGGGGTCGGCGGCCAGCTCGAAGCCGAGGTGCGGCTGACCGCGCAGCAACCGGGCGAGGCGTGGTCGGTGCAGGCCGAGCAGGTTCGCCCACAGCGCCTGGCCCGCGCCCGCATCGACCACGGGCGGCGCGCTGATCTCGATCACCCGGGCACCACGGGTCAGGGCGGACTGGCGGCGGGAGCGAACCAGCACGCTGATGACCACACCGATTGCAGTGAGGCAGGCGAGCGCGGCGAGAAGGACCGGGCCCGAGTGCTGGACGTCGCGTGCGATGCGGGCGAGGGAGTTAAGGACGGGAAGAGGGTGGATCCGGGCCATGAGGTATCAGCCCCTTTCGCCAGGTTGCTGGGTGATGCCGGTGCGCAGCAGCTCGTGCTCGACGGGATCGGCGATCGACAGGACGGTGGCGCGGGCCCCGTCGGCCCCGGTGATCAGGGCATTGCCACGCGGCGCTGCGGCGAGGAACTGGGCTTCGCCCGCGGACAGGCCGAAAGCGTCGGCGACCTTGTCGAGCGCCTGCGGGGCCTGGCGCATCAGCACTTGGGTGGCGGAGTTCGCGGCGACCGCGGTGCCGAGCTGGCTGGACAGCAGGTCGTCGGCGTCCTGGGAGACCAGGGCGAGCCCGAGCTGCTTCTTGCGCGCGGACTTGGCCAGCCGGAACAGGAACTCGGCCGAGAGCGGCTGGTTGAGCAGCAGCCACGCCTCGTCGATCAGCGCGAGCCGTCGGCGCCTGTCGCGGGCCTGGGCCTGGCGCCACACCTCCGAGAGCACGAGCAGGACCGCGGCCGGGCGCAGCTGGTCCGGGAGGTGTTCGAGGGTGTAGACGGTCAGGTGCCCGGCTTGGCCGTGCGTGCTCGGGGCGTCGAACAATCCCGCGTGCGACCCCGTGGTGAACGGAGAGAGCGCGGCGGCGAGCGCCGTCCCGGCCAGGTCCTGCCCGGACGCCATCACCGCGCACACGGCCCCCAGGTCGGGGGCCTGGCGGTTCCAGGTGCGGACATCCGCGGTGATCCCGGCGTCCCGGTAGGCGGCGGCTATCGCGGTATCCAGGGCTGCGCGTCCGGCGCGGGCCTGGTCGGTTCCGGCGAGGACCTCGACCAGGGCGTGCACGTCCAGGGCCTTGCGCGCGAGCGTGTCGGGCTCGGCCGCGGCGGGTGTGGGGAGGTCGAGGGGGTTGATCCGAACCCCGGGCTTGCCGAGTTCCAGCACGACGCCGCCGACCGCCTCGGCCAGCGCGGTGTATTCGCCGTCCGGGTCGATCACGCAGGCATGGATACCCTGGCACAGCTCCCGCAGCAGGTCGCACTTCGCGAAGAAGCTCTTGCCAGAGCCGGAGGCGCCGAGCACGAGGCTGTTGTGGTTCTGCTGCGCCCATCGGTCCCAGAACACCGGCAGTCCGGACGCCGTGTTGACTCCGACCAGCACCCCGGATTCGGTCAGCGGAAGGTCCGGGGAGGCCAGCGGCAGGCACGCCGCCAGCGCGTCGGTCTCCAGGGTGCGGCGCGGCCCGAGCCGGTCCACACCTAGGGGCAGGGAGCTGATCCAGCCCTCGTACTGCCGGTAGGTCGCCGGCGTCACCGTCGCCAGTTGCGCGGCGAGCAGGCCGCGTATTTCGAGTATGAGCGCGTCGAGCTCGTCCGGGGTCTCGGCGTAGCAGGTCAGGTGCAACGCGCAGCGAAAAAGCTTCGCCGAGGAGCGCGCGACGCGGGTGGCGAGGTCGGCGGCGTCCTGGGCGGCGGCGTCGACCAGCGGGTCGCCGAGCCTGCCGCGCTCCGCGTCCCGGCGACGCCCGGACTCCAACCGAGCACGCTGCTTGCGCAGCCGGGATGCGGCCTGGAGCGGGGATACGGCCTCGGCGTGCAGGGAGATATCGATCCGCGCGGGGTAGGTGGTGATCGCCTCCAGCCAGCCTGGCAGCACGGCCTCGGGGTAGCCGGTGACCGTGAGCGTGGCGGCGTATATACCGTCGATTTCCAGGTGGCGCGGGCGCACTTCCAGCCCGCCGGGACCGAACCATCCGGCCTGCGAGCCGTATTCGGCCCCGGTGTTCTGCTTGTTGATGCGGATCATGGCTCACGCCTCCTGGTCCTGGCGGTAGTCGGTTGAATCGGCCGGGTCGTACATGCCGGGTCCGGCCCCGTCGGCCTCGTCGGCCAGGCGCACGGCCTGCTCGGGCGGGCATTGGACGGCGAGCGGCGCGGCGCGGCGGGGTTCGCTGGCGGCGGTGAGGGCGGCGGTGGCCTCGGGCGCGGTCAGGACGCGGGCGGTGATCCCGCATCCGCCGAGCAGGGACGCGGCCTGGGCCGCGCGGTGCAAAACTCCGGCCGCCGCGTGCTGAGCGGGACCGTCCTCGCGCAGCACCAGCAGCACCCGCCGGGCGATCAGATCCCGGTCCGCCCCGAGCTCCCGGAGCAGCCTGGCGTAGGCGCGGGCGCGGTCTTCGAGCAGCGGGTGCGCGAGGTAGGCCGCGCCCGATTCGAGCCGTTCGGCTTGGCCGGTCAGGTCGATCCGGTGCGCGCTGACGGCGACCTGGAACGCACCGCCCAGGGCGTTGAGCGCTTGGCCGAAGGAGGCGAGGACCGTGCGGACTTCGGCTCCGGAACGCAGTTGGAGGTTGACCGACCCGCACTCGATCAGCACCGCCGCACCGGCGTCTCCGAGGTCGAGGACCCCGGCCTGATCGAGCCCGGCGACCGGCACCTGCAGCGGTGCGAATCCGGCGGGTATCGGCTCGTCCGCATCGAGGTTGAGGTGCCGGTTGGTGCGGCGGTGGTGGCGGATCGCGGTGATCAGGTAGCGGTCCAGGCTCAGCCCGTCGCGCCGCGTGGTGATCGTGGCGACCAGCGCTGCGCCGATGATCAGGGCGGCGGCCAGCAGGACGACGGGGGGCACCAGGCGGTGAAGGCACGCGTAGACCAGCCACAGGGACACCGCTGCTGCAGCGAGGATCGCGGCCTGTCGGGCGGTGAACGGGCCGAGGATCTTGTCGTCGATCTCCAGGTTCGCGTTCACCGGAACCGGGGTCACGCCTTCGTCTTTGTCTCGTGCTGCTCCTCGGGCCATGGGTTACTCGCCTCCTTTCGCCCGCCGTGTGCGGGGCTTGGGTCGCTTGCGGACCGGTGGCGGCGGGGCGGCCATCCGGACCGGAACCAGACGCGGGGCCGGGGTCGGCGGCGCCGTGCCGGGACCCGCCGCCACGGCGGGCGCGACCCCGACCGGCCTGGGTACCGGGGCGGGCGGGATCCGTCCGCTGCGCGGGAACAGCCCCGGCTGCACCGCGCGAACCCGCGGCGTCGGGGCCGGCGAGGAGGCCGGAACGGTGGTCCTCGGCACCGGCCGCTGCTCGGAGGAGCGCGGTGTCCGGGCTCCGGGCGGGATCGGGAACAGGGCGTGCTGACGGCCTCGGGCGACCGGTCCGAGCGCTCCCTTCGCGAACAGCGGGGGCTGGATCCAGCCCGGTCCCGAGGTCGCCGCGTTGCTCGCCTCGCGTGGTTCCGGTGCCTGCGCGGGCGCGATGTTCCGGGGTGTCTGGGCTCCGTCGGGCAGGGGGAAGAGGGTGCCTTGCCGCGGTCCGCCCGTGCCTTCGGGCGCGCGCCAGGGCTCGGGGATCTGCCCGGATCGGCTAAACAGCGCGAGCTGCCCAGAGCGCGGGCGCGCAGCAGTTTCGGCCGGGGCAGACCAGCCCCCGCGCAGGTGGCCGGTGCGCCCTGCGGCGCGCTTGTCGGCCTGCGCGCGAGTCAGCCGAGCGCCTTTCGGGATCGGGAACAGCACGCCTTGGCCGCCCGCCGCCGGGCGGCCGTGTGCGCTGCCGAAGTTCGGCGCGACCGGCCGGGTCCACGCTGGACGTGGCCCCCGTCCGGGGTAGGCCGGGCCGGGACCGGCCCCCGTGCGCGCGACGGCCTTGCTCGCCAGGCGTCCGGCGAGCGTGCGGGTCGAGCCGATGCCGGGGACCCCGGCCGCGGTGCCGATCGCGGCGAGTGCGGCGGTGCGCAGCAGGCCCATGGCGGTCGAGCGCGGGGCCCGGCCGAGAACCGAGCGCATGACCCATCCGGGGATCTTGAGCAGGATCACGAACAGCGCCCCGCACACCAGCAGGTCGACGAGTCCTGCGGCGGTCGGGACGCCCAGGACGTTGCTGTCCGGGTCGAAGAACACCTGGAGCATCAGCATCAGCGTGGTGGCTTGCAGGAACTCGATCGCGAGCACCGCGGCCAGTGCGCGCCACCACAGTTGGGCGGCGGCGTCGAGGCCGGGCAGTGCGTGGCACAGCAGCATCGGCGGGGCAAGGATCGTGAGCAGCAGCAGCGCGGCGGTGCGCAGCGCGAAGGAGAAGAGCACCGCCAAGGCCAGGACGGCGAGCACCAGGCCGAACAGGACCATGAAGATCTGGGTCACTCCGTCGGGCATGAAGATCGAGGTCATGATGTAGCCGAGGAGCTGGTTGCCGATCCCCGCGCCCGAGAGGGGCGTGTTCCAGACGGCGAGGGTGACCGCGTTGCCGAACGTGAGTATCTGGTTGATCAGCAGCAGGCTGGTGTTCGCGGCGATGAACCCGAACACCAGGCGCGGGAGGATCTGCTTGAGCCCGTACCGGGTCTGCACGCTCTCGTGGGTCATTACGATGACCCCGCCGATCACCGCGAACAGCACGAAGCAGCTGTCCGCGATCCCGAGGGTGATCTCCCAAATCTGGGAGATGCGCCCGCCGGTGAGGTTCGGGGTGGCCAGCACGAGCTTGCCGAGCAGCCCCAGGATCGGGGTCAGGGCGGACTTGACCAGGTCGCCGAACCAGGTGTCGATGGCCTGCTCGACCTGGCCCGGGATGTCGTACCAGGCCACGCTCCCGCTGCCCGCACCGTCGGCCGAACCGTTCGGATTGGCGGGCGGAACCTGCACCGGAGCGGTCGACTTCCCCGGCCCGGTCGCTGCCCCGGACCCGCTGCCCGAGCCCGTCTTCGACCCGCCAGACGTGCTGCCGGTCCCGCTGCCCGAGCTGCCTGATCCGGTGGACCCGGAGCCCGGTGACGGAGAGCTGCCGGGGGTCGGGTCGGGGGTGGTCCCGGACCCGTCGGCGGTCAGTGAGACGGTGGCGGACGCGCTCTTACTGCTGTCGGCGGCGGCCGAGTGGACCGGGGTGTGGGCGAAGGCGAGAAGCACGATGAGGAACGCGAAGGCCAGAGCCCAATGGCGCAAACGGCGCCGGGGCGGGCCGGTGATCAGGGTGCGCGAGGACATCGCGGTCACCCGACGATCGACTTGAGGGCGGCCACCAGGACCGGGGCGAGCACCGCGAGGGCGTAGCCGACAGCTGCGCTCTTGAGGCAGTTCTTCGCCTTCTCGACCGCTCCGGGGTCGCCGGCCGCGGTCATGTACAGCACGGCTCCGTAGGTCAGAAACAGGGTGGCGAGGCCCACGAGAAAGCCCACGAGCCAGGTCGTGAGATTGGATATCACTCCGGAAAGGGAGGCGGCGGCGGTTACTTCAAGGCCGGTCATCGCGCCCAACTCCTTCACGCATCGCGGCGGATGGGGGGAAAGGAGCAGCTGCCGAGCGGCGCACTCTGTGGGGCGAAAGCGGTGCCGGTCCGGGACCAAGGCGGGCGGTGGGGGCGCCGTGGCCGGGGTGGGTCCGCCTCCTTCCCGGGAGCGGGATCGGGGGCGGAACGGGGGGTCGGGTCCTCAGTACGCGGCACCTCGCGGTGCCCGCCTTCGGTCCCGAACCGGCAACTGGTGAGTACTCCGGGCGGAGTGATCCTTCGCCCTGTACACAGATCCGCGGGGAGGGTTTGTCACACCGCCCGGCGCCGGGACTCGCCGTCCGGGCGTCCGGTTTCGTCCTCGGTGAGGGCGGCGATCACGCGGGTTTCGGCGGCCTTCAGCTCCCGGCACAGGCGCATCGGGTAGGTCCCACGTACCACCGCGAGACGGCGCAGCGAGGTGCCCTCGATCCGGTGGCGCCCGATCAAATCGGCCTCGTCCCGGGTGATGACTCCGTCGTGCACGAGCTCGGCCAGGACGAAGTCGACGTGCCCGGCCGGGGCTGGCGGGGGGAAGGAGGAGGGCAGCGGGCACTGCGTGAGCCGGTCGCGCTTGATGTGGTCGGCGACCCGTTGCGCGGCGTTGCGCGCGTGCCGCACCAGTTCGTCGAGGACCCCGACGAACGGCACCGATTCGAGGGTCATCACGGCCTCGGTGAACGCCGCCAGGGCCGCCTGGGCGGCCTCGTCGGTGTCCACGGCGCGGTTGCGGGTGGCGTGCCAGATCCCCGAGCGGATCCGGGGCAGGGCGCAGCCAACGGCCGCGAGCAGCCACCCCGCGTCGTCCCCGCGCGAGCGTCCGACCAGGGTCCGCCAGATCCCGTCCGCCACCTCCGCCGGGGTGTCCGGGTCGGTCAGGATCGAGCGCACCACCGACAGCGGCAGCATCCCCAGCACGGTGCGCACCTTCGCGGTTTCCGGGTCGGCGACCAGCCGGGCGAAGGCCTGCTCGACCGCGTCGAACACCGGGTAGCGGCGCGGCCGGTGCCGCCTGCGCACGCTCGGGCACGCGGCGACGCCACGCTCGGCGCGGGGGCGGATGGTGGCGGTAGGCAGGTGGTGGGCGGGCATGGCGGCCTCCAGGAATACGAAGGGAATACCGGTCGGGAAAACTCCGGCGACCCACCATTGCCACCCGGTGTTGACATGGCTGTTGACATTTCGACGACATTGATGACCGGGTGACGACATGGGCGTCGACATTGCGTTGACATTGTTGACTTCGTGATGACATGACGCCGAAAGCACCTTGCGCGCCGCGCTCGGATCCGGCTCCCCGGCCGACTGTTGACATGGCTCCCACCTGCCGTGTCATCACGATGTCAACACCGGATCAACAGCACCGGCCGGGCAGGCGGCCCGGGTCCGGGAGGAAAAGAATCGAAGTCATCACCGGGCCGTTAGGCCGTTCGGGTGAGCCCGCCTGAGCCGGAGGTGAATCGGAAGAAAGGCAGTCCCGGCGGTGTGACATTCCGGGATTTCCGGCCTGTATTTAATGCGGGTCGAGGTTCTCAGGCTGGCCGTAAATGGCGGGTCCGTACCTCTCATGAACGTCAACACCACGATCAGCGCGCTGCTCAGTCCGGGCCTGTGCGCTCTGACCGAGCCGTGCCGCAGGCACCTGCCCGATGCAGGCAGCCCCGGCGCCCCGCACTCGGTGTGGATCGCCCCGCCGCGCGCCGTCAAGACGCCGATCGCGGCCGGGACCGAACTGCCCATCTGGGCGTTCGAAACCGCCTGCCACGAGTACGCCCCCCACGGCGGCCCGGCCGCCATTCTGCACGGCCCAGCCACCCTCGCCGACCACGACAAGGTCGAGCCCGCGCAGCTCGCCCCGTCCTGGCTGCACGCCGCCGAGGAAGTCGTCACCCCGCTCGTCGAGGTCGTGCCGCTCGCGCTCGCCGTCGTGCTCGACGACCCGGCCGAACACGGCGCCGCCGAGGCGCACCACGACCCCGACTTCTACCGCGCCCTGCACGACGCGCTCGCCCCCGGCGCCATCGCACTCGTGCACACCCACACCGCCGCCAGTCCGCAGGGACTGGTCGATCCGGCCGCAGCGATCCTGACCGCCGCCGGGAGCGCGGGGTTCGGCTACCTGCAGCACGTCGTGATCGTCCACACCCGGCTCGACGCGCCGACCACGCCGCGCTACCGGCCCCCGGACCAGGCGCCGGTCCCGCCCGCGTGCCGGAGGGTGCATTCCGATCTTTATGTTCTCCAGACGCCGGAAGGAGGGGCGCGATGACCACCAGCCCCGAACCCATGACCGACATCGAGCAGCAGGCCGCCGCCGCGCTCTCGCGGCACCTGACCCCGGAGTATCTGGCCGGCGGCGTGCCGGTCTCGGTGTGGCTGACCGGACAGCAGGTCTCCCGCCACCAGCGCGCCGGCCGCTACAGCCCCGAGTCGATCGCGCACCCGGCCAAGATGCTGCCCTCGATCGCGAAGCAGGCGATCGAGACCTACACGAAGCCCGGTCAGTTCGTGCTCGACCCGATGTGCGGGATCGGCACCACCATCGCCGAGGCGGCCCGCCTCGGGCGGATCGGCCTCGGGGTCGAGTACGAACACCGCTGGGCCGTGATGGCGCGCCGTAATCTCGAACTCGCCGCCGAGCAGGGCGCGCCCGGCGACGGGAAGATCTGGCGCGCCGACTCCCGCAACCTGCCGCCCGACCTCGCCGACACGTTCGCCGGCCGCGTCGGCCTTGTCTTGACGAGCCCGCCGTACGGCAAGGCGAACCACGGGCAGGTCGCCGTCGAAGGCCGCGCCGGACACCGCGGGGCCGTCGAGAAGTGGGACCACCGCTACGGCGAAGACCGGGGCAACCTCGGCCGCCGCTCCGCCCGGATCCAGCTGGCCGGGTTCACCGACATCCTGCGCGCCGTGCGCCCGCTGCTCGCCCCCGGCGCCCGGGTCGCGGTCACCGCCCGCCCCTACCGGCAGCACGGGCATCTGGTCGACCTGCCCTCGGCCGTCTTCGCGGCCGGACGCGCCGCGGGCCTGGTCCCGGTCGAACGGCTCGTGGTGCTGATCGCCAAGTACGTCAACGACCCCGAGGACGGCGAGTACCTCGTCGGTCGGCCGTCGTTCTTCCAGATGCAGTACGTCCGCCAGGCCCGAGCCCGCGGCGTGCCGCTCAACGTGGTGGCCGCCGAGGATTTGTTGGTGATGGCGTGCGACGAGACGGGGGTGTGAGCGATGCCCGGCACCGACCAGAACCCCGCCCGACTGACCCTCGCGGAGGCGGCGCAGTTGCCGCCCACCGTCGACGTCCCGACGGCCGCGCGGCTGCTCGGGATCAGCCGCAGCGCCGCCTACCAGCTCGCCGCCCAGGACGCGCTGCCCGCACCGGTGCTGCGCCTCGGGCACGCCCTGCGCATCCCGACCGCCCCGCTGCTCGCCGCCATCGGCCTCACCCCGACCCCGGCCGCCCCGGCGGCCGATCGGTCCGCCGACGCGGCCGGGGGTGGCGCGAACGGGCCGGGGTGGCGCGCCGACGAGCATCTTGACGCAACCGGTTGATCATCGGCCCGCCCGCGAGCGTCGATGGGAAAAACCCGACCCGCTGATGTGCCCGCACCCGTCAGACGATCACCGTTTCCGACGGGCGCGGGCCCGGCGGGGCCGGGACCCGTGAGTACACGTAAGGAAGGCAACGCACATGAACGACGGCGCCTTGATCAAGCGGTGCGGCTGCACCGCACCGGTCACCCTCCCCGACGGCACCACCACTACGCGGCAGCTCGGCGCCGAGTGCCCGAAGCTGCGCCGCTCGGACGGCTCCTGGAACGCCCGGCACGGCTCCTGGGGCTTTCAGATCCAGATCCCCGGAACCCGCGCCACCGTCCGCAGCCACCTGCGCCAGTTCGGGCACAAGACCAGCGACGCCGCCCAAGATGCCCTCGACGAGGTCACCGGGCTGCTCGCGCTCGCCGACGGCGCCGACGACCCGCTGACCACGCGGGTCGAGATCGCCGACCAGATCCGCCCGGCGCTCGCCGCGCGCACCGCGCTGCCCGCCGCGGACACCATCCGCCGCGCCGTCGGGCGAGGCCTGCCGGTCACCACCGACCCCTACACCGACCAGTACCTCACCGGATGGATCGAGACGCGCAAGGACCTGCGCGAGAACACCCGCCGCTCCTACACCCAGCAGATCCGCACCGACCTGGCCCCCCGCTTCGCCCGCATCCGGCTGCACCGCCTGACCCTGATCGCCGTGCAGAAGGTGTTCAACGAGATCGAGGAAGAACAACAAATCATCGCCGACCAGAACGCCCAACGCCACTCCGTGCTCGAGGAGTCCAAAGCGGCCTGGCGCGAACACCGCACCTACGACGCGCGCCGCGCCCGCGCCCTACTCAAAGAGATGCCGCCGTTCCGGCGGACCAAAGGAGCCGCGACGATCCAGCGCTACCTGTCCTGCCTGTCCTCCGCGCTGGAGGACGCGCGCCGCACCGAAGCGCTCGGCGAGAACGTCGCCCAGTTCGTCCGGCTGACCGAGGCCACCCACCACAAGCCGAAGCTGTGGACCGACGAACGCGTCGAGCACTGGCGCCAGACCGGCGAACAGCCCTCCCCGGTCATGGTGTGGACCGCCGAGCAGACCAACACGTTCCTCGCCCGCGCCAAGGACGAGGCGTGCGGCTACCCGTTCGTCTACTACGCCGCGTTCAAAACCATCGCCCTGCTCGGCACCCGCCGCGGCGAGACCTGCGCCCTACCGAGGGCGAACATCAACTACGCCACCGGCGCCGTCGACATCACCCAGCAACTCGTCCAATACGGCTGGAGAGCCGAGATCCAGTACGACACCAAATCCGAGGACGGCCAGCGCACCGCCATGGCCCCCAAGACCCTGCTGCGCACCCTCGCCAAACTCAAAAAGCTCCAAGCCGAGCAGAAACTGGCCGCCCTGGAAGCCGGGCAGGACTGGACCGAGACCGGACTCGTGTTCACCGACGACGACGGCCGCCCGCTACACCCCAGCCACCTCAACGACGCCCTCGCCGACATCGCCAGACAGTGCGACCTTCCCCCGATCCGCGTGCACGACCTGCGCCACGGCCTGGCCACCCAAGCCCGCTCCGCCGACGTCGAAGACTCCGTCCTATCCGGCATGCTCGGCCACTCCTCCAAGTGGTTCACCTCCGCCTTTTACGGCGACGTCGCCGACGAGGTCAAACTCGCCGCCAGCGAGAAGATCGCCACCCTGTTCGCCCTCGACGACGAAGACGACGACTGAACCGATCGCACGGCGCGCGCCGCCTGCGCTAGCCGCGCCGATAGGTAGGCACACCGCGCGCGAGCGCCAGGGGTCACGCGAATCAGTTCGCGTGGCCCCTTGGCCGTGCTCGGGTCATCGCGGTCCCGTGACAAGCAGGCGAGCAGGCGACCACCCCGTAGGTCATCGCGGTCTGCGAGGCGCCGCGTGGACCGTTGCTGTGCTCGCCATCGACCGCATGCGGGCCGAATACCGGCACGTCGGGTGATGAAGTTCGCGGCCGATCGGGGCCTGCCACCGGGGCTCGGTGTTGCGGCTCAGTGCCGCAGCCGGGCGGGTACGGGGCCACTGGGTCGGGTGGGGATGCCCGTTGCGCGCAGGGCCGCTTGCACGGCGGCGACCTGCGGAGCCCCGCCGGCGCTGAGCCATCCGAGGTGGTGGGCCACCTGGCGTAGCGACATCTGCTGCTCGACGTACAGGCGGCGTAGTTGTTCGGGGTCGAAGGGCGGATACGGGTTCTTGGGTCGGCGCGGTACCCCGGCGCGTTGGAGGCGTCTGCGTACCAGGAGCGCGGCGGGCTTGCCGTCGGCGTCGAACCAGCCGATCCGCTCAGCGATCTGCTCGGGGGTGAGCCCTTCGACCTGATGCAGGCGTAGCAGTTTGGCGGTATCGGGATTCGGGGTTCCCTGTTTGCGGCGGCGCTCGATCCCGGCGCGCACCAGGCGTTTGCGGATCTCGACGACCGAGGGTTTGCCGTGCGGTGTACGCCAGGCGAGTCGTTCGCCGATCTGCGCCTCATCGAGCCTCTCCTCGACGTAGAGCCGCTCCAGTTCGCTCGCGCTGATCTCGCGCTCGGCGTGGTGGATGTTCAGTCCGTGGCGGTGCAGGGCGTTGCGCACCCGCCCGTCCGAAGGATCCCCGGTCGGGCGCAGATAGCCGAGCTTGACCGCGATCTGTTCGGCGGACAGTCCCTGGCGCACGTGCAATTCCTCGAGGACCTCTTTCGACAGCGGTGTGCGGCCCGCGCTGGTGCGCACCGCGCCGGGGCGCACCAGGATGCCGTACTCGTGCAGGAGCGCGGTGACCCGGTTGCCGCTGCATTCGAGCATGCTGGCGATCTCCACCGTGGAGCGCTGCTGATCGAGGTACAGGGAGCGCAGCAGCTCGGGGGTCAGATCCTCCAGGAGCTTGCGCTCGTTCGGACGGCGGCGCGGGATGCCGAACCGCTTGAGGCGATAGTCCACCTTCGCCGGAGTGGTGTTCGTCGCTTTCGCGATCTCCCACGGGCTCATCTTCTCGTCCCGGTACAGCTGCTCCAGCAGCTTCCGATTCAACGGGTCCGCCGGATCGCCGACGAACTGATGCTCGGCGTTCTTCCTGCCCCGGAACACTCCGGCGGATTCCAGGCGCCGATGCGCCGCGTCCCGGTCGATGCCCGTGGCCTCGGCGATCTCCTGTCCGGTGCGCCCCTCCTCCCACATCGTCACCAGCGCCGTCTGACTAAACCAGGGCGCCGCGGGTGGGGCGTCGGCCGCCTGCCGCAGCGTCTGAGGGCGCCGGGGGACCCCGTAGCGGCGCATCCACCCCCAGGCCGTGCCCGATGAGACGCCCAGGCGCTGGCTGAGCTCGTCTAGCGTCAACCGCTCGACGCAGCGCAGCCGGTACAACTCGTCCGGATCGATCCGGGCCGCCACCCCCTGCCTTGTTGCCCGCTTGACCAGGCCATACTCCTCGACCAGCACGAGGACGGCATCCTTCGTCGTGCCGAAGTCCGCAGCAATCGCCGCCGCCGCGCGCCCCTCGTCGACAAACAGCCGTTCCAAGACCTCACGCGGTAGATCCTGCCGGAGCTTGCCGAGTCTCGCTGCGACCATCGACCCACGCCCGCCTGCTCGAAGGGGCCATAGTCGAAACGGCCCGAAACATGACTATCGGCATCTATAGCACCAAAACTTGACCAGATGATCAACCGGAGGCGAAGCCCTGCGAGAAACATCCAGCGTGAGCGCGGTCCTACCGGAGCGACCACCGCGCGTTGCGGCACTGCGCGAGGTGCCCGTGCCTCTTGGCGAGGTCGGCGTTAGCCTGCCCGAGTAGGTTTTGCCGGTGCGCGGGATCGGCGGCCTTCGAAGCGGCGAGCATCTGCCGCGACGCGCGGCAGGCCGAGCAGCCTGTCTCACCGACATCAGGGGCGGCCGTCGGCCATAGTGGGTGTATGAACCAAGTACGCCACGGTGTGAACGCGTTCCGGGTCGGCGAGGTCGAACTGCTGCTGACCGTGACCAGCGGCGGCGAGGCCGTGCACCTGGCCCGCGTGGCCGACCCGCAAGGTACGGGCCGCAGCGCCGTGCACGATTTCTACTTCGAACCCTCGAACCGGCGCTCCACCGTGTTGGAGCGCGGCTACGACCGAGCTGCGCTGCTGGCGCCGCGCTGGGCGCCGGAGACCCTGTGCGGGCGGGTGTGGGCCGTGATGATCCCCGGGGAGGGCGGTCCGTGGAATGAGCTGAGCGACGAGGTGGCGTTCTCCCCGACCTGCAAGCGCTGCCTGGCGGTGATGGACAAGCTCTTTCCCGCCCCGCTCCCCGACGAGCGGCTCCCGCTGGTCGCGCAACTGGTCGCGGACAGCATCCTGGATCACGGACACGCCGAGGTCCGCGACGTTCCGGGTGACCAGCAGCAGCCGCTGCGCACCGCCGTGCGCACCCTCGTGCGCCAGCGCGCCGGGCAGAACTGCCGCAGCTACGTCCACGAAAGCATGATCTTCTTCGTGAGCGAAGCCATCTACGCCGAGCACGCCGAAGAGAACCAGCGCGCCGCCGCCGAGGCGATCGACCGGTACTACAGCAGCGCTTCGTCTTGATCTTGTGTGGTGACCTCTGCGGCCCAAGTCTCGTTGGGTGGTCGTGAGCGTTGAGGTGGATGCCGGGTTCGATGTCGATGAGGCGTTGTTGGACGAGTGGGA
>Ga0185299_10002850_pt1 | contig 25022 bp, 24 predicted proteins | sample PaiPotPPA55metaG_FD_128002 | JGI IMG/M metagenome (GOLD analysis project Ga0185299, IMG submission 128002) | Iron sulfur acid spring bacterial and archeal communities from Banff, Canada, to study Microbial Dark Matter (Phase II) - Paint Pots PPA... ...
ACGATCGCGCTCATGAAGCTCTCAAACTCCTCTCCACTCCGCTTCAAATCTCGATTGGTCCACCGCACTCAGCTTCGGTTTTACCAAATCCTTCGCGTTCTGCAAGCATTTACTTAACAAAGTAATACTAGGTTCTAGGTTCTAGGTTCGAAGTTCCGGGTTGCAGCTCGCGCTACCGCCCGGGCGCATCGACGATTGAACATTGAACTTGAAACGTCGAACGTTGAACGTTGAACTTCCAACCTCCACCGATGTTCCGGAAACTCCGTCGTGTTACCCGCTGGTTATTCCTGGTGCTGGTTTGTGCAGGGCTAATCTGGCTCGGTTGGTACGGATACACCAAAGGGTTGGGGCGCCACTGGCGGTCTCTCCTGGAGAAAGAGTTCGCTCGCTACGGTCTTTACATCGACATCGGCAAGATCACTTTGGATCCGTTCCGAGGTTTGATTGCGCGGGACGTACAGATATTTAACAACCAACAGGAAGAGGATCTCCTGGCTGAGATCAATCAGGTCTCTCTGGATATCAATTACGCAAACCTGTTCCAGCACGAGCCGGCGCTCAATTCTGTGGATCTGAGCGGAGCGACCCTGATAGTTCCGCTAAACTTTAAATCACCGCAATCTGGTAAGGTTCGAGTCACAGATTTTCATGCTCGGATCTATTTGTTTCCGGGTAGGATCGAAGTCAGGCAAGCGTCAGCTCAGCTGTACGGAATTCGTATCAACGCGGCCGCTACTCTGATCAATCCCCATAACATCTCGACGGCGGTCGCGGCGGTTGCGAACGACCCGGATCCTTCCGATGCCACGGTTGAGTTCATCGCCATGCTTTTCCACGAGCTGCGTGGGATTCGTTATCCCGAACCAGCGACCCTGAGTTTCTCTTTTCAAATGGACCTGGCGAATCCGGGTGACTGGCGGATCAATGATGGGAGTTTGGTCGCCGCAGACGTAAAGAAGGATGGCGCAGAGCTCAAAGATCTCGCTGCCAAATTCAGCTTCGAAAACGAGCGGTTTTCCCTTCGTTCTTTGCATGTCACCGATTCTCGGGGCGAATTTTTTGCTCTTGGCACTTGGGATGTCGCCACCGGCGAAAAGAGGTTTCAGGTTCGGAGTACCATGGATTTAGCGCAACTGTTGCGGGGCGAACCCGGGTTTGATTGGTTACGCGAATGGGAGTTTACCCAGCCCCCCGAGATCGAACTCGAAGGAGCTTTCCTGCGAAACTGGGAACCTCGGATCATCGGGAAACTGAGTCTGGAACAGTTCTCTGTTCGCGGTGTTCCCTTTCAAGGATTACGTGCCGAATTTTCTAGGCAAGGCAAGTCGTGGATGGCTTCCAACGTCGAGTTGACCCACCGAACCGGCACCGTAACCGGTGAAGTGATTGATCAGCCGCAAGAATTTCGTTTACGACTCCATTCCGCGCTCAATCCGAAAGCGATAACCCCGTTGCTTCCAAACCCGTTTTTGTCTCTGTTAGCGGATTGGGATTTCCAAGCGCCACCGGTTGTTCAGCTCGATTTGGTGGCTGCAAGTCCCGACATCCGGGAGCTTAGCGGCACCGGCCAGTGCTGGCTCGGACCAACCCGGTTTCGCGGGGTCTCAATGAATTCTGGCTCCAGCACGTTCCGCCTGAAACCTTACCAAGTCTCCGTTGAAAATGTCCGAATCTCTCGTGACGAGGGCATGGCAACGGGCTCATTTGTTTTAAATCTGCGAACGAAGAAGTTTGTTCAGTTAGAGGCTCAAGCTCATTTACAGCCGGCCGCCATGGCAGCTTGGTTCGAACCATCGCTTCTCCCGTTACTCGATCATCTTCAATTTTCGCAAGCACCCGACCTCAGCCTTAAGTCAAACGAACAGGACGGACGAACCGAGTTGTCCATGCACATTGAGACGGGTTCTGGAGTGGTGTTTCGTTGCGGCCTTTTGGAAGTACCGCTCACTTCGGCCAGCGCTGATCTGCGTCAGAACCAAGACGAAATTGATCTTACCATACCGAACGGCCGGATTGGTCAGGGGCAATGTTCCCTCACCGTCCAACAAATGCATCCAAACGCGACTCTCGATTCTGAGATCAGCTTCAACCGCGTTTCGCTGTCGGACCTCAGGATTCGCTCCACCCTTCTAGCCGGTTGGCAAGGAGAACTCAGCGGTTGGTTAAAGACTCGATTTGATGTTTCCGATTCCACTCGGGACCGGGCGGAAGGGAAACTGGTATTGGATGCGGCTGATTTGAGTAAGCCGCAGTTTGTCGAACCCGGGTTCAAGAAGCTGGTTTCAGCGGGCTTCAATCGGCTCGGACAGTTAGACGCCGAATTTGTCGCCGATCTCGGCCTGCTTAAAATCAATCGGTTGAGTCTAGCCTCAGGTCAGCATGTTCTCGATCTTTCCGGATCGGTGTATCTCACAACTGGCGCTACCCAGCTTTCGGGTCACCTCGACCAAGATGCCTCCATTGCTCGCGTCACCGGGTCCATCACCGATCCCGATTGGGAGATCGTCCTCCCGCGCCGGGACTGAGCGCTGCGGCCACGTAATCCAGTAATCAGTAATCAGTGTCTCAGTAAACAGTTGAAGTGCTGTCTGATCTGAATACTGACCTACTGATTACTGATTACTGATTACTTTCGCTTCGCCACCCGTCATCATGTCTTCGAGCCGCAAGACTTCGCCACCCATACCGGCACCCCCGCTCCCACCTCTCCTCGGCGCCCACATGTCGATTGCCGGTGGACCAGCCAAAGCGCTGGAGCGAGGCCATTCTGTCGGTTGTACTGCGGTGCAAATTTTCGTGAAGAACAACATGCAATGGTTCGCGAAGGACTTTGCTGCGGCAGAGCTAGCAGCATTCGCGAATTCTTCCTATCGGCCGAAGATCGTTTTCGGTCACACCAGCTATCTCATTAATCTCTGCGCTACGGACCCGGTGACTTTTGAGCGATCGCGTTTCGCTTTAAAAGCCGAGCTGGAACGAGCAGATCAGCTTGGGTTGCCATTCTTGGTCCTGCACCCGGGGGCTCACCTGGGCGAAGGCGCTGATACCGGATTAACGCGCGTTGCCGAGAGTTTAGACTTCGTTTTTGCTTCGTTGGCGAAAGGGCGTTGTAAAATCGCGCTAGAGGCAACCGCTGGCCAAGGCAGTAGCCTCGGGAGCAAGTTCGCCGAACTAGCTACTATCATCGATCGTTGCCGGTATCCGAAACGTCTTTTGGTTTGTTTGGATACTGCCCATCTCTTTGCCGCTGGATACGATATATCGACAGCCAAGACGTTTTGGAATGTATTCGCTGAATTCGACAAAGAGATTGGATTGGCTCGTTTAGCGGCCTGGCATTTGAACGACTCCAAAGCGGCGCTCGGTTCCCGGGTTGATCGCCATGAGCATATCGGCAAAGGGAAAATCGGTCTCGCCCCATTCCGCGAGATCATGCGGTCAGAGCAGTTCAACCAAATCCCGAAAGTCTTGGAAACCCCCAAGGGCGAGGACCTGGCTGAAGATCGGGTGAATTTAGCAGTGCTGCGTAGCCTCTTGTAGGCGAGGCGGCGAATGGGCGATGGGACGCGATCGAAGCCAACATTGGTGGGGCGAGGCTCCGGAACGGACTAAAACGCCGGGCAAGGTTGATCGCGTGCGCCGCTATTGTCTCGCATCGGGCCGATTCGCTGCCGACCTGTCCGACGTAGCATTTTAATACCTGCTAAGTCTCTCAATTCTAACGCCGCGAAGTCGGAGCCGTACTCCTGATTTGCCAACACCCAAGGGCGAATGTCGTACGACAACCCGTTTCCAGCTGCATCGCACCGGCCCGCGGCGCCGCTAACTCGCCATATGCTCGTCAGCGAATAGCAGATAGCAAATAGCAAATGTGCTACGAACGGCCCCGCGCCAGGTTCCTCGGTCAATTTGCTATTTGCGATCTGCTATTTGCTATTCGCTGCGAGCTTCGGGCGAGTAGCGCTACTCGCTCGGCCCGACATAAACATCATTCCTCACATACGTCCCCAAGTACCGATAATGGCTTTTGATGTACGCCAAAGTCGTTGCCGCCCACACGCTGAATCGAGAAGATTCGGTTGCGTTGATCGGGTCATCGTTAATCAGGATCAATGCGGGTTTTTTCTGCTCGATCGCGGCGATGGCTTCCGTATCGAACGTCACCGGCCGCGTGGCATTATCGATATAAAGATTGTAAAGATAACTCCGGCGGTTGGTCATGAAATTGACCGTTGGCGCGTACGGATAACAGATCACCCAATCGGTTTGCCCAGAGTTCTGGGTTATGGCCTGATATAAGGCTTCGTAATCGGGTTTTTGGTCTTTCGGTAGATAGGCCAGGACTCCGTTGGCAGCTCGAAACAATTGTTCGTTGGGTTTCTCTCGGCCAATCGATCCCATCCAGGGAACAGATAATCCGTAATCCAGATAATACCACAATTGCACCAGTAGAAGCAGCAGCCAGAGTCGGGTGCTCCATCGCGACCACCGCTGTGGAGCATTCCAGCGCCGGAATGCCATCGCAAAGGAACCCGCGGAAACCACCAGCAACGGGCACATCATTTCGCTCAAGTGCTGTGGGTCTGGTCGGAAAAAGAAATATTGGGGGAACAAGGTAAAGGCCGCCGTGAGACCGATGATTAGAATCAGAGCCTCCCTTTTTTCGCTGGCACGGTTCCTCAAAATGCCGGCAACGGCCAAGAACAGAGCGGCAAGCCCAAGGATGGCCCCGCTCAAGACGGGATAATATAAAAGGAACACCAGCATCCGTTTTTTTCCGAACTTCTCGGTAAACATCTGGGTCCAGGCCGGCAATTTTCGCGTTGAACGATCCGCGACCGGCGGCGCCGGGGTCGCATCGGCTACCGGTCGGATAGGTGACAACAACTGGAATGGATGCCCCAACTTGAGCGGCTCCGCACCGGCAACACTCATGGCTTTTTCCTCAATAAACTGCCAATAACTGAGGTAGTTCTCCCAAAAGGCGCCGGCAAAGCCGTGTTGCTCCGCGTAATAGGATACTGGCAAATGCACCACCAGAAAGGTCACTGGTAACGCGACCATGGTTACTAAGGCATTGGTGATACGTCGCCTGACCCGGTCATCTCCCAGAAGCAAATAAGCGACCACGCTCGCTAACGCTACTCCGGAAAAGAAAAGACCAAGCTCGATCCTGATCAAAAAAGTAAGAGCGATAGCCATTGCTGCAACCACTATCCAAACCAGGCGCTGTCGTTGAAACCGATGAGGGAGCGCAAACGCTTCTAACAGGGCCGCCAGGTTACCAACTCCCAGCAGACCGAGGTAATTTCGGAACTGAATTCCTGGAATTAGAATTAGGACCAGAGCGCAGCCGAAGGCGAGAACGGTAGAGTTGGTGACGCGCCGAACCGTCCGGTAAGCAAGCAGTCCAGTGACAATTGATAGACAAAAAAAGAAAATCCGAACTACCGTAAAATTTGGACCGAATATCTGAAACAACCAAACCAGCGGATAAAACCAGAGCAGGTTGTACCCGAGGAACGTGTCCACAAATGGGCGTTGGCCTTCCAGCAGCCTCTGCGCAATGACAGCGGTGGTTCCCCCCTCCCCTCCCAGGTCCAACCCGGACAACGCGTAAATAGCGTAGTAAGCAACGGCAATCGCTATCAGTAGCCAAGGTAGCCACCACCGGTTTGAACTTGCTTTATTCGCGGTTTCGAAAGTTGAAACAGGCTTTCCGAGCCCGTCGCTGGGTACTAGATCGGTCACAGGAACTCGCCTCGATAAGCTTCCTCGCCGGGCCTGGGCAAGCGGAAAATATTTATTTGCTATTTGCGATCTGCTATTTGCTATTTGCCGATGACTCACCTCGAACGTGGCAAGCTCGTGCTCAATCTCGAGATCGAGGAACTGAAACGCTTGGTCGACCGTCTGGACGATCGGTTTGGTCAAGCCGTCGACTTGTTGCGGACCACGATGGAGGCGGGCCGGAAGGCGATCGTATTGGGCGTAGGTAAATCGGGTCAGATCGGCGAGAAAATCGCGGCGACATTGACCAGTACGGGATCTCCCGCCGTTCCCTTGAATCCATTGAACGCTTTGCACGGCGATCTCGGGATCGTTAGTGCAGGCGATGCCGTTGTGGCGCTGAGTTACGGTGGCGAGACCGCCGAATTATTAAATATTTTACCGGCTCTAAAGCGTTTTGACGTCCGATTAATCGCTTTCACCGGGATGTTATCTTCGACTCTGGCGCGACACAGTGACATTGTTTTGGATTGCTCGGTGATACAGGAAGCGTGTCCGTTAAATCTCGCGCCCACCGCTAGCACCACCGTCATGCTGGCGCTCGGAGATGCCTTAGCCATGGCTTTGCTTGAAGCCCGAGGCTTTCAACGAGAGGATTTCGCTAAATTTCATCCAGGCGGCCGCTTAGGAAGAGTCCTTCTACAGCGGGTAGTTGATGTGATGCGGCCGGAAGATCGAATGCCGATTGTGGTGGCGGAGACCGGCATCCTCGCGGTTTTACACACGATGAATGAACGCCGGGCCGGCTTGGCCGTGATCGTGGATTCGGACGGAAGATTAGCCGGGATCTTTACCCATGGGGATTTTGTCCGATCGTTTGAGCGTAATCCGGCAATGAGCGGCGACCCGGTTTCTCAATATATGAATAGACATCCGGTCACGATTGGTCGGAATCGGCTTGCGGTTGAAGTACTTAACGTCCTGGCGCAACACCGGATTGATGATTTGGTGGTGGTCGACGACGCCAACCGCCCAGTTGGCATTATCGACTCTCAAGATTTGACGAAGCTGAACCTTCTGTAAACGTTACTCTCTTTTCGTGATAACCTAGTTTACCTTCCGGCAACCGTTTTTTATGGCAGCAGCAAATGATCTCCGCAAAGGAATGGCCCTTCGCTACAATGGCGACATTGTCATCGTCCTTGATGTTCAACACCGTACCCCAGGGAATCTTCGGGCGTTCGTTCAAGCTACTCTAAGGAGCATTCGGACCGGCAAATCGAGCAACGTTCGCTTTAGCTCTACCGAGACCGTCGAACTCGTCGACGTCAACCGGCGGAAGCTCGAGTTCAGCTACAAGGATCAGGATGGGTACGTTTTCATGGATCCGGAGACGTTTGAGACCGAGACATTGGCCGCGGAGCTTCTAGCTAGTGCGAACGAATATTTGACGGAAAATCTCGCCGTAGACGTGCTCTATGCGGAAGGGAAAGCCGTTGAGCTCGAGTTGCCATCATCAGTTATACTAAAGATAGTCGAGGCCCCAGAAGGTCTGCGCGGTGATAGCGCCAACAATGTGCAAAAATCGGCTAAGCTGGAGACCGGTAAAATGATCCAGGTGCCTTTGTTTATTAAAGAAGGCGAACTGGTCCGCGTCGATACCCGCAGCGGTGGATACATGGGACGGGCCTAGCAACGAGCGTCAACGCCGTCGCAGTCTGACTGGAGCCTCGCCCCGCCAGCGCTCCTCCCCATGAGTACAAAGCGCCGTAAATTAAAAAGCAGCGCTCTGTACAAACAGACCCGAGCCCCGGCAAGGCAAGGGTTCGTTATCCCCATCCGCTGGCTCAAACAGGTAATCGCCCTTTTCCTGCTACCGGTTGCCTGGATCTTGACTCGGGCTTTTTTCTGCAGTTTTTCTTTAGCCACAATTGATCACGCCTTCTGGGTCTCGGAAGAATTCTGGTTCTTCTCTCTCGGAGCCGTTCTTTGGTTGATCGCGTTTGTCGGGTTGCCCAAACCGATGGTGATGTACGTGTTTGGCCACGAGTTGACCCATGCGCTCTGGGTCTGGTTGATGGGCGGAAAAGTACGCGAGTTTCGCATTGGCCGTGACGGCGGCCACATTGTAACGGATACAACCAATTTCTGGATTGCGCTGGCTCCTTATTTTTGTCCGATTTACAGCGTTCTTGTCTTCGGAATTTACGGTGGTCTTGGATTGTTCCTCGATCTGGAGCCATATCACCGCTGGCTCTTCGGATGTATCGGTTTTACCTGGATGTTTCATATTACCTTCACCCTATGGATGCTTTGGAACGGACAAAGCGACCTGATCGAGCATGGAACCTTCTTCTCTATGATGGTGATCTATCTCATGAATTTCCTAGTCCTGAGCTTAATGCTGATCGTGGCCAGCCGTGATGTCACCTTCGCTTCCTTCGGCAAAGAGTTGCTGGCCGGCGCAATGGATTTGTCCGATTGGCTATTGAGGCTGGTCAGGGTGAAGTAAGGTTTCACCGGTTGGCCGTTCGTGATCTCCGGCCCGTTCCAATCCGTTGGCGATAACCAGGATGGGACTCATGGACCAATGGGACTTATGGGGTGCGTAAGAGGCGCGGCCTGACCAACGGTAAACCGCTAACTCTTCAGGTACCCGAAATCCGTCTCCCAATGGGCCGGCAGCCTCATTACCTTCATGTCGGGGAGCTTAACCACGACCAGCATCTGCCTGCAGGTAATCAACAACTCTTCGCCGGCGTCGCGCTTGATCGTGAACGCGCACCAGAAACGGGATCGTTCAAACTTCTCTAATCGGCCATGAACGACCAGTTTATCCCAGAGACGAGCTGGACGCCGGTAGTCGATTTCGGTCCGGACAACGACTGGGCATTCCTGCAGTTCCATCATTTCTCCGAGCTTCCAGCCCAGCTTCTCGGCCAACAACGATCGGTTAGTCTCGATGAACCGCAGATAAGCAATGTTATGCACCACTCCCCCGGCATCGGTATCAAAAAACATGACTCGCTCGGTCGTCTCCATCGTGGGAGCGTCGATCTTCGGATCCATGGTTCGGTAAAAGCAAAGACGGAGCGAGGTAGAAAGAGTAATCAGTACGTCAGTGATCAGTAAAAGACTTATTCTTCAATAGCGGTATAGCCCGATTCGATCTTTCTCTTTTTCCGTCAATACTGATTACTGATTGCTTCGCGCCACCTCCAAAACGCTAACCCCTACCCTTTCCTCCGCAATCGCCCCACGAGTTCTGCGGTCGTCGTTACCGGTAGTTCACAAGCGAAATGCCGGCAAACATAAGCGGCGGGTTTGCCATCAATCAGGCCCATCCCTTTGAGCTCCGGCGCATACTGAGAAAGCCAGAGATCGCCTTCATCGGCGCAGAGCACGATTTTGTCTGGTAAAAAGAGCGGGCCTATTGCTTGTATCAGGGGTTCATTATTTTTGTTCTGAGTCGCAATCACCACTTGGATCGGTTCTGCCAACAACCCGGACAATGCCGCCAACAGTTGAGGTACAGCCGCCGGGCTCCGTTCGAGAACGGCAGTGCAGCTGGTCATGATCCGGCTAGCACCATCCCGGAACTCCGACCGGTCAAAGATCCAACCGAGCCGAAGCAGGTTCATTGCCGCGACGGAGTTAGCCGCCGGTTCGGCGCCATCGTGGTCGTCTCGTAACCGGAACAAGATGTCTGGCGCACCTTCTTCGGTGCTGAAATAGCCGCCTTGCGGATCCGCGAACAAAGCTCCCATTTGCACCTGCAGTTCTCCGGCCCAACCCAACCATCGAGTATCAAAGTCTGCTTCGTACAAGTCCAATAATCCCTGGATCAAAAAGGCGTAATCCTCGGCAAACCCGAAAATCGAGCTGGGACCTTCACGATAACTGCGTAGCAAACGCTTTGGGTAAAGGTGGCGTTGAATGAAATCGGCCGCTCGTTGCGCCGCCTGCAGGTGTTCTACCTCTCCCAATATCTGATAAGCCTTGGCGAATGCCGTAATCGTCATCCCATTCCAAGCCGTCACGATCTTATCGTCCAAATGCGGACGCGGACGGCGCGAACGAATCTCGAGCAATTTCTTTTGAGCTGACGCCAAAAGCTGTTGGACAATGTCGACCGATTTACCCGTCAGCTCGGCCACCAGTTCCGGTTCGTTTTGTCTGAAAAGAACATTTTGACCGGCCAACTCCCCGTGCGGATCGCTGTCGCCAGAAACATTCCCTGCCTGTTCTACTCCAAAAGTTCGGCGAAACACCTCAGCTTCGTCCGGCGTCAGGCACGCGTTAATTTCGTTAGCAGTCCAAACGTAAAAGGCGCCTTCTCGTTTGAGATCCGCATCGGCTGCAGGCAAACTATCGGCATCTTCCGCGGAATAGAACCCGCCTTCAGGAGACGTAAGGCCCTGTTTGATATAGGCCAAGGTTTCACGCGCGATTTGCGCAAACCAACGGTCCTCAGAGATTTGGAAGGCTTCCAGAAACGCGACTGCCAGCTGAGCTTGGTCGTACAGCATTTTTTCAAAGTGTGGCACATGCCAGCGCGCATCGACTGAGTATCGATGAAAGCCGCCACCCAGGTGATCGTACATCCCGCCGTTGGCCATTTTCTTGAGTGTGAACCAAGCCATATCGCGGGCTCGATCGGAACCGGTTCGGTACCAATACCGGAAGAGGAAATTAAAAACGGCCGGACGCGGAAACTTTGGCGCCGAAGTGAAACCGCCCTCATCCGCATCAAAACCCTGAGCCAGTTGTTCATAGCCAAGGTCGAGCCATTCTCCGCGCGGCGCCGAGACGTCTTTGCCGGTGGCGCTCACCAAATAGGATTGGATCGCTTCGGTGAACCGATTGCCCTGCTCGACAATCTTCTCGGGTTGGTTCGCCCAGATCTCCGCGAGACGGGTCAGCAAAGAACTAAAACCCGGACGTCCATATCGATCATCCGGTGGATAATAAGTGCCCCCCAAAAACGGTTGGCTGGTCGGCGTCAGAAACACGCTCATCGGCCAACCGCCTGAACCGGTAGTACTTTGCACAAAGAGCATGTAGACCCGATCAACGTCAGGTCGTTCTTCGCGGTCGACCTTAATGCTGACAAAGTGCTGGTTCAGGATGGCGGCGATGGTCGGGTTTTCGAATGATTCGTGCTCCATGACGTGGCACCAATGACAGGTCGAATATCCGATCGACAGAAAGATCAGCTTGTTCTCTGATCGAGCCTTGGCAAAGGCTTCGTCCCCCCACGGATACCAGTCCACCGGGTTGTAAGCGTGCTGGAGCAAATAAGGCGACCTCTCGTGGATCAGCCGATTCGTACGTGGTTCCCCGCTCATAAAAACAGCAAACCACGATCCAAAGGAATAGCCAATAGCCGTTAGCCAATATGGCGTCTCGCTCGGAATCATTGGCTATCGGCTATTGGCTATCGGCTATTCCAAGCGAGCTTCAGGCGAGTTTGGTTGACATTCGGGCTCGGGACGTAGAGGTTCGTGTACCGTTAATATTCCCCTTAGTCATGTCATCGGCGGATTTAAATAACGGGAGCCCAGATTCCCGTCATCCCGAGAAGACAGACTCGGTCGATGAATTGACCCGAGTCTACGGCGGGTTAGCACCCAGAAATTTCTTTAGCCAATTGGTGCAGGACTTTCGACCCATCCGGTCGCTGCAGCCGGAGTTGGAGCGAGCCTCGTTCTTATACCGCCGGATGCGCGGCTATCGTCTATGGCTTTGGTTCTGGAGCGTTATTTCCATCCTCGTACCCACATTACCGCTCTTATGCCTGATTTCGACGGCTGACCTCGGTTTGGTTTGGTTGGTCTGCGCGATTTGTGCCGAAGGTCCGATCGTTTTGGTCTTGTGGAAGGTCCATCACCATTGGATCTCTTGCCGGCGTGACTACACTCGCTGGTTGCGCTTAGTACATCGGCGGGTAGCGGAAGATGAAGCCTGACCGGACTCGCCTTAGGCTCGTCCGGAATAGCAGATAGCAAATAGCAAAGGGAATCCCATGAAACGCTGCGCTAGGTGTCAGGCGATCTGCTATTTGCTATTTGCTATCCCGGACGAGCCTAAGGCGAGTCCGGTCAGCGTTTAATCGGAAACTGATCCCGATTCATTGGCCGTACGAGCAACACCGGGCACGGCGCATGATCCAGCACAAACCGCGCAACGTGGCCAACCGATTTCGGCCCGATCTTGTGTTCATCTCTATATTCAGCCCGCGGACAAATGATGACTAGGTCAGCCTCCCATTCCGCCGCAGCATTGACAATTTCTCGCTCCGGTCGCCCCTCACGTTGCAAGGTCTCTGCTCCGGACAGGTACCGTAAACCTTCGGTGATGATTTCCTTTGCTGAAGCTTGTTCTACTTCCAGCATTTGATGTTCTCGGCTCGCTGGAGGAACCGGCGATCGAAAAAAACGTTCCCGGGTATGCTCGATGTCATGGTGCGGGCCCTTATCAATCACGTGGATAAGGCCTACGGTCAGCCCGGCCGGCGATAACAAAGCCGTCGCTCTGCTGATCGGTTCGACGTTAGTCCCGTCGAGGCAACAGAGTACACGCATCGCTTGGCTCCTTGTTCGCTTCCGCTACAGCAGTAACCAGATCGTGAGTGCTCCAGCGAGCAACATGATCGGAGTAACTATCACACCAACCTTGAAATAATCGAGACCGGAGACATCGATGCCTTGCCTGCGCAAGATTAGCAACCATAAGACGGTCGCCAATGAACCTACGGTAGTGAGGTTTGGTCCGAGATCACAGCCGAACATAGTAGCCGCGAGGAACCCGTGTTGAACAGCCGGCGGCGCGTGTTGCATACTTCCCAAAGCAGACGTCATCACTACCGCCATCGGGATGTTGTTGATCAGGTTCGTGCCGAGTGCCGCTCCGGCCGTTCCTATCATCACCGAACCAAAACTATTTCCACCCGAAAGCTTTAGCAGCCAATCGCCGAACATGGCGGTAAGTCCGGTATCTTCTATCGAACGGACTACAATCGACATCCCGGCGATAAAACCGAAGATAGACCAGGAGATGCGTTTGCTGGTCTCGCGCAACGTACTCTGTTTCCACCCAAGCGCTCCAATCAGTAGTAAACAAGCGCCTGCGACCGCGATCAACGAGAGTGGAAACCGAGCGGCGGACGCTAGGACGTATGCCGCCGCGACCCCGATCAAAACCAAACAAGTGTATCGAAAATAGATACGATGTTTGATGGTTTCATCAGCCGGAGGCAACCGCTCAAGCTTGAATTGCCCCTGGAGCTCGCGGCGATAGAGCAGAAAGAAAATCCCGATGTTAAGCCCAATAACGATCAGGCTCGGTAGCAGCAACAAGCGCAAGAACGTCAACAGATCGAGAGGAAAATGGGACAGGATAATAATATTGATCGGATTGCTGACTGGTAACAGGAACGAGGCGGTGTCAGCGATAAAGGTGCAGCCAAACAAAAAGGGCAAAACCGGCAGGCGCAGTTTCGTGACCAGGACGTAAACAACCGGGGTGAGGATCAAAGCGGTCGCATCGTTGGAGAGGATCATCGAGATCAAGGTCCCCAACAGGAAAATGTTCAAGAATAACCGCCGCGCGCTTTGCCGGGCAAACCGCGCCGCTTGAACTGCCAGCCAATCGAAAAGACCGGCTGCTTCCGCCAAGGCCGACAAGCCCATCATTCCTAGAAAGAAGAGGAAGGTGTTCCAGTCCCGGCAAAGAATAGAAAAGGCATCGGCCGGGCTGATTAGCCCCAGTAAAAGGAGCAGACCGGCCCCACCCATCGCGACCATCGCCTCGTTCCAGCGGAACGGACGCGTCATGATCCCGATCAACGTTAATACTCCCACGAAGGACGCAATTAATGTCTTGGTGAGCTCAGGTACCGAGATGAACTGGAACAACCGAATCCTTTCTGCTGGGCATCACGAAAATCGCAAGCTTGATTGCGGGTGATGGCTCGTCAATGCATTTGTGAGCGATGCAGGCTGACCACATGCGATAGACCTTTTGGGGCGCCCACGAGGTCCACTCCGTCCATTGTGTCCACTCCGTCCACTTTTGGTTTTAGTTTGGATGAGCAACGATTCCTGGCCTATTGGTGCAGCATGGCGAAAAATACTGCCCGCGTATGGTTCATTACGGGGTCTTCAACGGGCTTCGGCCGAGTATTAGCTGAGATCCTCTTAAAACGGGGTGAGCGCGTTGCCGTGACCGCACGCAATCCTGACCAGATTCAGGATCTGGTTGCCGGATACAAGGACACCGGGCTGGCTTTGCCGTTGGATGTGACCCAGCCCCAGCAGATCGCGGCAGCCGTTGCCGCCGCAGAAAAGTTTTTCGGTCGAATTGATGTTTTGGTTAATAACGCCGGCTACGGTTATCTGGCTGCTGTCGAAGAGGGCGAAGAGAACGAAGCCAGAGCCATGTTTGAGACCAATTTTTTCGGGCTGGTAGCAGTAACTAAAGCGGTGTTACCCGGGATGCGAGCCCGCCGCACTGGGCACATTGTGAACATCAGTTCAATCGGCGGCCTGGTCGCAAATCCCAGCACCGGCTATTACGCTGCCACCAAATTTGCGGTCGAAGGTCTATCTGAGGCCCTAGCTAAAGAAGTGGAACCTTTGGGTATCCGAGTAACCGCCATCGAACCCGGCCCTTTCCGTACGGATTGGGCAGGCCGTTCGTTGAAATTGGCCAAGGCGGCGATACCCGATTATGTCAGCACCGCTGGTGCGCGTACTCACCAGATTGCTGAGCGCAGCGGGAAACAGCCCGGCGATCCGGTTCGGGCTGCAGAAGCCATCATCACGATCGTTGAGGCCGACCAGCCGCCACGCAACCTGTTTTTAGGTAAGATCGCCTTGGATATGGCCCGAGAAAAGCTGACCTATTATTCCAGGAGTATCGACCAATGGGAGACGTTATCTCTGGAAACGGATTTCCCTGACTGAGTACCTGTCGCGCCGTCTTGTCCGCCATAGTCCGGCGACTGCCGGACGAAGGCGGAAGCGTAGCGAAGGAGGAAACGCTTCTTTGTCGTGAGCACAGTCCGATTTTCAAAGGTCCTTGAGGCTTGCGGGAAACCGGACATTCATTTGTTACTGATCGATCCTGCGAAAGACAAGACGCTGCAGGCCGCGATCAAATCGGATCGTGTCATGACGCTCTATCAACAGTCGGGCGGTACCGATCATGGTGTTGTCGGCTTTGAACAGGGACGATCTCGCCAGTTTCTTGTATTCCCGAAACCATTGAAACCGTTTCTGGGTCAACGCATCGTCGGTATCAAATACGAGCTACTGGAGGATGCTCTTGTCCCGAAAAAGGAAGCAACCGAGAAGGAGACGGTTAAGCCAGCAGACAAACCAGCGGGCGAGCCAGCGGCGGCGAAAAAAAGACCTGAATCACCAAAGCAGGCTTATCGGCAAGGCTTAGTGCCAAAACCCGGCTCTGCTAAACCCGCGGAGAAAGCACCGGTTGAAGAAAAGAAATTAGATCAGGAACCCGAGAAACCAGTATCCGGAGATAACGTCGTTCAATTCCAATCCCCTGAACCTGAGAAGCAGTCACCAGCCGAAAGCGACGAGGTTAAAGCAATCAAACGCCAGGTGCGGGCAGCGATGGAAGCCCTCGAACAGGGAAAACAAGTCGTCGCTTTCAATGTTCTAAAAGGGATCTTGGAGACAGTTCACCCACGCGAGTAGCGGTTGCTGCGGCTATCAACGTCCACCCAGGCGCTTCGAGAAAATCCGCGCAGCTACCAAGAGTATGACCGCATCAAAGGCAATGAGTAGCCCAAACATCGCTCCCAGCGTGCGGAAATCCCACCCCGTAATCACTAAGCTACGGGTCGCTTCAATGGCATGAGTCATCGGATTCAGACTGGAGATAACCCTGAGCCATTCCGGCATCCGATTGAGCGGCACTAAAGCGGAGCTCAGAAACAGGATCGGTAAACCCGCAAACCCAATAATCGAAAAGAACTGCGGATGACTGGGAACGACGAATGCCAGGATCATCGAAACTGTGGTCACACCGGCGCAAAACAAAGCGTTAATGACCAAGATAACGAGAACCCCTGGTATCCCGCCGGCTGGTCGGACCCCTAGGAATAACGCTCCGATAAACAGGAGGGCACACTGTATGGTCGTGATACCGATAATGTAAGTGAACCGGCCCGTAATCAGAGCGACCCGGCTGATCGGCGATGCCAGAATCCGATCAAATATCCCGGTTTCGCGATCGAATAACATCTCGAGTCCGCCATAGATTGCGCTGTTGAAAACGGTCATTACCGCGGACGACGCGGTCATGAAGGCGATATAGCTGCCACCAGGGATACTACCGGAAGTAATCGATGACATCTGGTTTCCGAATAAGACTAACCAGAGAAGCGGTTGGACCAGAACCGTGACCAACGAGATCGGATCATCCAGCAGGTGAGCGATCCACCGGTAAAGGACAACCTGGTTGCACCGCAAAAAATTCATTCGGCTTCCACCTGCGCAATTGTTCTCCCGGTCGACGCCAAGAATACTTCGTCTAAAGAGGATTCGCGGGTCTCGATTCGCGCTGGCACAACCCCGGCGTCACTGAGCAAACCCAGGAAACGGGTTAACCGGGGGATCTTGTCGTCGCCGTTGATCAGGAACACGTCCTCCTTTTGTCCGGGCTTGAGGCCAAGGTCCTGTTCTGCCAACAGCTCAGCTCGCATTTCCGGCGGCAATGATACTTCGATCTCAATGCGGCCGGTGGCGAAATTAAGCTTCAATTGCGAAGGCGTGTTCAGCGCTTTGATTCTGCCTTCATCGATGATGGCGATACGGTCACAGAGCGAATCAGCTTCCTCGAGGTAGTGCGTAGTTAGCAGAACGGTGCTACCGCGTTTCCTCAAAGACTGCACATAATTCCAAATCGTATACCTCGTCTGGATATCTAATCCCAGCGTCGGTTCATCCAGAAAGATCACTTTTGGCTCGTTGACCAAACCCATAGCGATTTCTAAACGTCGTCTCATGCCGCCCGAGAAATCTTTGACGCGACGACCGCGATCAGCCGTCAAATTAACTACGGCCAAAAGTTCATCTGCCCGTCGAGCAGCCGCCCGGCCCATAACCCCGTATAGGCCGCAAGCGAAGATCAGGTTTTGAAACGCGGTCAGCCGGAGATCAGCGGAACGGTCCTGCGGCACCCACCCAACTGAGCGGCGAACCTCTACGCCGTGGGTGGTAACATCGTAACCATTGACCAAAGCGCGGCCCCGCGTCGGAAAGCACAGCGATAACAGGATTCGAATCGTTGTGGTCTTCCCCGCTCCGTTAGGCCCGAGAAGACCAAACACTTCCCCGGCCTGAACTGTGAACGAGACGTTGTCCAAGGCGACCTTTGACCCGTAGCATTTACTCACCTTATCCATCACGATCGCGGGAACCGCCGCTCCGGAGCTATTCTCTCGTTCCACTGTTGTTTGGTAGCTGATCATTCCTATCCGGCAAAATTAACTGCAAATGGACACGAATCACAAAACTTCAACCGCAGATGAACGCAGATCGACGCAGATTAGCTAAGAAGCAGTGCAAGATAAACTGGGAATGCACGCGAATGGACACGAATTGTGGAGCGTTCCAGGGGCCGTGCGCCATCAACCTCAGCTATCTGCGTAAATCTGCGTTCATCTGCGGTTGATCTGTTTCCATCGCCTTTTGCGTTAATTTCATAGCTTGTCGCGCCGTTGGTCCCGGCGACAGTGGCGGCAGGTTCTTTTGCCTGTGATACCGTTTGCATACAGCCTTTGATCCAGAGCAGTAATCGGGCGAGACTACAAAGACCGCTCTCAACTGGTCACAAGGAAACCATGAACGACGTTTTTATTTGTGACGCCATACGAACCCCATTCGGGCGCTATGGCGGAGCCTTGGCTTCTATTCGAGCCGATGACCTAGCCGCTCTTCCTATCCGCGCATTGATCGATCGAAACCCGAATGTCGATTGGCCGGCTGTAGACGATGTGATCTACGGGTGTGCCAATCAAGCTGGTGAAGATAACCGCAACGTTGGACGCATGGCTCTTTTGTTGGCCGGGTTACCGGAGACTGTGCCTGGGACTACGGTTAACCGGCTCTGCGGCTCGAGCTTGGATGCGATCGCGATTGGGGCCCGGGCAATCAAATCGGGTGAGGCAGATCTTATCATTGCGGGCGGAGTCGAGAGTATGTCGCGCGCGCCGTTTGTTCTGGCCAAGTCCGAGACCGCATTCAGCCGCAACGCGGAGATCCACGATACCACCATCGGCTGGCGGTTCGTGAACCCGCGCATGCAAAAGCTTTACGGGATCGATTCGATGGCGGAAACCGCAGAAAACGTTGCCGAACAATTCCGGATTGATCGAGAAGATCAAGACGCCTTTGCTTGGCGTAGCCATCAGCGTTGGGCAGCTGCTCATAAAACCGGGTTTTTCACCCGCCAGGTTGTTCCGGTGGAGGTCCGGCAGAAAAAAGGTGAACCCGTGATCGTTACTACCGATGAACATCCGAGACCGGATACAACGCTGGCAGCGCTATCCAGTCTCCGAACGGTAGTGGAACCAAGCGGTACGGTTACAGCCGGGAACGCATCGGGTATCAATGATGGAGCCGGGGCGGTTCTATTGGTATCCGAACGCGCATTGATCAGGTACCGATTAACTCCGCGCGCGCGTGTGGTCGCGGCTGCAGCTGCCGGGATAGAGCCGAGAATTATGGGAATGGCGCCCGTCCCGGCGACGCGAAAAGTTCTGGCGATGGCTAACCTGGAGCTCTCCCAAATGGATGTGATCGAATTGAATGAAGCTTTCGCCGCCCAAGCCTTAGCGGTGCTGCGCGAACTAGGTTTGCCGGATGATGCCGCTCAGGTTAATCCGAATGGTGGAGCTATCGCTATCGGGCATCCGCTGGGAGCCAGCGGTGCTCGCTTAGCAACCGCGGCAGTAAATCAACTCGAGGTTATCAGCGGCCGGTACGCACTTTGTACGATGTGCATTGGCGTTGGCCAAGGCATAGCCATGATTCTCGAGAACTGCGTCGGATTCGTCGAAGATGTCTCGGAGGAAGACGCCGAGCACGAGCTGGAACCGGATGAGGAGGATCTGTTGGAGATCCCGCCGGTTGAGCGCGTGGAGACGTTGGTGATTGAGGCCAAGACACGGGTGAAAGCCGGGCTTAGTAACCAGTAATCAGTAAATCAGTAATCAGTGCTGATGCTCACCGGCCGGCTCTGCCGGCCTCTGAACTGATTACTGACATACTGATTACTGATTACTCTCGGGGCACCTCCCGCCTCTCACCACATTGACAGAATCATCCTTTCAGCTTTGGTATTAATCACAAGATAATGATACCGGAACTGGGCTTGATCAGGAAGGGCGACCGCAGGGATCAGGATGTCTGATCGTTGTGAGAACGTTCTCGATACGGGAGCACCGGATCGTAGTAGCGCAAATCTAACTGCATTCATCGTTTGTCTGGGGTGTGTGGTCGTTCTCCTCGACATTTCGATCGTTAATGTCGCGCTCAAGCCCATCGCCGCAGGATTGGGTGGCCGACTCAGCGATCTTCAGTGGATTGTTGACGCCTACACGGTAGCCTTTGCCAGCTTTCTTCTCAGCGCCGGTACCGCCGGGGATCGCTTCGGCAATAAACAGGTCTTTGTGGCGGGATTCATTGTATTCACTATCGCCTCAGTCATTTGTGGAGCAGCCGGTAACCTGGCGGCATTAGTAGGGGCTCGCGTACTTCAAGGGATCGGCGCAGCCCTGATTATCCCCTGCTCGCTTACCCTGTTGAATCATGCGTACGATGCTCCAGGCCAACGAGCAAAGGCGTTCGGTTGGTGGGCGGGAAGCGGCGGAGCGTCGGTCGCTGCCGGTCCAGTCATCGGCGGCCTTCTGATACACAGTTTTGGTTGGCGCAGCATTTTTTATGTCAACGTTCCTATCGGTTTAGCGGCTCTCTTCTTGACCTATCGCTATATTCGGAGTGAGCAGCCGCGTCTCGGGCAAAGCATCGATTGGTCCGGGCAGCTCGTTAGTCTATTTGCGCTGGCTTCGCTCACCACCGTTCTAATCGAAGGGACGAATTGGGGATGGCTATCTACAGGAGTCATTATTCTAAGCGCCGCTTTCGTTGGATTGTCTCTACTGTTTCTCGTGATCGAGAAAAGACAATCCGAGCCGATGCTACCGCTGAACCTTTTTCAATCGGCGCAATTCACGGTTTCAACCCTGCTCGGCCTTCTCCTGAGTTTCTCGTTCTACGGATTGATATTTACTCTCAGTCTTTATTTCCAACAGGCTCGCCACTTCACCCCTTTACAGACAGGGTTCGCTTTCTTGCCGGTCACAGGTTTGCTCACGGTGATGAACGTTTTCGCGGGTAGACTCGGTGCCTCGCGCGGAATGCGATTTCCGATTGTGACCGGGTTTATCCTTGGCGGGATAGGCTTCTTCTGGCTCGGATTCGCGACCGGCAACGCCACCACCTACTCGGGCTTGCTCCTGCCGTTGCTATGTGTCGGCGCCGGAGTACCGCTTATTTTGCCACCTCTGACCACGGTGGTATTAGCATCGGTTGATCGATCACAGGTCGGTCTAGCCTCTGCAACGTTAAACACTGGACGCCAGATTGGCGCCGCCGCCGGAGTGGCGGTACTCGGTTCATTGCTCACGGCTGCACCCACCTTGGCTGCGGGGTTTCGCTTGGGTATGATCATCTCCAGCATCATTTACCTGGTCGGCACTGTCCTGACGCTTCGCTATGTTCCTCGCAACTTGAGTTTGCCAAATGAAGCGAGCGACGCAGAAATAATCTGAAGACTGCGGTTGGTCTTCTATTTTGGATCGACCACGACCTTTCAACCGCAGATGAACGCAGATATACGCAGATGAAAGACGTCAGGCGCCACCGCGCTGCGATCAAATCCTAATTCGTGTCCATTCGCGGTTTGATTTTGTCTTTGCTCCCGACTATCTGCGTCCATCTGCGGTTCGTTTTTGATTCGGGTGACTTTCGGAATGATCGGGCACGTTATCTGGCCGATCTCCGCGCAGTGACTTCGACCTCGGGAAGCGGGATTGAGTGTTGTGCTTCATGGTTGAAAACCACCGAAGTCTCAACCCGCAGAACCACCGCGTGCCGATTGAAGTGAGTTGATACGAGCTCCTTCAGATGTTCCATATCGCGAACCACGACATGAACAATGAGATCAAAGTGACCTGACACCAAAAATACGCTTCTCACCTCACGAACTGCTGCGGTTTCGCGCAGGAATCTGTCGACCACCTGACGTTGGAGCTTTCCGAGTTGCACGAATAGAAGCGCCTCCAAAGCGAGTCCCAAAGCTCGAAAGCTCACTTCTGCGTGAGCACCCAAAAGGACTCTTCGTTCTTTGAGCGCCTTAATACGTTCATGGCAACTCGACGGCGCGAGGCCAACCGTAGTCGCGATCTCCTTGTTGGAAAGGCGCGCGTCGTCCATCAAGAGCCGGAGAATGGCGAAGTCTGTTCGGTCTAGATCGTAATTCGCGGTCATATTCCGAATTCTATTCGATGGATAAATCACGAGTCCAATAATTATGCTGTCAGCGATATGGACGTCCGAATATCTAACAGTTCGCATTTCTTACGAAATATCTTTATCGGCCGCAATTCCCTCTCTGGTTTGGTCATGGCCGGACTTTCGCTCGCAGCTACCCTTTTCGTTTCCGCCGCCGACGTGCGGACCGATTCGGTTGAATCTGGGGACGGCGTACGGATCGTCTACGACGTCCGAGGTCAGGGAGCCACCACTTTACTCTTCGTCCATTGCTGGGCAGGCGATCGCTTTTTCTGGCGAGATCAAGCAGACGCATTCGCCGACCAATACCAGGTGGTGACCTTAGATCTTGCAGGTCACGGCGAATCCGGAAGAAACCGGAAGCATTGGTCAATTCTTGGTCTTTCGGAGGATGTTAGAACTGTCGCGAACGCCCTGAAACTCGAGCGCGTCATTCTTATCGGGCATTCCATGGGAGGGCCAGTGTCGCTTGATGCAGCCAGGTTATTATCGGGGCGGGTACTCGGCGTCGTCCTTGTTGATACCATGCACAATGTCGAAGTACCGCGTTCAATGGAATCCGCTCAGGCCGACGCAGAGAAACTCAAAACCGATTTTGGCGGCTACATGGGCGACCTTTCTTCCGTGTTTTCGAAAACGGCAGATCCATCCGTTCGACATTGGGTGGAGAAAAAAGCAATCACCGCAGATCCCACTGTCTGTATCGCTCTAAAGCTCGACACACCAAACCTCGACCTCAAGAAGCTGTTCATTGACGCTGGGGTTCCGATTCGCGCCATCAATGCAAAGCCCCCAATCGGTGACGTCACCAACGTCGAAGGCAATCGCAAGTATGCGGATTACAATGCCATTCTGATGGATAACGTCGGCCACTTCATCCAGTTAGAACGCCCTAAAGAGTTTAACGAAAATCTATCCAAATGCCTCGCCGAGCTTTTGAAATAGAATCTGGTTCTGACCGTTTGCCTACAATGCCCAACGCGGTAAAGTCCGGGAGGCATCGGTTAACGCTCGGTCTAACCTGCGCCAGTTTGGTTCGAATCGCTCGACTAACCGCCAAAATCGGCTGGAGTGGTTTAGCTCCTTGATGTGGCAGAGTTCATGCAAGAGCACATAAGTGGCTATCTCCGGTGCCACGAATAACAAGCGAGCATTTAGACTGATGTTCCCTCTTCTGGAACAGCTGCCCCAACGAGTCTTTTGCAGCCGCACGGTCAGGCGGGTGTAAGTGAGCCCGGTTCGATCGCTCAATTGTCTAAGCCAGGTGGTAAATGCCTTTTCGGCCCGACCTACCAGCCAAGCTCGTAATAACAGCTGCCAGCCGTTATCGCGGTGGTCAGCAGACAAGTGAAGATGATGAGGCGGCTGCTCCTCTAATCGCGGACGGGCTCCTAACGTGTCCTCATGAGTCACCGTCCACATCTCAGCGACTGCCGGCAAAGAAATCATCGCGGGCGGCGCCTGCAGCTCCCGGTTGGCTGCCACTTGCTCATCGCAGAGTTTCTTTAGTGCTCGTTCAATCCAGGTGCGATTCTTGGCTAAGATCTCAGGAATTTGGCGGCGGGCCGCAGCCGATGGTACAACTACCTCGAGACCGTGTGTAACGGTCACCCGTAAGATAATTCGTTTTGCCCGCCGATTTTCACGTACGCGGTAGTTGAACACCTCCGCGAACGGCAGAAATAGCTGATCTGGTTTACCCATCGGTGAGCCTGAGATATCAGAGTTCCGAACTGGATATACTCGATTTTTAGAAGAGCACCTCAGCCAAAAATTTAAGAAGTATCTCGTTAAACTGGTGCGGCTGTTCAACGTTGGCGATATGAGCCGCACCGGCCAGGACCTTTAGTTGCGCGTTTTTGATCCGAGCTTGCATGGTTCGCGAAACGTTCTCCGGAAACGCTTGATCGAGTTCACCGGGAATCAGGAGCGTTGGTGCAGTGATGTTTGAGAGTCGATCGAACGTATCGAGTTCCTGAATTGCCCGGCAACCATTGATGAATCCGGCAGTCGAAGTCTTTCGGTACATCCATTTTACCCACTCGATGGTGGCGGGCGCCGCTTTCGCAAACTGCGGCGTAAACCATCGACCGATGGAACTTTCGACTTGAGTCTCGATCCCTCCCTCGTTCGCCTGAGCGATGCGCTCCCCGAAGATTTTCTTTCCCGCATCGTTGGTTTGGCAACCCGTGCTGCAAAGGACCAAGGCTTGGAGCCGGTCGGGATAAAGCCAGGCGAAATGTTGGGCAATCATGCCGCCAATCGAAAGTCCCACCAAGCTTGTCTGACTGATTCCCGTATAATCGAGAAGCGCTGCCAGATTATTCGCGAAGTCATCGAACGAATCTTGCCCGATAGGAGGATCGCTTTCGCCATGGCCAGGAAGGTCGTAAATCAAGACCCGGAATTTAGCGGTTAAAAGGGGTAACTGATACCCCCAGATGTCGCTACTGGCTCCTAGTGCGTGGCCCAGCACTACGGCCGGCGCGCTCTCCGGCCCAAGCAGAGCGTACGCGATCTTTCTTCCTTTGATCTCCGTCTTCTGTTTCATCGGTTGTTATTGATTTGGCGTCCTCGGCTTTGACGGTCCCGCAGCTGATCATTCACGTCAATATCGGGAACAAGGCGCTTCGTTCTCGTCCTCGTCCTCGAATCCGGCCACGCGGAGTGATGGAGTGATGGAGTGATGGAGTACTGCGCCAAGTCCGAATTGCTTTCGACCACCGGTTCTCAACTCCTCTAACTCCTTGAACTCCTTGAACTCCTTCGTTAGCTATTCGCGAGCACATGAACTGGGACGAACTCTATCAAACCAAAGATACCCCCTGGGAAAAAGGGGCGCCTGCTCCTCCCTTAGTGGAATGGTTACGGAAGCGCGGCGCGCTAGAAGGTGAGGTGCTTGTACCAGGGTGTGGTTACGGGCATGATGTTCGCGCCATCGCGGCTGCTTCGCCAAAAGCTACGGTAGTCGGAATCGATATTGCCGCCACCGCACTCGAGGAAGCCCTGAAATATCCTAGCGTTGGCCGGGAAGTGTTTCAGTCGGCAAATATCTTTGCGTTACCCCTATCACTACAATGCCGGTTTGATTGGGTTTTTGAGCACACCTGTTTCTGCGCGATCCAACCGGAACAACGGCCTAACTTCGTAAGTATGGCGGTTTCCGCGCTTAAACCGGAAGGACAACTGCTGGCGATCTTCTTTCTGAATCCCTGGGATGCGGAAGATGAAATCCCAGAGGGTGGCGGTCCTCCCTTCAGTGTTACCAGAGAGGAACTCGATAATCTGTTTAATCCCCATTTTAGTCTGGCCGAGGAGTTCAAGCCCAAGACGGCTTTTACCGGACGCGAAGGCCGGGAGATTGTGAGGCTACTGCGGAAGAAACGTGTGGGCGTATCGGCGTGACGGCGTATCGGCGTGATTGGCGTGCAGCGACGAATGCGCGGCTGGGTATAGCAACGACCAGCAGGAGTGCTCCTGCTAGGACCTATACCCTATTCTATGATAGAGCTCGCTTTTTCCTGATCGCGTGCTCCAGCGTACGCCGACACGCCGACACGCCGACACGCCGACACGCCGACACGCCGACACGCCGACACGCCGATCACGTCCCATAAAGCCGGTCACCGTAATCCCCTACGCCGGGCAAAATGTATCTTTGCGTGTTCAGTTCCCGGTCAAGAGTGG